>Ga0081455_10000727_pt1 | contig 42742 bp, 43 predicted proteins | sample TabmetS3T2R1_FD_70207 | JGI IMG/M metagenome (GOLD analysis project Ga0081455, IMG submission 70207) | Tabebuia heterophylla rhizosphere microbial communities from the University of Puerto Rico - S3T2R1 | ecosystem: Host-associated > Plants > Roots > Rhizosphere ... | reverse complement strand
TATGGCCGTCATCTTTCCATACTCCTGCACGACGCTCGACGCGCTCACGCCACAGATCAAAGAGGTGCTCCAACGGGGAGGGCTTGCGGCCATTCCCACCGAAACGTTTTACGGATTGGGTGTCAACCCATTCGATCAAACGGCGCTGAACCGCCTCTGTGCCGTGAAGGGCCGGGAAGACGGAAAGCCGATTCTCATTCTCGTGGGCTCAGTCAAGGATCTGTCGTCATTTGCAGCAGAGGTGCCATCTGCTGCCACCGTCCTAATGGAGGCGTTTTGGCCAGGGCCTTTGACCATTGTGTTTCCCGCCCGGTCCTCGGTCCCTGCCGCGCTGACTGCCGGTAGCGGCCGGATTGGAATCAGACTCAGCTCGTGTCAACCGCTGCGCGAGGTTCTCCACCGCGTGGGTCCACTGACGGGGACCAGCGCTAATCGCGCAGGAGCACCGCCGCCCCATACAGCGCGCGAAGTCGAGCAGGCGCTTGGTCAGGATGTGGAACTGATCATCGACGCAGGACCCACACCGGGTGGGTTGCCGTCCACAGTTGTCGAAGCGGCCGAGACCCTTCGGATCGTCCGCGAAGGGGTCATCACACGGGACCTCCTCGAAGCGGAGCTTCGTGCGAGAGGATTTTCCCTCAAAACCTCCTAAATGTGGTATACAGCAGGGCCAGCAGTGCCCATATAAAGGAGGGGATCGATGTCAATCCGTCGCGAGCGACGAGGGGGACGAGCGATAGGGCTGGTCATAGCCATGTCGGCGGTGCTGTCGGGATGCGATTACTGGCCGCCAGCGCTTCAGACGCAGATCGAACAGCTTCGGTCAGAGCTGCAGACGGTGACGATGGAGAAGGCCCAACTACAAACGCAGATGGCGTCGCTGACCAAGACGAAGGACGATCTGCAAATGCAAGTCGACGATCTCGTCCGAACGAACCGGGACAAGAGCGCGATGATTGCGAGTCTGCAAAGCAGTGTGAGTGCGCTGCAGGACCGCCTGGCCAAGTCCTCCAAGCCGGCAAGCGCGAAGGTCGCAAGTACCAAGCCCGCGACCACCAAGCCGGCGATCAAACCAGCGGTCAAGACGGCCACGAAAGTGCCCGCGAAAAAGAAAACTGCGGCCGTGCACTAGCCACACAGTTTCGTCCGGCTATTTGTTCGACGTGTTCGTCGTCGAAGGGCTTGCTGCCGGCGGTGCGCTGCTTGATGGACTGCTGGCGGGTGCGGCGGGTGGACTTGCAGGCGAGGATGCCGTCGTGGATGAGGATCCGGCGGGTGTCTCCTTCTTCTCTCCCGCGGCTGAGGTTTTCTCTGTTTTATCTGTTTTCTCTCCTTCCGACGGCGGCTTCAGTTTGTCGGAATAATCGGTGACATACCAACCGCTTCCCTTGAACATGATTCCCGGCGAGGAAATGAGCCGGCGAAGGGATTTTCCACATCGATCGCAGGTGGTTAAGGGCGCATCCTTGATGCTTTGTTTCACTTCGAATTGATACGAACAACTCTCACACTGATATTCGTAAATCGGCACCGGAGTTCCTCCTACAATGTGACGGTGATCGATCGGACGGTCATTCGCGCTGCCCTTAGGTCAGCTTCTCCAGGGCGACCCGCAAACGTTTCAAGCCGTTCGTAATGGTGTCCATGGTGGTCGCATACGAGAGGCGGATGTGGTACTCGCTGCCAAACGGTTCACCAGGCACGACGGCGATCTGCGCCTCTTTGAGGAGATACGTCGCAAGTTCCGTGGGTGAGTTCACGAGCCCTGTCGGCCCGCGTTTCCCGAGGACGCCCCGGATGTTTGGAAAGGCATAAAACGCTCCGCCCGGCATTGAACACGACACACCGGGAATCCCATTCAGTCCCTCGACAATGGCGCGCCGTCGCCGATCGAACTCCGTCACCATTTGCTTGGTGAACGGCTCGCCAACACGCAGGGCAGCGACGGCTGCCTTTTGGGAAATCGAACAGGGGTTCGATGTGCTCTGGCTTTGGATGTTACCCATCGCGGTGATGAGATCCTTGGGGCCTGCTGCGTACCCGACTCGCCAGCCGGTCATCGCGTAGGCCTTGGAGACGCCATTGATGACGACCGTCCGGGCGGCGATCTCCGGTCCCAGTGAGGCTATGCTGACATGGCTCACGCCGTCGTAGAGCACCTTCTCGTAGATTTCATCGGAGATCACGACGAGATCATGGCGAACCGCGATGGCCGCGATGCGTTCCAGCATGCGGCGTCCATACGTCGCGCCGGTCGGATTGGAGGGGCTGTTGATAATGAGCGCCTTGGTTCTGGGGGTGATGCGCTGCTCCAGCTCCTCAGGATGGATGGCGTAGCCGTCGGCTTCCTTGGTGGCCAGCAAGACGGGTGTCGCATCGTTTAAGAGTGCCTGATCGGAGTAGGAGACCCAGTAGGGCGTCGGGATGATGATTTCATCACCGGCTTCCAGCAACGCCTCGGCCAGATTGTAGAGCGAGTGCTTGGCGCCGCACGAGACCAAAATTTGGGACTTCTCGTATTGCAGACCTTGCTCGACCTTGAGCTTGTCGACGATGGCGCCACGTAACTCATCGATGCCCGACGATGGCGTGTACTTGGTGAATCCCGCTCGGATCGCGGCTTCCGCTGCGGCCTTGACCGGTTCCGGCGTATCAAAATCCGGTTCTCCGGTCGAAAAATCGATCACGTTGATGCCTTGAGCCGCCATGGCTTTGGCGGTCGCCGCCATCGCCAGGGTGGGCGAAGGGGCAATGCGACTGACGCGGGCCGCGAGTTTCATGGCTTGACACTCCGGATGCGGGCTTGAAGCCGGCGGGCGACTTCCGGATGGAGAAACTCGGTCAGCGAGCCTCCATGGTTGGCCACATCTTTGATAATCGTCGAGGACAGATACGAATATTCTTCGCTTGGCATGAGGAACACGGTCTCCACCTGTTTCGCCAGTTTGCGGTTGATGAGCGCCATTTGAAATTCGTGCTCGAAGTCCGAGATGGCGCGGAGTCCTCGGATAATGGCATGGGCACCGGAGCGCCGCACATGATCCACCAGCAGCCCGTCAAAGGTGACGACTTCGACTTGGCCGATGTCCTTCAGCACCAGCTGCACCATATCAAGCCGCTCGGCCAAGTTGAACAGCGGATGCTTGGTCGGGTTCGGCGCCACCGCCACCATCACTTTATCAAAAACGCGCAGGCTGCGGGTGATGATGTCGGTGTGTCCATGCGTGATCGGATCGAACGTGCCCGGGTAGATGCCGATTTTCATGAGGCGGATCCGTTCGGCAGCGGCCGGTACAGAAAGAGTGCGGTATCGCCATAGGCGTAGCGACGCATCAAACGAGCTCGATCCGTGGCGATTGGCGGCTCGACACGTGCATCCTGCTCGATGATCATGACTGCCTCTGACGCCAGGAGACCAAGGCGCCAACTTCCAAGGACGAGTTCAACGGCCCCTTCGTCGGCATAAGGTGGATCCGCGAAGACCACATCGTAAGGACCATTCCATGACTGCGACTGCTGCAGAAACGTCTGGGTCGTCCCGACCCGAAGCTGGGCTTGATCCAGCATGCCGCACGCTGTCAAATTTTTCCGCATGATCTGCACTGCCTTCGGCTCCGATTCAACGAAGGTCACGAACCGCGCACCGCGACTCAACGCTTCGATGCCAACCGCTCCGGTGCCGGCGTACAAATCCAGAAATCGACTGCCGGGGATGCGAGTGCCCAGAATGGAGAACAAGGCCTCGCGGACCTTGTCTGAGGTGGGTCGCAACGAGCTCCCCCGTGGCCCACTTAAGCGCCGACCTCGGTGGGAACCAGCGATGACTCGCATAACCTGTTCGTTGGTTGCGGACTAGCCCCTTCGAGCGTTGGTTTCAGCATTCTGATAGGCGAGAGGCGTTTCAGAAACGTCAGACTCTAACATAGCGTTTTTGAAGGGGTCAAGGTGACGAGCGGTGTTGGGGCTAGCCTTTAGGCCCGCACTCCACACACTTCAGACCTACGCATTACTGGCATTTTGACGCTGCACGTGAGGCTGACTATAATTCTGCACGGTGAGGGTTGTGAGCAAGAAAGACGTCAGGCAGGAAGCCGGCGGCGGTGCTGTCGTACGACCCAGCGCTCGCGCTTGCAACGCGAGCGGAGGGTTAGCGTGTGGCGGCCGACGGTTGCGCGGATTGCACCGGCTGTGCGTCGCGAGCGGCGAGACTTTTGCGCCGGTTGTTGGAAATGGTCCGATCGATGATCGCGCCGCAGTTGATGCATTTCCAAGCGTAGAAGATCAGAAAGAAGTCGGAGAACCGCTCGAGCATCATGAGCCCTTTGCACTTCGGACATTCCATCGAATCCTCCCTGGTTACGATGCACAGCTGGGGGCGAAGCAAAGCAAGAGCCGAACCAATTTTTGTCGATACGTAATTTCAACATGTTAGGCGGTACGTATTTGTTCCCAAAGGCTCCTGAGAGGGCTTTCGCCTAGTACAAAAACGTTCAACGTGTCATATTTTTGTTCTTTTTGTTCAAGGAGCAGCGACGTGGGCAGAAAGGCGGTCCACAATGGCATTGCCCACTGGCCGGCAAGTGAGCGTCCTCGCGAACGGCTGTTAGCGCAGGGCGCCGATGCGCTCACCGATGCACAGCTTCTTGCCATTTTGCTTCGCGTTGGTCGACAGCGATCGTCGGCGGTGCAAGTGAGCATGGAAGTGCTGGATCGGCTCGGCGGTGTCGCTGGATTGGCCCAGTGTGGGATCGAGGAACTCTGCGCGGTTGAGGGAGTCGGAGAAGCCAAGGCGGCGCAGGTCAAGGCCGCGTTGGAACTGGGCAGACGGTCGCTGGCCTCTCCGCTGTCCACGGGCACGCGCATTTCCTCCAGTCGCGAGCTGTTTGAGCATTATCATCCGGCGCTGCGGCATCTCCGCCACGAGATTTTCAAGGTGGTGCTGCTCGATGCGAAGCATGCGATTCTGCGCGATGCCACCGTTTCAGAAGGCAGTCTGACGCTCAGCATCGTGCATCCCCGAGAGGTGTTCACGATGGCGGTGAAGGAAAGCGCCGCCGCCGTCATTTTCCTGCACAATCATCCCAGCGGCGATCCTACACCGAGCCAAGAAGATCACGTTCTGACCGCACGGTTGGTCTCGGCAGGCGAGGTCTTGGGCATTCGAGTGTTGGATCATCTCGTCGTCGGCGACGGGCGCTACGTGAGCTTTGCTGACCAGGGTTGGTTGAATCATCATGCATAACATCAGGGAGCGAACCACTATGTAATGTGTCATGACGTGCGAGAAGCGCACGCTTTTCGCCACGAACAAAGGAGGGTCCTTATGAACGAGCCTGGTGTGAGGTCTCTCAGAAATGTGGCTGTCATCGCCAATCGAGGGGCGGGCAAAACGTCATTGGCCGAAGCGATCCTCTTAACCACGGGCGTCATTCCGACCCTGGGTTCGGTGATGCAAGGCACGACCGTTTCGGACTTTGAGCCGGAGGAAATCCACCACCGAAGTTCCGTCAGCACCAGTCTTCTGCGCTGTCCCTGGAATCAGACCACCATCAATTTGCTCGATACCCCCGGCGCGCTCAGTTTGCTTGGAGAAGCGATCACCGCCTTGCAGGCGGTGGATGCCGTGCTCGTTGTGCTGAGCCCGGCGAGCGGCATCCGGAGTGAACTCGGTCGACTCTGGTCCCACGTCAAGGACCTCGGCCTGCCGTGCCTCATCTTCGTCAACGAACTGGAGAAAGAATCCGGATCGACGGAGGAATTACTCGCTGCCTGTCATCGGGATTTGGACATCACACCGTTGCCGATGTCCGGCGTGCTCAAAGACGGCGGACAATGGATAGGTGTCGCAGATTTCGTCAACCAGACTGCGATCCATTCGCGGGCGGACAATGCCAAATGGCAGTCGCAACCGCTACCGGCCGGCATGGAAGCCATGGTCACCGACGCTCGCAAGCGAATCCAGGAAGCGGCCGCTGAATGCGACGATCAATTGCTGGAACAATATCTGTCCAGCGGCGAGCTCTCGCAGGCGGACGTGTTGCGGGGACTGCGGGCGGGGATGCTGGCGGGGACGGTGGTTCCGCTGTATGCTGGCTCGGCGCTGAAGAATATCGGCATCGTTCCGCTGCTCAATGCGATCGTGGACTTGTTGCCCGCGCCGACGGACCGGGCGCAACGCACGCCGCTCAAGGGACTGAATCCCGACAGCGGCGAGGAAATCACGCGGGCTGCCACACCCGAGGCGCCTTTTTCCGGCGTCATCTTCAAAACCATCATCGATCCCTTCGTCGGGCGACTCTCGTATGTGCGGATCGCGTCCGGCACGTTGCAGGCCGACTCGCTGCTGTACAACGCGACGCGAAAGGTCAAAGAGAAAAGCGGCCACTTGTATCAGTTGCTGGGCAAAAAGCATACGGCAGTCGGCAATGCGACCGCGGGTGACATCATCGCCATCGGGAAACTGAAGGATGCCCAGACGGGCGACACATTGAGCGACGAGCAGCATCCGATCGTCTATCCCTGGCCGGCCTTGCCCAAGCCGGTGTTGTCGTTTGCGATCGAACCGAAGTCGAGCGCCGATATCGATAAGGTGAGTCTGGGATTGCACAAGCTGATCGAGGAAGATTCTACCCTGGGCTTTACGCGAAACGCCGATACTAAGGAAATGGTGCTCAGTGGGACCGGCCAGTTGCATCTCGACCTCGCCTTGGAAAAACTGCAACGCAAGTACGGCGCTGAGGTCGTCATTCATACGCCGAAGATTCCGTACCGGGAAACGATCCGTACTTCGGCACAGGCACAAGGCAAATACAAGAAGCAGACGGGCGGCCATGGGCAGTACGGAGATTGCTGGCTGGAACTGACGCCGTCCTCGCGCGGGGAGGGGTTTGGCTTTGCAAACCGGGTGGTGGGCGGAGTGATTCCACGCAATTTTATTCCGGCCGTCGAGAAAGGCGTCGTCGAGGCGATGCTCCATGGCACGCTGGCAGGATTTCCGGTGGTGGACGTACGAGTCGCTGTGTATGACGGGTCCTACCACGTCGTCGATTCTTCGGAGATGTCGTTCAAAATTGCGGCGTCGATGGCATTCAAGAAAGCGATGGAGACGGCACATCCTGTGTTGCTGGAACCCCTGATGACCGTGGAAGTCGAAGCGCCGGCGGCGCATATCGGCGCCGTCATCGGCGATCTGAACGCCCGTCGCGGGCGCATCTTGCACGTCGAAGCGCGCGGGCATGCCGAGATCGTCAAGGCCCTGGTCCCGCTGAGCGAGATCATGACCTATACGACAACCCTGAACTCCCTTACCGGAGGAGGGGGGAGTTACGTGATGGAATTGGCCCGCTATGAGGAAGTGCCGCGTGAGGTTGCGACCAAGATCGTGGAAGAAGCCAAGGCGACCAAGCAGGCCGTAGCTGCTCATTAGCCTGCTATCGGGCATGCCGCGTTTCGCGCGATGGAGTCATAGGCGAGACGCGGCGCTCGCCGCAGCGAGTTCGGGCACGGACATGCGGACCAATCGGGGTCCGGGGGTCAATCGCCAGGTTTCAAGACGACGTAGAAGGCGCGGCTTTCACGCAGGACGCGTAGGAGCACGGTATCGCCGCGCCGCACCTTTGCGACGGCGCTCGTGAAGTCGCCCACGGACCCGACATCTGTACGGTTAACTTCCTTGATGAGATCGCCTTCGCGGAGCCCTTCGGACTGGGCCAGGCTACCCGCTTCGACCTTCGTGACGAGCACCCCGCGACTTTCGCGTAGCTTGAATTTCTCGGCCAGCGCGGCCGTCAGGTCTTGTACGTCCAGGCCCAGCTTGGACTCGGTACGAGATTGCGGCAGCGAGGCGACGGTCGCCTGATCCCGGCGTTCGGTCAAGGCCACTTCCACCACCATGCGTTGCTGATTGCGCACGAGTTCGACTTTCGCGTTGGAGCCCGGCAACAGGCCGGCGACGATGCGCGAGAGTCGATTGGGGCTATCGATCACGGATCCTTCGATGCGTGTAATGACATCCCCAGGCTTAATGCCGGCCGCCGCCGCGGGGTCCTTCTCGAACACTTCATTTACGAGGACGCCTTCCTGTTCGGTCACACCAAACTTTCTGGCCAGTTCAGGAGTCAGCGGCTGAATGCCGACCCCGAGCCAGCCCCGGACGACCCGTCCTTGTTCCACCAATTGCTGCAGGACTTGCTTCGCCATATTCGACGGAATGGCGAAGCCGATGCCTTGCGCGAAATTGATGATCGCCGTATTGATGCCGATGATTTCGCCGCGCAGGTTGAACAGCGGACCGCCGGAGTTTCCAGGATTGATCGATGCGTCGGTCTGGATGAAATTTTCGTAGCGCGAGAGATTGACGTTTTCCCGTCCGATCCCGCTGACCACGCCGAGCGTGACCGTCCGCTCGAGACCGAACGGATTGCCCACGGCAAGCACCCATTGGCCCACGCGGACGGCTGACGAGTCGCCGAATTTGGCGTTCGGCAGCGGATGATCGGTGGTGACTTTCAATACTGCCAGATCGGTATCAGGGTCCTTGCCGACGACTTGCGCAATCAGCTTCGACTTGTCGGAGAGCCGCACCTCAATTTCCGTTGCGTCGCCCACCACATGGTTATTGGTGATGATGTGGCCATCCGGCGTGATGATGACGCCCGCGCCGGAGCCCGGCGCATTCGGCACACGCTCCTGCGGAAGCTCACGGCGGTTGCCGCTCATGTTCACCGGAAAGAGGCTGACGACGGAGGGTTTGGCTGCTTCGGCCAACTCGGTGATGACGGATTGCATCTCCTCGAGGAGCCGCAACCCATCGGACGCATTCGGCGAAAGGCCGGCCGGTTCGGCGCCCTGGGCCGCCAGAGGAAAGGCGGGAGCGGCCACAGCCATTCCTAGAAGAAGCGGTGCGATGATGCAGACCCGAGACCGCATGAATCTTAGTGTACCTCAGGTGGCCCGGAAAACCTATAAGGTGCGAAGTTGAACGGAGGCGAAACGGCGGTGGCGGCTTACCTTTTGCCCGTTCGGGCGGCGCTAAACCAGGTGGCGATCTGATCCAGATCGGCCCGAAGGCCGATGGCAATCACAATGTCGTCAGCGCGAAAGACAAAGCCGTCGGTCGGAGGAATCAGAAACGGTCCACGAAATACCGTGACGAGTCGGACTGTGGACGGCCATTCGAGTTCCGACGCCTGTTTGCCGACCGCTTTGGAGCCGTGGGAAACCGACAGGCGTTCAATGGCGGCGGCGCGCAGGCTGAGGTCCCGCTGTAGCGTCAGGAGATCCCCCTGGATCGCTTCGAGTTTCAAGGCGCGGATTTGTGCATCGACTTGAAGGAGGGTCTGCTTGAGCAGATGCACGCGATCCGCGGCGTGGTTCAGCGTACGTTCGAAGTCGGCTGGTGGCAGCACAGGTCGCCCAAACGCATTCCGGGACAAGGCGGCCGCAAGCTGTTGGCCCAGTTCGCCTTGGACCGTTTCGATTTGCGTCAAGAGACTGGCGGCTTGGCCGTGCAGGCGCAGCACATGCACTTTGCGATTGACGCGCTCCGCGACGGCGACAACGGATTCATAGACCGCGCTACCGGTGAGCGAAAGTTCTTTTTGGAGACGGCCGAAGAATTCGAAGGACATGCGCCAGACCCAATGTCTGATAAGGGATATTATGTCAACTTATACATCTCATTCGCTGCCACAGCACGCCAGGGTTTCTTACTCTGTTCACCACGTCGGGTCAACCAATCCCCGCTCGCGCTGCCGGGCGCCATCGTATTGACATGGCCTAGTGGGAGGGCTACACAGAACTATGACCATTCATGCGTTGGCCGGGAAACCGGCGCCGGCTTCGATGCTGGTCAACCTGGACCAATTACTGGAGGCCTATCATCGGGACGCGCCCGATCCTGCCGTTCCTGCTCAACGCGTCGCCTTCGGCACATCAGGACATCGTGGCTCATCCTTCAAGCGATCCTTTAACAGTCATCACATTCTCGCCGTTGTCCAAGCCATCTGTGAGTATCGCAAGAGCCAAGGGACGACCGGTCCATTATTCCTCGGCATGGATACGCATGCGTTGTCCCAGCCTGCCTTCGACACGGCTCTCGAAGTCCTGGTGGCCAACGGGGTCGAGGTCATGATCGATCGGGACGGTGGCTTTACGCCGACACCCGTCATCTCGCACGCCATCCTCACCTACAATCGCGGCCGATCCTCTGGTCACAGTGACGGTATTGTGATCACCCCCTCGCATAATCCACCCGAGGATGGGGGCATCAAATACAACCCGCCACAGGGCGGGCCCGCCGATACACAGGTCACCAAGTGGATCGAAGAGCGGGCCAACACGTTACTGGCGGCCCGTCTTGAGGGTGTGAAACGGCTTTCTACTGGACAGGCCGCACGGGCGCCCTCCGTGCACAAACACGACTACCTCGGCGCCTATGTGAAGGATCTCGAACACATCATCGACTTTGCACCGATCCAGGCCGCGAAACTCAAGCTTGGTATCGATCCGCTTGGCGGCTCTGGCGTCGCCTACTGGACCCCGATCGCAGAACGCTACGGCCTCAATCTCGACAATGTGAATCCTGCCGTAGATGGGACCTTTCGCTTCATGCCTCTCGACTGGGATGGAAAAATCCGTATGGATTGTTCGTCGGCCTACGCGATGGCGAACCTCATCGCCCTCAAAGACCGCTTCGACGTGGCCTTCGGCAATGACGCAGATAACGACCGCCATGGCATCGTGACCCGTTCGGCGGGCCTCATGAACCCGAACCATTATCTGGCCGCGGCGATTGCCTATCTGTTCGCCCATCGTCCGCGCTGGAGCACTGCCGCCGGCGTCGGCAAAACGCTGGTGAGCAGCAGCCTCATCGATCGCGTCGCCTCAAAGCTGGGACGGCGCCTTGTAGAAGTGCCGGTAGGATTCAAGTGGTTCGTCGAGGGATTGTTGGGTGGTTCGCTCGGTTTCGGCGGCGAAGAGAGCGCGGGTGCCTCGTTCTTGCGACAGGATGGAACCGTGTGGTCCACCGATAAAGACGGCATCATCATGGATCTGCTGGCGGCTGAAATGATGGCCAGAACCGGCCGAGACCCGTCGGAACTCTATCGAGAACTCACGGTGCAATTGGGCGAACCGAGGTATGCTCGGATTGACGCGCCGGCGACGCCCGATCAGAAACAGAGGCTTTCGAAGCTCTCGGCGGAGCAAGTCCGCGCCACTACCCTTGCGGGTGATGCGATTGTCTCCCGGCTCACCCGTGCGCCCGGTAATGACGCTCCGATCGGCGGACTCAAGGTCGTGACGGCGCAGGGTTGGTTCGCCGCCCGCCCATCAGGCACTGAAGACGTGTACAAACTATATGCGGAAAGCTTTAAAGGACAGGAGCATCTGGCGCAGATTCAAGCGGAAGCCCAAGGCCTGATTACTGAAGTTCTCTCAGCCGCAGGGCCAGGATAGCCATGATGCGGTGGTCGAAGAACCGGAGGGTCACTGATTCTCCATTTGTCGAGCATGTCCATTCGTCCCTGACTCATGGAAGGCCTGGTTTCCTTGCCGCCCATGTTGCCGTATTGGACGGTCACGCGCTTGCCGTTCACAAACGCCACCGCCCGTCCCCATCGGTAGGATAGAGACCGCGCACCGGCTGGAATCTTGATGGCCACCCATCGAGCGTCGGACCAAAACACGATGTAGCTGCCCTCTTGTTGTGAATGGACAGCACAGCCGTCCTCTCGTACCCACACCTGCCCGTCGGACAGTCGATGCACTGATGCTTGAAGCAGGCAATCGGGCCCCTCGGCAAATGCCAGAATCAGCCATGTAAAGACCTCGATGCCTGTCATCTGGATTATCCCTCCAGTGACCTCGACACGACGTCTTAAGCCTAGCACCGGTTCCTAGGTTGTAAAGCCACGCGGAGCGAGAACGTCGCCCACCGGCTATCTGCTTTGCGAATTATCCTTGAGCCTGCTGTGCGGCATGGTAGGAGCTGCGGGTTAATGGGCTGGATTCAACATGGATAAAGCCCATGGCAAGCGCCTCGCTTTTGAAGCGGGCGAACTCAGCGGGATCGTAGAAGCGAACCACCGGAATATGTGCCTTGGTCGGCTGCAAGTATTGGCCGATCGTGACCACGTCGCACCCGACACGCCGCAGATCACGTAGGACCTCACGGATTTCGTCCGGCGTCTCCCCCATGCCCACAATCACTCCCGACTTCGTCCGAAGGACCTGCGCTTTCGCCCGTGCCAAGAGCTCAAGCGATCGCTGATACTTTCCCTGCGGGCGTAAGGTGGGAAACAGCCGCGGGACGGTTTCGATATTGTGATTGAGGACGTCCGGCCGTTCCCGACACACTGCCTCAAGGGCGGCAGCGTTACCTTCGAAATCAGGAATCAACACTTCAATCGTGCAGCCAGGATTGGTGGCCCGGGTCAGGCGGATGGTATCCGCAAAGATCGCGGCCCCGCCGTCTGGCAATTCATCCCGATTGACCGACGTGATGACCACATGGCGCAGCCCCAGCGCCTGGACAGCGTCCGCAATCCGCCGGGGTTCTTCCCTGTCGATCGGCAGCGGACGGCCGGTCTCCACGGAACAGTAATGGCACCGCCTCGTACAGATATCGCCGAGAATCAAGAATGTGGCCGTGCGGGCATTCCAGCATTCCCACCGGTTGGGACAACGGGCTTCTTCACAAATCGTGTGAAGGTTCAAGCGATCAATCGTCTGCCTGAGATCCAAGTAATCGGGGCCCGTCTTGGCATCAACTTTGAACCACTCCGGAAGGCGCCGTCTGGACGTGCCGTTAGATCGGAGATCTGCGATGGGGATCAGCGTCATGCCGACAGTTTGTCCCGATGGAACCAATTGCGGATGGTGGTCAGGAGGCCGGCTCCCCGTTGAGCCACCGATGGCGGATCAGGATATTCCATCCATGATTCCCTTGAGCCCAAGTAGGTGCCGCTGCGGAAACTGATTTGTGTTTTCAACTGACGATATCCCTGCCCGTGGAGGAGAGCGATCAACAGGTGGAGCGCTGCTTCCTGATTATCCGCCGGCTCGGCCACGATACGTGTCGTCTCGTAGCGTAGCGAGGCACGGTATCGACCTTCTTCATGCATGAGATCGACCGGCCGGCTGAAGCCTCGTTCTCTGGCATCGAGGCCAGCCAGTTGGTAGGTATCGTGAGAGGGCGTTCCCACTCGTCAGTCCAAAGCACGGAAGACAGCGACCAGATCGCTCAAGGCGCTGGTTTTCTGTTTGAGCACCTCACGCTCGGCTTGAATGCTTTCACGCTGCTTGGCCGTGACGGCGCTCGAGGTGAGGCATGACGCACCCAAATTGAGAATCCTGTCACATTCATCGGTGAGTTTTCGTTTCACCACCGGATTGACCGAAAGAATCTCCATCAACTCAAGCCGGGTCTGAGCCAGATGCGTTTCGAGATCCCCGTCCGGAGAACCGCGCCGGACTCCATCGTCCAGACAGCGATCCAGATATTGGCTGAGAAACACATAGAGGCGCACGAGGGCCGCGGCGATTTCGAGCTGTGCGGTCGCGGAGGCTGCCATGACCGTCCTTTCTGATCGGAAAAGGTGCTACAACAGCGCTTTGACGTCAGTGCCTTCGATTTTCACCGGATAGGTTTCGACTTTTGCGGAGGGATTGTTGACGCAGATGCCGCTCGTCACATTGAACTGCCAGCCGTGCCAGGGACAGGTCACGACATTGGCTTCGAGCTCCCCTTCCCCGAGCGGACCGCCGCGGTGGAGGCAGGTATTGTCGATGACATGGAACTGTCCGTCGACGTTGAAGACGGCCAGCGCCTTGCCGTTCACTTCGGCCACCATGCCGTGACCCGGCTTGACGTCATCGGTGCCTGCGACCCGTACAAACTCTCCCATAATGCTGTGCCTCCGCTTCCGCGTTCGTTACTGATTGGTAAAGGGCTGTTTGATTTTCTTGAGCAGGCTCTCGATTGAGGCGCCTCCTCCGGCCGTTCCCCCGAATCGCTCGATGATTTTCTTGGCGATGTCCCTGAAAGCGGCCGCCTGAGGAGACGCCGGATTGGCCACAACAATTGGATGTCCGCTGTCTCCCCCTTCACGAATAGCGGGATCGATCGGGATACTGCCGAGGAAGGGCACGCCCAGCTTTGACGCGGCCCGTTCCCCTCCACCATGCGAGAAGATATCCGTGCGCTCGCCGCAATGACTGCAGACGAAGGAGCTCATGTTTTCGATAATCCCCAGGAGCGGCACATTCACCTTCTGAAACATCGCCATTCCCTTGCGCACGTCATAGAGGGCCACTTCCTGTGGCGTCGTGACCGTCACGGCGCCCGCCATCGGCACCATCTGCGACAACGATAGCTGTACGTCGCCGGTGCCAGGAGGCAGGTCGATCAAGAGATAATCGAGCTGTCCCCACAACACATCGCGAAAGAAGGCTTGGAGATATTGATGCACCATCGGCCCGCGCCACACGAGCGGCGCCTCCTCGGGAACGAGGAAGGCCATCGAAATAAGCTTCACTCCGTAATTGTCCACCGGGATGATCTTTCCGTCCCGTTGTTCCGGGCCTGCCGTACTCCCCATCATCATCGGGATGTTTGGCCCATAGAGATCTGCATCCATGAGGCCGACTTTGGCGCCCGATAGGGCCAACGCGCACGCGAGGTTCGCAGCGACGGTGGATTTGCCGACGCCACCCTTGCCGCTGCTGATGGCAATGACGTGTTTGACGTCGGGAATCAGCGTGTCTTTGCCCTGCGGCTGTTGGGAAGAGGAATGCTCATCAGCCATGACGGTGTTCTCCTTCCACGACTCTCTCTGCATCATAAGCGATGGACGAGGGGAAAGAAAATGGGCCTGTTGGTCCTGGCAGGATCGCTGAGCCTGGCCGGGGATTACTCAGAGAAGACGCTGGGATCCAGCCGGCGCAGGTTGGTGGCCAGTCCTAGCACGGACAGGGAATAAATGGTCCACTTGGACGGATCGAAGTTGTACCAGCGCGGGCCGTTCCGGTAATCGCGCGCATACGTATGGTGGTAGTTGTGGTAGCCCTCGCCGAACGTAAAACAGGATACGAGCCAACTGTCTCGGCTGCTGTCCCGCTGGCCATGCGGTTGTGTGCCGAACATATGGCAGAGCGAATTGATCGCGAACGTGGAATTCAGCACCATGAACATCCGGAACATTCCGGCAAGCAGAAAACACCCGATGCCGCCGATCACGCCGCCGTTCAGATAACCCAGGACGAGGGGAAACGCGAGCCCAGAAATCACGATGGCGTAATAGTTCCGGTGTTGCCACATGACCATCGGATCTTTCCGCAACTGGCGCTCGTAATTCTCCGTTCGGTGGGGGGTATTGATGAAGAGCCAGACGCAGTGGCTGTGCCAGAAGCCTTTCTTGGCATTGTACGGATCTTCTTCCTGATCCGTCCGTGCATGATGTCGGATATGATCCGCGCTCCATCGAAGTGCCGAGTTCTGGAGCGCCCAGCCGCCGGCGACGAGCAAGAACGCTTTCACCCAGGGATGGCATTCGAAGCTGCGGTGGGAAATCAATCGATGATAGCCGACCGTAACTCCCAATCCCGTCACGATGTAGAGAATGCTAAAGAGCACCCAATCGAAGAGCGTATAGCCGTAGAGATAGCCGAACAGCGGAGTGCCGACCAGGGTCGTGACGGCAACGAGGCAAAAGAGGATGAACGTCTTATAGGCAAACGGGGTCGTTCCAATAGCATCCGGCATCCGTTACTCCCTTTGTCTTGAACATGAAGATCGCGTGTGCGCGGCCTCGCATGGGTAGCGCGCGTCTACGCAGAGCTCTGGCCCGTCTCCTCCGACAACGAGTCACTCTCCGGCGTGTGGGGAAGCGCACTTGTCTGAATCTGGCCGGGACCGAGAAATCGTCTGGCGTAAGAGTACCGAAGTAGCGGACTTTAATCAAGAAATTCTTTCTCATGACGAAAAGAGAACCGCAGTTGCAGGTGTATACTGAAAGAAGACGAGGCGTCTTTCTCGATTCCTCAGGTATCCCGTGACCGTGAACAACGAATTAGAATCGTCCATCCGTCAGATCGGCGAAGAACTGGCTCGTCTCTCGGGGGGCCAATCCCCGACCCTCTTTGAGCGGCGATGGTGGTCCCAGGCGGCCATCAATCTCGCCATGCACAATCTCGACTTCAAGACGCGGCTGTTTCGCTTTATCGATGTACTGCCCTCGGTCACCGATGATCAGCGCGTCGTGACCCTGGCCCAAGAGTATTTCGGGTCGATGGCCGCTCAGGCGTTCGGGCTGGGCTGGGGCCTGAAAGCCCTCGCGGCCACCGGCGTAGGTGCTCGGTTGAGCGGGCATGCGATTCGCGCTCAAGTCGAGCAGATGGCGCGGACGTTCATTGCCGGCTCGTCGGCCGGCGATGCGACACCGGTGTTGAAGCACCTGTGGTCCGAGGGCAAGGCCTGGTCGGTCGATTTGCTCGGCGAAGCCACCATCAGCGATCAGGAAGCGGACCGCTATCGCGATCGCTGTCTGCAGGCACTCGAGACCTTAGCGTCAGCCGTCCAGTCCTGGGGGCGCATGCCCTTGCTCGAGCAGGACCACACGGGCGCTGTGCCGCGCGTCCAACTCTCGTTGAAGATCTCCGCTCTTTCCCCGCATTTGGATCCGATCGATCCCGAGGGAAGTTTCGAATCAGTGGCGCAGCGGCTCCGTCCGATCGTCGATGCGGCGATGCGGGCCCCGGCGTCACTGATCTTCGATATGGAGCAAGCGGAAACAAAAGCTCTCCTCATGATGATCTTCACTCGGCTGTTCATGGAGCCGGCATATCGGACGTTCGCGCACGCCGGATTGGCGATCCAAGCCTACCATCGAGCAACGACGCAGGACATTGAGACCATGCTGACATGGGTCCGCCAACGTGGCACGCCCGTGACGCTCAGGCTCGTGAAAGGCGCCTATTGGGATTCGGATACGATCCGGTACCGGCAACGCGGATGGCCTGTGCCGCTGTTCGAGGACAAGTCTGAGACCGATGCAAACTACGAAGCGCTTGCACGGAAACTCCTTGAAGCAAGCTCTGTGATTCGGCCGGCATTCGGCACCCATAATCTCCGGACGCTCGCTTATATCGAGGCAGTGGCCGGGCAGCTCGGTCTCTCCCCGTCCACCTGGGAGTATCAAATGATCTTTGGGATGGCAGAACCCTTCCAGGAAGCCGTCCTGCGGCGAGGACGTCGTCTGCGTCTCTACACGCCGGTCGGCGAGCTGCTCCCGGGCATGGCATATCTCGTCCGACGTCTCTTAGAAAACACCTCCAACGAATCGTTCCTCCGGAAGGAATTCGTAGAGTCGCAGTCCCTTGCGACGTTGTTGGCGCCGCCGGCCGCAGTGCCGCCCAAGCGTCATGTCGCGGCTTCCTCTGGGTTTCGCAATGAACCGTTAAGGGATTTTTCGGCGGCCGAATCGCGAGCAGCCATGCAGGTCGCGATTGACGAGGTCAAAGGACAGCTGGGGAAGACCTGGCGTTCCGTCGCAGGTGGGTTAACGCTGAGCGGCCCTTTGATGCCGTCGTACAATCCGAGCCGCCCGGAGGAAATCGTTGGAATCGTCCACACCGCTGGTGCCGCCGATGTCGAAGCTGGGGTCCGGCGGGCGGAGCAGGTCTGGCCCGCGTGGCGCGCCATGCCCGCCGAGCGGCGTGTGGAAATCGTGCGGGCTGCGGCCGCCCTCATGCGCTCACGCCGCGAGGCCTTTGCGGCGTGGGAAGTCCTGGAATGTGGGAAGCCTTGGCGTGAAGCCGATGCGGATGTCGCAGAGGCGATCGACTTCCTGGAATTCTACGGAGCCGAATGGCTTCGCCTCTCCGAGCCGCGGCGTTTGGGACAGGAGCCGGGAGAACTCAACCATCGCCTGCTGGAGCCGCGCGGTATCACGGCCGTCATTGCGCCGTGGAATTTCCCTCTCGCCATTCCCACCGGCATGGTCTCGGCCGCCCTCGTCACCGGCAATCCAGTTCTCTTCAAGCCATCGGAGCGCTCGCCGATCATCGGCCAGTTGTTGGCCGAGATTCTGATGGACGCCGGCGTTCCCGACGGCCTGCTGCTCTGTCTCCCCGGCGGACCGGAAGTCGGGCGTGTCTTGGTGCGACACCCGGCAATCGTGACGATCGCCTTCACTGGTTCCAAGAACGTGGGCCTCGGTCTGTTGAAGGAAACTTCAACGGTCGCGCCGGGACAGCGGATGGTGAAACGTGTGATCGCGGAAATGGGTGGGAAGAATGCCATCATCATCGATGAAACGGCCGATCTCGATGAGGCTGTTGCCGGAGTAATTGCGTCTAGCACGGGTTATAGCGGCCAGAAATGCTCGGCCTGCTCACGGGCTATCGTGCATGCCTCGGTGTACGACCTTTTCTTGAAGCGCCTTCAAGAGGCCGTGGCCAGTCTCCGTGTCGGCAATCCGGAGGATCCCGGCATGCAAGTAGGTCCGGTGATTGACGAGCGCGCGCAGGCGACCATTCTCGACTACATCAAGATCGGAAATCAGGAGGCCCGTGTGCTGGTGGAAGGTCGCGTCACCCAGCCGGGCTGGTATGTGGGGCCGACGGTGTTCGTCGACGTCCCGGCGACCGCTCGAATCGCGCAGGAGGAGATCTTTGGACCGGTCTTGGCCGTGATGAAGGCTGAATCCTTCGACGAGGCTCTTACCCTTGCCAACTCCACAGAGTATGCACTGACGGGTGGTGTTTATTCACGCAGTCCGGCCAATCTCGATCTGGCGCGGGAGCGGTTCGACGTGGGAAATCTCTACCTGAATCGTCCGATTACCGGGGCGCTCGTCAACCGTCAACCGTTCGGCGGTCACCGGTTGTCAGGGGTTGGAACGAAGGCGGGAGGCGAAGACTATCTGATGCAGTTCGTGGTCACCCGCATCGTTAGCGAACAGACTCTCCGTCGGGGCTTCGCTCCGGCCGAGTGACGCTTTGATCGGCTTGATCTCGTAGGCATCCAGTTCCTCGGTGATCTCGGTGATCACGCCTCGGTCTTCGAGCGGCGACAGTTCCTGCCGCTCCACATACTTGACCAATCCAACGCCTTTGGCAAACCAGGCCGTCATCACATCGGTGCCGGTGACCGTTCGCGGCATGCCCGAGAGCTGAATCTTCATGCGCATGTAAGCTTCGACTTTTACGGCATCCTTAAACGTGCCTGCCTGGACGGTAACGGTTTCCAGTCCGGTCACCGTTGATGTCCCCTGCGCATCGACTTTCTCGTTGACGCCGTCGCGGTCCATGTCCGTGCCGAAGTCCAAACCCTTCTTGTCGAATTGTTGAATCGTCGAGGAGATTTTGATCGGAAAGCGGACGATCTGATAGGGAATGAGCTGTTTCTCTAAAGGAGTGCCTGGTTCCGATCCGTGATACACGATGCCGACCACGTCGCGGCGATAAAAACTATCGGACGGCCCGTGATTGCCTGGGTTGGTGTCGTGAAACACCGTGACCGTCATTCCTCGCAACGTTCTTGTACCGACAACGGTTGAAACGTTCGTGAAGAATTTATTCTCGATCGATTGCAGCGGTCCTTCAGTGATCTGGCCGTGATACTCCCAATGGCTGCCGATCGTGTCCGGGAAATAATCAGACGATTGCCCGATGGCGTTGAGATCATCGCCAGCAAAGGAAAGGCCCGCACAAACTGTGCTGACCAAGGCGAGCACGAGACCAACCATCATCTGTTGGCGTTTCACGGGTGTCTCCATAATCCCTGCGGAACTAAGAGGTTAAGTCAAACGGTACCATACGACTCCAGAGGCCGGCAAGGTCGAAGTACCCTTGTCGTTTACCGGCCCGTCTTGCCTTCCTCGCTCGACCTCAGGATAATCCCGGTCATGACGACCGTTTCGAAGCGACGATCGAAAATTGCTGCGGCACCGGCACGACCAGGCTCAGTCTTGGTCACCGGGGCGTCGGGCGGCGTCGGTGAGGCCATCAGTCGTGCCTTTGGGAACGAGGGTTGGTGTGTCGGCGTCCACTATCACAAGGGTAAAGCTTCCGCAGAAGCGGTTCTGGAGAAGATTGAACGAGCCGGTGGCAGGGGGGTCCTCTGCGAAGCGGATGTGCGTAATGCCCACTCGGTGCAACAGATGGTCGGGGTGTTTTCGAAGAACAGCCCTCCTCCTCTCTCGTTTGTCTGCGCGGCCGGCGTGGGAGGCGGTCATCTTCTCCTCAAGCTTCACGAAGATCATTGGGCAGAGGTCATGGCCACCAACCTGACTGGTCTGTTTCACTGTCTGCGCGCGATGGCTCCTCCTCTGCGTGTGCAGGGCGGCGGATCGATCGTCGTCGTCGGATCCTACGCGGGATATCAAGGATCAATGGGGCAAGCGGCTTATGCGGCCTCTAAAGCCGGTCAGGTCGGGCTGGTCAAGACGGCAGCGTTGGAATGGGGTCAGGACAATATTTGCGTGAATCTGCTCTGGCCAGGCTGGCAGAATACGAAACTTGCCGAGGGAGCCAATCCGGGCAAGGCAGGATGGCAGAATCATAGCCTGCGCCGGCCTCCTGCGCTCGATGAGGTGGCTCGAACCGTTGTCCATCTCGCGCAACTACAAGATATTTCCGGGCAGGTCTGGAACTGTGATAGCCGAGCGTGTTTTCTATGAAGAACCGTAAACACGTGCGACGCGGCGCAGGCGTCTTTATCACCGGCACCGATACCGGTGTCGGAAAAACGTTGGTCACCGCGGCGCTGGCAGTGGCGCTGGAACGCTTGGGGCGTAGCGTGGGCGTGATGAAGCCTATTGAAACAGGCGTCAGTGTTTCGAAGATCGAGCGCTCGGATGCGGCCCGATTGCGAGCCGTCGTGGAAAGCGAGGAGACCCTGGGTGCGATCTGCCCCTATCAGTTCGAACCGCCGGTCGCGCCACTTGCCGCAGCACATGCTGAACGGCGAACCATCGATCCCGGCGTTATTCGGCAGGTCTATCGCCTGCTCGTCAGCCGGTATGACTATGTCGTCGTGGAAGGTATCGGCGGTGTGCGTGTCCCGGTCACGCCGAAGGCTGAAGTGATGGATCTGATCGCCACTCTCAAGCTTCCGGCCATTGTCGTCGGACGTGCGGGCCTCGGTGGTATCAATCATGCCTTGCTGACCATCGACGCCCTTCGCCGCCGTCGAATTCCGCTGCTGGCGTTGGTGCTCAACCGCACAGAACCGGTTCGATCCGCCATGATGCGCCTGCAAGAAAAGACCACGATTGAGGCACTTCGAAAACGGGCAGGACTGCGGGTGCTTGGTCCGGTCGCCTATGAGCCAGGGCTGGCTCGCAGCTTCCGGCGCTCGGTGGTTCGCCTGGCGAGGATGTCGGCGATGACGGCATTGGCGGGAGTGGTCAAATCATCTGCGCGTTGAACTTGGCTGCGGTCGCCGTCACGTCGGATGCGCCGCAGACAGCCGAGATCACGGCTATCCCGTTTGCCCCGGCATCCATGAGCGGACGCACATGAGCCGCCTGAATGCCTCCGATGGCAAACAGCGGAAGCGAGGTGAGTGCCCGAACGTCTGTGAGTCCCTCGATGCCCACTACCGGGTCATGATCGGTTTTCGAGCCGGGCGTGAAGATCGGGCCAAAGCCAATATAGTCCGGTCCAACTCGATCGGCCTCTTTCACCTGCGCAGCGTTATGCGTGGATAATCCGATGCATTTCTCGGGGCCCAAGAGCTGTCGTGCGTGGAGATATGGCAGGTCCGTCTGGCCGAGGTGGACCCCGTCGGCATCGATGGCTAGGGCAAGATCACACCGGTCGTTGATGAGGAACAGGACGTCGAGTTCACGAGCTCTGCGGCGCAGCGGCTGGACTTCGGCGAACGCGTCTTTCATGGACGCCGTCTTGTTGCGATACTGAAATATCCGAACGCCTCCTGCGGCGGCGGCGTTGAGCACATCCAAGAGTGGTCGATCCGGCCGGACCGACGGGTCGAGGATGACATAGAGACCTGCAAGCGGGATGGCGCGTTCACGGCCGGAGGTCATGGCCGGGGATTGTAGCGTGCGCCTGTGAGAGGACGCCAGCAGGCACCGTGATGAGACATCAGTTCTACCCTACCCGACCTCCCCTGGTTTTCCTGGGGTGTGTCGCCTTGATCCTGCTCGGCTCAGCGGGGTGTGACTCGCCTGAGCAAACGGTCCATATTGTCGCACAGGACTTCCTGTTCACTCCGACTGAAGTGCATGTGTCAGCCGAGCGGCCGATTCGTTTACGGATTGTCAACGAAGGCCGGGAGCCACATGAGTTCAAGAGTCCGTTGCTGGCTCATCGGACCGACGTCACAAATGAATCGCCCACCAGTTTACCGGTGTTACCCAACCACACGGCCGAAACCGTCATACGGACGATTCCCGGTGTCTATCTCTTTTATTGCGCGATGCGCGGCCACGCCGGGATGGGCGGCACCATCATTGTCGAGTGATGCACCCAGACGATAGGCACCGGCCGTGGAGACCACCGTGCTATGGCAGTTAGGAGAGAAGAGCCAGCAGCACGAGCCGCGTTATCCGGCGAGGAAGCGCTCAAGATACGTCGTCGAAACGTGACCCTTTTGAAAATCCGGATCGTTCAAAATCCGTTTGTGGAGGGGGATCGTGGTCTTGATACCGTCGATGACAAATTCATCCAAGGCGCGACGCATACGCGCCATCGCTTCCTGGCGGTCACGTCCGTGTGTGATGACCTTGGCGATCATCGAATCATAGTGCGGGACGACCATCGCATTGGATTCCATAGCGGAGTCGACTCGGACGCCGAAGCCACCCGGGGCGCTGTATCTGGTGATGACCCCCGGCGACGGAGTGAACCTTTCCGGATCTTCGGCATTGATGCGGCATTCGAGGCTGTGACCGTAGAGGCGGATATCGGGCTGCTTGAACGAGAGCGGCTGACCGTCGGCTAGCGTGATCTGCTCCTTGATGAGATCAATGCCGGTGACCATTTCGGTGATCGGATGCTCCACTTGGATACGGGTATTCACTTCCATGAAGAAAAAGTTATGGTCTTTGTCGAGCAGGAATTCCACCGTGCCTAGATTGCGGTAATGCACCGCTTTCATGGCGTCGACGGCCACACGTCCAATCTCACGGCGGAGTTTTTCATCGATGGCCGGAGAGGGCGTCTCTTCGACGAGTTTCTGGTGCCGCCGTTGGATCGAGCAATCCCGCTCGCCGAGATAGACGACATGGCCGCGCGCATCGGCGGCAATCTGGACCTCGATGTGGCGTGGTTCGAGAAAATACCGTTCCAAGTAGACGCTGTCGTTGCCGAAGGTCGACTTAGCCTCCGCCTGGGCCGCCTGGAAGGCGCGTTCCAGTTCCTCGGTGCTGTTGACGACCCGCATGCCGCGCCCGCCGCCACCGGCGGCGGCTTTGATGATGACGGGATAGCCGATCCTGGCGGCGGCGTCACGGGCCTCCTGCTCACTCTTCAGTTCACCGGGGCTTCCCGGCGTCACTGGCAATCCGCGACGACCGACGATTTCACGAGCTTTAGCCTTATCGCCCATCAAGGCGATATTCTCCGAGGTCGGCCCGATGAACTTGACACCGATGGATTCACACACTTCAGCGAAGTGCGCATTCTCGGAGAGAAACCCATAGCCCGGATGGATGGCGTCAGCACCGGTGATTTCTGCTGCGCTGAGGACGTTCGGGATGTTGCGATAACTTAGGGCTGATTCGGCCGGACCCACACAGATGTGCTCGTCTGCGGCGCGGGCATGCAAGGCGCCGGCATCGGCTTCTGAATGGATGGCGACCGTCTTGATGCCGAGCTCTTTGCAGGCACGGATGACGCGCAGCGCGATCTCACCCCGGTTGGCCACCAACACCTTTTTAAACACGTTGGCTTCCCTTCCACCGATGGCTGCACCGAGCGTGGTCCGCGTCGACAGGTGTGAGGCCGGCCCCCGGGCGGAGACTGGGCTGGTTGAGAGTCCGAGCGCAGGAACGACGTTGAACGGCTTGTTTCAACATCCGTGTTTCAAGGCGTGGCTTTCGGGTCGATCAGGAAGAGCGCCTGACCGTATTCAACGGGCTTGGTGCTTTCCACGAGAATCTTCGTGATGCGCCCGTCCACCTCTGACTCAATTTCGTTCATCAGCTTCATGGCTTCTACGATACACAACACCTGCCCTTTTTTCACATAATCGCCTTCTTCGACGTAGGGATCGGCGTCCGGCGAGGGAGACCGGTAGAACGTTCCCACGATGGGAGAAGTAATCGTGATCTGCCCGGCGGCGTTCTCGACCAGCTCGCTGGGCGGGACGGCGTGCTGGGTCATGGCGGGTGCGGATCCTGGTCCGGGATCGCTGACCGTCGCCGACACGGTTTTCATCCCGACTTCATGGCGTACTCTGATGCGCAACCCCGCCCGTTCGATCTCAAGCTCGGTCAAATGGTTGCGTTTCAGCAGGTCGATCAGGTCTTGGATCTGCTTCGTTTGGGTCGCGGCATCCTGAGCACTTTTCGCCCCTGCGAAGGAGCTGGGCAAGACAATAGGAGTTCCCGATATACGTGCTTTACGGGCCTTTTTCCGGCTCACCGAACGCGCTCCACATACGCTCTTGTACGGGTGTCGATTTTGATGACGGTCCCCACTTCTAGGTACAGCGGGACCTTGATTGTGGCCCCCGTTTCGACGATGGCGGGTTTTGTGCCGCCGGATGCTGTATCGCCGCGGACCCCCGGTTCCGCGTCGACCACTTTGAGCTCGATGAAGATCGGCAGCTCCACGTCGATCGGACGATGCTCATAGATGAGAATTTTCGCGTTCATGTTTTCTTTGAGGAGATCGGCGTTCTCCCCCAACTGCTTTTTCTCAAAGGTCAGCTGCTCATACGTGTCCGTGTCCATGAAGGTATAATCGTCGTCGGTCGCGTATAAGAACTGCATTTCGCGTTCTTCGAGATCCGGTTCTTCAAATCGCTCCCCAGACCGGAACGTGCGATCAAGCACATTGCCGGACAGATAGCTCTTGAGCTTGGTCCTGACGAACGCCCCGCCTTTTCCCGGTTTCACATGTTGAAATTCGACGATGTAAAATGGCTCGCCGTCGACCATCAGACGTACGCCGCCTCGAAAATCAGTGGTGGAAATCACTCGTGGCTCCCTTCACCGCAGATCACAATGAGTTGTTGCTAATGTATGCTGCTATCGTGATGCACTCTTCTGCCGGCGCGACGCCGGCGGAGGTTTTTTGAGCTTTTTCTGAGTCGACAAATGCTCATGGAGGCCGCGCAGTGCGAGCAGATAACCCCGAGGTCCCAACCCGGAAATCTGCCCCAAGGCGACCCCGGCCACATGGGAATGATGTCGGAACGGCTCGCGCTGATGGATGTTCGACAGATGGACTTCGACAGTGGGCAGCCCGACTGCCGCGATGGCGTCACGGATCGCGATACTCGTGTGGGTGTAGGCAGCCGGATTGATGATAATGCCCTGATAACCCGTTCCACTCTCCTGGATCCAGCTCACCAGTTCCCCTTCGCTATTGGACTGACGAATGTCGATTTCCACCGCCAGGTCCTCAGCGAGCTTGGTCAAGGCCGAATCAATGCTGTCCAATGATTGGCTGCCGTAGATAGACTGCTCCCTGGTGCCAAGAAGGTTCAGGTTGGGTCCATGTAACACGAGTATCCGGAGCATGCGTCAACCGATGTTTACAAGCTGGCGGTGTTCTTGCCGGCAGTTTAGGAGAGCGGCATTGTAACAGGCTGGCAAGGAGTGGTCAAACTATCGAATATATTGAAAAATTTATGGGTTCGGGGCCGGTGTGCCGGATGTCGACCGGTCACGTCGCCTTCGCTCGAGGGTGCGGAGCCAGGCTTCGAGCCGTGCAATGGTATCGCCAACTCGGGATGGGCGTGCATCTGCCGTTTCCGATCGAAGATCAGTTGTCATCTGCCCTAAGCGAGCGGAAGGCTGGTCTGTGTCAGACTCGCTTGTGGGATCCACGGCCGGCTTTGCTGCCTCGGGAGCGGGGGACTGTGTAGCGGGCAAGGCCCGGTCGCTGGCCGATTCACGCTCCTGCACCGCCAACGATGCTTGGACGGACAGTGCTTCCTCGTCCTTTGGATTCATGGCCAAGATGACGCGACAGGACTTCAGTGCCTCTTGCGTCAAACCTTGAGCGGCATAGATTTTAATCAGAGTCCGATGGGCGCGCAGGTTTTCGGGACTGAGCTTGATGGCCCCCTCGAGGACTGCGCGGGCCTTGTTCGGCTGGTTCAGTTGATCATATGCCCGTCCCAGAACGACCATCGCGGTAATGAAACCCGGATAGTGCTTCAATCCATCTTCCAATACACTGACAGCTTCTTCCCACATGCCGGCTTTGCAATATTCCTCGGCTAAGGGGAGGAACGCTTTGGAATGCGGATCCTTAGCCAACTGCGTGGCGAGCCGGTCGATCTCCATTGCGTTCGCAGCGTGCTTTTGAGGAGCCATAACTTAACGTCTCTTCAGAGGAGTGAGCCATCGCTGAGCGGCGTTGAGAATATCATCCGCCAACTCTCGTTTGGTCTTGAGAGGGAGCTCGGTGACCCGGCCATCCCGTTCGATCACGGTTGCGGCATTCTGGTCACTACCGAATCCTGCTCCCGGTCTGGTCACATCGTTCGCGACGATGACATCGAGCCCCTTCGAGGCGAGCTTGGCTTTGGCATGGGTCAGGAGGTCATGGGTTTCTGCCGCAAAACCGACGAGCACCTGCGAGGTACGCTGGGCAGACAAGGTGGCCAAGATGTCGGTGGTCTGTTCGAGGTCGAGCATGGTCGTTGGCTCGCCGCGTTTTTTCAATTTCCGGGGTGACGTCTGCTTTGGACGAAAATCCGCGACGGCGGCGGCCATGACAACGATGGTCGACCAACTCAATCGTGTCGTCATCTGTTTGGCCATCTCCTCTGCGGTTTCCACCGGCACGAGTTCGACGCCAGGTGGGGGAAAAAGCGATGTCGGACCGGTGACGAGCACCACCTGCGCGCCGCGCTTGTAAGCTGCTTCTGCGATGGCATAGCCCATTTTCCCTGACGAACGGTTGGAGATATAACGGACGGGATCGATCGCTTCTTGGGTCGGGCCGGCGGATAACAGGAGACGTTGCCCTTCCCAGTCCCGTCTAGGCGTCAGCGTAGCGCGGACAGCCGCGACAATGCGCTCTTCCTCCGCGAGCCGGCCTTGCCCCAGACGTCCCGATGCCAGCGGCCCTTCTTCCGGATCGAGTACCAAGACTCCCCTCGCCCGCAACGCCTCGACATGGCCTCTCACCGTTGGGTGGCTCCACATGCCGCCGTCCATCGCCGGAGCGCAAATGAGCGGACAGTGGGCCGTCAAGAGCATCGTCGAGAGCAGATCATCTGCGAGGCCTAGCGCGGCTTTCGCGAGAAAATTTGCGGTGGCCGGCGCGACGACAATCGCGTCGGCTTGTTCCGGCAGCGACAGATGCTTCATTTCCTGATGCGCCTCAAAGAGGCCGGTGACCACCGGCCTGCCCGAGAGCACTTCAAACGTCAACGGGGTGACGAACTTGGTAGCCGCACGGGTCATCGCCACATCGACCGTCGCGCCTTCCCGAACCAAGGCGCGCAGGAGGCTGACCGCCTTGTAGGCCGCGATGCTTCCAGTGACGCCGAGCACCAGGCGCGCCCCGGCAAGCGTCGGTCGTTTGTAGTCGTCGGTCATGGGCTACTCTTCAGGCTCAGCCGCAGCGGGCTTGGGACTGTCGTCCACATACACGCTGAGCTCCTTCTTGATTTCCCTGGCATCTTCACCGGTCATCATCGCCATGCGCTCGGTCTCACCTTCCTTCCCACGTTTGGCTTCTTTCATGGCGTCCCTGGCCTCTTTACCGACCAGATACTTTGCATCCCCACGGAGCACCTCATCGAGCGCGACCGTGGTTTCCTTGGTGAAGCGGGAGGATCCAAATGGACGCGAGCCTTGCACAATGTGTTTTGCCCGTTGGGCAGCGACGATGACCAAGCGGTGGCGGGAATCGAACTGATCCGAAGTATATTGCGGCAATAGACTGAGCATGTCGATCATGGGTGTGGCACTCCCTTGTGGTTAGGGGAGATCTTTTCGATCTCCGGGTTTGGCTTCGTCATCCAGGATAAAGTTGTTCTCGATCCAGGCCATGCTGAAGCGTTTCGTTTTCAACCGTTCACCGAGAAAAATGCTCTCGAGATCATGCAGAGAACGGGTGAGATCATCGTTTCTGACGATGTATGCGTATTCGCGATAGCTCCATACTTCTTCTTTGACCTTTTGCAGCCGCCGTTGGATTTCATCCGGGGAATCGGAGGCTCGGCTCAGCAAGCGTTGGCGCAACACAGCCATCGAGGGTGGGAGAATAAAGATCGAGACCGCGTCTTCGAATTTTTTCTTAACCTGCAGCGCGCCCTGTACGTCGATCTCCAGGAGGACGTCTATACCCTGATCGATCTTTTCTGTGAGCGTCTTTCGCGGCGTTCCATATAAATGACCGTAGACACGGGCCCATTCCACGAATTCATGGCGGTCGATCATCGCTTGGAACGTCGCCTCGTCGATAAAGAAATACTCACGCCCGTGCTCTTCGCCGGGCCTGGGCGCTCTGGTGGTGTAGGAGACTGAATGCCACAAGCCGGGAATGTTGGTCGTCAGCTGTTTGCACAAGGTCGTCTTTCCGGTGCCGGACGGCGCGGAGACGATGAACAAGATTCCCCGGCGTTCGGTTGAAGACCGGACAGGTCCTGAAGGCAGAGGCATTGCGTTAGCGGCCATAGTCATTCGACGTTTTGGACCTGTTCTCTGATGCGTTCCAATTCGGCTTTCATCTGCACCACATGGCCGGCGATGACGGCATCGTTGGCTTTTGAGCCAATGGTATTGACTTCACGGCCCATTTCTTGAAGCAGGAATTCGAGCGTTTTGCCTACAGATTCCGCACGCTTAAGTTGTTCCCCAAACTGTAGCATATGGGAGTCCAATCTGACTATTTCTTCCGTAATGTCGCCGCGGTCGGCATACATCGCCAATTCCTGGTGGAGACGCGGGACATCCGGCGGGTCCGCCTGCATCAGCTTTTCGAGACGCTGCTTCATGCGCTCAAAGTTCTCATCGATGACGGCGGGTGCACGCTCAGCGACCGCCGCGCGATGGTCCTTCAGAATGTGAATGCGTCGCTGGATATCTTTGGCCAGCGTCATCCCCTCGCGCTTTCGCATCTCCTGCAACTCATTCAGCGCTTCCTCGGCGAGTTTGCGCACCAGGGTGGCCAATTGTGGATCTTCCAGCGGCTGGTCGGAGACCGTGAGCACATCTCGGAGCCCGGAGATGAGAGCCACATCGATCGGGCCAGCCAATTTGAGCGAGGTTTTTAACCGACGGAGGGCCTGATGGTACTGCTTTGCCAAGGCCTGGTCAAGGTTGATGACTCCTCCCCGTCCCTTTCCTCCCTGGATCGACACCGTGAGGTCAACGCGGCCTCTCGCGCACCGTTGCTGAACCGCTTTCTTGAAGGGCTCCTCAAGCGCATGCAGATGACGAGGCAGTCGGCATGCCACCTCTAAAAAGCGATGATTGACGGACCGGACTTCAATCGTAACGGAGCCGTCCTGCCAGGGCGCCTGCTTCTGTCCGAATCCAGTCATGCTGCGGATCATCGCGGAATTTTCTCCTTGGCGTCGCAGTCATCGTAGATCGGACAACGGAGACACAAGGGCTTTCGTGCCACACAGACATAACGGCCGTGCAGCAGCAGGCGTTGCGAGACCTCGGTCCATTGCGAGGACGGCAACAATTGTTGAAGGTCCTGTTCAATCTGAACGGGATCGTCGGAAGTAGTGAGTCTCAGGCGATTGGAAACTCGCTTCACATGCGTATCGACCACGATGGCCGGTTGGCGAAAGGCTTGGCCGAGCAGCACATTGGCCGTCTTCCGACCCACGCCCGGCAACGTGACCAGATCTTCCATGCGGTCCGGCACACGTCCGCCGAATTGTGTATTGATCGCGTGGGCGCAGGCTACGAGGTTTTTAGCTTTGCTCTTGAAAAAACCGGTCGACCGGATGATCTGTTCGAGCTCCGGCAGTCTTGCGTCGGCCAATTCCAGAGGGGTCATATAGCGCTTGAACAATACCGGAGTGACCAGGTTCACGCGCTGGTCGGTGCATTGGGCCGACAAGATCGTGGCCACCAGAAGCTCCCAGGGTGATCGGTGGGCCAACTCGACCCCGGCTTCCGGCATCGAGGACTGAAGCTTTCGCGCGATGGATTGTACCCGCTTCCGACTGTTCACCGCGGATGTTGACGTGCGTCCCATGACCGGGTCGTAACGATTGTGAAGCGATCACTGACGAGAAGCAAGTGCGACAGGGGCAGCCGGAGGAGTCGCAGAGGTATCCACAGGAATGGCGAAGGCGAGTTCGCGTTCGAGATGATCAAGCAGCGGCTCCAGCGTGTCTGCCTGCAATGCGGAGACTCCGATGGCCTGATACCGGCGACACAAGAGCTCTGCCTCATGACGTGGAAGGCGGTCACATTTGTTGAAGACCAGTGTGCGAGGCAAACCGTCGAGATTCAGATCCTGAAGAATCCCGACGACGGCGGAAATCTGGATCTCGACGTCTGCGGCGCTGGCATCGACGACGTGGACCAGCAGATCCGCCTCGCGCAGTTCTTCTAATGTCGTTCTGAAGGCCCCGACCAGCTCCTGCGGCAGATCGCGGATGAATCCGACGGTATCGGTGACGATGACTTCGCGGTCCCTCGGAAAACGGAGTCGTCGGCTGGTCGTATCCAGGGTTTCAAACACCCGGTCCTGTGTGGAGACATGGCTTTTCGTCAACACGTTGAGCAGGGTTGATTTACCGGCGTTGGTATATCCGACCAACGATAGGACCGGCATCCGGAGTCTGGTACGACGAGCACGGCGCTGGTCCTGGTGACGCGCGAAGTGTGCTAGTTCTCGCTCCAGATGCGTAATGCGATCCCTGATCCGCCGACGGTCCGTTTCGAGTTTCGTTTCACCTGGGCCTCTGGAGCCGATTCCGCCGCCGAGGCGCGACAGCTCGGTACCTTTTCCGGACAGCCGTGGCAACAGATAGCGGAGTTGTGCGAGTTCGACTTGCACTTTTCCTTCGCGGGTGTGGGCCCGTCGCGCGAAGATGTCCAGAATCAACTGCGTGCGATCGATCACTTTGATATCGGTCATCTCTGAGATGGCACGGGATTGGGCGGGCGTGAGTGTCTGGTCGAAGATCACCATGTCCGCTCCCTTGTGCAGAGTCTGAATGAGGACGTCTTTCAGTTTCCCGCTGCCCAAGAGATAGCGTTGATGATCATCCGAGGTCCGTTGAGCCATCCGGTCAATGACCGTCACCCCGGCGGAAGAAGCCAACTCGGTCAGTTCGACCAAGCGCTCGTCCTGCTCGACCCGGCTTCGCGAAGAAGCGCTGACCAGCATGGCGGATTCCCGGTCGTGCCCGATCGCGTGAGTGTCGAGCGACTGTTGCATATCGTTTTCAAGTTCTTCGATGAACCGATCAAATGCCAGCGTGCTTTGATGAAAGGGAGTACTCTTGAGCACGTTGCAGAGTTGCCCCGTACCATTGGGCGGCAGCAGGTGAGCCAGATATAGCATGCCCGGGTTCCCGGTGGGCTCGACCGAAAGGACGCCGAATAAATCGAGACGAAGATAGGCCAAGTCGGTCAATGATTCCTGGCTGAGTGGCTGATCGTGGAGCTGCGTGCGAATCAGCCGGAGTCCTCGCAACGAACGCGAGCCTGCACGAAACTTTGACAGCGTCGTCGGTGAAAGGGTCAGATCGGTACCGATGATGATTTCTTGGACCTGTCCTCTCCGGGTCAACAGCACGGCCAAGGGGCGCCGGATTTCCAACGAGAGCTGACACATGGCCTTGGCCAGCTCGAACGAAAGGACCTTGTTTTGCGGGACACGGCGCCGGTACAGGCGCTCGGCGGTGGCTACCTGGCTCGCGCGTAATCCGCTGGTCTGGCCGTAAATTTCAGGAATGGGCAACCTCCATACTATTCATGCCGGCTCGCCCGCCGTCGCGAGCGCCGGCACGAAGGTGATAAACGGTTCGGCATCGATCGCCATCCGTCGTCCAGCGGTGAGAGCCTGCCGGCCGGCAGCGGCGACCATGGCTGCATTGTCTGTACAGAAGCGGAGTGGAGGAATGCTCAGACGAACCCGGCAGGCCTGTGCCCGTTCGTGTAACAACGCACGGAGTCGTGTGTTGGCCGACACGCCGCCGACCACCGCCAGAGAGGTAATTCCGGTCTGTTCAACGGCCGAAAAAGCTTTGTCGACTAAGACGGACACGATCGCCTCCTGGTAGCCTGCGGCCAGATCGGCCTTGTGGCGGGCACATTCGATGTCGTCCATCTTCTGCAGTTTGTACAACAAGGCTGTTTTCAACCCGCTGAAACTGAATTCCAGACTGCCTTTTTTGAGTGACGATTTCGGAAATACAATCGCTGTTTGATTTCCTGTTTGTGCGAGTCGGTCGAGTTCTGGTCCACCAGGAAAGCCGAGACCTAACATCTGGGCGCCTTTGTCAAAGGCTTCACCTGCGGCATCGTCTCTTGTACAGCCGAGTAGTTGAGTCTTGCCCTGCCCGTCTCGCTGGTACAAGTGGGTATGCCCACCTGAGACGACGAGCACGATGCACGGGAGCGGGAATTTCGGATCTTCCAGCCAGGCGGAGGCGATGTGCGCGTCCAAATGGCTCACGCCGACAAGAGGAAGACGGAGCATGTAAGCCAACGACTTGGCATAATTGAGGCCGACGATCAGCGCTCCGGCCAGCCCAGGACCTTGTGTGACCGCAATCCCAGCCAGCGAATCCCAAGACACCCGTGCTTCCTCCAGCGCGGCAAGGACGACCCGCTCGATCATTTCGATGTGAGCACGAGAGGCGAGTTCTGGGACAACACCGCCGAAGCGCTCATGGACAGCATGCTGAGAGGCCACCACATTGGCCAGAACCGAACCATCCGATCCCAGGATGGCGGCGGCAGTCTCATCGCAAGAGGTTTCGATACCGAGAATGGGACCGGGGGAGAGAGGCGTAGTTGTGGAGTTCATCCGGTTCGGTGGCATAAAAGAGTACGACCCTTGTCGGAGTACCGACAAGGGTCGCATGAGGGTGTCTGGAACGATAGTGACTCAGTGTACATGGCAGCCTGTTAGACCTCTGCCATGGCCTCCTGCTCGATGAACGTCGGCGCACCATCTCGGAGTACGACCCGGATTTTGCGGCTCTCTTTGAAACGACCCTTGATCATCTCCTCGGAGAGCGGGTCACCGATCGCCCGTTGGATCGTCCTGCGCATCGGCCGTGCGCCATAGAGAGGTTCATACCCCTCCTTGATCAGCCAGGCTTTCACTTCGTCGTCGACCTCGATCTCGACGCCCTTTTCGACAAGGCGCATGTTCAGCTCGCGCAACAGGATGTCGAGGATGCTCGACAAGTGCGTCTTGTCGAGCTGGTGGAACACAACGATTTCGTCGATGCGGTTCAGGAATTCGGGGCTGAACTGGCGGCGCAGCTCGCCCAACACTTCTTCCTTCTTGTGGCGATCCTGCTCGGCGTCCGTGCTTTGGAAGCCCAAGCTGACGCCCTTCTGGATCAACTTCGTGCCGATGTTTGATGTCATGATCACGACGGTGTTTTTAAAATCGACCTTGCGGCCGAGGCTGTCCGTCAATACGCCGTCGTCCAATACCTGCAGCAGAAGATTGAAGACATCGGGATGCGCCTTCTCAATCTCATCGAACAGGACGACCGAATAAGGCCGGCGGCGCACACGCTCAGTGAGTTGCCCGCCTTCTTCATACCCCACGTATCCTGGAGGCGCTCCAAACAGCCGCGAGCTCGTGAATTTTTCCTGATACTCGGACATGTCGATGCGAATCAATGCGTCTTCCGTGTTGAAGAGAAATTCCGCCAACGTCCTGGCGAGTTCCGTCTTCCCGACGCCCGTGGGGCCAAGGAAGATAAAGGAGCCGATGGGCTTCTTGGCTTCTTTCAACCCGGCACGCGAACGTCTAATGGCGCGGCAGACGGCTGAGATCGCTTCGTTCTGACCGACGACGCGCTTATGGAGAAATTCTTCCATGCGCAAGAGCTTATTCGACTCTTCCTCCTCGAGCTTGAAGAGCGGAATGCCGGTCATCTTCGACACGACGTAGGCGACGTCCTCTTTGCCAATCGTCGGCTTCTGCTTTTCCTGATTCTTTTTCCATTCCCGCTTCGACTCGTCGAGCAGCTTGCGCAGACGTTCCTCTTCTTCCCGATGGCGCACCGCCTCCTCGAAATTCTGCATCGAAATCGCCAATTCTTTGTCGCGCGAAACCTTCTTGAGTTCCTGCTCCATCGCCTTGAGTTCACCGGGCAGCGCATAGGTCTGCAGTTTTGCGCGCGAGCCGGTTTCGTCGATCAAGTCAATGGCTTTGTCCGGGAGGAACCGATCGGTGATATACCGGTCCGACAACTTGACTGCCTCGACGATCGCCTCCTCGGTGATCTCCACACCGTGGTGCTCCTCATAGCGGTCGCGGAGACCTTGAATGATCCTCACGGTTTCATCGAGACTGGGCGGCTGAACGTAAATTGGCTGGAAGCGGCGCTTCAGCGCCCCATCCTTTTCGATGTGCTTGCGGTACTCATCGAGCGTGGTTGCGCCAATGCACTGAATCTCGCCCCGTGACAGAGCAGGCTTGAGCATATTCGACGCATCGATGGAGCCTTCGGCCGCTCCCGCTCCTACCAATGTATGCAATTCGTCGATGAAGATGATGATATTGCCCGCCTGCACGATTTCCTTCATCACGACTTTGAGGCGCTCCTCGAATTGGCCGCGATACTTGGTGCCGGCCACGAGAGACCCGAGGTCGAGGGCGATCACGCGACGGGACAGCAGATTATCGGGGACTTCAGACTGCACGATGCGTTGTGCCAGTCCTTCGACGATGGCGGTTTTGCCGACACCTGATTCACCAATCAACACCGGGTTATTTTTCGTGCGGCGGCTGAGAATCTGTAGCACGCGTTCGATTTCATCGGCGCGGCCGATGACGGGATCGAGTTGACCTTCCTGCGCCATCTGTGTCAGGTCACGTCCGAATTCGTCAAGCGCCGGGGTGTTGCTCTTACGATCACGCTCACGAGGTGCCGACTTCCGGAGAAAGGTGACGGTCAATTGACGTGCGGTGAGGAGATTCGCGCCGAGGCTGCGAAGGATCTTGCCCCCGATGCCTTCTTCTTCACGCAACAAGCCCAAGAGAAGATGTTCGCTGCCGATATGATTGTGACCGAGCAATCGCGCTTCTTCGACGCCGTACTCGATCACCTTCTTGACACGAGGGCTGAAGGGAATTTCTCCGAAGGTCATGGTGGTACCGCCGCCGGGCAGGTTCCGCTCAATTTCGAGGCGGATCTGCTCGGTGGAAAGCCCCATCTTCTTGAGAATCATCAAGGCGATGCCGTCGGATTCGCGAAGGATGGCCAAAACCAGGTGCTCGGTTCCGAGGTAGTCGTTTTGATGACGCTCGGCTTCCTCGCGCGCCAGGATGATGATCTTCCGACCCTTGTCCGTGAATCGTTCGAACATCCTGCCTCCTATATTGGTGGGGGACTCTCGTACGGCGACTCGGGGCAAACCCTTCGAAATATCTGGCCTAATTCTAACTAGAAGCCTTTTGAGTGTCAAGGTTGCGACCGAATTGTACGATGACTCGATGCGCTGGTACACAATTCAACTACACATTGTCGCGCGGTTCGTTGACTTCACCAAACCCTACCGATAGAATCCCGCACCTTTTAGCGGGATTTTTCATCGATTCCGCCAGGGGCCTGCCGCATGAAAAGCAAAAGCATCGGCATATTAACGAAGCCCAAGTTTCCTGAAGTCAAGGCGACGGTGCACGCGGTCGTGAATTGGCTGCGTGACCGGAAAATTGATGTGATTCTCGACAGTACTTCGGCTGCGCTCTTGAGCGAACGTGGGGGTGTACAGAAGACCCACCTGGCTCAGAAAGCGGACGTGCTGCTGATTCTTGGCGGCGACGGCACCATGCTCAACGCGGCGCGGTTAGCCGGTGAACGAGGGATTCCCATTCTCGGCGTCAACATGGGCGGCCTCGGTTTTCTCACGGAGGTCCGGCTCGAGCATCTCTACCCGTCCTTGGAACGTGTCTTCGCCAATGACTATGTGCTCGACGAACGCTTGATGATCAAGTCTCACATCCATCGCCATGGGGAAACGGTGGCACAAGGCGTTGTCTTGAACGATGTCGTGGTCAGCAAGGGAACTCTGGCCCGGATGATTGAGCTGAGGATCGCCATTCAAGGGCAGTTCGTCACGAATTTGCGAGGTGATGGATTGATCATCAGTACCCCGACGGGATCGACTGCCTACTCACTGTCCGCCGGTGGTCCCATTATCAGTCCCGCCGTGCGGTCGCTCATCTTAGCTCCCATCTGTCCCCACACACTCACGCATCGGCCGCTCATCGTGCCCGATGATGTGGAGATCGAGGTGACGCTCACCAGCAAGGACGAAGGAGCGATGGCGACGCTCGACGGACAAGTTGGTGTGGCGTTGACGCAGGGCGATAGCGTCCTGCTGAAAGTGTCTGAACATCGGACCAGATTGATTCGGTTTCCGGAGAGCAGCTATTACGCTGTGCTGCGTGAAAAACTGAAATGGGGGGATGGATAGAAGGCTGCCTGTTTACATCCTTGGCCGTTCGATCAAGGAGAGCATTTCCTGGTTAGTGACGTACTTGAATTCTCCGATACAGTCAGTTGCCCCCTTGTACCCCTTCTCCGCGGTTTCGAGGGCACGAAGTGCCTTTACATCAACAGGACGGCTCTTCCGTGCCTTAAGGAACGTTTGCAGTTTCTCGAGCACGGCCTTGGAAGAAGTGCCGGACGATTTGGTCGCCAGGTAGCGGATGACGACTTCTGCGCACCAGTCCCCGTCGCGTTTGGCCACCCCAACCAGTCCTTCGCTGGCCTTCCTTGCCCATCCCGCGAGGAACACCCCATCCACGATTTTCCCGGTCGCTTCATCATACGCTTGAAACAGTGCATCATCCGGATCGTTGCCGGTCTTGTTGGGGTTCGTCACATACACGCCTCCTTTATAAGGGAGGCCGACCGTCTCATCGACTTTATCCCCGACGGCGAAGACCACCGAGTCGCAAGGAAACTCGTAAAATTGCTTGAGCCCTACTGCAGCCGTGTCTTCTCCCTTCGGTTCGAGCTTGTTGTCTTCCATTTCCAAGGCACGGACCTGGTTGTTCCCGTCTACGAGGATACGTTTAGGTGACGCGAGAAATCTGAATCCCATTTTCGTGTGGCTTGCCGTGTGTTCACATTTCGTAAATTCATCTAACAGCCCCTTGAGGATCTCGTCAGGGTTCTGCCCGACCGCGACCAGGCGTTCTTTAATCCGATCAAATTCTTTCTTGATCCCATCAAGATCCATGTTGGCACAGACCGCGCGAATTTCCTTGGGGTTGTATTTACGTTCCGCCGGACCCCGCCGCACGATGGCCGTGACGCGATCCACTTTCTTGTAGCGCGTCAACCAGTGGGCAATGTCGACCATGACGTCGCCGGCGCCGATGACGGCCACATGTTTGCCCATCTCGAAGGGGCGATCGCCGAATCCGGGCAACCGGTTGAAGTGGTACACCACGTCCTTCGCGTGGAACACTCCTTTCGCCGAGTCGCCCTCCACACCGATGGCTTTCGTTCCCTGTGCACCGATCGAAAAAACGACCGCGCTCGCTCCCAGAGTACGGACGTCATCCACGGTCAAATCCTTGCCCTTGCCGATGGAAACGTTTCCGAGATAATGCACGTGCGGTTGCTCGAGGAGTTCCCAGTATTGCTTTCTCAGTCCCCCACGCAATTTGAGCTTGCTGGGGAAAATGCCATATTCGGCCAGCCCGCCGAACTTGATATCGCGGTTGAGAATGATGACCTCGTGGCCTGCCTTCCCGAGTGCGGCAGCCACGGCCATGCCGGCAGGACCGGCACCGGCCACAATGACGACATGCTTCTGCTGTTCGCTCATTCGATTCCTGATTTAGGGGTGGTAAGTGTCTAGAATCCCAACAGTTCCGCGGACTTTAGCATAGCCGTTCCGATACTGTCAAAATGAGGGCCTACCGACGTTATCCCCCGGCGCTGCCGACGGGGCCGCCTGGTTCGGTCATCCGCCAAGGGTCCAATAATTCATCAAGTTGCTTTTCCGGCAAGACTTTCTGTTCCTTGGCGACTTCTCGCACGGTCTTCCCTGACCGGTAGGCCTCCTTAGCCAGCTTGGCGGCAGCCTCATATCCGATTTCCGGGGCCAGTGCCGTGCACATCGCGAGGCTCTCTTCGATGAGACTCTGGCAGCGCTCCTTATTGGCGGTAATCCCCTCGATACACTTGACGGCGAAATTGTCAGAGGCGGTTGCCAGCAATTCCACCGACTGCAAAAGGTTGTAGGCCATCACGGGAAGCATGACGAGCAACTCAAAGTTCCCGGCTTGGCCGCCGATTGTCACTGTCACATCGTTCCCAATCACTTGTGCGCATACCATTGTGACGGATTCGGCAATGACGGGATTGACCTTGCCGGGCATGATGGACGACCCCGGTTGAGTCTCAGGAAGATGGATTTCGCCCAATCCGCAACGGGGACCTGATCCCAGCCACCGGATATCGTTGGCAATTTTCATCAAACTGACGGCGAGAGTGCGTAATTCCCCGCTTGCTTCGACCAGTGAATCCTGCGTCGACTGCGCTTCAAAGTGGTTTGTCGCTTCTTTGAAGGGACAGCCGGTTTCCTGGGAGATCACGGCCATCACCTTCGCTGAGAACTCCGGATGGCAGTTCAAGCCCGTGCCAACGGCCGTCCCACCCAGAGCCACTTCGCTCATGGCTTCCTGCGCCCGCTTCATTCGCCCGATGCTCAGCTCGATTTGCCGTGCATAGCCTCCGAATTCCTGACCCAAGCGGACAGGGGTTGCGTCTTGCAGGTGGGTGCGGCCGATCTTCACGATCGAATCAAAGTCCTTTGCCTTCTGGACGAGCGCCCGATGCAAGCGGGTCAAGGCAGGCAGGAGTTGACGTTGGATCGTTTCCGAGGCTGCGATATGGATGGCGGTGGGAATGACGTCGTTGCTCGATTGCCCGAGATTCACATGGTCGTTCGGATGCACGAGCTTGCTGCCTCGGGCGCCGCCCAAGAGTTCAGTGGCGCGGTTCGAGATGACTTCATTGGTATTCATGTTCGTCGACGTGCCAGACCCGGTTTGGAAGACATCGACGGGAAACTCGGCGTCGAGCTTGCCTTCCACGACCTCCGTCGCCGCCTGCTTGATGGCATTAGCCGGTTGTTGCGCCAGTAAGCCCAGAGAATGATTCACGGCGGCAGCGGCTCGCTTGATCAGGCCCATGGCTCTGATCATGGACCGCGGCATCCGCATTGAACTGATGGGGAAGTTTTCGATGGCGCGCGCCGTCTGCACTCCATAGTAGGCGTCTGCGGGGACGGCCAACTCCCCCATCGTGTCACGCTCGACTCTCGTGCCGGCAGCTGCCTGGGGCTGGGAATGTGTCTTCATGAGAACTGCTCCATGCGTGAAGGGCATTTACGCTGCGGGCGCCATGATAAACTCACGCCACCTGGTTCCACAAGGGTGAGCGCATGGATGGCCCATACCTTATCGTCGAGGCCTTTGCCGGATACAAAGGCGAAAAGACGCCCCGCTCCTTTCTCCTGGAAGGTAAAACATTGCGCGTCGAGAAGGTGGTGGATCGCTGGTACACCGAAACGCACATCTATTTCCGGATCAACGCGAGCGACGGTCAGCGATACGTCTTGCGGCTCGACTTGGACGAGGACTGTTGGGAGTTGATCATGCTCGAGCGCAAAGAAGCATAGAGGTAATGCAAGAAGGCCCGCCGAAGCGGGCCTTCCGGTGAGTTCTCTGAGAAGAACGATCAAGCCACCTTGACGTCGATGGCTTTGGGTTTCACCTTTTCCGACTTCGGAAGGTGGAGACTCAGCACACCGTCTCTGTAGTCGGCTTTGACGGCGCTCTCATCCACGGATTCAGGCAGCGAGAAACTCCGGACGAAGCTGCCGTACGACCGCTCTACCCGGTGGAACCTCTTGCCTTTCTCCTCCTTCTCCTGTCGACGTTCTCCCTGAAGCGTGAGCACGCTGTTTTCGACGGTGACTTTGACGTCCTCTTTTTTCACTTCAGGCAGCTCAGCCTTGATAAGGTACTCACCCTCTGTTTCACTGATGTCGACCGTCGGCATCCAGTCGGCGACCGTGAGATTTTCCTTGCCGCTGTTGCGCAGGGCCGGCCGCGAAAAGACGCGATTCAACCGCTCTGACATATCTTCTAATTCACGAAATGGATCCCACCGTACGAGTGTCATAATCGACCTCCTTCATAGAGAAACCAGCTTCTTTGTTCTTGTCTCTGCCGACGCGGCGTCGAGATTGCTGTCACGACTGTGAGGTAATACTTCTCGCTCGCAAGTCAAGGGGATCGGGGATCGGGTGACAGAGTACTACAGCTTAACGCTGATCGAGCGGGACATAGGGGCGGTTGTGCTCACCTGCATAGATCTGTTCCGGCCGGAAGAGTTTGTTTTCACTCAGTTGCTCCAGCCAATGGGCCAGCCAGCCGGAGACTCGGGCCATCGCAAAAATTGGTGTAAACAGGTCGGTATCAATACCCATCTTGTCGTAGATAATCCCTGAATAGAAATCGACATTGGGATAGACCTTTTTCCCGTCCAGGAGCTCACCAGCCCTGCGTTCGACCCGGTTCGCAATATCGTAGAGTTGAGAGGTGCCGCACGTCTTAAAGAGAGTTTCACAAAGGCTCTGCAAGATGGTTGCACGCGGGTCCTTCACTTTATATACCCTGTGTCCGAATCCCATCAGTTTGTGTTTGTTGCGGAGCTCCTCTTCTACATACGCCGCCGCCCGACTCGCTGTCCCGATCTCCTTGAGCATCTCAACGACTTCCTCGTTCGCCCCCCCGTGTAAAGGACCTTTGAGTGCGCCGATCGACGACGCCACGACCGTGTACGGGTCAGCGAGCGTAGAGGCCGTGACCAGGCCGGTAAACGTTGACGCATTCATGGTGTGCTCGGCGTGCAGGATCAGACAATCGTCGAAGACATCGACCCACAGAGGATGCGGCGTGATTTCGGTCAGCATGTAGAAAAAATTTTCGCTGAAGCCGAGATCATCGCGTGGAGCAATCGCATCGTCACCGCGGCGAAGCCTCGCCCAGGCCGCGACGATCGTGGGAAGTTTGGCGATCAACCTGACGACTGACCAGTAGTTGTTTTCTATGTCTTTGACATTGCGGCCGGGGTAGAACATGCCCAGCGCAGCCACTGCCGCTTGCAGCGCATCCATGGGATGGCCCTGCTCTGGCAAACACTTCATGAGGTCAAGAATCGAATACTTCAGGCGCCGGTGATGAGCGATATCTTGCTCCCATCGATCGAGCGCCGTCCGTGTCGGAAGGTGGCCGAAGAGTAAAAGGTATGCGGTTTCTAGGTACGATGAACGCTTGCACAGCTCTTCGACGTGGATCCCCCGATATTCGAGGATGCCAAGTTCTCCGTCCACATCACTGACGGCGGATTTGGCGGCAGGGATTCCTGCAAGACCTGGCATGAAATCGTGTGGCATGAGCATGCTCCCGCCCTACTCTGCTCTACTTCAATAGGCGATGCAAGCATTCGGCGCAATGGGACAGAGACTCGACCTTGAAATGGGTGGACTCGGTTGGCATACTGGCTTCGATGGGTTTGCCTCGCACGATGAAATACTTCCCGCCGTCTCTTACTAGCGCCGGACTCCTCATCTTGATTGTTGTTCTGCTCGTCGCTTCAAATGCCAGTTACCCTTCACGGTCACCCATTCACACGAAGCTGCCGGGCCTCAGTCCCCTCAGCCATTGGGGCTGGATCATCTTGGTAGCGGTCACTGCTGATCGGAGATCCGCATCGCAGCTCTAAGAAGAACGACTCAGGCGAGGATAGGAATGAAGTGGTGTTGTGGGATGGGCATCCTGCTCACGTTGCTCATCGGAGCGGCCATGGCGGGGCATGCAGAGGATGAACTGCTCATCTTCGCAGTCGTCAGTGAAGTACCAAAAGACAAATCCCACGTTGCCGTCAAAGCTTCCATCAATGACGCGGCCATCGACACCAAACTCCTCGCCTCCGACAGCATACTGAATAATCTGATCTGGAAAAAACTGGAAATCTGCCATGCGATGCGCGTGGAAGGGATGAAGGCGCCGGATGGGTATCGGGTCATCACTGTCCGCATCATCGATGCGAGCATGCTGCCCATGTCGTTGCAATCGTTTGCCGGCGATTGCTTGATCAAGAAGGCGATCGAAGTGGCACCGTTGGTCGATTGAAAGTGTCGACGGTTCCAAGGCGCTAGCCGCGGCACTCCGGGCAGGCCGTCGGTTCGTTATCCGACTCGCATTCGTCGGACGTCAGGGGAAAAAGTTGCTGGCACGAGGCGCAGGTGCGGATTTCAAAATAGGCGGTTCCGTCCGGATCGATGTCGGTCGGAAGGAGCAGTTCATAAGGGTCGTAGCCGATCGCCAC
>Ga0081455_10000726_pt1 | contig 42760 bp, 38 predicted proteins | sample TabmetS3T2R1_FD_70207 | JGI IMG/M metagenome (GOLD analysis project Ga0081455, IMG submission 70207) | Tabebuia heterophylla rhizosphere microbial communities from the University of Puerto Rico - S3T2R1 | ecosystem: Host-associated > Plants > Roots > Rhizosphere ... | reverse complement strand
CGAGATAGCGGAGCACAGCAAAGGCCTGGGGCCGGAGGGCCATCGGCTGGGCCTCCCGCCAGAGACAGTTCTGGAGCAAGTCCAGACGGAAGGGGCCAAAGGTCAAGGAACGCTCTGCCACGCTACGCCTCCTCTCCTGGCCACAGACCACCAAAAAGGAAAGGCGCAGTTATACCCACGCGGCGGTGGGCACGGTCCGACTGCGCCTTCCATCTCCAGCTCTCAAGTTCGTTCTATTACACTCATCCGTGCACTATGGACCCTCTACAATTCCCTGAGCCGGACCATTATAACTAACTGTACAGCCTACGCCAGTCTTCAGACTTTGTCAAACCTTTTTCTTATACGCAGTATAGGAAACAATGATGGTTCTATCTATAAACCGCTGTGATCCTTATGTGGTTATATCAAACAGGTAGCAAGCGGGGGGATAGACCGCTAGGGAGCGACCCGACGGGGCTGGCCCATTGCCGGCCCCGCTGCGCTATGCCCTCCTGGAGGAATAAAGAAGCCTGCTGTAAGCAACGAAGTCGCCCCTTCCGTAGAAATATCCCCAGCTTTTCCACACTTCTTTCCCCTTGTTTTCCCCACAGCAGGTCCGGTACCCTTACAATATACGGCGTTACTTTAACCCTTGCTGCGACGGTGCGCACCCATGTCTGATGTGATCTCCATAGCCCAGGTGGAAGCTGCCCAGCCGATTGTGTATCAACATATGCGCCCGACACCCCTGATTCATTACCCGTTGCTCTCCCAGGAAATGGGGTTTCAGGCTTATGTCAAACATGAAAACCATACCCCCATTGGCGCCTTCAAAATCCGCGGCGGGCTCAACCTCATGGCGCATCTGGCACGCCAGGGCGTCCCTGGGGTGATCACGGCCACACGCGGTAACCATGGCCAGTCCGTAGCACTCGCAGCGCATGTGTACCACATCCCCGTGACTATCGTAGTGCCGGTAGGCAATAACCCTGAAAAGAATGCCCTCATGCGGGCTCAGGGGGCCGAACTCATCGAACACGGTAGGGATTTTGACGAGGCGCGTGCGCTGGTGGAAGAATTGCAGCATGAGCGTGGCCTCTACTACGTGCATCCGGCCAACGAGCCCTTGCTAATTCATGGTGTGGGGACGTACTGGTTAGAAGTCTTCCAGGATCTCCCTGATCTGGACGTTGCCTTTGTGCCGGTCGGGGGCGGCAGTGGCGTATGTGCCGCCATCACGGTACTCAAGGCCCTGCGCCCGGCGACGCGTATCGTAGGCGTGCAGGCTGCAAATGCTCCAGCCGTCTACAACTCCTGGAGCAGTGGGCAATTATGTGAGACCGACAGCGCCCAGACCTTTGCAGACGGGCTCGCCACTCGCGTCGCCTTTGAGTTGCCCTTTCACATTATGCAAGAGGGGCTCGATGCCATGGTGCTCGTGAGTGAGGACGAGATCCGACAGGCCATCGTACGTCTGTTGCGTACCACCCATAACCTCGCCGAAGGTGCGGGCGCCGCCGCTACGGCTGCAGCATGGAAACTGCGCGAGTCCCTGGCAGGCCAGAAAGTAGTAATGGTCCTGAGCGGTGGGAATATTGATCTGGAAACCCTCCATTGGGTCCTCAGTCAGGACTGAGCCAATGCCACACATGGTTGCAGCAGTGACGGAACAGCACTATGAGGGGTTGGCGCTCTTTGCTGATCCTATCCATGAGTACATTCCGTTTACTGTCCCAATGGAACGTACGCCTGGGGCCTGTGAGGTCACTGAGAAGGACCTGATTGACGCGCCATGGGTGCAACGTCTGCGCTATATCAATCAGTTGCAGAGCGCGCGCTGGGTCTTTCCAGGAGCGGAGCACAGCCGCTTTCAGCACTCCCTGGGGGCCATGCATGTGGCGGGGCGCTTTGCCAGGCAGCTCTACCCTTCCCTGTGCGCTCTTGAGCCGTTATGCCCTTCGCTGCCCTATGTGGAAGAAGTCTTACGCATGGCAGCGCTGTTACACGATGTCGGGCATGGGCCGTTTGGGCATTTCTTTGATGAGAACCATCTAGCGCAATACGGGATCGGGCACGAGGCCGTAGGAGCGCACATTATCACCCATGCCCTGGACGAGGCGCTGCGTGGTCTATGCCGTAGCCCGAGTGGCCCGTTCGCGCCGCAGGAAGTGTTCGAGCCAACGTATGTGGCCTACGTCATGCAGAAAAAGGCCCCGGACAACGGCCAGATGCCGCGCTGGTTGCGCTATCTCAAACCAGTACTGAGCGGTATGTATACCGCGGATAATCTCGATTATGTACTGCGTGATGCGTATATGTGTGGGGTCGCTGTCGGGCCAGTCGATCTTGAACGCCTGTTGCACTATAGTATGCTCACAGAGCACGGCCTCACTCTGCACAAGGCTGGTGTCGGCGCCCTCATCATGTTTCTGCAAGCGCGCCTGTATCTCTATACCAACGTCTACTGCCACCGCACGTCACGTGCCCTCGATCTGCACCTGCGTGAGATCTTTGCGGAGACCATGGACTATATCTTTCCAGGCAACCCGCTCGACATGCTCGCACGCTATCAGCGCCTCACCGACTGGTCCCTCTTAGAGACTGTGCGCGGTTGGAAAGATGATCCGCTGCCAGCAAAACAGTCCCTGGGGCACGCTTGGGGGCAAATCTTAGGGCGGGAAGTGAAGTGGAAGATGGCCTACGATGCGACCTTCTCCGTGCGGGGCTTTGAACGCCAGCAGGCGGCACGGCTGAAGCCAGAGCATTTCGTCCAGCGTATCCGACAGGCGCTGCCGCCGACTCATCGCAACGTGCCGTTTCATCTGGACGTCGCCACACAGGATCCGCGCAACATGAACCCTCTTAACATAGGACAAAGCCCCATCTACATCTATGATCCAGCTACTGGCAAGGTGGACACCGAAATCGTCGAGGACATACTGGAACATATCCCCGCCACACTCGTACAGTATCGGGTGTACACCACAGAGCGGGCGTGTCAGATGATGCTGGCGCAAGCCTGTGAGCGTGCCCTGGCGCGTGACGCAGCGGGTGCCCTAGCCCAGGAAGAGCGCACTTGAAAAGCACTGGTGAAATGCCTATCCTGGCTCTAACGTCGAGACGGTCAAACCTCTCGGCACTATGAGAAAGCGTTCCTCATCATGAACCCTTATCCTACCAGGGAGCACACTATGCCGCAAATTACCCGGTTAGGCCATGTGGGACTTTTTTGTAATGACCTGATGAAGATGCGCGATTTTTATAGCCGTGTTATGGGCCTTACGATCACCGATGAAGATCTGGAGCGGGGTATTTGCTTTCTCAGCGCCGACCCCGAGGCCGAGCACCATGAACTGGCTCTGGCGCGGGCGAAAGACCCCTCACAAAAAACCCACAACGTGCAACAGGTCTCCTTCAAGGTGAAAAACCTGGATGACGTGCGGGCGTTCTATCATCGGCTCCAGGACGAGGGCCTGCGGATTGATCGCACGGTGACCCATGGTATCGCCTGTAGCGTCTATTTTTATGACCCGGAAGACAATCGTATTGAGCTGTACTACACCACCCCCTACCAGATTCGTCAACCCCTCGGGCAGCAGATTGACCTGGATGCGCCCGATGAGGAGTTGTTGGCCTTCGCCAAGTCGTTTGAGGCTACCATGGGGCCGCCACGCGGGGCCCAGCCATCCGTGGGGTAGTCAGTACCTTCTACCCTCCCCCTGAGACGGGGTGCCACGGTGGGGGTACTGGAGGGAAGGAGCAAGGTCTATTGTCTGCGGAAGGAGACCACATGTACGCCATTTTCGTTACTATCAAGATCAAGCCTGGATTCGCTGAGAAGTTTAAAGAGGCCAGTCTCGGAGATGCGCAGGGATCGGTACGGGATGAACCCGGTTGCTTACGATTTGACATGCACCAGAGTACCACTGATCCCAATACCTTTCATCTGTACGAAGTCTACGAGAATCAGGACGCCCATCTCAACGCGCATAGGAACGCCCCGCATTATCAGAAATGGCGTGAGACCGTCCAGGACTGGTTCGATGGTGAGCCTCAACGCTTTGCCATGACCACCATTTTCCCTTCAGACGCCGGATGGAGGAAGCAGAAACCCGGGCTGCTGAATTGGTGATACGTCGCCGCCGCGCGTTGCCGAGGGAACCCTGTAAAGGTTCAATTCCTAGGCAACGCGCGCCATAGCGGATACAATGTATAGGTTTAATATGACGGTGGACAGGCCTAGGGGATTTCACTATAAGCAAGTGTTTTAGCCGGCACAAGCTTCGCAGGGTGGGAAAAGCCCTTCACCCCCAGGGAATACGGATGCCTAGCCAACGAGTGTGCAAGGGAGCAAAGAGGGTGGCGCCCTTGTCCCAACCCATACAATCGGGGGCATGGCGCAATCTATGGTGACAAGCAACACACCCCCCAGGGGAGTTGTCGTTGTCGATCTGGACGGGACGATCTGCGAGCATCGCTATCCCGCCTTTGGTGAGCCCATTGCCGGAGCCAAAGAAGCCCTGCAGCGCCTGAAGGCCGCTGGCTTTTGGATCGTCATCCACACCGTGCGCACTTCGGCGTCCTGGCAGGCTGCGGAGACATACGCCCCCGAAGTCAATAGTCCTGAGGCCGTAAGCGCCTTTCTACAACGCCATCAGATACCCTACGACGAGATCTGGATGCACGATAAGCCATTTGCCGTGGCCTATATTGATGATCGAGGCTTGCGTTTGACAGGTAACCGTTCCGTAAGCAACTGGCACGAGATTGCAGATGCTTTGTTACCATGGGAAACACGCCCACCAGATCTCCCCAGGTGGCTTGTGTGGTTGGTCAAGCAATGCACCGCATGGGGGCAGCGCCTCAGAGGAGGGAGCCTATGGCCATCTTTACCTTGGAAGAAGCGCGGACCTTATTACCGCGAGTGAAGGAGATCACGCAACACTCCTACGAAATCGTCGAGGAGCTCCAGACACAGCTAGAGGCGACGGAGCACCCACAGGAAGTGCGGCGTCTCGAGGCGCAGGTGCATGAAGCCCTGCAGAGGTGGGCTGCAGCGGTCCAAGAACTGGGGGTCGAAGTCAAAGGATTATGGCTTGCCGACTTTGATTCTGGCGATGGCTATTACTACTGCTGGCAATTGGGTGAGGACGACATCGAGCATTTTCACCGCTACGAAACCGGCTTTGCCGGACGCCGTCCCATTACGTTGCTCGACTAGCGCACGCACAAGGATGGCGTAGGGAGCATGCGTACTGCAGTGTGGCCGCTGCGCTTCGTCCGGGTAAGCGCGCTCCTCCTCTGTATAGTAGGCCTGAGTGGTTGTGGTATTGGTTATCTCTGGCATGTGACGGTAGGGCAGGCAACAATCCTGCTCCATCAGCGTCCGGTCGAAGACGTGCTGCACGACACACACCTCACGCCCCAGGAGCAGCACAAACTGAGCCTGATCCTGGAGGTGCGGTCCTTTGCCGTCACCCAGCTTGACCTGTATGAGAGTAAGAGTTACACCACGTTTGTGCAGCTCGATAGACCATACGTGAGCTACAATCTCTCAGCGGCGGCTCCAGATGCCTTCAAACCGTACGTATGGCGCTTTCCTATCCTGGGCAGCATGCCGTATAAGGGGTTCTTTGATAAAGACTATGCCCTGCGTGAGCAACACGCTTTGGAAGAGCAGGGGTATGATACTTATCTGCGGGGTGTGGGGGCCTATAGTACTCTGGGCTATTTTAACGACCCTGTCCTATCGAGTATGCTCGCCTATGACGATACTTTTTTGATCAGTACGATCATCCACGAAATGCTGCATCAAACCGTCTGGTTTAAAGGCAGCATCAGTTTTAATGAGAGTTTAGCAAGTTTCGTCGGCGAGCGTGGCACACTGGCCTATCTGCAGCAGCGGTATGGGGCAGACTCGCCGGAACATCAACACTACCGCGCTTTGCGTGCCGATGCCCTGGTGTTCGAGGAGTATATGGACGCACTCATCGAGCGCCTCGAAGCGCTCTACCACGAGCCGATCAGCCGCGCTGATAAGCTACAGCGGAAGACACAGATTTTGGCCGCGGCGGCGGCAGCGTATCCTGAGGTGTTCCCACGCATGCAAACCATGGGCTATCGGAACTTTTTTGAGCGCCGGCCTGTGAACAATGCTGTGCTCCTCGCTTTCCGCGTCTACCATCGTGATACAGCATTCTTCGAACAAGCCCTGGCAGAGCAGGGAGGAGATCTACGTCGCATGATTGCCTACTTCAAGACGCTGCGTGCTGACCAGATTCCAGCGAAGTTCCGCACACGTTAGGGCTATGGAAAGAAACCATGACACTTCTGTGGCACGTTTGGGCTAGTTCTCTGGATAGGAGCTGCAGGTGGCACACGGTCTATCGTGTGCTGGGCCTGATGTCTCTTATCGTCTGCGGCATGGCCGCGGTTGAGTTGGCAACCGCGCAAGACGAGAGGGCCATCCGGCGCATCGTTGTGGCGGACCGCCGGACAGCCGACGAGATCCTCCAGCAATTGCGGCAAGGGGCCTCATTTAGCGCTCTGGCAGGTACCAGGTCGGTGGGAGGAGAGTACAGCCAATGGGGCTATAGTGGCATTGTCCGCCTGCGCGAGGTACAGCCAGCCCTGCGCACCGCTTTACTCAAATTGAAAGAGGGCCAGATAAGCGATGTCCTGGAGATAGGTGGGCAGTTCGTCATCATCAAAGTGATCTCGCCCAAGATTCCACGCCACTTCGAGGCTGCTGGGCGCGCCGAACGTGAGGGCAAGCTGCCCCAGGCCATCCAAGAGGTGCAGACAGCGCTGCGACTCGAAGAAGACAACGTGCAGGCGTATGTCAAGCTGGGGTGGCTGCAACAGAGCGCCAAAAAGTTTGATGACGCGATTCGGTCTTTCGAGAAGGCCCTGCAGTATGCTCCCCAGGAGATGCAGTTGATGCTCCTAATAGCGAGTGCTTACACGCACGCCGCAACTGAGGGCCATAATGCAGCCCAGGCTGAGAAAGCCTTACAGATGTACCAACAGGTATTGCAACGTGGCGAACGCTATGCCCCAGCCGTGCACTTTGGTATGGGCAAAGTCTATCTCGTCGCGTTACGACAACCGGAGACTGCTATAGAGCATTTAGAAAAAGCGGCAGAGTCAACAACTAATATAGCGGAGGCCCATCGGTTACTCATCCAGGCATATTATGATACACGGCGCTACGAACAAGCCTGGCAGAGCCTGCGCCGAGCCCAGGACCTGGGATTCGATTTTCCTGATCTACTAGCCGCGTTGCAGAAGGTCAAGCAACAAAGCCAACGCTGACAGCGTATAACGGAAAGGAGCATGGCGGAATGGCACCAGGGGATAATGCTGCCATTATGAGAACCGTTGAGGCGTTGCAGGCACGGAATATCCACGTTGTTGTGACTGACACGTGTGAGGAAGCCAACAACACCTTAATCCAGCTCCTGCCTGAAGGGGCAGAAATCTGCGATAGTACCTCAGAAACGCTTGACGCCATTGGCTTCACCGCTTTTGTCCGTGGCAATCCACGCTACAAAAACCTCCACGATGTCTACGAGGCCGAGCCTGATCTGGCCAAACGCAATGACTTACGCCGCCGCGCCTCTATCGTCGACTACTTTATTGGCAGTGTGCAAGCCGTTGCCGAGACCGGCGAGATCTTCGTGGCGAGTGCGACAGGAAGCCAACTCGCCCCGTATGTCTATGCTGCCAAGCGCGTCATTTTAGTGGTCGGGATCCAGAAAATCGTGCCCACATTTGAGGCGGCCATGCAGCGGGTGCGTGGGCATACACTCGCCAGGCATGACCAGTGGTTGGTAGAGATGGGCCGGGCGCCTACACCTATTGGCAAGTTGGGCATTATCGAGCATGAAAGCCAGGCGGGACGGATAACGGTGATTCTGGTCAAAGAACGCTTGGGATGGTAAAGCATAGGGAAGGACCTGGGAGCTATGGCCTACGAATTCGCCACGTATGAAAAACGGGGACGGATTGCCATCGTGACGCTGAACCGTCCGGAGCGCATGAATGCTCTCCACTCACCGGCGCATTTCGAGTTGCACGAGATCTGGAATGATTTTGAGCGTGACCCTGAGGTCTGGGTGGGCATTCTGACCGGTGCTGGTGAGAAGGCATTTTCGGCTGGCAACGACTTGAAGTACACAGCGGAGCACGGCAGGAGTATGGGACGCTCGGCGGAGACGGGATTTGGCGGTATTACAAACCGGACGACCTGTTGGAAGCCCATCATCGCTGCCGTAAATGGCTATGCGTTGGGTGGCGGTTTCGAGATGGCGTTAGCGTGCGACATCATCATCGCGGCTGAGCACGCTCGGCTGGGACTGCCCGAAGTGCGGGTCGGGCTTATGGCAGGCGCCGGTGGTGTGCATCGCCTGCCACGCATGATCCCCCACAAAATCGCCATGGGCCATATCCTGACTGGACGCCACATGACAGCACAGGAGGCACACCGCTGGGGTATTGTCAATGAAGTAGTGCCATTAGCCGAACTCATGCCAACCGTCTTTACATGGGCCAATGAGATCCTGGAAGGTGCCCCGCTGTCGGTCCGGGCCAGTAAGCAGGCGGCGCTGCAGGGTCTGGGCTATCCGCTCGATATCGCCCTTAACATGAACTACACCGAAGTGCTACGCATGCAGCACTCCGAAGATACCGTCGAGGGACCACGGGCCTTTGCGGAGAAGCGTAAGCCGAACTGGCAGGCACGCTAAGTGCTGCGCCCGGGTGCTGCGCCTGGCTGGTTACCCCGCCAAACTGGCGGGGCCAATTGCGGTACGCAATACCCAGTTTGACGGGGCAGGTCATCGACGCTCACATTAGAGGTAGCTTGCACATGACGAGCAGCGTATAATGGATGTCAGTACCACCCATACTGGGAGGGGAGAGGAGGTTGTATGTTTGGCTTAGGAATCCAGGAGTTAATGATCATTCTTGTTATCGCCATGTTTTTCTTTGGCGGTAAGAAGCTTCCAGAAATGGCCAAGGGACTGGGCAAAGGTATTCGAGAATTTAAGCGCGCCAGTGAGGGCGGAGCGGACGACGAGGACGAGCATATAGAGTCCAAGGGGCACGAAGAGTCCAAGAAGAAGCTTGAAAGCAAGTCATAGTGGCTTGCGCAGAGGAGAGAAGCAGGCGTGCCCATTCCCTTACAATGGGACGGCCAACCTAGCCTGGCACACGTTGATATTGTAGAGACCGCCAACCGCCTCTATAACTTTTTACCCAAGGCACTACACCGCATCCAGGGCGCTGCGGGAGTGCTGCCTGCTCTGCACGCAGCCACTCTTGCGCCTTTAGCTGTAGGTGGCGGTATGGCGGTCTATAAGATTACGGCCCTGCTGCAGTCGCAGCAGACGCAGCATCTTGTCTGCAAGATTCCCCACCAGCGCCGCATCGTCTACACTGCAACCACAGACCATCAGACAACGGAAGATACGACCCATGACCTACTCGATCGTCTGGTTGAACTCGCCGACCGTCTTACGCAACGCGCTCCAGGTCTGTTCCCACGCAGTGGAGGTGCCTGGCATTGGCACGATGCTGAAGGCACACCACGCCATCTCCTCGTTGAAGAGTTCATCCCTGGCCTGTCGGTGGAACGCTTAAAACACCACTATGAGCAGCAGTGGATGGCCAACCAGCTGAGTGCCGACCTCTACCGCCAGCGCCGCACAGCCATAGAGCGCCTCGCTGTGGCAACATTCGTCCGTCTGTGGGATGCTCTTGACAGGCAACTCTTTACCTCTGATCCCAGCCCCTGGAATGTCTTAGTCCACCAGCCCGATGCTATGCCTGGCAGTCAGCCTGTCGCCACGATTATTGACCTGCATGGCCTGGAAGACGACGTCAGCCTCACCTACGTGGTGCAGCGCTTGGCCGCAGTGTATGGCATGCGACAGGACATTCTGGAAGATGTGCTCATTCCCGGCGTGTGCGATGCCCTGGGCGTTGCGGCCGGAAAAGCACTCCTACGAGCTGAGCTGCCCCAGCTCGAAGCCGAGGCCGAACGCATGCGCCAGAATCTCGGTGTTGATGTACAGCAGCCCCTCGTTCAGCTCATCCGCACCCTAGCCTGACCTGAGCGGTGCGCTTGGCCCTCGGCCTCGCACATCACTCATACCTCAGCGCCTGGATGGGATCGAGCTGCGCCGCTTTGCGGGCAGGATAAAAACCGAAAAAGATGCCTACTGCCCCTGAGAAGGCAAACGCTAAGGCCATCGCGCTCCAGGAAATCAACAGCGGCCACCCGGCAGTGGTACTTACGAGCTGTGAACCCGCCAGCCCGAGCACGATCCCCACAACTCCACCGCTGAGGCTCAGCGTCAGCGCTTCGACCAGAAACTGCCACAGAATGTCTTTCTGCTTTGCCCCAACAGCGAGACGAATGCCGATCTCGCGGGTGCGCTCAGTCACCGAGACCAGCATAATGTTCATAATGCCAATGCCCCCAACCAGCAGCGAAATCGAGGCAATACTCCCCAGCAGGAGCGTCATCACGCGTGTGCTCTCCTCCTCGACTGCTGCCATATCCGCTAAAGGCTGGATAGAAAAATCGTTTTCCTGCCAGAGCTGCAGGCGGTGACGCTGGCGCAGCAGGGCAGTGACTTGTTCGATGGCCTGTGGCAGTTCAGTACTGCTGCCAGCCGCGGCCAGGATGCTGTGGATGCTGGTCGTTCTCCAGACCTTCTTCTGCATGGTGGTATAGGGGATGAGGATAATGTCATCCTGGTCCTGTCCCCAGGCCGATTGTCCCTTTGGTGCGAGCACGCCCATGACACGAAACGGGACGTTGCCCACCTGAATGACCTGCCCCACAGGATCGACGCTACCAAAGAGCATGGCCCGCACGGTCTCCCCCAGCACCGCCACTTTGCTGGCAGCGTCGATCTCCTGAGACGTAAACCACTCGCCGGAAGCCAAGGCCCACTCGCGAATGGTGGGGTACTCGATGCCCGTCCCTTGCACTGTCGTTGGCCAATTCTGGTTGGTATACACCACCTGGAAGCCACCACGCAACAGGGGAGTGGCATAGGCGACAGCTGGACATTCGTTGAGAATCGCCTGGACATCCACCGCACGCAGGGTCGTGCGACTCCCCCAACCATACCGCATCCCACTCTGCGTCATCGAGCCCGGTTGAATAACAAGCGTGTGCGAGCCGATACTGGCGATCTGCGCACGAATGGCTGCCTGCGCCCCCTGTCCAATAGCGAGCATGGCAATCACCGCCGCGACCCCTATGATCACTCCCAGCATGGTCAAAGCAGAACGAAGGGTGTTCCGCCGCAAGGCGCGGTGGGCAATGCGTATGGCCATGAGTACTTGTGTCATGGGCTTGCCTTCTAAAAGCGCACGGGTGGCGGGCGTGAGGTGGACGAGGATGGTACGCCGCTCGCCCCCTGTCCGTCACTGTCGTTGAGACCAATAATCAGCTCTTGCCCCTCCTGGAGACTGCCATCGTGGAGTTCACTGAACTGGTCGTCACTAGACCTCTTGCAAAAGTCATTTGGGTAGTTTCAAGTCTAAGTTGTAGAGACTCGCCAGCAAGTGTAATCGTAAGCCGAAGCGCCTCCGTCACCCGACTTTTGCAAGAGGTCTAATGTATCCTATACTAACACAGAAAAATTTTTTCAGCAGCTTATAAATACAATGAGTTACAAATAAGGAAATGGTGAGGCTTGGTGGAGGGATGTTGGATGCAAGGCCTGGAAAAAGACCACCCGCTGCCGCGCATGCTGAGCGTCAGTAGCTTACCCTGGTATCTCTGTTTGATCCGTTACTCGTAGCCTAGATCCGGCAAGAGTTCACAGTGGGGCTTGCGTGGGCATCCACGCTTGCCAATGCGCCAGAACGTTGTTACGACGTGGAAGAAAATCTAGATCACACCTTGCAGTTCTGAGCGTAGCCATTCCTGGAGCGCCTGCTGCGCTCTTGGCTGTCCGGCCAGCACTGCTGCGACATCGACCTCCTGTGCGGTAATGTGCAGAGGCCGAAAACAAATCGTCTCATTACATAGCACCAGTATCAACGTTTGCTGAGCGTCCAGCGTCGCCTCCTCGATATGCAACTCAGCACTGATGCTATGGACGATGTGTTCTAGATGGGCTAATTGGGCTTCACTCAACATGCTGCTGCTCCCATGGAGATCTTATGGTCTGGGCTGACAGCATCTGCGAGCTGACCCCTGCTGGGGGGCGAAAGCCTGCACCATACAGACATCACGGTCTATCCCCTCTCACGGCGTTTACGGGACGGTCGACAGACGTGGCACAGCTTCGAGCCTACTATTCAGGGCACGACAGAGCGCTTTCAAGCGTTGGACTTCGGCAGCGCCCAGCAACACCAGCGGGAAAACCGTCTTGTTGTGCCACAATGGCTCATCGAGATCGATCCACTGGCGACAACGTTCACCGTCAGGTGTACCAGGAATGGGGGAAAATTCTGAGAGCATGAGCCGTAGCCCAAGACCGTGGGCAAAATACATCGAGGCCTCGATGTCCTGCTGGTCGGTCTGCGGGTGGGCCATGATCAAATACGCCGTAATCTGGCGGATATCAGCGCCAGCACTGACAAGGTGCTCCACGGCCTGCGCAAGTTCATGGGCATAGACCTTCCCGCCTGTGTGGCGCTGCCAGGTATATGCACTGCTCTCAAAGCCGAGATAAAACGTCCGAAAACCTGCTTGTACCATGCAGCGCGCCATATCTTTAGTGATAAACCGGGCATTGAGGGCATTCGGCGTATGGAAATACGCTTCCAGCCCGCGCTGCATGACTTGGCGCAGGAAGGGCAGCAAGATCTGGTCTGGCTTGAACAACAGGGCATCATCATAGAACGCGATATGCTGCGCTCCACACTGACGGAGCCAGGCGAGTTCCGCCAGCACGCGCTCGAGCGGACGCGCCGCAAAGGGCGGATACACCTGCGGTACCGAACAGTAAGTACACTTGAAAGGACAGCCATCAGCGAGTTTTAATACGCCCACACGCAAGTCTGCATAGGCCTCCCAGAGAGGCACCTCCTGCAACTGAGGGGCGAGACGCAACAACTCCCAGAGGGGTTCGAGATGGGCCCGATCAATGACCAGGTCAGCGCCTAAACTGCGGGCGTGCTGGGGACACAGCGTGGCGTAGACACCACCCAGGACAATGGTGGTCTGCGGCGAGTAGGCACGAATGTCCGCGATGACCTCCTGGACGCCAGGATACCAGTAGGTCATGACTGTCTGGATCAAGGCCACATCGAAGGGACCTGCCTCGGCCAACATGTTGTGAAAGAGTGACCGTGGCAGTCCATAGCGCCGGTACGTACGTGGAATGGCAGTGAACTGCACGGGCTTCGGCGCGTTTTCTGCATAAAACGGCCCCCGCTCCCACGTCCCTGGGCGCTGTGCTGGGTGAGACGGCGCTAGAGGGTGAAAGCGGTCGAGATAGTCGAACAGGGACAATTGTGCCTGGCCACGCAGATACCCGGCAACGCGCAAGAGCCCATAGGGCTTCAGCCAGAAATCATAAGCTGAAAAGTCATAAATAGGAGGATTGACGAGCAAAATTTTGGGTTGCATACGAGCTCTATACATGAGCCGCCAGTGCCGACGGCACCAGCTTAGCGACAGCCTCTTCCACCACCGTACCCGCGAAGAAATCCGGATTCAGAGAGGTGTGCAGCCTGGCCGCGTTGGTGAACACAAATTCCCGGAAATTGTTCGTAGTAATCAGCCCGTGCTCCACCAGTTCGTAGGCTTCCTCCAACACCTCATTCATGTCTACGACGTCGAAGTGGCCGACGTCAGAGCTGAAGATGGGTCTGAGCTGGTGATTCCCGTGCTGGTCAAAAGCCCAGGCTGTAATCACGTCATCTGCCTCACAGCCAAAGTAGAAATGCTCGGTAAATTGTTGCCGCAGGTCATCCACACAGGTAATGCCGGCGGCCTCGAAATCGTCCAGAGTGTCTCGGGACTCGCGCTCACTCAGCTCTTCTAGACTCTTAAACGGTGTAACCAGACTGAGACAGCCCATCAGCTCATCCATTTTGTCCGTATAGGCCTTGCCGCCGTAATGGGCGAAGAGGTCGGCAAGCATCTGCGTATCCAGATTTGCGGGTCGCACGTTCGCCTCCATGGCACGTGCATTGCGCTTTTCCCAGTGCCCAATGAGATCAGTGAGCAGGTTGCAGGCCCAGCCCACACCCCCTTCCAGCATAGCGAATCTGAGCGTGGGGAAGCGCCGGGTCACGCCGCCCAGGATGAGCGCCTTAGCGAAGGCATGGCTGGCATTTGCAAAATGGCCGATATGATTGTATGTAAAATTGTTCACCGACTCGCGGCCATTCCAGCCCATACTACCAGAATGCGCTGTGACGGCAACTTTGAGCTCGACGCATGTGGCCCAGAAGGGATCGTAATCATAGGTGCTATCGAGCGCCAGTGAATCGATATACATACGGGCCTGGGCCTTGTCGGTAACGTGCTGCGCTGCCACCGGAACGGGACGCCGCACATGATTAGCGATCATGATCACCTTCATGCCCAGTTCCCGCACCGCGTAGGTAGCCTCCTCGATGGCCTCCTGTGGCGTGTGCACAGGCACAATGGCAGCGGGGGTCATGCGGTGCGCATACGGACGAAACATCTCGGCGTTCATCAGATTGAGTGCACGGGCGGTGGCCCGGCGCAGTTCTTCATCCGGATTGCTAATATAGAACAGCCCCAGCGTGGTGTAGACGAGGGCAAAATCCACCCCAAAGTCGTCGAGTCGCTCATAAAATAACTGCGGGATCATGGCCGTGGCACGATCCAGCGTGTGCGTCGGCTCCCCCCACCACGTAGGACGATGGATACGGCGATCCAGCCGTTCTTGCGAACCCATCTCGTACCAGCCGGCTTCGCGGGCCTTGTGGATGAAGCGCTCTACCACCAATGGCCCCCCCACCTGCCGTAGATAGTCGAGAAAGATCGGTACTGGCTCTAACCAATGGCCATCGCCATCAATCACCGGATGGTCTAGCTGCGTCCGTACTGCAGCAGATTTGGAATCTTTTATATAGGCCATGAGGGCTCCCCTAAAGAACACGCACACACGCTGAAGGTCACATCCTCAAGATGGGCATATGCAGTTCTTATACTGCTCCGTCACGGATAAGTCAAATCTATAGCCTTATTCCTGGGGCGTGGGAAATCAGCCACGCAGGACCTTAGAGAACCTCGCGAGAGTCATCGAGTTCTGGTAAGCTCCTCTCCAGTGTGTGCTGGTCTTATTCACAACGTGTCACAGGCGGGAAAGCAGAGGATCACATGAGAGGCAAGCTTGCGGTGCTAGGGATTCTGATCGGTGTACTCTCTGGTACAGTCTCTCCCTCTCTGGCACAAGAGAGGAAAGAGCACGAAACCTTGGCGACCATCCTGGCGAAGCAAATCCAGACAGTATTAAACGCCAACAGTGTGCTGGGGAAACCCCAGGACTTTGAAGGGACAAAAGTCATTCCTATTGTCAAAATGGGCTTCAAATTCGGTGCTGGAAGTGACACGGCACAGAACGCCGAAGATGATGAAGACGAGAAAGAAGCGGGAACTGGATGGAGTATTGGGGGTTCCATAGCTCCGCAAGGATTGCTTCTCATTACGAGAGACGGCGAGGTGAAAGTCATTGGACTACGTAAAGGTGTGGTCAGTGAGGAAGCCACGAGAACCAGACAGTACAGCCTGGAGAAGCCAGAAGCACCGCCGGGCTCTCCCCCTAAACCCTAGCAGCGGCCGGGCCCTTGTTAGGTTGAGGCTTGGAAGGCATTTTTGCTCCCTCCAAGACGCAAGTACATCACTAATAACAGTACAATGATAGCTATCAGCACCAGCGCATAAGCCGCCCCGAGAGGCCAGTGGCGCAGCCCTGTGAACTTGAGGGCGATGAATTTGCCGAGCAGCATTGTCTTAGCACCCCCGAGGAGTTCTGGAATCACAAACTCCCCCACAGACGGGACGAAGACCAACACCGAACCACTGAGCATACCGCCTTTCGTCAACGGTAATGTCACCTTCGAGAAACACTCTGCAGGAGTAGCCCCAAGGTCCGCCGCTGCTTCCAGCACGGCGCGATCCAGGCGTTCTAGGGAGGCATACAACGGCAGCACCATAAAGGGCAGATAGGTGTACACGAGGCCAAGCAATACCGCGCCTTCGTTGTACAGCAGAGGTAACGGGTGCTGTAACACACCCAATGTCATGAGGAAATTGTTGATGATGCCGTGATCGGCGAGGAGCGTAATCCAGGCATACAAGCGTACCAGGTCACTGGTCCAGAAAGGTAAAATGACCAGAAAACTATAGAGTTGCTTACGACGTCCCCCATAGAAAGCCATCCAGTACGCTAGCGCATAGCCACTCAGGAGACACAGGACAGTGGTCAGCAGAGCCAGGCGCAACGACCGCCCCAGGATACGCAGAAACACAGGATCAGCAACCTGCCGATAGTTGTCCAGGGTCAGCGTATAGATAATCGTCCCCCAGGAACCACGGCTCAAGACGCTGTAATAGGCCATGATCCCCATAGGGAGTAGCGTCAAGACCAGCAACCACAGGACCGCCGGACCGAGCAGCAGAGTGACGGTCCAACCTGGGTGGCGGCGCAGGAAGAGCAGCAGAGGCCGGCGCAATGGCTGCATGGAATGTGGTGCACCCTCCTCACGCGCCTAAAATACGCGTCCAAATGTCTTCGTAGACAGGCAACAGGTCATCCGGGATGGGTTCCAAAAAAGTGACCCGGGCCAGGGCCTCCGCAGGAGGATACACTGCTGGGTTGCTGGCAACCTGCGGGTCAATATACTTCTCCACAGCGATCTGGTTCGTCGTGGCATAGCCGGTGGTGTTAGAATTATCCGCCGCCACTTCAGGACGTAACATGTAGTTCATAAACACCTCAGCCGTGAACTTATGTGGCGCGCCTTTGGGAATAGCCATGGTATCGAACCAACCTGTGCCTCCTTCTTGCGGCACACTCCACCTTACGGCCGGATTTTGTCTTCCTGCCTTAACCGCTTCTCCGTTCCAGCTCTGCGCCACCACAACGTCCTCAGTAATGAGGGCTTTTTTCATCTCTGCCCCCGGATAAAAGGCTTTAACGTGTGGTTTCAGGCGCAGCAAGAGCTCACCGGCCTGGCGCAGGGTATCTTTGGTACGAGTGTTGGCAGGATGCCCCAAATACTGTAAGGCCGCAGCCATGACCTCCTCACGCTCGTCCGTGAACCCCAGCTTGCCACTGTAGCGCTGCGAACCGCTCTCGAAGACCAGGGCCCAACTGCCTAGGTGCGGATCGTCTTTTGTATATGTGGCGTTGTGGGCTAACCCGGTCATGCCCCAGCCATAGGGCACTGTGTAGGCGTTGCCTGGATCAAATGGCGTATCGCGGAACTTGGCGAAGACGTTGTGCAAATGCGGCAGGTTCGCGTGGTCAAGCGGTGCGAGAAGGCCCTGAGCAAGATAAATGGGCAGGAAATAATGCGTGGGAAAAATCACGTCATATTTGACGCCGCCGGCCTGAAGTTTGGCGAGGAGCTGCTCGTTGCTTGGAAAGGTATCGTAGGTGACTTTCACCCCAAATTCCTTTTCGAACTGTGGGATGGTGTTGGGATGGATGTAATCTTCCCAATTATAGACGAACAGCTTCTTACCCTCTTTTTTAATCCGTTCCAGCACCTGCGGTGCTGGGCCAGTCTCGGCAGCCACCTCGCGCGTATACAGTCCCACGATCTCCGCCAGCAGCGACGATGCCACACCCAAGACGATGCCACGTCGGACAAAATCACGCCGAGTCAAGTGTTCCTGCCATAACGCTTCGGCCCAGATGTCGAGTTGTGTACAAGTATGCCTGTCCATACGTCATGCTCCCTCGTAGTCATCGCCGTGCTACAGACGTCTGGCCAGATCGTGCCGACGGTAGGCTGGTAAGATACCGATGTCCACACCGTAGAACCACTCGCCTTGCGGGTCATGCCGACTCAGCCAGTTGGCGGCGACTGCATCAATATACCGGTGCTCAAAAGCGTTAAAATCCACCGCGCCGGTCCGAAAATCCGTGGAACACGCCACCACCTGGCCAGCGGCGTCGAGGACCGCGAACTGTCCCTCCAGAAAGCGGGCGATGTGGGCCGCGCAATGCGCTTGTGTACCAGGATTTCCCCTGTTAGCGTATCCCATCCGGGTGACGGCGCAGTACCTGGCCCGGCAGTGCTCCCGTGTGTTCGCCCTCATCAATGACTACCACCCCGTTGACGATGACCGTCGAGATCCCTGCAGCGTATTGATGCGGATCGTCAAACGTGGCCCGATCCGCGACCTCCTCGGGGTCAAAGATGGTGAGGTCGGCGCGGTAGCCCTCACGCAAAAGACCACGGTCTACCAGCCCCAGAGCCGCGGCGGATCCCCCTGTCATTTTGTAAATCGCCTGTGGCAATGACAGGAGTCCTAAGTCACGCACGTAATGCCCCAGCAGGCGCGGGAAGGTCCCATAAAAACGTGGATGCGGCTTGCCCTGCCCAGTGATGCCATAGGGCGCCAGCGAGGTGCCATCAGAGCCGACCAGCACCGAAGACGTACGGATGATGGTCTGGACGTCAGCCTCATCCATGCAGGTGATGAGGATACGAGTGTGGCCATGATCGGCGATGAGGTAGTCGCATACCGCATCCAGGGGATCGCAACCGCGCTCACGCGCCATATCACCCATGGTACGCCCAGCGTACTGCGGCTGGTGCGGCGAGATGGCGATACGGACGGCGTCCCATGACGGAATCCGCCCGAAATTATTCAGCCCGTGCGCGTCGATGTCGTGCCGCAAGCGTGTCCGCACTGCAGGGTCTGCCAGGCGCTCGAGCATGGCAGCCATGCCATCCTCCTGCACCCAGGTCGGCAACAGGTTACGGAGGGGATTCGTCGCTGTCGTGTAGGGATATTGATCGCAATCGAGGCGCACACCCCGCTGGCGTGCTGCCTCGATGACCGCCAAGAGCTGAGCGGCTCCACCCCAATTATCGCTCCCGGAGAGTTTGACATGGGCAATCTGCACGTGGATGTCGCAGGTCTCACCCATGGTAATGGCTTCTTGCACGGCGGCAAAGACGCTGTTCGCTTCATCCCGGATATGGGAGGAGTAGTTCGCTCCATAGCGATGCAGTACCTGCCCTAAAGCCTGCATCTCGGCTGGGGCAGCGTAGCATCCCGGCGCAGTGAACAGCCCTGATGACAGCCCCAGCACTCCTGCCTCTAGCGCCTCTGCCAGCAGGTCCTGCATGAGGGCCAACTCAGCAGTACTAGGAGGGCGATTTTCCATACCCATCGCCATCAGCCGCAACGTGTTATGTCCCACCTGCATGACCGTATTCACCGCGGTGGCCGGAAAGCTATCCATATAGGCCGTAAAGGTGGTCTCACGAAACTCAAGCCAGGGAGCACTGGCAGCCAGGTAGTCACGCAGCAGCCCAGCACGACCCGGCAGCGCTGGCGCCACTGAGAAGCCACAGTTCCCCACCACCTCGGTAGTCACCCCCTGACGGATTTTGCTTTCGGCCTTCGGGTTGAGCGGTAACGTAAAATCGGAGTGCGTGTGAATATCAATGAACCCAGGAGCGACGACGTATCCTGTGGCATCAATGACCCGCTGTGCTGGACCAGTCAGGCTACTAGCAAGAACTCTGATCCGCCCGTCGCATATGGCGACATCGACAGCACGGCCTGGGGTACCACTGCCATCAATGACCTGAGCACCACGAATAACGAGGTCGTCCATCGTCTCTCTCCCCTTGCTTCTCACGCTGTCTTCTGCTGGAGGCGTGGTGACGGCGCCGCTTCGTCGTGCGGAGTGCCTGTCGCTATAGCCACTGTGCTATATGGTAGTGCGCAGGGAGAGGAGACGCAACACGCCACGGCATGCCTCCTTTGTTACCATCAACATGGATGCTTGACCTTCTCAAGCCTGACCCCACCTTAACCAATAAGGCAGGAAAGGAAAAAAAGTCCAGGAAGTATCGGCATCATGGGAGAATGTCGTGCTCCTGCTTTGCTGCGCACCATTTTCTTCCCCTTCCCTTCTCTCTACCACCCATCTCTCCTTATGACGCCTCCCACCAGGCGTGCTAGGGTAGCCAATACGAAAGTGAAGTACTTGCTGCCAGAGTGGACCACTATACCAACATGAGATGATATCCATCTAGTGCTTGCAGAAGCACTAGATGCCAGTCTTGCGCAATGATACACAACTGTGAAGTGAGTTATCCACAATCATTATCTTAAGTAAACCTATGTTTGCTAGTATTATAATGCTGTCTTTACCTAAAATATAATGTTGTAGAGCGTAGATTGATCCTTATATTTTTCTTGGCAAATAAAGATTTCCACATGTTTATACAGAAATCCACAGGATGTTGAAAACGCGAAATACAAAAGAAATGTGAAATTTCCATTGACAATGAGCTGGCAGAACGTTATATATGCCTGCATTGAGTATGCTGAGATACAGCACAGTGGTCATGTGATGCTGAGGATCAGCCATAGTGGTGGAGACGGTGGGCGAGGGGAAAGATGTGGAGCCGCAGCATAATTGGACGCTCCAGGAACGGCCCAGTAGTGTCGAGCACATCTGGCAGGAAGTCCTGCAGGTGGTGCGTGAGCGTGTTGAAGCGACGAAGTATGCTACGTGGTTTGCGCCGCTCAAGCCCTTATCGGGCGCGGTGGGCATGTTGCGCGTTGCGGTACCGAACAAATTTGTGCGTGACTGGCTGGTAGAACATTATCATGAGCTCATCATCGAAACCTTGCAAGAATGTACGGGCGTACCATACCAAGTGTTCTTCGTCATCCAAGAGCCTGCAGAGACGGTAGCAGACTCAGAGCCGCCTGAGTCAGCGCCGGTCAACGGGGCCGTACGACCAGCCCCCAGTACAGGGCAGGCCTTCAACCCGCGGTTTACCTTCGAAACATTTGTTGTTGGATCAAGTAATCAGTTTGCTCACGCTGCCTGCCTGGCGGTGGCACGCCATCCGGCACGCACCTATAATCCCCTCTTTATCTACGGTGATGTGGGGCTGGGCAAGACGCATTTGCTGCATGCCATTGGCCACTACGTGCAGCAGACGCACCGAAGCATGGTCACGTGCTATGTCTCCTCCGAAAAATTTCTCAATGATCTGGTGAGTGCCCTGAGTCACGACAAAATGGAAGACTTTCGTAACCGCTATCGCAAGAATGATGTCATCCTGGTCGACGACGTGCAGTTTCTCATTGGCAAGGAGCGCACGCAGGAGGAATTTTTCCACACGTTCAATGTGCTCTTCAACGACAATAAACAGATTGTGCTCACCAGTGATAAACTCCCCAAGGACTTGGTCGGCCTGGAGAAGCGGCTGCGCTCACGTTTTGAATGGGGTCTGGTCGCCGACTTACAAGCGCCCGATCTGGAAACCAAAATCGCTATTCTGACCAAGAAAGCAGAGTTCATGCAGATGACGTTACCCGACGAGGTGGCCTGGTTTCTGGCCCGCCGTCTCCGGGGGGACGTCCGTAAGCTGGAAGGCGCCTTGAATGTGATCGAGGCGTTTACGTCCATGACCGGCCAGCAGATTACCGTGAGCTTGGTGCAGAACCTCATTGCTGAACTGGCAGATGTGCAAGAAGAACGGCCGATTTCTATTGCTGATATCGAACGGGCAGTCGCCGACCGCTATAAGCTCAAAGGGGCGTTGCTGCGGTCCAAAAAACGCAACAAGGAAATCGCGCATGCCCGCCATGTGGCGATGTACCTGGCGCGTACGTTGACCAGTGCGTCGTTACCGCAAATTGGCAAGAATTTTGGTGATCGTGACCATACCTCAGTCTTGCATGCCTGCAACAAAATCAAAGGCATGGTCGAGGAAGATTGGCGCTTTAAGGAGGAAGTCGAGCAGCTCATCCGGACGCTGCAGGGATAGCGTCGGCTCCAGAGGTGGTGTATGTCAAAACCGCGCGTCAAACTCTCGGGGACAGACTATGGCCTCTTGTTGCGGCTCGAGTGGGATAGCCCGCTTCCACAACTGCTCGTCGAACTCGAAGAATATCTCCAGCAATCGCCGAAATTCTTTGCTGGGGCGCAGGTGCTTCTCGAGATTGGCGGTCGGCCTGTCCTGCAGCAGGACATGGAGCAGCTGGCAGTGGTGCTGTCGCGTTACGGCGTCATGCTCCAAGGAGTTGTACCGATTCTGGACGGTTTGGAGCGACGTCCTCCACCTGCATCGCGTCCAACCTTTGTGCCCTCACCTCCAGATGTGCAAACCCTCGTCCATGTCGAACAGCGTACGGTGCGTTCTGGAGAAAAAGTCGCCGCCGAAGGTCATTTGATCGTCGTAGGCGATGTCAATCCTGGGGCGGAAGTCATTGCCGGCTATAACATTTTCGTCTGGGGTGCTCTCAGGGGTTCAGCATACGCCGGTGTGCCTGACCGTGAGGAGGCAATCATCACCGCCCTGCATTTTGCCCCCATCCAACTTCGAATTGCCGGGCATATTGCCCGACCACCAGAGGTGCGACCGAATGCACCTGGGACGCCAGAGTTGGCGCGTATCGACCAGAACGCCATTGTGGTCGAGGCGTGGGAGCGGGGGCGAGGGGGATTTTACAAAAGGGGATAGGCCGTGGCGGGACGAGTCATTACGGTAACCTCGGGCAAAGGCGGGGTCGGTAAAACGACGTTTAGCGCTAACGTTAGCGCCGCACTGGCCGAACTGGGCAAGAAGGCAGTCGCGGTCGATACGGACGTGGGTCTGCGCAATCTCGATATTGTCATGGGCCTGGAGAATCGTATCGTCTTTGATCTGATCGATGTGGTCGAGGGACGCTGCCGTTTGCAGAAGGCCATCATTCGCGACAAACGGATCGCCACCTTACACATGTTGCCAGCCGCGCAAACGCGCGACAAGAGCGCCGTCAGCCCCGATGCGATGGAAAAGATCTGTGCGGAACTCCGGTCCCAGTTCGATTTCACCATCATCGACTCGCCCGCTGGTATCGAAGGTGGCTTCCAGAATGCCATCGCCGGGGCGGATGAAGTCGTCATCGTCACCACGCCGCACGTATCGGCGATCCGCGATGCCGACCGCGTCATTGGCCTCTTGGAAGCAGCGGAAAAACACCAGATCCATCTGGTGATCAACCGTCTACAAGCCGAAATGGTACGTCGTGGGGATATGCTCGACATTCCTGACATCATGGATATTCTGGCCGTTGAGCTGCTAGGGACCATCCCAGAAGACGAATCCATTGTGGTGACGAGTAACCGCGGTGAGCTCGCGACGCTGCACGCGACCTCGCCGGCTGGACAGGAGTATAAGAATATTGCGCGGCGTCTCCTAGGGGAGGAGGTTCCGATGAGCCCCCTCGAGGAAGACAAAGGTCTCTTTAAATGGCTGGCTCGCCTGTTCAAAGGCCAGTAAACCTGAGGCGCTAACGGCGGGGAGGAGAGTCCCGTGGGGTTGCTAGACAAGCTCGTCAAACATCTCTCGCCGGGGGGATATGGGCAGCAAAGTAAAAATGCTGCGAAGGAGCGTCTGAAACTGGCTTTGACGTACGACCGCGGCGGCTTGGCCCAAGGCACCATCGAGCAACTGCGCGATGAGATCATCCAAGTCATTGCAAAACACCTGGCAATCAACGAAGACGAGATCGAAATCAACTTTGACCGTACTACCGAGGAAGATAGACTGATCGCCAGTATTCCACTGCGTATGGCTCCTCGCGCGCATATGAAGAGGGGACAAATGACAAGCGGATAGAAGCGTCGTAAAATCCGTCAGCGGACGGGGAGAACCACCATCTGCCATGTTGGTCGCTATCACTCAAGCCATCCTCACATTGCCCGTCTCGTGCAATCCGCCAAGGCTGTCTGTGGGTGTGTCCTGTGCCTCACGAGCACTTTCCTGGGTCCAGGATACAGCCTCGCGGCTCCCTTTGCTCCTCGGCTCCTTACTTTGGGTAGTGACGCGAACTCGTCAAACTGCATGATCATGGTAGGATGCATTTTCTGCTTGACACCTGCCTAAATGTGCAGTATTACTCATATGAGCAGGTACAAACCACCCACCTTAAGGGCCAGGGGGCACAGGGAGCATTCTTACGGTCATGACAACAGCAGGACAGAGACCACAACTCACAGAAAGACAGCGAGAAATCCTCAATTATATCGAACGTGAGGTGCGCACTACAGGTGTCCCACCAAGCATCCGCCAAATTGGTGAAGCGCTGGGTATCAGTTCGACCAACGGCGTACGTGCGCACCTGCAAGCCCTAGAAAAGAAAGGCTATATCCATCGGAGTTCACGTACCTCACGGGGTATCGCCTCGCTGGATCGTCTACGACGCCGGGCCTCCAGAACGCTGCACAACATGGTTGAAGTTCCCATTCTTGGCCGTGTCACAGCAGGCCAACCGATTCTCGCGGTAGAAAACCGTGAAGGGACACTGCAACTCGACCCCACCCTGGTCAAAAGCACTGACACATTTGCCCTGCGCATCGAAGGCGACAGCATGATTGGCGCTGGCATCCTCGACGGCGACTACGTGTTGGTACGCCAGCAACAGAGCGCCGATAATGGCGACATTGTCGTAGCTCTCCTCGAAGAAAGCGTCACTGTCAAGCGCTTCTATCGGGAAGCCGACAGCTTTCGCTTGCAGCCGGAAAACCCGCGCTTAACGCCCATTTACGTGCCTGATGTGCAAATCTGCGGTAAGGTCGTAGCGCTCATTCGGCCAACTGTGCATTAAAGGAACCGCGCCCATGAGCAAGGCCAAGAGCGTCTTTGCCTGTCAGACATGTGGTCATCACACGACGAAATGGCTAGGACGCTGTCCAGAGTGCGGTGGCTGGAACACTTTTGCAGAAGAGCTACAGGCGCCGCCGCGTCCAGCGCGCCAGCAGGGGGTCGCGTCAGCCCAACTCCCGTTGCCGTTGACGGAGATCGCGCGCAGCAGTGAAGAGCGCCTGCTGACGGGCATCGGTGAACTCGACCGTGTGTTAGGCGGTGGCTTAGTACGCGGTTCTCTCGTGCTCATCGGGGGCGATCCTGGTATCGGCAAATCCACGCTGCTCCTCCAGGCAACCGCAGGACTGAGCCGCGGACGTACGACCACGCAGCACCCAGTGCTCTATGTTTCTGGGGAGGAGTCGGCGAGTCAGTTGCGTATGCGGAGTGACCGCCTAGGAGTCAATAGTCCACACGTCTATATTCTGACTGAAACGTCTATGGAGCTGATCCGCGAGCAGGTCACCCGTCTGCAGCCGCGCGTGCTTGTCATCGATTCCATCCAGACGGTCTTCACGGCTGATCTGTCTTCCGCACCTGGTAGTGTCAGCCAGGTGCGGGAGAGCACGGCGCACCTCATGACCCTTGCGAAAACTCTCGACCTACCCATCCTGATCATTGGCCACGTCACCAAAGAGGGCACTATTGCAGGGCCACGTGTGTTAGAGCATATGGTGGACACGGTGCTGTACTTTGAAGGTGAACGGCATCATGCCTACCGTGTCTTGCGGACGGTGAAAAACCGCTTTGGACCAACTAACGAGATCGGCATGTTTGAAATGCGGCAGACGGGCTTCATGGAAGTAGAAAATCCGTCAGCACTCTTACTGGCAGAACGTCCACAACAGGCGAGCGGCTCGGTTGTAGTTGCCAGCATGGAGGGGACGCGTCCCCTGCTGGTCGAACTCCAGGCGCTGGGCAGTCCAAGTGGGTTGGGCATGCCGCGTCGGGTCGCCAATGGTGTCGATCATCAACGAGTGGCGCTCTTGTTGGCTGTCCTGGAAAAACGTTTTGGTCTGCCATTGCAGGCGCATGATGTGTATGTCAACGTCGTGGGTGGCCTCTATATAGAGGAACCAGCGATTGACCTTGGAGTTGTGGTGGCGGTAGTGTCGAGCCTGCGGGATGTGGTCCTCGATCCGCACCTGGTAGTCTTGGGTGAGGTGGGTCTTACCGGTGAGGTGCGGGCCGTGGGACAGGTGGAGGCACGCCTACGTGAGGCTGCTAAGCTGGGGTTTCGGCGCTGTTTGCTGCCACAGGCCAATTGTCAGCCGGCGTCGGGCATCATTGACTTAGAACTCTGTGGGGTACGGACAGTGGCCGAGGCGCTGCAAGTGATCTTGCAAGATGATCCGGCTGCTACGCTGGAAACTCTAGACGAGGAAGCATTTGCAACAGCCCCAGGCAGGGCACAATCGTGGGGCAAGCATAACGAGAGGCCTATTGGCTATTAGTCATCAACCATACATATGAGCTGTGGGGGATAGCATGGCGCAGCATACGGCAAGCAGTAGAAATGATGAAAAACAGCGGGCCCTCAGCCTGGCTCTCGGCCAGATCGAAAAGCAATATGGTAAAGGTGCCATTATGCGCCTGGGCGAGAGTCAGATCGCCGATATTCCAGTGATTCCGACTGGCTCACTGGCACTCGATGCGGCATTGGGGGTTGGGGGTATGCCGCGCGGACGTATCGTGGAGATCTATGGACCTGAAGCCTCGGGCAAAACAACGCTGGCCTTGCACGTGATTGCTTCAGCGCAGCGCGGTGGCGGTGAGGCAGCCTTCGTCGATGCCGAGCATGCCCTGGATCCCTCGTATGCGCGTAAACTGGGCGTGAATCTCGATGACCTCCTCATCTCGCAGCCAGACAGTGGCGAACAGGCCCTGGAGATCACCGACGTACTGGTGCGCAGCGGGGCACTCGACGTCGTAGTGGTGGACTCGGTGGCGGCCCTTGTGCCGCAAGCGGAAATCGACGGGGATATGGGCGAGCCCCAGATGGGCCTGCAGGCGCGCTTGATGTCACAGGCGATGCGCAAGCTGACGGGCATTGTCCACAAAACCAAAACGTGCGTCATTTTCATCAACCAGATACGGCAAAAGATCGGCGTGTTCTTTGGCAATCCAGAAACGACGACGGGTGGGAACGCGCTCAAATTCTATACCTCGGTTCGTCTCGATATTCGTCGCCTGGATGCCATTAAGAGTGGGCAAGAGGTGGTTGGCAACCGTACACGTGTGAAAATCGTCAAAAATAAGGTTGCCCCGCCCTTTCGGCAGGTGGAATTTGATATTATGTATGGGAATGGGATTTGCCGAGCTGGCGAGTTGCTCGACTTGGCCGTGCAGCGTGAGATCGTCCAGAAAAGTGGTGCCTGGTTTGCCTATAACGGTGAACGTATTGGTCAGGGGCGTGACAACGCCAGGCTGTATCTGGAAGAGCATCCTGAGACTGCAGTAGCTATCGAAGTGCAGGTGCGGCAGGCTCTGAGTATGCCACAGGCGGCCAGTGAGACGCTCGCAGCGGCAGCGGAGTCAGCTAGTCTCAATACGGATACTGACCTGTTCCACAGCCTGCCAGTCGATATGGATCTTGAGACTGGGGAAGTGGAGTAAGTACCATACGCCATACATGCTCCGCTGCTGGTGAGAAGGCAACTCCCCCACCGGTTGGCGGGGGTACTGCATACCGCAATTGGCCCTGCCAGTTTGGCGTGGCAACTAGCTGTGCGCAGCACCGGGGCACAGCGTGAAGGGGGTGGCATGTTTGCAGGGGAATTTCCGTGTAAACTCGACGACAAGGGCCGCTTTGCGATGCCAGCCTCACTGCGCGAGTATTTTGCCGTACCGGGCAACCACGAAGTAAAAAAGGCCGTGCTGGTGAAATCGCAACAGGAGCGGTGTCTCTGGCTGTTTCCCCTGCACCACTGGTACACGTTGCTTGAAGTACAGCGTCAACGCCTCAATGAACGCGAAAGTCGGCTGTTCATGCACTATGTAGTGTCTGATGTGGCGGAGGTAGAGATCGATCGCGCCAGCCGTGTGCTGGTACCGCGAAAGCTGCGGGAGCACGCGGGCATTGGCGAAGACGCGATCCTAGTCGGCATGTATGACCGCCTGGAGATCTGGGGCAGTGAGACATGGGGGATGCACCTCAGCGAACTGGAAGAAGAGCACGAGATGTCTCTGGGCAAGGTGTTATCCATGCCAAGTATTAAGCCGTCCTTTCCGGGAGCAGAAACCCTACCATGAGCATCCAGGTCAGTCAGGTCAAAGGGGACGTAGTCGAGCTGATTTTCAATCCCCGCGAGGAGGATCTACGCGTTGGGGAAACGCTCCGCATTCAAGAACACGACAGCGGTGAGGGATTAGTGGTACAAGTAGTCGCCTTTCGTATGGTGACTTACCCGTCGCTCATTCAGGAGCAGTTGGAACTAGTGATCGGAAATGCGCAGCCACTGTCACGCGAGTTGCTGACGTATTTGTCAGAGGCGCAGGAGTCGCTGCAGGAGTACGACACCAGTGAGGCTCGGAACCTGAAAATCGCTATCGCCAAAATCCGCAAGCTGACTGGACGACGATGGGACCAATGGGACGGCTGGATACCGATACGCGATGTTGAAGTGACGCGGGTATCGGATCAAGAGTTATTTGAAAATTGTATTGATGATCTCGGTAATCCGTTGCATCTCGGCCAGACGCTCCGGGGTGAGCCGTTCTTTATCGAGGGGCATTACCTGGAGAAGGTCAATGTCATCACGGGCGTCAAAGGGGCTGGCAAATCCTATCTGTCTAAAGTTGTCCTGCTGGAGTTGATCAATGCTGGAGCGCCGTGCGTCGTGTTTGACTTAAACAAGGAATACATTCATCTGCCGAAGCATGACGTGGACCACCACACGGGGGAGGTACGCACCAAGGGTATTATTCATCTCAAAGCCGGTGAAAATCTCAAATTAGGTGTACGACAATTTGGACTTAGTCCACTGGTTACTATGTTGACCAGGTTTGGCTTGCCGGATGTGTCGGCAATGTACTTCGAGAACCGCATGGCGCGCCTGCTTCAGGAAGCCTGGCATATGGAGCGGCAGGGAAGAACACCGCCGTTCATTGGTATCCAGCATCTCATTGATATGGCCGAGGAATTGGAGTTTTCCCCGAATGAAGGGGTGAGCGCAGCAATTCGTAGTCGTCTTGAGGCGGCGCGCAATACCGGTGTATTTGCAGAGCAGCCGGGGGAAGCCACCTCGCTACAGGCGGAATACGATAAGATCCGCAATGGCGGCGCGCTGGTGATTGATATTTCGAGTCTCACAAACCTGTCACGGCAGGGATTTGTGCAGGCGATTATTGACATTATTCGGGAGATCTGTGAACGTGAGTTGCAGCGTGGCACAGGCCGCTTTCCTTTTGTCTTCTTCGAGGAAGCACACCTCTACATCAGCCATAACACCATTGGCTATATCGTCACGCGCTCACGGCATCTCGGCATCACCTGTTTCTTTGTCACAAACATGATTAGCGGGCTTGACGAGACCGTACTGCGGCAGGTGGATAATCTCTTTCTCCTGTATCTGCCCTTTGACGATGACGTGCGCCATATTAGTAAAAGTGCCATGGTCGACCAGGAAACCATGGGCTCCTTTGTCAAACGCTTGCGCCGGCATCATGCCCTGATTCTTGGAGACGTGACACGGCAGTATCCGGTGATCGTCAAGGTCAAAGAACTCAAAGGTATCCATACGGCCGGAGAGACGCAATATTTCTTCAAACCGAAACGCCAGCGCGCACCGCAAGGCCATACGACAGTACCTGATCTCGTTGTCCCGCAAGTGCTCCAGCATAACGTGCCGGCAATGGAACACAACGGCGTACCGTCAGACCAGCCATCACTACCCTTGAGTTCACCACCGAGCCAGCCAACGCCAGAAGAACAAATACTGCTGGCACGGTTGCAAGCGCGCTGGCCAGATATTGTCGCCAACCTGCGTGATAAAAGTGCTTTTCTGGGCTCTGTCTTGACTGCTGGCAACCCTGTCAAGCTACAAGATCAGATGCTCTCAATCACGTTCACTGCCCGTGATGCCTTCCATCGCGACATGCTTGAAGAACCGGAATACCGTGCGCTGGTTGAGAAAGAGCTGAGTACTGTGCTCCAGCAGCCAGTGACCATTGTGTGTCAAATGCTAGCGTAACTCCTGTATGGATGAGCCATCTCCTGCTGGAGAACTGGTCCTGGTATTACCTCTGCCTCCGAGTATCAATCACCAGTACGCGACAGTACAGGGGCGCCGCGTCCTGTCTCGATCCGGGCGAGAGTTCAAGCGTCTCGTCGCTGAGGAGGTAGAGAACTGGTTAGACAAGTGGTCACACGTTGATGTGACGCTATTCCAGCGGCACTATTTGGCGCTCACGATTACGTTTTACTTTAGGTCAGCGCTGCGACGTGATCTGGATGGGGGTCTCAAAATTGCTCAGGATGCCCTCTGCGAGGCATTGGGAGTCAACGATAACCTGGTGATAGAAATTCACCTGAGCAAACGAGTAGACCGTCACTCCCCGCGTATGGAGGTACAGCTCACTGCACTCACTGCTGAAAGCGTCACTCTGGAGGAAGAGGGAGAGGCACATAGCATACCGCCATTACCAGTGCAGCTTGACAGCAGAGCGAAACGGCGACGGCGGCGCAAACAGCGTAGCCTGGAAGAATTGGCAGCACGGCACAGGTGGGACTAACAGCTCAGGACTGGGAGCCAAGAGCTGAAGGCGCAAAGAGGATGGAGCCATATGCTTGATCTGGCCAGAGTAAATCAACAGATTAGCCGGATGGCAGTAGAGCAGCAGCTGGTTACGGAGGACAGGTTGAAACGTCTAGACAAAGCGCTGGGACAATTAGCGCTGGAGTCGGGGCGTTTACCGGGGTTCATGCGGAAATTGCAAGCTAGTAAAACCTCCTGGCTCCTGGCTGGGATCCGTGAGTCGCTCGAGAGCACCTATCCACTGCCGCCGCGGCCGTTAGCCATTACAGTTGTCGCAACGGATGGCTCACAAATCGCCCCGAGTCATCATGAGGTCATTCCAGCCTTTCTGCTCAATATCTCAACGGTAGTACTGCACTATGGCACAGGTGAGCGGGCGGAGTTGAGTAGTACACCGACCCTCTTTTACCGTGATGAAGATCTCTATACCGACTATGGAGGCCAGCGCGTGCAAGTGACCGGCGACCTGTTGGGTATGCGCCGCACCTTGATGGAATGCCAGGCTCTGCTGCGGCAAGCGACACGTGCCCAGGAGAGTGGTCATCGCGCCTGCGCGCTGTCGGACGGCAGTTTGATTCTCTGGCAACTTGAAGGCAAACCGCAGGATTACAAACAGGCAAGCCTCGCCTGCTATCTCGGCTCACTAGAGCAGACGCGTCAACAGCAGATTCCGGTGGCCGGGTATATCAGTCGGCCACGCAGCCGAGATGTGCTGAATACGTTACGGGTCGGCCTCTGTCCAGAGACGGCGCCACACTGTGATCGTTGCCCCTATACCGACCTGCCACGGCTGCCATGCGCCGAGATCGAAGGGCTCAGTGATCGGCAGCTGTTCGAGAACCTCCTCCAGCCAGGCGAGCGCACAGCGGTCTTTGAAAGTCGATCGCGCATCCTGGAGGATTACGGTGTGCATCGCATTGTCTTCTTCTACCTGCATGTGGGGACTGAAATTGTGCGTGTTGAAGTCCCCCAGTGGGTGGCGGCGAGTCCAACGCTCCTGGATCTGGTCCACGCCGTCGCCTATGATCAAGCCCAGAAAGGTATGGGCTATCCCATTGCGCTGGCGGAAGCCCATCAGCATGCCGTGGTGCGAGGGGCCGAGCGTGACCTCTTTTACGAGATGGTGACCACAGTACTGCTGCGTCGCGGGATGCGTGCCGCCATCTCCCCGAAAAACCTGGGCAAGCGAAGGATGACTGTGTAGCCATGTACGACGCAGAAATTGGCGAGGTGATTGGGAGCAGTAACACGGAGTTCATCGCTGAATGTGCGCTGTTACACAATCCCCCACCCTTTGGCAGCTTTATTCAAGTAAAGGCGCGCGAGACTATTTACGCCGTCGTCTGCAACGCTTATACTCATAGTTTAGAACCGAATCGCCTGGCGATTGCGTACCACCGTTCGGAACAGGAACTGCGCGATGAACAACCGCAGATTTTCGAGCTCCTGAAGACCAAGTTCGAGGCGGTTATTATTGGGTATGAGTGCGACGGTGCCGTGCGTTACCATCTACCACCGCAGCCACCCAGGCTGCATAGCTTTGTGCATACCTGTCAGCCGCTGGAAGTGCGCCGTATCACCTCGCACTTTTGGTTCTTGCGGTTTCTCATGGGCGTTGAGAAAGCCCCGCGCGACGAGCTCATCGCGGCGGCTATTCGTGCGGCCTATGCGGTCCATGCAGGGGAACGCTCTTTTCTAGTGAAAGCTGGGAAAGAACTCGTCAAGCTTATCGGTGACGATTACGAAATGCTTTCCGCTATCCTCCACAGAATTCAAGACTAGGACGCTGGCAAGCCTTAAGGGACTGCTCCTATGCATAGTCGACGTGTTGGGGTTATCGTCAGCGGGTCGTTAGTTGGCGGTCTGGAAATGAAGCTCGACGAGTGGTATTCCGTTGAGGACATTCGTGCTGGCAAATTTGTCGTGATTGAAGGGGAAAAGAGTCGGTTTTTCTGTATGGTCACCGATGTGCGCCTGGATACCACCAATCCCCAGGTGCTGGCTGACCCCCCGGATGAAGAAGAAGACCTCATGCGCCAGGTGCTGCACGGCACCACGACGTATGGCACCGTATGCTTGCGCCCGTTGCTTATGACGGACAAAGACGACGCACCTACGGCGCAGGCAAACGAACCGCACCTGGTGAAGACGATTCCGATCCACTTCTCGGTCGTGTGTGAGGCCGAGGAGGAGGACGTGAACCGGATCTTCGGGAGCGAAGAGTACGGTGCACGCTATTTCCATATTGGACGTCCCCTCGATATGGAGACACCTATCTGCATTGATCTGGAAGGTTTTATTGAGCGTAGTAACGGGGTGTTCGGTAAAACAGGCACCGGCAAAACCTTTTTGACTCGCCTGGTGCTGGCGGGGTTGATTCACAAAGACCGTGCTGTCAACCTGATCTTTGACATGCACAGCGAATATGGTTGGCAGGCGACCCAGGAGTCTGGCAGCGGGCGGCGCGGTTTTGTCAAGGGGTTAAAGCAGCTCTTTGGCAGCAAGGTGGCGATCTTTACGCTCGATCCAGAGTCGGCGCGGCGGCGTGGGGTACAGAGCGATTTTGCTGTGAAAATTCCATACAACCAGATTATGGTGGAAGACATTGCGGCGCTGGCTGATGAGCTGAATCTGCACCCAACGGCGGTGGAGTCGTCATACTTGATCGTGAACAGGCACGGCCGTGACTGGCTGTCCGTGCTGCTGCATCAGGACCCCAAAGACATCAAAGATTTTGCGGACGAGATTGGGGCACATCCGGAGTCCATCTCAGCCCTGCACCGCAAGCTCAAACGCCTGGAAAAATTCGATTTTCTACAGGAAAAGGTGGTTGAGGACGCAGTATACAAAATCATGGAGTACATTGACAAGGGCGTGCACATCGTCCTGGAGTTTGGCCAGCAGAGTAGCTTCCTGTGTTATATGCTCGTGGCAAACATCCTGACACGCCGCATTCACGATCTCTACGTCCAAAAAAGCGAACGCTATCTGGCGAGTGGACGCCCCCAGGACAAGCCAAAACAGCTTATCATCACCATTGAAGAGGCGCACAAGTTCCTCAACCCAATGGCGGCGCGCCAGACGATTTTTGGCACGATTGCCCGCGAGATGCGCAAGTATTTTGTGTCCCTTCTGATTATCGATCAGCGCCCGTCGAGCATTGACGATGAGATCATGTCGCAGGTTGGTACGCGCATTACCTCGCTGCTGAGTGATGAAAAGGACATCGCTGCAGTGCTCACCGGTGTCAGCAATGCCAGTTGGCTCCGTAGTGTGCTCGCAAGCCTGGACTCAAAGCAACAGGCATTGCTCATGGGGCATGCGGTCCCTATGCCAGTTGTCATCCGTACGCGGGACTATGATGGGGTATTTTACAGCGCCATGGGACACGTCGAGGGCGAGGAGTTAGCACAGAAAGCCCATGCCAATATTGCTGATCTCTTTGGCGACCGTTAGAGGACAAAACACAGCTGTGAAACTGTGACTCTTCTCCCTTTTCTCCTTCCGATTTACGCCGAACCCCTGGGAGCAAGTGCCTCGGGTAGTGGACGTCGCGTGTGCGGCGGCAGCAGCGCTATGGGCTGACGGGTACGTAAGCGCATCGGTTCCGCCGCGCCGATGAGGGCACGCGCAAAGGCAATGGCCGGGTCGATAAGCGGTATGGGGAACTCACAACTGTCAAGTGCCAGAGGAATTTCCGTGCATCCCATGATGATAGCGTTGGCCCCTCGCTCGTAGAGTCGCCAGACCTCGGTAGTCAGGTAGTCGATGGCCCGGAAGGTGACCGAGGCGGACGTTGCCTTGATGCCATAGCTCGCGTCGTAGATGGCGTCGCGGACCCGGCTCTTGCCTTCCTCGTCGGGTTCGAGGAGACGATAGTGGCCATGAAGATCGGCCTCTGCTACGTGTGTCTGGTACACGCCACTAGCGTAGGTACCCGGCGTGGCGAGAAGCCCAATAGTACCGCCCTGTGGTAGGAATTCGCACACTGCCGCTACCGTTGTGCGCACGAGGTGTAGGAGCCTGATACCGGGTAGCCGTGACGCCACCTCGCGCTCGACTACATCAAAGATGAGCGGGGCATGCGCCGTATTGCAGGGCACACCGACCACCTCAGCCCCCGCCGCGGCGAGTTTTCCGATGCAGGCGACAATGCCACGGCCGGGATTGGCCGGATCAGTGGCCGGATCAGTGGTGATCTTGCCGTCGCGCACAGCGAGGATGTAGGCGGTCCGGTCGCCGATGAGCCGCGGACTGTTGACCAGGAGCACATCGAGATGCTCCTGGTCGTGCTGTGCCTCGGTGTTGGCGAAGATCTTCTTCGCGAGGTCAAGTCCTGCGTAGGGCCCTACCCCACCGACAATGCCAATAGTCTTCATTTGGCGTGGCATTCCCATATCAGGTTCCAGGTTTCCGGTGGCGACTGTACCATGAACCGTCGGCAGCGTGCGGCGAGCACCTGTGAGGGTCCATCGCCGGGGCGGTACTTGAGCACAGTGTTGAAGTGCTGCAGCGCAAACTTCCAGTCACGCTCGAAGTACGCAGCCAGGCCGTTCTCGTAGACGTCCATAAGCTTACGCAGGTTGACGGGAAGGTCACCCTTGAGCGCGAGCAGTTCGAACACGTCGACTCCTGCGGTCTTGCCCTTGACCGCGACACGGTCGACACGCCGGAACTCGAAGTGGTCACGGACGAGTGCCTCAGTGGTATGGCTCACGAGTGTGCTGGTACCGTAGAATTTGTTCAGGCCCTCGAGGCGACTTGCGAGATTGACGCCGTCGCCAATAACCGTATAGTTGAGCCGTTCCTCGTAGCCCATGTTGCCGACAATCACCTCGGCGGTGTGGATGCCGATACGCGTGGCGAAACGCGTCTTGCCCTTACTTTCCCATTGGCGAAACAGGGAGGCCAATCGATCCTGGGCGGTCACCGCGGCCATGCAGGCGTGGTAGGCATGCTTGTCGAGCGCGACCGGTGCGCCCCAGAATGCCATAACCGAATCGCCGATGTATTTGTCGAGTGTCCCCTTCTCAGCGAGGATGGCGCGGCTGATGACGTTGAAATACTCGCACAGGTCCTGTACGAGCACTTCCGGCTCGAGGTGTTCGGAGATGGAAGTGAAGTTGGCGATATCTGAAAAGAGGATGGTGAGCTGCCGGCATACGCCGCCCAACGAGGCGTCCTGCTTCTGGCCGACAAGCTGCGACACAAGATCCGCCGGGACATAGCGACGGAAGTTCTGCAGACCGGTCTTCATGCCATCGAACGAGCCCTGCATGTCGTGGATTTCGGTGATGATCGTGGGAATTTCCTCGCTGACACCGAGATCGAGCTTCTCGATGCGCTTCATGTCGGCCGATAACTGGTGCATCGGCCGCGCGATCGCACGCGACAGGACGAGCGACAGGAGGATGGCCAGCATGATCATAAACAGGCTGAACCCAATGATAATGTAATTGTTCCGGTGTACCGCCCCCATGATATCGTTATCGGGAATGATGACCCCAATACGCAGGTTGATGCCGCGGTCGTTCGCCAGAGGGATCACCAGGGCGTGCAGGAGGCCGTCCTGCTGCACCAGACGGATGGCAGCCGTAGTGTCGCTACGCTGGTGGTATGCGTCGACGATGGCGGACAACACCGGATCATTGAGGTCGGTGGCTTTCAGGACATCGTAGCCTACCTTATTGTCGAGCTTCTTGCGGAACAGCCGGTCGACTTCCTTTGGGTCGCGCATCTGGAGCGCGACGAGGCGGTCGCTGGCGTCGGTAATGAACAGACGGCTGTGCTCGGTCACTTGCATCGCCCCCAGATAGTACGACAGGTCGAGCACGCTAATGTCCACAGCGGTTACCCCGAGCAGAACTCCCCTGCTATCGTAGTGCGGTATCGTGCAGGTAATGCCCGGCTGTCGGTCGCTCGCGAAAATGTACACCTCGGACCACACAAGCCCCTTCTTCTCTACTGCGTCCTTGTACCAGAGGCGTTGGCGCGGGTCGTAGCCGGTATCGAGGGGCTCGACGGTGTCGCTGAACTCACTGTAATAGGCGATGTTGTCGTGCTTCCAGGTAATGTGCACACCGTCGGCTTGGCGGCGGACATAGCGCCGGCTCAGACTCCCGTCAGGCATGCGACGGGCCATGACCAGGTTACCGGCTGTATCGCCGCTATAGACGGCCTTGAACTCGGCATTGTTCTGGAGCAGCTCCTGGTAATAGTCGAGGAGTGTTTCGAGCCCCGTGTCCGCATCGAGGCGATGGTGCCACTGCAGCCAGGACACTGAGCGGGCGGCGCGCTCGGCCGGCAGGAGGAACGTCTGGGTCTTGGTCAGGACCGACTTCGAAATCTCGCCAAGGAGGTTGTCGGCAACCGAGTGGATGGATGACTTTGTCGCCGTGAACGAGAAGAACATAACCGTCAGGCCCGTCATGACGATGAGGACAGTATTGAGCAGTATGAGGCTACGCGAAATGCTCAGGCGGATTTTTGGTCGTATCACGAGACCCCCCTTTCCGCTTCACTCGTGTGCATCATGAGCTCGACCTGAAGGGCTGTCGCAGTCGAGGCCTCGACTCCTACAGCTGTAGGCTCCGTCATGTCGCCTTGATCTGCATTCGTGCGCAACAGTGACTTCGGCGTAGCCACAATCGGAGCAGCGGTCCGACGCACGATAAGGGCGGTGGCTGCAATGTTCACGTAGACGATCAGGAAGGTCCGCATGGGGTCGATGACCGCGTCGACGGCCATCATGACGATGAGCACAGCTTCCACGGGCAGCCCGAGCGGTCCGAGAACGATGCTGATCATCGCGAGTGTGAGGATGCCCGACGAGCCGGACGTTGCAATGCCCGCGAAGACGGATCCGATGACAACGATGGCAAATCCCGCTGCCGACAGCGGCTGGTCATAGAGCTGAATGACGAACAGGCTTGCGAGGGCGAAGTAGACGATGTTGCCATAGCGGCCGATCGTGATGCCCAGCGGCAGCATGAGCGACACCGACTCACGTTCGAAGCACAGGTCGTCCTGCATCGCGCTGATAGACGCGGGCAAGGCAGCGAAGCTCGACCGAGTCGCGAAGCTGATCATGATCGGGTCGCACAGGCTCCGGAGCACGCACAGGGGATTGTGGAACCCGCTGCGCAACCAGATCACGAGAGTTGAGATTACGAACAGCACTGCTCCCACGAGCCAGAACAGCACCGTGAACTTGAGCATAGCCGAAAAGATCTCGACCCCGACGCTCGCGACCTGCGTGGCGATCAGACAGACCAGGGCAAACGGCAGGCCATACAGGGACCATGCGACGAGCCGCTGGAACGTTTCGAGGACCGACAGCATGATGTTGATCATGAGGTCCGACGCTTCCGACCCTATGCTGCCAAGGGCAATGCCAAAAATGATCGAGAAAAAAACGATCTGGAGCGCTAAACCCTGGTAGAGGGCCTGGAAGATGTTGGGTGGCACGAGCATCCGCAGGAAGTTCCAGAAGTCGACTTGATGGACCACCGGGTCGCCGGCCGGATCGGACAGGCTCAATTCCAGGACGTTCCGGTCATTCTGGTTGATGAGCTGCCCGAGGACCTGTTTGGCTTGTTCATCGAGACTGCGTCCTGGTTCCCCGACAAGACCGCTCAGCAGACCGAAAATGCCAGCGATGAGCATACAGGTAAGGAACACGATCATCATGCGCAGGAGGTTACCGCCAGCGCTGCGCGCCTTGATGAGGCGGGCGAGCCCCGATACGATGGCACTCACCAGGATAGGATACACGCTCATCTGGATGAAGAAGAGGTACAGATCACCGACCGGCGCGAGCATTTTCGCAACATCCTTCGCGAGGATGCCGAGCACGACACCGACAATGATGGACAGCAGGATGACCAGCGGATGCTTGAGCATGGCTGCACGGGAAACCATGATGGATATAGTAGCGGAGCCGCTGGCAGCGGTGTTTTTCATGGTTTCTCCTTGGTCGGTCCATAGGTCCGGATGATGTCGGTAGCCCGTTGGTCGGTGGCGAACGTATCCAGGTAGATGTCGAGCCAGGCGGCAAGGTGGGGACGGTTCCAGGCGACAGCCATGGCAATGTAATCCTTCATATCCTTGTAGATAACTGTCTTCAGCGTGAGAGACGCGTCCTTGCGCGACTGATTGATCTTCTGGATTTCCAGTTCATCGCGGTAGACGGCCAGGACCTTCCCAGCAAATACCGCAGCGACGGCCTCGTCCCAGCTCTTGAAAGAAACCGCCGTCGCACTGGGGAAATACTGACTGAGAAATCCTTCGTAGCTTGATTGACCAATCACTCCGACATTGCCCTTGAGTCCGCGTAGTAACTGTGGTAACGCCTCCTCGGACGTATGCTGGGCGAGCCTGAGGCGGTTGAACAGCATGGCATGGCGGAAGGTCACGTACGGCTTGGTGTATCGGACCATCTGGGCCCGGACGAGTGTGCGCGACAGCTTGGAGATGGCTACATCGGCACCGCCCTGCGCGACAAGTTCGACCACTTCGTTGAAGCTCTTCGGACTACGGTTGAAGCTCGCCTTGACGCCGAGTCGGGTCGCGATATCACGGGCGAGCGTGGCATCGAGGCCGGCGAGCTGGCCGTCGGGTCCGACATAGTAGAACGGTGGCTGGTCGCCTTCGGTCATGGCTACAATCAGTTCGCCGCGGTCGAGGATAGCCTTGATATCTGGAGCCCGCAGATCGGGAGCTGTTGCAGGTACGGTACTGACTCCTGAAGTCGGATCGGGAGACGGCTGCGGTGTCGGGGCGGCGCACACTATGGCAGCGCAAAGAGTAACAGCGAGTACGAAACCTCCCGTAGATAACATGTGCTCCACTCGGCGAAAGGCGGTCTTAGCCGAGCTAGTGGGCATGTAATTACCTCCCTTTTTAGTAGAGTCTCGGTCGTAAGAACCCACGAACATTGGTCGTGGACGACTTTGATTTTTATAGTCTATTTTGTTGTAGAGAGTAATTGCCTGACTTTCGACCACATTCACGCTACAGAATGGAAAGAGCGTGAATTCGAGCATGGCAGTCCTATCGGCAACTCTACTGTCAATCTTAAAGGGATAGGAAAACTAAAGGGCATTCGCTTCCGTAGGCCTTCGACCCCTTCCCCCTTGGCGGGGAAGGTTGAGATGGAGGGGAGAAGCAGGAGGAGGGAAAAGACTGACAGGCGCGAGTCCCGAAAACTGCATGACTCTGCCTATATAGCACTATGCTCAAGCGCCACGGCACCTCTGGCTGGCGCCATCACCCCTTGCGAAAAGTCCTGGGGCGTGGACGGTGCTTTGGCGGTGGCGATCGGTCCGTGGGGGTCCATATCCACGGCGTCAGTAAACATGCCGCCGGTGTCAATGCCGCAGATGAACGCCATAGTGCACTCGCCAACGCTGTAAAATGGTTTGCAGCCGCATTGCCTCTGGTGCCGTCCTGGTGCCGCAGTATAGGCACTTCCCCTGGCCTTTGCAAGCCCCAGATGCGCCAGGGCGGAGCAAAAGACGTGCAACAGCTGAAAGTACTACGGATCGAGCGGACTCCTGACGGCCTTGCCACCGCGCTGCAGGACATGCGTATAGACCATGGTAGTGCGCACATCTTTATGCCCCAGGAGTTCCTGCACGGTGCGGATGTCATAGCCATTTTCCAGCAGATGCGTCGCGAAGCTATGACGCAAGGTGTGGCAGCTGGCGCGCTTCTGGATGCCGGCCCGCCGCAGGGCGTACTTTACCGCCTTTTGCAAGACGGTTTCCGACACATGGTGTCGCCGTTCGACGCCTGCACGAGGATCGACGGAGCGTCCGGCGGCGGGAAAGACATACTGCCATACCCAGGACGTCGCGGCGTGCGGGTCCTTGCGCGCAAAGGCGAATGGTAAATACACTTCACCATACCCGGCCGCGAGGTCTTCCTCGTGCATCACCTTGACCTTCGCGAGATGGCGTTGCAGCGGTTCGTGCAACGTTTGGGCGAGCATGGTGATACGGTCCTGGGCGCCTTTGGCATCACGGATGATGACTTGTTGATAGGCAAAATCGACGTCTTTGACGCGCAGGCGTACGCATTCCATGAGCCGCAGGCCTGAGCCGTAGAGGAGACGCGCCATGAGTGCCGGCGTCCCACTGAGTTGTGCTAGCACCGCCTGGACTTCTGCCTGCGTCAAGACGGTGGGGAGGCGGCGTGGACGTTTGGCGCGTTCGAGGTCCTCCAGGTCGGGGAACGGCTGTCGTAGGACAGAACGATAGAGGAACAACAGGGCGTTGAGGGCGTTATTTTGGGTCGAGGCGGCCACGGTGTCATGCGTAGCCAGGTACGACAGGAAGGCCCGGATCTCTGGGGCGCCCATGTCTTTGGGATGGCGTTTGTCATGAAAGAGGATAAAGCGTTTGACCCAACTGAGGTAGGCTTTCTCCGTACGGTAGCTCAGATGTTTCAGTCGCATGACTTCGCGCATTTGATCGAGCAATTTAAGTTTAGACCCCGTGGGAGTTTCTCCAGGCCGTGGTGACATCGCCGCCCTCCTGTGCGCTATAGGACCGCTCGTGGTGCGCCGCCGTGGTAGGCGCTTTCCGGCTCCGGCCCCAGTCGTCTGCCGCGGGCTCGTGGGGCATCCTATGGGTACTGGGCACTGGAGGAAAAAGCGGTCCAGGGTGTTTACTGAGGCACATGCGTGCTTCAAATAGTGTACGCATGTGCAGTATTCTATACGGTTCTACCGTAATGTGCAACCGTACGTGACGCTTGACGGCTACCAGCCGTCATCGCCCTCTCAGCGCCGTGCTCGACGGCGCCGCGCCGGAAAACGTCCCGTTGTGGCGTGCTCGACGGCGCCGCGCCGGAAAACAGGGGGAAACGGCCGTGCTCGACGGCCACACGCCGTCGAGCACGGCATATGCGCCCAGCTTGACGGCTACTAGCCAGAAAAGACGTCTGTGGGCGGTCAAATACGGCGTGCGGCCGTCTATCCGCGCCGCTGAGACGGCATTGACGGCCATATAACGCGGCGTGGTGGGCGCTGTGTCGTGGGCTATCGCCGGGAAAATTGTCTGAAAAAGCGTGCTTGACAGCGTGGTGCAGCCTAGCCTATGCTGCGGCCGGTGCTCGACGGCTCCCATCCAGAAAGCCCCGCGCCAGGTGGTGTTCGACGGCTGGTAGCGGCAAAGCGTGCCGTATGGCGGTGCTTGACGGCCCACAGCCGTCAAAGCGCCTCCTGGAGGGTGCTTGACGGCCCCTGGCCGTATAATACTAAGTTGGGCAGCAGAGAACTCTGGCAGTCCTGGCGTCGATTCACATGAGGAGATGTCGCTATGAACCTACACGATCGCGTTGCGCTGATCACCGGTGCGAGCGGCGGTCTCGGCGCGGTGACCACACGCATGCTTGCTGAGCACGGCGTCCATGTGGCGGTGACGCACCTCGGCCACCGCGATGAAGCTGTCGAGCTGTGCCAGCAAATTGCAGCAAAGGGGGGTAAGACTTTTCTCGTCCACCTGGACCAGACCGACCCTGCTTCTTGTAGTGCCGCAGTCGAGGCGACCGTCAATGCACTCGGTCGACTCGACATCCTGATCAACAACGCTGCCTGGAACGATCCCGTACCGCTTGGGGATCTTGATTCGCTCACGCCCGAGATCTGGGATCGAGCCGTGAACACCAACCTCCGTGGCCCCTTCCTGATGACTCGGGCAGCGGCCCCTCACCTCAAGCGGCAAGACCAAGGTCGCGTCGTAAACATCTCGGGTACGCCCGGCTTGGCTCCCACGGGAAGCATCGCCTTGGCCGTCTCGAAGGCTGGTCTCATCCATCTCACCCGTTGCTTGGCGGTGGCACTCGCGCCTTCGGTCACTGTCAACTGTATTGCGCCTGGTCTGATTGAGGGCACGCGGATGTTCGCCCGCGTTCCGCCCGCCCGCGTTGCCGCTCTGAAGGAGCAGGCAGCGCTCAAGCGCACAACTGATCCCAAGGACGTCGCACGGCAGGTCGTACTCTTCTGTCAATCCGACTCGATTACGGGGCAAACACAGGTCGTCGATGCAGGCCTCGTCTTTCATTGATAGTGGAGCGCTACTGCCCAACGAGCAGAGCAGCCGACGTTGTACGGCACACGGACGGGAGTAGGAGCAAGAAAACGGGTCAGGGTCTCCGGGCGGGCGTCGGTG
>Ga0081455_10000725_pt1 | contig 42784 bp, 42 predicted proteins | sample TabmetS3T2R1_FD_70207 | JGI IMG/M metagenome (GOLD analysis project Ga0081455, IMG submission 70207) | Tabebuia heterophylla rhizosphere microbial communities from the University of Puerto Rico - S3T2R1 | ecosystem: Host-associated > Plants > Roots > Rhizosphere ... | reverse complement strand
AGCGGCTGCAACACCACATTCTGTAAAGGCACAGTTGGAAAATAATCCTCAAAACTGCGCCCATTGATATCGATCTTGCCGCTGCCCGCCGTCATGCGGATGCGCGCGACTGATGTTTTGCGGCGGCCTGTGGCAACGAATTCGTCGGTTTCTGGCATAAGATTATTTTCTGGTGAGCTTGACCGCCTCGGGCAGTTGCGCGGCATGTGGATGAGAATCGCCGCAGTAAACTTTCAACTTCCGATAAACACGCCGACCGAGCCGATTGTGCGGAATCATTCCGCGTACCGCACGCTCGACGAGCAGTTCGGGATGCCGCACCCGGCGCGCCCGGACATTCTCCGATTTGTGACCGCCCACGTATCCGGAAAAACTCATGTAGGTTTTTTGTTCTTCTTTCTTTCCGGTGAGGCGCACCTTCTCCGCGTTGATGACGATGACAAAGTCGCCGGTATCCACATGTGGCGTGAAAACTGTCTTCTCTTTCCCGCGTAACAGATTGGCGGCCCTCACGGCTACTTTTCCCAACACCTGGTCCCTGGCGTCGATGATCCACCACTTGCGTGGGACTTCGCTGGCTTTGGCAGAAAACGTTTTCATAGGGGCAGAAAAGGCGCGAAACCTACGGACGCGCCGCGGAGTGTCAAATTTCCAAGCCAAATAATTAGCACTGGTTAGCCAAACTGGCTACTGGCCAATTGCGCTCTGCCAGTTTAATTGTTCTGCTTTTCGCATGGCAAAATCCACAGAAACATCCACAAAAACGGCGATTACACCTCGGCGCGACCAGGACTTTCCGGAATGGTATCAGCAGGCGATCCGCGCGGCGGAGCTGGCTGAGCCTTCGGATGTGCGCGGTTGCATGGTGATTCGACCATGGGGTTACGGGATTTGGGAAAACATGCAGCGCCAGCTCGACGCCATGTTTCGCGCTACTGGCCATCGCAACGCTTATTTCCCACTGTTCATTCCGCTGAGTTATTTCGCCAAAGAAGCCGAACACGTTGAAGGCTTCGCCAAAGAATGCGCCATCGTCACGCACACTCGATTGGAGGTGGACGCCGATGGAAAAATGAAGCCAGCCAGTCCGTTGACGGAACCGCTTGTGGTGAGGCCAACTTCGGAAACGATCATCGGCGCCAGCTACGCCAAATGGGTCCAATCCTACCGGGACCTGCCAATTTTGATCAATCAATGGGCCAACGTCGTCCGCTGGGAGATGCGGCCGCGTCTGTTTCTGCGGACTACCGAATTTCTGTGGCAGGAGGGCCATACTGTTCACGAAACGGAAGGTGAAGCCCGCGAAGAAACCAAACTCATCCTCGGTCTATACGAACGTTTTGTCCGCGATCATCTGGCCGTGCCGGTTTTCAGCGGCGAAAAATCCGAGAGCGAGCGTTTTCCGGGGGCCGTGCAGACGCTTTCCATCGAAGCGATGGTGCAGGATCGCAGAGCGATCCAGGCGGGAACGTCGCATTTCCTCGGCCAGAATTTTGCGCGTGCCAGCGGCATCCAATTTCAGGATCGGCAGGGTAAGCAGGAATTTGGCTGGACGACGAGCTGGGGAATGACCACCCGGCTGATTGGCACGCTGATCATGATGCATGGAGATGATGACGGGGTCATTTTGCCACCGCGAATTGCGCCCACGCAGATTGTCATTTTGCCTGTTGCTCCCAAAGAGGAGACACGCGCAAAGGTCATGGAAGCTTGCGACAAACTTGCAGCGCGCCTGCGGGACACTCGCTATGCAGATGCTCCCATTGAAGTGATGGTCGACCGACGCGACTTGGGAGGCGGCGTCAAGAATTGGGAGTGGATCAAAAAGGGCGTTCCGTTGCGCGTGGAGATCGGCCCACGCGACTTGGAAAAAAACGCCGTCGAAGTCAGCCGGCGTGATCAACCGGTGAAAGCGAAGGAGTCAGTGCCGATGGAGGAATTTGTCGCTCGCTCGGCCGAGATCCTCGGCTCGATTCAGAATTCGCTGTATCAGCGCGCGAAGGAGTTTCGCGACGCAAACACGCGAGTGATCGAATCAAAAGAAGATTTCTACGATTTCTTTACGCCCAAAAACGCGACGAAGCCGGAGATCCATGGCGGCTTTGCCCTCGCGCATTGGAACGGATCACGGGAAGTAGAAGAACAAATCAAAAACGACCTCAAAGTCACCATTCGCGTCGTTCCAGGGAATGATTCGCCAGAGCCTGGCAAATGTATTTTCACTGGTGAACCGAGCGCGCGGCGCGTTGTATGGGCGAAATCTTATTGAAGCCCAGTTGACGTGGCGAGCAACGTTGGTTTATTTGCGCGCTGCCGATGGAACTGACCCTCTACAGCCGGAAGTGGTGTTCGTGGTGCATCGACGCGAAAGATTATCTCAACGAAAAGGGATATCGTTTCCAGGAGATTGATGTCGGCAAGGATCGAGAAGCCTATGAGCAAATGAAGCAGCTCTCTTCGCAGACTTATGTGCCGACGTTCGTGGCAGGTGATAAAGTGCTGGCAAATTTCGATACGAATCAGCTCGAGAAATTTCTGACCGAGCACCAGATCACGCCGCGAAAAATCAGTTCCTGATGCTTTTTGGCTTCTTTCTCACACTTGGCGTAGCCGTGCTCAGCGCGGGTTTGCGCAGCTTTCAAAATTCTTTTGCCCAAAAGGCCGGCGCGCTGGGAATTCTGGCCGCCACTTTTCTTGGCGTTTATTTTGTCACCGGCAGCTGGATGTGGGGCTTTGTCGGCGCCATGAGCTGGCTCTTTTTGCCGTGGCTGGAAATTCTCACCCGGATTCGCGCGCTTCGGCTTCCCAAAGAAAAACGGCTTCGACCGAAAAGCCCACCCTCTTCGGATACGTTTCCAGCGCTTAGTGAAATCACCCGCGAGATCGAGGAGGAAGGGTTTGTTCATGTCGGCGACGCCGGCTGGGATTGGGAAGATTATCGCCAGTTTTTTCGGTTATTTTATCGTGAGGAAGATCGGGCCCAGGCGGCCATCTGCCTGAACGAGCAGCGTGATTTTTCCTTTTATTATTTGCGCATTTCATCGCGTGCCAAAGGGGGCACTGTTTGGACGACCTGGAATTATCCGCTCTCCTATGGCCTGAAACTGACTCCGTTGTTCCGGATTAACCGACAGCGTCCTGACAGATCCTTCTGGCAGCTTTATCAAAGCCATCGCGAGTTTCTCCGCCGGAACGGCGTGAATCCCGCGGCAATCGATCCGCTGGACGAGGAACAAATTGAGACGGAAATGGAAAACGATCTGCGAGACCAGATCGCGCACAACATTCATAAAGGCGTTCTCAAACAGACCGCCGCTGGCGACGTGAAATATTCCTGGCGCGGGATGGTTTATCTGTGGTGCCAGTTTCTAGTCGATTTGGTGCGATTGTAGTCAGCTTCAGATACGCTGTTGGTCTGAGGTAGCGGTTGTCTGGTTATTTCAAGGATTGGACTGACCTCGTGGCGTACCTGTTCATTTGAACTTGCCTTCGGCAGAGTTCGGGCGAGTATGCCAGATGCTGACTGAGCGACAAAGGGGCGTTCTCAATTTTATCCAACGCGAGCAACGCGAGAAAGGAATCACCCCAAGTACGCGTGAAATCCAGAATCATTTCGGATTTGCCAGTCAGACATCGGCAATGCAATACATCGCGGCCCTGGAGCGAAAAGGCTTTCTCGATCGCCACGCGCGCAAGGCCCGGGCCCTGGTTACTCCGGCCATGAAGGTCAGGATTACCGATATTCCCATTTACGGACAGATCCCGGCGGGCATGTCGGCGTTGACCGAGCAGACCGTTGAAGGGCACGTATCGCTGGATGCGCGCTCGGCTAATGTGCAAAAGAATCGCGGCACATTTGCGTTGCGGGTGCGCGGCGATTCAATGATCGGCGCCCACATTGTTGATGGCGACCTTGTGATTTTGGAAGACGCTAAAGATGTGCACAACGGCGACATTGTCGCTGCGTTGATTGACGGCGAAACGACATTGAAACGTTATGTCGTCGAGCGGGGACGGCCCTATCTCAAGGCGGAAAACCCGCGCTACCCGGATCTTGTTCCGGCACGCGAATTGAAGATTCAAGGCGTGATGGTATCGCTGGTTCGCAAACAGGAGCGCCGTAAAGCGCATTGAAGTGAGAGGGTCAGAGATCGGATGTAGTCTTTGCCTCAAGTCCATTTGTTGATGTCGTTCTCGTCGTCGTCCTCGTCCTCGAAAAAGAATCGCCAGGGAGAACGAGGAACAAAACGAGAACGAGGAGTAACGAACCAACAGTCCTGTTATATGTTCTCTTGAACATATAATCAGTTCATGCCATTTTTTTCAATGGCCATGAGCGAGAAGATTATCGATCTGCGCAATCTCCTTGCGAATCGGTTCCCGCACCCGCCCAAATCAGGGGCAACGCGTTTGCTCACCGGAGTGACTTCTTTCGATCAATCTGTTGGCGGTGGTTTGCCTAAGGGAGCAATCACCGAATTAATCGCTCCACGCACAAGCGCGGGGAGCGCATCGCTTGTTCACGCCTTCATCCAGGGCGCATACCGCGATAAGTATTTCGTCGCACTGATTGATGGGCGTGATTCGTTCGATCCATGCACCCTGGCTAATTCCATTTTGCGTCAACTCCTTTGGGTGCGTTGCGCCAAGGTTCTGGAAGCAGTCAAAGCAGCGGATCTCCTTTTGCGAGATGGCAATTTTCCCCTGGTGATGGTCGATCTGATTTTCAATTCCCCGGAAGAATTACGCAAAATTCCGCAAACAACCTGGTATCGCTTGCAACGACTGGTCGAATCAGTGCCCACGGCGTGCGTGGTGCTTACCCGATATGAAATGGTCAGCAGCGCGCAATTGAAGCTTGTTCTCGAAAATTCATGGAATCTGGAAACTTTGGAAAAGGATGATGCGATTTCTCAACTACGGATTGTGGTGAAGCGATCGCATGTTGGTAAGGACGCCGCAGCGCGGCGTCCTTACTTCGCTCAGGCAAGATAATGTTTGCGACGATCTATTTGCCGAACTTTTATTTGCAGGCCGCCATGCGGCATCAGCCTGGACTTTGCGCAAAACCGGTAGCGTTAATTGAAGAGCAGGAAAAGAAACCTGTGATCATTCAGTTAAACGATACCGCGCAAAAGGCGGGGATCTGCAAAGGAATGACTCCAAGTCAGGCTCTGGCGCGATCTTTGCAGGTGGTGATCAAAGTGCGGGCGCGTCAGCAGGAGAAATCGATCCAGGAAATGTTGCTTCACTACGCATTTACGCTCAGTCCATTTGTTGAAAACACCGCATCGGGCCTTTGCACAGTTCAATTTACAGATCACCGGCGTTTACAGCCAAAAGTTGCGCGTGTTATCGAGCAATTGAGCGAATGCGAAATCTCTGCTCAAGCAGGGATTGCACTTACGCCCGACACCAGTTTTCTGGCAGCACATTTGGCGCGACCGGTTCTGCATATCGAGGATCTAAAAGAATTTCTTGCTCCCTTGCCCATAGAAGTTCTCAGAACAGTTTCTCCGGATGTTTGATCAACGGCTCTTCTTCGTTTTCCCGACCGCTTCAGTCTGCTTCACAACGAACGATTTCACCCGTGTGTACTCTTTCTGGACCCCATTGACGAAATCGTGCGGTCCGTACTCAAACAGCACAACGAAACAAAACGTCAGAATGATGAAGAGAACCAGCCAAAAAAGACCGCGCAGGAGCGCCATGCGAAAAGGCTAACGCGCCCGGACACGGCGATCAATCCCAGTGACAGAACGACAACGTCTTGAATGGAATGGCGAAACTGCCAAGCTATCTCGCCATGCGTGTGCCGCTTCTCGATCTTAACGAACAATATCGTGCCATCGGCGATTCGATTCGCGATGCGGCCAACGACGTTTTGGCGAGCGGCCGTTTTATCCTTGGGCCAAAAGTGGAGGCGTTTGAGCAGGCCATATGTGCGTATTGTCATGCGCCGCACGCCATCGGTGTGTCTTCGGGAACGGACGCTTTGCTGGACATATTGATGGCGCTGGGAATCGGGCGTGGCGATGCCGTTATCACGACTCCCTACACATTTTTTGCTACCGCTGGTTGCATCGCGCGCGTCGGCGCGAGGGCTCTTTTCGCAGATATCGATCCTGCGACCTATAACATTCGGCCATCTGCGATTCGGGAATGCATCGAGAAAACCTGCCAGCTGGATACCGACGGCACATGGAAAACAAAGGACGGGGAAAAGGTCCGCGCCATGATTCCAGTGCATTTGTTTGGTCTCTGCTGCGAAATGGACGCGCTCCGTGAAATTGCCGACCGCTACCGGCTTGTTCTGATTGAAGACGCCGCGCAGGCAATTGGAGCCGAATTTCGATTCCGCGAAAGAATTGCCAAAGCCGGAACCATGGGTGAAGTCGGCTTTTTTAGCTTTTATCCTTCGAAGAATCTCGGGGCCGCGGGTGATGCGGGGATGATTGTTTGCAGCGATGCAGAGCTGGCAAAAAAGCTACGCACGTTCAGAGAACACGGAATGGAACCGCGCTATTTCCATCATGTCGTGGGAGGAAATTTTCGCCTGGACGAAATACAAGCGGCCATTCTTGCCGTTAAACTTCCATATCTGGAAAAGTGGGCTGCCGCGCGGCGCGCCGCTGCGGATTTCTACAATTCTGAATTCGCGCGTACCGGGTTGATTGGAACGATCATTCCACCCGCCGAACCTTATCGCAGCCGTGGCCTGACGAATCATCATGTTTATCATCAATATGTGATCCGGACCCCGAGGCGCGACGCTTTGCGTGAGCATCTGACCAAACGTGAAGCGGGGACGGCGATTTACTATCCGCTCGGGCTCCATGAGCAAAAATGCTTCGCCTATCTCGGCTACAAAAAGGGTGATTTTCCCGAGACCGAACGCGCGTCTGGTGAAACGCTCGCGTTACCGATTTATCCGGAGGTTTCGCGTGACGCGCAGCGATATGTCGTCAGCGCAATTGCCGAATTCTTCAGCTAAACACCGGCGAGCGTCGGCCAAACTACTTGCGAGTCGCAGAGTGCGAGCTATATCAACGCCGAAAGCTTTCGTGGTACAAACGGGTAGGTACCGAAGTGGCCAAACGGGGCAGACTGTAAATCTGCTGGCTTTACGCCTTCGCTGGTTCGAATCCAGCCCTGCCCAAATTTCTTATCCCTGATTCGGAATTCTAGTAGCCTCTTCGCTGGCCACCTTCGCGACGGCCACCGTATCCACCACCACCGCCGCCATAGCCGCGTCCGCCACCGCCGCCGGGCGGCCTTGACTCGCGGGGGCGAGCCTCGTTTACCGTCAATGGCCGGCCTTCAACGGTTTGTCCGTTGAATTTCGAAATGGCGTTTTGAGCGTCTTCTTCGGAACCCATGGTGACAAACGCAAAGCCACGTGATTTGCCGGTGAATTTATCTTGCATCAGGGTAACTTCCTGCACAGTACCAGCCTGTGAGAAGAGCTCCTGGAGTTCGTTTTCCGTCGTGTTGAAGGAAAGATTGCCTACGTATAATTTAGTTCCCATCGTCGAGTTTATTCTTGGAAAGGCCGCCAGGTCACTGTTCCCGCTTATCGGATTTCAAATCGCCACTGAATAAACTCAACTGACAATCCACCAACTTCCTGGCTTCCGTTTCCGATTTGGTTCACTTGTAAAATGCTTCCCCTAGGAAAGCAATAGAAAATAGCGTAACAAATTTTGCCCCCGAGATGGCCAACTTAGGCAGTAGGACCGGAGAAAAAACCCCTGAGCGGGTGGCAGTTGTGGCCGCAGGAGTAGTTAGCCCATTGGGCTTTGGACTTGCGGAAACGCTGGCTTCGCTGCGTGAGGCTCGGGATTGCGTCTCTGCAGTAACACGATTTTCGGTAGCCGAATGCCGTTGCAAAACCGCCGGTCAAATCCCCGATGATCGATTGCTCACCGGCTTGAATAAGAAGCCCCGCGCCAAACGCTTGCATCGGGCGTCGCACATGATGATTCATGCGTTGGGCGAAGCCATGGCGCAGACGCCTCAGTTTGAGCCGGAGTTGATGGTAATCGGAACGACGAGCGGCGGCATGTCCTATGGGGAACAATATTACCAATCGCTTTGCCGGTCAGGGGATTTGCGACACGCGCCGACGTGGATCGCTAATTACCCGGCACAAAAACCGGTAATCGACGCGCAATTGAAAGTCTTCAGCCTGTCTGTGCCAACTCAGGTAATTGCGAACGCATGCGCTTCCGGCACAAATGCTATTGGCCATGCGTTTGAATGCGTCCGCTCAGGCCGCTACCAGCGAGTGTTGACCGGAGGCTATGACGCTCTTTCGGAATTAGTTTTCACAGGCTTCGATTCGCTTCAAGCCTCGACGCCGGAGAAGTGCCGCCCGTTTGATCGACGTCGCGACGGCATGGTGCTGGGGGAAGGGGCCGCCGTTCTTGCGCTTGAAAATCTCGAGCTCGCTCGAAAGCGTGGCTCACCTGTTCTGGCAGAGATTGTCGGGTACGGGATTTCCACAGACAATTTTCACATCACGCAGCCGAATCCTTCCGGAATCGGGGCGCGACAGGCGATGCAGCGAGCACTTCACAGCGCGCAAGTTTCTCCCGACGAAGTCGATTACATCAACGCGCACGGAACAGCCACGATATTTAATGACGCGGCTGAAGGGAAAGCGATCAGCGACCTCTTCAATGGCGTTCCGGTGAGTTCGACCAAGAGCATGATGGGTCATTCATTGGGAGCCGCTGGCGCAATCGAGGCGATTTTCTGTTTGCTGGCGCTCAAAGATCAATTTCTCCCTCCCAACATCAATTTTAGCGCCTTAGATGACGGCCTTAATCTAAACGTTGTGGCAAACGAGTCGAGACCGGCTGTGGTGCGTACGGCGCTTTCGAATTCATTTGGCTTTGGCGGCGCGAATGCTTCGATTCTGATGCGTAGAGCGGAAGCATGAGTTTGGCGATCGCCGGCATGGGGTGGGTGACCCCTCTTGGAAATGGCGTCGATCCAGTATGGGACCGGCTGCTTCATGGCGATGAGGCGTCCACGGCAGCAATTTCGGAACAATTTGGGAAGCGATTTTACAGGGCGTTCCGCGTACCCGAGTCCGCGCTGAGTGGTTTGGCTCATCCGCGTCTTCGCCGGGCCAGTGTAATTTCGCGATTCGCCGCCGCGGCTGGTTTGGAGGCGCTGCAGGCCGCCGGAGTAAAAATCGATTCGCAAAATGCTCAGCGAATTGCGCTGATCTTCGCGATCTCGAACGGAGGGGTCATTTATACCAAGCGCTTCTATCGCGACGTGATCGAGACGGGTGCACAGTCGGCCAGTCCTCTTCTGTTTCCAGAAACGGTTTTCAACGCGCCGGCGAGCCATCTGGCGGCAATTCTCGGTGTTACCGGGACCACTTACACCTTGGTTGGCGACGGAGCGGTCGGTCTTTCAGCGATAAAAATGTCAGAAGACGTAATGACCGATGAGTCGCTGGATTATTGTTTGATCGTCGGCACCGAGGAAGTCGACTGGCTGTTATGCGACGCGTATTGCCGATGGCGCTTGCTCCGTGCGGCCCCTCCAATCGAGCCGTTTAACAAGCAAAAGCGAGGAATGATTTTAAGCGAAGGTGCCGGAGCAATTCTGGTCGCGCGCGACGGACCGATGATGATCGATCATGCGCATCCAGGTGGCAATTATGCAAAGCGAGAAGGAGCGCAGGATATCTTGGCGCAAATGCTGCGCGACCTTGGACAAACCGAAATCGACTTTGTCATCTCGAGCGCTAACGGAACATTCATCGATCAAGCAGAGCAGGGAGCATTGGAACGGGTGATTCCAGACGTAACTGTGTACACGCCAAAGCCTGCGCTAGGCGAGAGCGTAGGCGCTTCAGGGTTATGGCAAGTTATCGTCGGAGCCCAGGGATTGCGTCGCGGTGAACTTCCACCTGTGCTTCACGCGGATTCGAATATTTCGCTGCGGCTTTCGTCTTCGCGTATGTCCGTGACCGGAGCGCGGCGCGCAATCGTCCTAAGCTCCGGACTCAATCAGCAAGTAGCAGGTTTGCGCCTGGCGATCGAATAGCGTCGAATTCTGCTTCTCTTTTTAGAACCGGCGGTACGGTTTCGGAAGAACCGTATTAGCGGAGAGGGACGAGTTTCCAACTGATCTCTCCATTTGCGATTTCAAGCCACGCTACGCTGGGTGGTGCGCCCTGGTTGGCTCGCGTCACGCAACCCGGATTCAAAAACAGCAGGCTCCCGCGTCTTTGGTTTCGCGGAACATGTGTGTGCCCATGCAAAACAACATCAACGTCAGTTGGCAAGTGATCGGGCGGGATATGTTGAAGACGGAATTTCAATCCTCCTCGTGCAAGATCGACAACCAGCGGCCATTCGTAATTGCTATCGCAATTTCCTCGCACGACGATGACTTGAGGTCCAATCGCGCGGAGCTCATCGAGGATGGTCTCCGCGCACACATCGCCCAGGTGCCAAATTTCATCAGCGTCCTTGGCGATTTCCTTAAGACTCGCCGGCAAGCGATTGTGAGTGTCGGCCAGAACGAAAATGCGCGATGCGTCATGTGATTTCTTCTCGTTCATCATGTTGTGTCCGGCGACACTGGCGCAGTGACGGAGCCCGGCGGCCGAGGTGACCCGGCCTCGTTAAAGCTACGGCGGAGAAGCCAGCGTTTACTGCAAAGGGGCTCGTGATAACTGATCGGTTACCATTTACCAGTCCTCCTAGCGCGGCGGACTCGGGCGCGGCGCAGGTGTCGGCCGGGCCCTCGGTCTCGGAGTCGGCCTTGGAGTAGATGTCGGTGTGGGCGTTGTTGTGGGCGTAGGAGTTGGTGTTGGTGTTGGTGTTGGCGTGGGCGTCTGAGTGCCGTACAATTCCGCGCTCGCGGAAAAATTGCCGTTGCTATCAAATCCCCCTGCAACCAGCACCATCCCGTTGGGCAGCAAGGTCGCCGTGTGCTCATAACGCGCGGTGTTGAGACTGCCCGTGGCCGTCCAGGTTCCGTTCGCCGGGTCGTACAGTTCCGCGCTCGCGGAAGCGCCGCTAGTGCTAAATCCCGCTGCGGCCAGCACGACTCCGTTGGGCAGCAAGGTCGCCGTGTACAGATAACGTGCAGTGTTGAGGCTCCCCGTGGCCGTCCAAGTCCCGCTCGCCGAATCGTACATTTCCGCGCTGTCGGAAGCCTCGAAATTGCTATCAAGCCCCCCTGCAACCAGCACCATCCCGTTAGGCAGCAAGGTCGCCGCGTGCTGATCGCGTGCAGTGTTGAGACTGCCTGTGGCCGTCCAGGTCCCGCTCGCCGGGTCGTACAGTTCCGCGCTCGCGGAAATATTGCCGTTGCTATCATGTCCCCCTGCAACCACAACGATCCCGTTAGGCAGCAAGGTCGCCGTGTGATCTTGGCGCGCGGTGTTAAGGCTGCCCGTGGTCATCCAGGTCCCGCTCGCCGGATCGTACAGTTCCGCGCTCGCGGAAATTTTGCCGTTGTCATTAAATCCCCCTGCAACCAGCACCATCCCATTGGGCAACAAGGTCGTCGCGTGATTAGTACGCGCAGTGTTGAGGCTGCCGGTAGCCATCCAGGTCCCGCTCGCCGGATCGTACAGTTCCGCGCTGGCCGAAGGACGGATACTGCTATCACGTCCCCCTGCAACCAGCACCATCCCGTTGGGCAGTAAGGTCGCCGTATGCAGATAACGCGCGGTGTTGAGGCTGCCTGTGGCCGTCCAGGTCCCGCTCGCCGGGTCGTACAGTTCCGCGCTCGCGGAAGCGCCGCCAGTGCTAAATCCCCCTGCAACCAGCACCATCCCGTTGGGCAGTAACGTCGCCGTATGAAAATAACGTCCGGTGTCGAGGCTGCCCGTGAATGTCCAGGTCCCGCCGTCCAGCTCCCCTGGCGTTCGAACATTCGAGGTTCTCTTGCTGACATATTGGTCACTTCGCTGTCCCAGCGCGCGTGGCATCATCTGGATAACGAGACACGGCAGAACGAGAAAAAACGCACTCCAACGGAGACGTGTCATAGTGGCAGGGTACTTTGTTTATTCATTTTGAGTTGGCTCGTCAAATTTTCGCATACGTCTCGATGCCGCGAACAAGCAGGCGGCCGGTCGCTTCGTTGATTTGCGCAACAGCGGATGTTACGTAGCCTCGCCCCGCTCTGCCATGAGTCAGAACTATAAAAATACTCTCAATTTGCCACGAACAGAGTTTCCGATGAAGGCAAACCTCGCCGCGCGCGAACCGGAAATGCTCCGGGCGTGGGAAGAAACCCGACTGTATCAGCAGATCCAGAAGTCGCGGCAGGGTAGGGAATTATTTGTTCTGCACGACGGGCCGCCCTTCGCCAATGGAGACGTGCACATGGGGACGGCGCTGAACAAGATCCTTAAAGATTTCGTGGTGAAAACGGAGACCATGTTGGGCAAACGCGCGCCGTATGTGCCAGGCTGGGATTGTCACGGCCTGCCTATCGAATACAAAGTGGTGAAGGAATCGCGAGGGCTTTCTCCGCTCGAGGTTCGCAAAAGATCGGAAGCGTTCGCGAGGAAGTTTATCGACATCCAGCGCGAGCAATTCAAAAGGCTCGGCGTATTCGGGGATTGGGAGCATCCGTATCTGACGATGGACCCCAAATATGAGGCGGAGATTTTGCGCGCCTTCGCCGTTTTCGTTGAGGAAGGCCTCGTCTACCAGTCGAAGAAGCCGGTTTTTTGGAGCACGGGGGCGCAAACCGCGCTGGCCGAAGCCGAAGTAGAATACCAGGAACGCGATGACACCGCAGTCTACGTACGGTTCCCGCTTTCCGCCGATCAAGTGGCGAAGATCGGTTTGCGAGGCGACAAGCCAGTCAACATCGCCATCTGGACAACCACGCCATGGACATTGCCCGCAAATCTTGCCATTGCTGTGGATGCCAAGGCCGAATACGAAATTTTGAGTAATCAAGACGAGCGAGTGATCGTCGCTCGAAAGCTTCGCGAACAGTTTATACAACAAACTGGTTTTGTTGCGTCGAAAGAATCGACTTTTCGTGGTGGCGAACAGCTGGTCGGGCTTCTGGCGCAACATCCATTTCTTGACCGAAAATCCGTCATACTCGCCGCTGATTTCGTAACCATGGATACGGGCACAGGCCTGGTGCACATCGCGCCCGGTCACGGCGAAGACGATTACTGGTTAGGCAGGGCTAACAATTTGGAGATTCTGTCTCCCGTGGACGATCACGGACGTTTTACCGATGAGGCGGGTTTGCCAAATCTGACTGGGAAATATGTGTTCGATGCGAATGCCGACGTCGTCAATCTGCTGCGAGAGCGAGGAATGTTGTTCGGCGTACAGAATTTTCATCACTCGTACCCCTACTGCTGGCGTTCAAAGACGCCGATCATCTTTCGCAATGTCGAGCAGTTCTTCATTCGGATCGATGAGCTGCGTGGAAGGGCGCTCGAGGCCATTCACAACGAAGTGAAATGGATTCCGGCGTGGGGCGAAAATCGCATCGCTGGCACTGTTGAATCGCGCCCCGACTGGGTGATCTCGCGTCAACGAAGCTGGGGTGTGCCACTGCCCGTTTTTTATTCCAAGCATGGAGAAGCCATTCTCGATGCAAAAATTATCCGAAAGCTCGCAGATCTTGTGGCCGAGCGCGGCTCGAATATCTGGTTTGAATTGGATGACGCCGATCTCGCTCGAGAGCTTGGTCTTCCAGCGGGCACAACCAAACGCAACGATACGATTGATGTTTGGATCGATAGCGGCGTTTCGCACAAGGCTGTTTGCGCGTTGCACCCGGAGCTTCACGATCCGGCGGACATGTATCTGGAGGCGACGGATCAGCACCGCGGCTGGTTTCAATCGTCCTTGATGACCAGCATCGCGCTGAATAATCGCGCTCCATACAAGATTTGTTTAACTCACGGTTTCGTCGTCGACCTCGATGGAAAGAAAATTTCGAAGTCTTCCGAGTACGCGAAGCCGATGGATGTCGGTCATTTTGTGGAGAAACACGGGGCAGACCTGGTGCGATTGTGGGCGAGCAGCATCGATTACACGGCTGACGTCCCCTTTTCCGAAGAAATCTTCACCCGTCTTGGTGATACGTATCGTCGGATTCGGAACACGCTGCGCATTTTGTTGGGAAATCTTCATGATTTTCCTGTAGCCGCGGGTCCTGACCGCAGCGGGACGGGGATTCCGGCGGCTTCTACGCTCGTGGATCGTTGGATCTTGGAGCGGTTAAATCACGTAATAGCTGAGTGCCGATCGGCGTACGATGCATTCGAATTTCACAAGGTTTATCACGCTCTGAACCACTTTTGTGCTGTGGACCTAAGCAGTCTCTATGTCGATATCACCAAAGACCGGATGTATTGCGACGCGCCAGATTCGCCCCGCCGGCGCGCGACGCAAATGGTAATGCATGAAATCTTTGGCGCGCTCTGTCGATTGCTGGCCCCGATCCTTGTATTTACCGCCGAGGAATCATGGCGGTATTCAGGGCTGGGCGGTTCAGTGCATCTACAGGAGTTTCCTCCATTCGAACATGGAGCGCGCAAAGCGAGTGATCAGATGGCGGAACTCCTGAAACTGCGAGGCGTCATCGGCCAGGCCATCGAGCAAGCGCGACAGCAAAAGCTGATCGGGAATGCGCTCGAGGCGGCGGTTGTTTTGAATTCAACCTCCAATGTCACGGCAAAAATCAGCAAGGAGGAGCTGGAGGAATTTTTCATCTTGAGCGATCTGACAATTCGCCAGGCAAACGAAGCGAGCGCGACAGTCAGCAAAACAGCGTATAAGAAATGTGCCCGTTGCTGGCGTCACCGACCGGCTGTCGGGGCCAGCAAAGAGCATCCTGACTTGTGCGATCGCTGCGAAGAGGTTGTTACAGCTCTTGAGAAAACGGTCCGATGATTCTTTCTGTGATTCCGAGCATCGGAGCGAAAGCTTGGAGAGCGTCGAGGAATCTCTCGACGTTGAAATACTAGATTCGCGATGTCGCGACTTTGGTCGGCATGACAAGAATTGCGAAAAAACGTGAAATTCATTTTGTTTCTTTCATTGCCTCTTTACGCGCTGGACCAATTCACCAAGCAGTTGGTTTTGCGGTTCATCAGTTCTGACGAGCCGCGAATTCTCGTACCCGATTTCTTCAGCCTGGTTAATGTTACAAATACTGGCGCAGCGTTTGGTTCGTTTCGGGGTAACAATACGTTCTTTATTGTTATCTCTCTCGTGGCGCTTGTAATTGTGTTAGGCCTGCTATTGCGAACGCAACCCGCTGATCGCTGGCGTGATGTTTCCCTGGCACTTCTTCTTGCGGGGATCCTGGGAAATCTTACCGATCGCCTTCTTTATGGGCACGTGATCGATTTTCTTCTTGTCGATTTGCACGTTCGATACGCGAATCCCTGGCCAGCCTTTAATGTCGCCGACTCCTGCATCTCGATCGCGGTGGTGTTGTTTGTTATTCACTCCTTCCGGGGGCAGAAGAGCGCCACGTAGGCAGCGCCGTAATGCTGCGGCCGGACATCGCAGCGCGATGTCCCTATGTCCGTGGTGATACGTTGCGCTTCGCACTACGAAGCGGCTACAGTGCTCTTGTGGAGCCCACAACCATGGAAGGGACCGCCCGCGAAATTGTCGCGCGTTTACGCGAAAAAGGTCACGTTGCGTACTTCGCAGGTGGTTGCGTGCGTGACATGGTTCGCGGTCTGGTGCCAAAGGATTACGACATCGCCACCGACGCACGACCGGAGGACGTGCAGAGACTTTTTCCGCGAACTTACGCCGTCGGCGCGCATTTTGGTGTGATCATCGTTCTGGAAGACGACTTTCAGTTTGAGGTGGCAACATTTCGGTCTGACGAGGCTTACATCGACGGACGGCATCCAACCGCCGTTCATTTTTCATCGCCTAAAGAGGACGCCCGGCGCCGGGATTTCACAATAAATGGAATGTTTTTTGATCCGGCTACAGAAGAGGTAATTGATTTTGTCGATGGCCGTGTCGATATCGCGGCGAAATTAGTCCGTGCGATTGGCGATCCGGCACAGCGTTTCGCGGAGGATCGGTTGCGAATGCTGCGTGCCGTACGGTTCGCGACGGTCCTCGATTACCAGATCGATCCGAAAACATGGGACGCACTGGCGGCCAACGCAGTTTCGATAAGCGCCATCAGCGCGGAACGAATCCGCGATGAACTCGTGCGGATTTTTCTCTCACCGAACCGCGGGCGCGGTTGGGACTTGCTCAATGCAAGTGGACTGATGCGCGTCATTCTGCCTGAGATCGAGAAAATGAAGGGTTGCGAACAACCCGAGCAATTTCATCCCGAAGGCGACGTTTTCGCGCATACCCGGTTAATGCTGGATTTGTTACCGGAGAAAGTCTCTCTGCCCCTCGTTTTCGCGGTTCTGTTTCATGATGTGGCCAAGCCGCGGACGGCAACCGTGGATGAAACAGGGCGAATTCGTTTCAGCGGACACGATCGTCTCGGCGCTGAAATGACCGAAGAAATCATGCGGCGTTTGCGATTTTCCGGTGCTGAAATCGAAGCCACCGTCGAGATGGTGCGGCAGCACATGGTTTTTAAGGACACGCCCAAAATGCGGGTGGCAAAGTTGAAGCGCTTTATGGCGCGGCCCACGTTCGAAGACGAGCTAGAGCTGCATCGGGTGGATTGCCAGGGCAGCCATCGCATGCTCGACAACTACGAGTTTCTTCTTCGCAAACGGGAAGAGTTCTCCAATGAACCTATGATTCCGCCACCCCTCGTACGCGGGGACGATCTGATTGCATTTGGGTTCAGGCCGGGACCAAAGTTTGGCGAGATTCTTGAAGCAGTCGAGACACGTCAGCTCGAGGGAAGTTTGCGCACTCGGGACGAAGCACTCGAGTGGGTTAAACGAGAATACACAGCGGGCGCGAAAGGTTAACATCGAATGAGAATTCTAATGATCAGCCCGGAAGGGCCGCCGTTGCAGCGAACGGGGGCGTTGATCGATGTGATGGACGCCCTGCCAACTGCGCTCCGTGCCCAAGGCCACGATGTTTGTGTGGCGCTTCCATTTTATCGGGAGATTCGAGAAAACCGCGCCTTCAAGAAAAAGAACACGGGGATCGCTGTCGACGTGCAGGTGGGCGACAAGCTCTATCCTGCCCGATACCTCGAGGGGCGAAGTGCCAGCGGGGTGCAGGTATACTTGATTCGATGCGATGAATTTTTTGATCGCGACGGAATTTACGGCGAACGCGGCAAACAGTACGAGGATAACGCCTCGCGATTTATCTTTTTTTGCAAGGCGGCGCTGGAATTATCCCGTCGGCTCACACCGCAGTTGCAGGTCTTGCATGTACACGATTGGCCGGCGGCGCTGGTGCCGGTGTTTGTGTATGCGCAAGGCCTGCCGTTCAAAACCGTGCTGACCATCCATCATGTTGCTGACCAGGGCAGTTTTTGGGGACTTGATTTCGGACTCACCAATCTCCCGGAGCAATTTTTTACTCTGCACGGAGTCGAATTCTTCGGACGGATCAATTTTCTCAAGGGCGGAATTCTTTATGCCGATAAAATCACAACTGTAAGCGAAAATTACCGGCGCGAAATTTTGACGCCATCGGGCGGATACGGACTCGATGGAGTACTACGCGAAAATGCGCATCGCCTGAGTGCGATTTTAGATGGCGCAGATTATAAGATCTGGAATCCCGCGTCGGATCGTTTGTTACCGGCACGCTACGATGAAACACGGCTTAATGGAAAAAGGATTTGCCGTGATGCATTGCTGAAGCAGCTGAATCTTGCAGCTGGACCGCTGGGGCCCGTTTTCGGCATGGTGACTCGAGTCGTTCAGGAAAAAGGTTTCGAAATCCTGGTGCCGCTCCTGGATCGACTTTTGTGGGATGATGTGCGGTTGATCATTTTCGGAGAAGGCGATCCGGCTTACGAAACTTCCCTGGCGGTCACAGCCAGAAAATTTCCGACGAGGTTTGCATATCAAAAAGATTACGATGCGAAACTGGCGCACCTGATCGAGGCGGGGATTGATATTAGTCTGGTTCCGTCGCGTTTTGAGCCGGCCGGTTTGAGCGCGATGTATAACCTGAAATACGGCGCCCTTCCGGTCGCGCGCGCGACCGGCGGGATTCACGAGATCATCGAGGACTACGATCCGAACTCGGACCGCGGGTATGGATTCCTCTTTTACGAATATTCGAGCGAAGCGTTCTGGGACGCGATTAAGCGCGCTCGGCAAACCTTCTGCGACCGAAATCTATGGGCCAAGCTGGTGAAAAGAGCGATGACGCGCGATTTTTCCTGGGACGCGTCCGCTCGACGCTACGAGGCTTTATATAGAGAACTTATTGGCGCGGACGAAAAGGCAGCGTAGTCACTTCGCTAGAGGAGTGGATCACGCCTCTCCCCTTTTTGAAAGGGAGAGGATTGAGCTGAGGGGTTGCAGCTGCGCGGATGTTGGTTCCCCGAATAAACCTTCCTCCTCTCGCTTGCGAAGGGAGCGGCGACTCTTTGTATGCCAACTTGGTCAAGCTTTCCACTTGTCAAACCGGCCCATCTGTGGAAGTTTGGGCGGCTTTTTTCCGACTCATGGCTTACGCAATTATCAAAACTGGCGGCAGACAGTTTCGCGTCGCGGAAGGCGACACGATTGATGTCGACCTTCTGGACGTCGAACCGGGCAAAACCGCGACTTTCGGCGAGGTATTAATGTTTGCCGACGGAAAAGACGTGACGCAGGGAAGCCCGCTTGTGTCCGGGGCAAAAGTCACTGCTGAAGTTCTGGAACAGCGGAAGGACAAGAAGGTCATTGCGTTCAAGTACAAGCGGCGGAAGGGATATCACCGCACGGTTGGGCACCGCCGTAAATTGACGCGCGTAAAAATCAAGAGCATCAGTGCAGGAGGGAAAAAGGCGGCAGCCAAAAAGAGCGAAGAGTAACTTCCAACGCCCAAATCCAACGGCGAACTGAAATATGGCTCACAAAAAAGGACAAGGCAGCGTCAAAAACGGCCGTGATAGCGTTAGCAAACGGCTGGGTGTCAAAAAATTCGGCAGCGAAATGGTTGTCGCCGGTAACATCATCGTGCGTCAGCGGGGGACAAAATTTGTGCCCGGGAAGAACGTTGGGCTCGGCCGGGACTACACGATTTTTGCGCTGGTCGATGGAAATGTGCGCTTCGACCGTTCCGGGCGACGCGTCAACGTCGACCCGTTGGTGACCGATAGTTAGTCCGGTCGATTCTCCTTTCCGCAGCACAGCGGCCTGCGGTATAACCCTACTTCCCTCATGAGATACAACACGTTTATCCTTTTTGGCGCGCCGGGCAGCGGCAAAGGCACTCAAGGCAAGACGCTGGGGACGATCCCGCGCTATTATCATTGCGCATGTGGCGATGTATTTCGCTCAATCGACACGCGCACCAAGGTTGGCAAAGCCTTCCTAGAATACTCAAGCAAAGGTCAGTTAGTTCCCGACGATATCACGGTTGAGCTTTGGCGAGAAGCAATCGATGCGGCGGTGGAAGCGCACAAGTTTAAGCCCGACATTGATACGCTCGTGTTGGACGGTATTCCGCGAAATGTCGGCCAGGCCAAGATCATGGATGAAATGATCGATGTAAAAAAAGTGTTCCATCTGGCCTGCCCGAGTCGCGAGACACTGTATTACCGCCTCAAAAAACGCGCCTTGAAGGACAACCGCCTCGACGACGCAAACGAGCAAGTTATCCAAAGACGCCTCGACATTTACGAAAAAGAATCGAAGCCAGTGCTTTCGTATTACCCGAAGGACCTGGTGACTGTGGTTGACGCCATTCAGCCGCCCGCCAAGGTTCTGCTCGAGATTCTAAAGAGCGTGAACGGCGTGTATGAGCCAGCAGCAGTTTGAAAATTTCACAGCTTCCAGCCTCTACTGTGAAAAGTGCAAGGCTGCGATGCCGGTCCGAGAACGATTGCTCTTAGTCCTGCCGGACAAGGAAATTTTCGATTATCTCTGCACTGGCTGCGGATCCTCGGTAGGTCGTCGCGAGATCACGGCGGGCGAAAAATTGATGGCGCAAGGGATGGCCAATCGGCGTCGACGCCGGTCCAGAGGAGCGCATCAATTCACGCCGTAACCGGCATGCGCATTGTTTTTATCGGCGCTGGCGAAATTGGCGTGCCGACGCTGCAGGCCATGCTGCAGTCGTCGCACGAAGTCGTTGGCATTGTGACTCAACCCGACAAACCAGTCGGCCGATCTCAATTGATTGAGCCGCCGGCGATTAAGAAAGCGCTCACCGGAACGAAAATACCGGTTTTGCAGCCGGCCCGGATCAAGGATCCACGCGCAATCGAAGAAATTCGCGCGTTAAAGCCGGATGTAATCGTCGTGATCGCTTATGGGCAAATTCTGCCGCGTGGCGTTCTCGAGATTCCAAAGATTGCCTGCTTGAATTTGCACGCTTCGTTGCTCCCGCGCTGGCGGGGAGCGGCGCCAATTCAGGCTGCGATTGTAGCCGGCGATCGTGAGACCGGTATCACGGTGATGTACATGGATGAGGGTTTGGATACAGGAGATATTTTGTTGCGACGCAACATCGATATTTTGCCGACTGATACGGGTGGAACGTTACACGATCGACTGGCCGCGGTTGCGCCTGAAACGCTACTCGAGTCTCTGAATCTGCTTGCGAAAGGAACAGCGCCACGCAGTCCGCAGGAAAACTCGCTTGCGACTTACGCACCAAAGCTGAAACGGGAAGATGGAAAAATTGATTGGACCGAACCGGCTGATGCGATTGAGAGAAAAATCCGCGCGTTCGATCCTTGGCCTGGCGCGTTTACCGAGCTCACAATCGGGAAATTAAAAATTTTCTCGGCCAAGATCATTAATCTCCAAGAACAGGCGGGTCGGGTCTATTTTGCAGATGGGGATATTGCGATTACAGCGGGCGATCGCGCGTTAGCATTGGGCGAAGTCCAGCTCGAAGGGAAGCGACGGATGAGCACTGCGGAATTTCTGCGTGGACATCCTTCGATTATGCTGGCGCGTTGATCTCGTGGACCGGGGCAGCCATTCTGTGTTCACTGGATCGAGGATCGACAACCTAGTCGTTTTGCCTTCCAAAGATCCGCGTGTCTTGTTTATCTTTGGCCAAGTCATGCAAACCGAGCAGCCGGCGTATAAACGCATCGTTCTCAAACTGAGTGGAGAAGCCATGCAAGAACGCGGCGGGCGCGACAATATTTCGCCAACGGTGGTGCGTGAGATAGCTGAACGAATAAAAGAAGTCCGCGATCTTGGAGTACAGGTATCAGTCGTCATCGGGGGCGGAAACATCTGGCGCGGCTTGTCGGCGTCGCATCGCGGTATGGATCGAACTACCGCAGACTACATGGGCATGCTCGCTACAGTCATTAACGCATTGGCGTTGCGCAGCACGCTTGATCAGATGGGTGTCGAAACACGTGTCCAGTCGGCCATCGACATGAGAAATGTGGCAGAGCCGTTCATCCTGGGACGCGCCATTCGGCATCTTGAACTTGGTCGTATCGTTATTTTCGCCGCCGGCACTGGCAATCCCTACTTCTCTACGGATACAACGGCCGCACTGCGGGCGAGCGAGATTCGCGCCGATGCGATTCTAAAGGCCACCAAGGTTGATGGTGTCTATGATCGCGACCCAAAGAAATATCCGGACGCGCGTCGCTTCGATCAGCTGACTTTTTCGGAAGCGCTGGCGAAACGCTTACAAGTAATGGACTCGACCGCGTTTAGTCTCTGCATGGACAATAAAATCCCGATCATTGTGTTCGACATGAATAACCCCACCAACATCCGCGATGCCGTGCTTGGCCGAAAAGTGGGGACACTGGTTTGCGATGAGCTTCCAACAAAGTAAAACTTCAGCGACATGAGCAAAGATGACATTCTTCTGGAGGCCGAGATGTCGATGGAGAAGAGCGTCGACTATTTGGTGCATGAATTTGCCGCTGTGCGCACTGGCAAAGCTTCGCCCGGATTGGTCGAGAACGTCGATGTGCACGCTTACGGATCGGCCATGAAACTAAAGCAGCTCGCGTTGATCACGACGCCCGAACCGCGCTTGCTCGTTGTTCAGCCTTTCGACGCAGGAACGGTGCAGGACATTGAGCGGGCGCTTAAGGAATCGAAAATCGGGATCACGCCCGCGATTGATGGAAAAATCATTCGACTGCCAATTCCAGAATTATCTGAAGAACGGCGAAAAGAACTGGTGCGTTCCCTGCATAAAATGGCCGAGGAAGCGCGTGTCCGTGTGCGCGCCAACCGCCGCACCGCGCTTGATGAGGCGAAGAAACTTAAGGCCTCTGGCACATTGACCGAGGATGGTTTCCGCGATGCGGAGGACGAAGTGCAAAAGCTCACCGATCGCTTCGTCAAGTCGGTTGACGATCATCTCAAGCACAAGGAAGCAGAGATCTTAAAGGTGTAGGATTTGCTCACCGCAAGCTGCAGCGTCCGGTGTTCATATTCTCGTTCACCCTACTGTTTTTATGCTTTCGAATTGAATTTTTGTATCAGCGTACACCTGCCATAACTTTATTTTCCGTCTCGTATGATGGCCCGCCATGCTGCGGGGATTTTCCAAGCCGCTTCTCCAGTTCCCGCGCCCGCGCAGCCATGCGCCACGGCCAGGTCGCCTTTGCGCAGAATTTGTTCGATCTCGATGTAGTAATCGGGGAAAATGTCGAAGTAACCAGCCCAATCGACGTTCATTGTCTCCTTTCCTGTCATTTCCTTGCCCTGCGCATCGATGAAAGTATGATCGTCGCTCACCAGGTCAGCGATCCTTTCAACATCATGCGAGTTAATCGCAGCGGCGAAGTCTCTGATGGCTTTCATGTGCGACGCCGATCGAAAAACAGTTTACGCGAATAACTTGATCCCAATCGCCGCGTTTTCGTCCGGGCTGGCGAGCCAATGATGGTATCGAGCTGCGGCGTCAACAAAGCGTTGAACATCCGTTGGTGACGGGGCTTGTGGTGAGACGTCGGGCGAAACTGGCCTTCCGATTTCCTGAAAGAACCTGCCTAGCCTCGCAGTTGTTACAATGATTGCGATTGCGGGTTCGTTCGATTGGTTTTTCCACGCGTGCCTGACACCTTGAGGCACGTGGCGGAAATCGCCCGCGTTCATGTTCGTGCATTCAAAGCCATCGTTCCGCTGTTCCAGAGCCTGGACTCTGCCGGAGACTAGAAAGAAACTCTCATCATCCGGATGACTATGAAGTGGGACAGACACCCCCGGCGGAATGGTTCCCTTCAATACGCAGTAACAGGCATCGTCCTCCGATGGTAGAACCAAAAATTCTACTGTTGGCCCAAGTACATCAAGAACGCGCGATTCTTTGTTAGGCCGATCCGCGGACTTCATGAGATAACTTAGTATTGCCCGCTAAATACACGAAAAGGTTGGAAATCTCAGAGACAGGAAGCTTTTGGTTCGCGTGTTTGGCGTATTTCGTGGGCTTACGTAACCTCTGTTATCCGTGGTCAATCGCAGTTCGTGAATTGCTCAATCGTTAGACCGCGAAGCTTTCGCCGCAAGAGCAGTGCGCGACGGCGTTTGGATTGGTGACTTTGAAACCGCCTTTTTGCAGGTCTTCGCTGTAATCGAGGACCGAGCCGCTGACGAAAAGTGCGCTTTTTGGATCGACGACCAACCGCACATTTGAGATTGGCACGAGAATATCGCGCTCCTTCGGGCCATCCACCAAATCCATGACGTATTGCAGGCCGGAGCATCCGCCGCCGACTACTTTTAAGCGCAGCGCCCCGTCTGGATTGCCTTTCTCTTGCAGTAGCGACGCCAATTTGTTCGCGGCTTTATCGGTAACGCTGATCAGGCGCTCGTTACCGATCTTATAATTCACGGTCGGTGATTCTGTGGTCATGAAAAATTACAAACCGCGTTGTGACTGTAGGGGAATCTGGCCGCTTCTCCTGGAGCCATTTCTTGAAACATATTCTCCTCAGCGATCGCTTCAATTTCAGTGAGAGTCGAAACCTGCGAAAACTTTTCGCGTAACCGTTTCGCATCGGGCAGGCATTTCGAATAGGCCATCAAACGCGCGCGCATTGAGCGGAGCGCCGGTTCTTCGGCTCCCCACGCTCTCACAGCCAGCCCGCAATGTCTCAGGATCAAATTCCATCTTTCGGTGAAATCCGGCGGATCAAGAATCTCTCCGGTGGCGAGATACTCTTTGGTCTGACTAAAAATCCACGGGGCGCTCATCGCCGCGCGGCCGATCATCGCGCCGCGAATTCCGGTCTCTTGACGTTGCTTTGCAACCTTTGTGGCGCTAGAGAGATCGCCGTTTCCGATGACGGGAATCGGAACGGCCGCGGCAACTTCGCCGATAACATCCCAGTCGGCGGCGCCTGCGTATCCCTGCGCCCGTGTTCGGCCATGCACTGTGATCGCCGCGATTCCGGCATCGACAAGAATGCGAGCGACACGCGTGGCGTTGATCGAATCTGCGTCCCAGCCAACGCGAATCTTGGCTGTGACCGGCGTGGGCGCCGCGGCACGCACGACCGCATCGGTGACGCTGGCCAGCGTTGGACAATCTTTGAGCAGCGCCGACCCGCCATTTTTCGCGACCACTTTCTTGACTGGACAACCAAAATTCAGATCGATGAAATCGGGCCGCACCCAATCAATCACCTGGCGCGCGGCTTCCGCCATGTGCCTGGAATTGGCGCCGAATAGTTGTACGCCGATTGGCCGCTCCATGTCGTCAAAGTCGAGATATTCGCGGGTTCGCTCATTGCGCCGAAAAATTCCTTCGGCAGAAACGAATTCGGTCGTGAGAACGTCTGCACCATATTCTTTGCAAAGCTGCCGGAAAATCTTGTCCGATACGCCGGCCATCGGCGCAAGATAGAGAGGAAACGCTTGGCGAAACCAAGGTAATGCCGCGGTCATGGATGATATTCTCTCACAAGATCGACCGCAGCGCATCGGAACATGGGCTTGCAGTCTGCCTGGCCAGCAAAGGTTGCACTCTGCTGAGTCCCTGGCAGCACCGGGATAGCGGAAAAATTTCCGGCGGGTACACAGGCGACAGGCCAATGCTCCTAGGCACCGCGCAGCAATTGCGCGACTTCGGTCTGCACGGTTTCCAGTTCGTCCAGACGCAATTGCGGGTCAGGCACAATGAAGACGTCGCCAGTTGACGGTTGCTCATAGATCAACACACGTCTCCCGTCATCGCTGGATTCAACCTTCACCTGTTTAAGCGCGCGTTTGCGCTCAAGCATCGCGGCCAGGACGTAGCACGCATTCGCAGGCGGATTTTCGGATGTAATTAGACGGCGAAAAAGTTGTTCCGCGTTTTCCCTCGCCAAAGGCTCTGGCGGCTTGGGCGGCGCCGGTTCGTAACGCGATTTCCAAAATGAAAATGGTTGAATGTTTTCATTTCGATTTTGCCACGCCTCTTCGCTCAAATCCTCGCGCCGATAGCCGTCCGCACCGTGATAAAGCAAGGTGTAAAAATATTCTCCGGGAACAAACGGCCGATGCGTCATGGCGCAGGTGTCTGCCCGGTGTGTGATCGCCCATTCGTTTGGAAGCGGGTTCATCGAGATACCATACGACGCGCGGTGAAAAGGTGAAAACTGGGCGGTTCGCGGTTGGATGCTCGCAAATAGAGCAGATACAGGCCAATTCCGGCAAAAAGAAGGTTCGGCGCCCATGCTGCCACCCATGGAGAAACGCGGTCGCCTTCGCCGAGCGCGAGAAACAGGTGCACCAGAAAGTTCATCGAAAAGACGAGAAAAACCGCTGCGGCAACACTCGATAACACACCTCTCCGCGAGTAACCGATTCCGAGCGGCGCTGCAATGCAGACAACCACCAAACAGGTCCACGGCAAGGCAAACCGGTACTGCAGATGTGTCCGAAATGGCGCGAGCAACGTGGCGGGAAAATCTGCGTTGAAACGCAAATACTCTCTTAACTCTGGGAGGCTTAGAAATTCTGCGCGTTCATTTGCGCTTCCCAGGCGGAACGGCGTCTCACTCCAACGCTCGATCTTGAGCGAAGGATAAATCTGTTCATCGACGATATTTCCCGAGGGATCGTAATGAACGACTTTTACATTTTGCAATTCCCAGGTTTTGCTTTCCGGGCGATAGGTGGCGCGACTCGCGACATAGTTCGTCACGATATTGTCGTTGGCGTCCTGCTGAAGCACCTGAACGTTATTGAAAGTGTTGCCACGGGGGAGGAAGTTTTGAATGAACCAGGTACGCAGGTCGGTGCGATTGCGAAAAATCTGCCCCTGGATGTAGCGACTGGGCCGCGCCTGCGCTTCGGAAAGAAAGGTTTTGCGGGCCAACTCTGCATGCGGTGCAAGCGAATAGTTGAGTGCCATGCTGCCTGCCACCGTGAGCAGTCCCATGCCGATCAACGGCATCAGAACGCGCGGGAGACTGATCCCTGCCGTGAGCATGGAGACAATTTCATTGGCCCGCGACATTCGACCCAGAGCAAAAAGGAGCGACAGCAGCAGCGAAACCGGTAGCAGAATGATGAGAACCTGCGGAATCTGCGTGGCGTAATAACGAACCACCAGCAGGAGACCCACGTGCTCATCAATGAACGTCGAAATGTTATCGCTTACATCGAAAATGAGCCAGATGGAGATAAACCCCGCGATGCAGTAAAGATAGACCTGCAAAAAATTGCGAATCACGTATCGGTCGAGCAGTTTCATTGCGATCTGGATAGTCCAGTCTCAAATAGCGTACTCAAATCAATGGCGGCTGCCAAATCACCACGGAAAAAGGAATACCAAATTCGAATGACGAATCTCGAACAAATGGCTTCATTCGTAATTTGTTGTTGCAGGTCATGATCGCATTAAAGGAAAACTTCGGCAGTGATTTTGTGGAACGTGTTCGCGCGTTCTTTTCGCAGAAAGGTCCGCTGTCGAAAGCGAAGAATTTCGAGTTCCGTCCTCAACAGCAGGAAATGGCGGCCGCCGTCGCGAGCGCGCTGGAGGAAGAACGCCATTTGGTAGTCGAAGCCGGAACTGGTGTGGGTAAATCCCTGGCGTATCTCACGCCGGCAATCTTATGGGCAATCGAGCAGCACAAAAAGGCCATCGTCTCGACTCACACAATTAACCTTCAGGAGCAACTTCTCTACAAGGACATCCCCATTTTGAAGAAGATTCTCCCTGTCGAGTTCAAGGCTGCGTTGATGAAAGGGCGCCAAAATTACCTTTGCCCGCGGCGATTAGAACGGGCGCTGCAACAAGCCAATGAGCTTTTCAGCGGACCGGAGCAAAATGAGCTGGCGCGGCTGGCGGAATGGGCGCGCACAACGCGTGACGGTTCGCTCAGCGACTTGTCGATCGAGCCCGATCCCAAAGTGTGGATACAGGTCTGCAGCGAAGCGCACATCTGCACGCAGAAAACGTGCGGCCAGGACCATCGCTGTTTTTATCAGCAGGCGCGCAAACGTCTGCTGGCAGCCGACGTATTGGTAGTTAATCACACGCTCCTGTTTATTCTTTTGATAAGTCCGGAGATGCAGGAAGAGCGGGAGAGCGGCTTCATTTTTCCAAACGATTTTCTGATTTTGGATGAAGCGCACACCATCGAGCAGGTCGCTTCGCGACAGATCGGCATCGGCATCTCGCAGTATGGGCTACGATCGACGATTCAACGGCTCTACAACGCCCGAACTCGCAAGGGTCTGTTTACAGTGACGCGCGATGCCGAGGGCGTAAGACTCGCTGCTGAACTGGTCGAAGACGCCGAGAAGTTTTTTGCCGCGGTTGAATCGAAATGCGATTTCAAAAAAGGCCGCGAATTTCGTGTGCGTGAAGCCGATCTGGTGCCCGATACGATCACGACCCGGTTGGCCACGTTGCAAGCGCGGGTAGCCGAAGTCGTAAAACGCGCTGATGACGAGTTTCTAAAGGCAGAATTACAGGAATACGCCAGGCGGATTCGCGAAACTCGCACGGGAATTGCGGCGTTTCTGGAGCAAAGCGCTCGTGAACACGTGTACTGGGTCGAGCGCACGGGAAAAACGGCGCAATTTCTCACGCTTAACGCTGCGCCAATCGATGTCGCGCCCGACCTGCGTCGAATGATTTTTCGCGACAACTGCTCATGTACAATGACCAGCGCGACGCTCTCAGTCGGTCGCAAGGATCTGGCTTATTTCCGGCAACGCATCGGCGCGGAGGAAGCCGAACCGGTACTCCTGGGCGGCCCGTTCGATTTTCAGAAACAGATGAAAATGTTCATCGTCAGGAAAATGCCCGATCCACGCGATGCTCAATATGAGGAAGCGCTCGAGCATTGGGTCGCGTATTTTGTCGAGAAGACGGACGGCCGCGCATTCGTCCTTTTCACAAGTTATCGCGGGATGCAGCAGGTGGCAGAGCGAATGGCACAATTCTTTTCACAAAAGAAATTCAATTTGCTGGTGCAGGGCGGTGGCGCGCCGAGAGGAAAACTTCTTGATCAATTCAAGACCACGCCTCGCAGCGTGTTGTTTGGCACTGACAGTTTTTGGATGGGCGTCGATGTTCCGGGCGAAGCTCTTTCGAACGTGATCATAACGCGTTTGCCCTTTGCCGTGCCTGACCATCCATTGATCGAAGCAAAACTCGAGTTGATTGAGGAGCGCGGCGGTGACCCATTCACTGAATATTCCCTGCCGGAAGCGATTCTGAAGCTGCGACAAGGAGTGGGCCGGTTGATTCGAACAAAGAGCGACCGCGGGATTGTGGTTATTTTGGACAATCGGATCGTGACCAGGCCCTATGGGCGAGCGTTTCTGCAAGCGTTACCGAAATGTCCGGTGGAAGTAATTTGAGTCTCTAAGGCTCGGCACGACAAAGCATGGAAATGTTCACTTGAACATATTTTTGGAGCGATTAATTTGAGCGCATGGAGCGCTCTTTACATGCAAAAGTAAACGTCCAACGCCCCACATCCAACCCTCAACGTCCCACTGCCAAGAGATCAGCGCAGGAGATCCTGACTATCCTGCATAAGTGGGGAATTCATACCCTTGGGCAGTTTGCGGCCCTGGATCGGGAGCAGCTCGGTGCGCGACTTGGCCCCGAAGCAATTCGAATGTGGGAACGCGCGAATGGGCAATCTGATCGAATCCTTCAATTAATCCGGCCGCCAGAGTCCTTTGAAGAGAGCTTCGAATTCGAAAACGAAATTGAAACCGCCGAGCCGCTTCTCTTCATGCTCCGCCGGTTTTTGGAGCAATTCGCCATTCAGTTGAGCGGAATTTATCTCGTTACAAAAGAACTCACCCTGCGAATCACCTTCACGAACAAACAAGTTTACGAGCGCATTTTCAAAATTCCGCAGCCCACCAACAATGCGGATCTTCTTTTCCGGATGCTGCATACGCATTTGGAAAATTTTAACTCCGAATATCCCATCGTTGCAGTCGCGCTGACCGCGCTGCCAATCAAACCTGCGAAAGAACAATTCGGTTTATTTGAAACTACATTACGCAATCCGCATCAACTTTCGGAAACGCTTGCCCGTTTGACCGGTCTTCTGGGAGCGGATCATGTCGGAACGCCGGTGTTGAAAGAAACGCATCAGCCGGATGCATTTCGGATGGAACCGTTCTCATGGGCTGTAGAGTCCGCTGTCCCCAGCGGACAAAACCGCCAGTCCGGCCCGGACTCCCATGCGCTGAGGACAACGCACACTACAGCAGCGCTGCGTCGATTTCGGCCAACTCTATCTGCGTCCATGCTGTTGAAGGAAGAGCGCCCCATGCACATTCGCCGCGCAGATGTTCGCGACAAAATCATTAATTTGTGCGGCCCATATTTGATTTCTGGAAATTGGTGGGACGAAAAATCATGGGCGCGCGCCGAGTGGGATCTGCAACTGGACGCGGGAGAATTGGTCCGATGTCACGAATCAGAAGGAACCTGGAGAATTGATGGGATTTATGACTGACAAGATCCTGATTCAAAGATTCGAGAATCGGGAATTGCGGATGTAACGATTCAACGATTTAACGAATCACGATAGAAGCGAAGTGAGCTACATCGAACTTCATGCCTGCAGCGCCTTTAGTTTTTTGCGAGGCGGTTCGTTTCCGGAGCAATTAGCTGAAACAGCCGCCGAACTGGAAATGCCGGCGCTGGCATTGCTCGATCATAATGGTGTTTATGGTGCGCAACGATTTTCTGTCGCCGCGCGCGAGCACAAGGTGCGACCCATCGTTGGCTGCGAATTATCGATCGACGACGGCAGTGTTCTGCCAGTCTTGGTCGAAAATCGCACCGGTTACAGGAATTTGTGCGAACTGTTGACTCAGGCGCATCTGCGCAGTGAGAAAGGCAAATGCCTGGTGCGATGGAACGAGCTGTCGGAATTCGCGAAAGGGTTAGTGGCGCTCTTTGGATCGGGGAGCGCACGCTTTCAGCGTGCTGGTTTCGGCATTTTGCCGAAACGAACTTCTGCAGGTTTTCAAAGTGGAAAATGTTCGCGAATGCAGAATGCATTCGCCAGCACGCTACAAACGTGCGCTCCCCAGAACACCTGCGAATATGTGCAATTTTTGATCGACACGTTTGGACGCGAGAATGTTTTTGTAGAACTTCAGCGCCATTTTGTTCGCGGCGAAGAACGCGTGAATCGTGAATTGATTGATCTGGCAGGCGCATATCGGTTAGCGCTCCTCGCAACAAACGGAGTGAAATACGCAAAGCCGTACGGACGGGAAGTGCTTGATGTTTTTACCTGTATTCGGGAACACACACATCTGGATGCTGCGGGAAAATTGTTGGTCCAAAACGCGGAGTGCCATCTGAAGAGCGATCGGCAAATGCGAGCAATTTTCGCGGATTTACCGCAAGCAATCGATAACACATCGCGTTTGGCCGAACGGCTCACATTTTCACTGGAAAATCTGGGGTATGAATTTCCCGAATATCCGGTCCCCGCTGGTCACACCATGGATTCATTTTTGCGCACCATTGTCTGGTTCGGCGCGCAACAGCGTTACGCCGCGATTAGCACGAGAGTGAAACGCCAGCTCGAAGAAGAACTAGCGCTCATCACGAAGCTCGGTTTTCCCGGCTATTTTTTGATTGTTTGGGACATCGTCAATTTCTGTCGCGAACACAACATCATGGTGCAGGGGCGGGGCAGCGCTGCGAATAGCGCGGTTTGTTATTGCCTGGGAATCACGCCGGTCGATCCAGTGGAAAATCATCTCGTGTTCGAACGATTCCTAAATGAGAGCCGCAAAGGGTGGCCTGACATCGATCTGGATCTTCCCAGCGGCGATCGGCGCGAAGCAGTGATCCAGGAAATTTATCGTCGCTACGGCAAACATGGAGCGGCCATGACCGCGAATGTTATCAGTTATCGCGGCCGCAGCGCGGCTCGCGAGATCGGGAAAGCGCTTAATTTTTCTCCCAGCGTCATCGATCGTTTTTCTCATTTGTTTGCGAGTGGCGATTTTCCACACACGCTGGAGCTCGAATCGCAAATTGAGCAGGCTGGTTTGCCGAAAAATCATCCGCGCATGCCGGCATTTATCAGACTCTATCGCGCAATTTATGGATTGCCCCGGCATCTGGGCCAGCATTCCGGTGGCATGATTATCTGTCAGAACAAGCTCAGTTCGTTTGTACCCTTGGAAAACGCTTCCATGCAGGGACGGGTGGTCGCGCAATGGGACAAGGACGATTGCGAAGATCTCGGCATTGTGAAGGTAGACTTGTTAGGCCTCGGCATGATGTCGGTGATGCAGGACGCCTTTGAATTATGCCGTGAACGCGGACGCCCACTCGATCTGGCACACATTCCCACAAACGACAAGAAGACCTTCGAAATCATGCAAAAGGCCGACACGATCGGTGTGTTCCAAATCGAAAGCCGGGCGCAAATGGCCACGCTGCCGCGGATGAAACCGGAATGTTTTTACGACGTGGTGATCGAAGTGGCCATCATCCGTCCCGGCCCAATCCAGGGTAACATGGTGCATCCCTATCTGGCACGCCGCGCGGGACGCGAACCGGTTACTTATTTTGATCCGTGTCTGGAGCCTGTTTTAAAACGTACACTCGGTGTCCCGTTGTTTCAGGAGCAAATGCTGAAGATTGCGATGGTAATGGCCGACTTTTCCGGCGATGAAGCAGAAGAGCTGCGGCGCGCACTGAGTTTTCATCGCTCCGAAGAACGGATGAACAAGGTCTGCGCGAAATTACGCGCCGCCATGAAATGCAAATGCATTGCGCCCGACAAGATCGAAAAAATTATACAGTCCATCTCATCGTTTGCGCTTTACGGATTTCCGGAATCGCATGCAATCAGTTTCGCCATTCTGGCGTATGGCAGCGCCTATTTGAAAGTGCATCGCGCGCCGGAATTTTATGCGAGCCTGTTGAACAACCAGCCGATGGGTTTTTACACGCCTGCGACGATTGTGAAGGATGCGCAGCGCCATGGGCTCAAAATCAAGCCGGTCTGTATTTCGCAATCTGACTGGCGTTGCACAGTTATCGATGACAACACCGTGCGCCTCGGGTTTTGCGTCGTTAACGGATTACGCCAGGAACACGCTGATGAACTTGTCCGGCAACGACAAGCGCGACAATTCGATTCATTGGATGATTTCAGGCGACGCGTTCCGAACTCAAAAGATGAGTTGCGCATATTAGCAGAATTGGGCGCGCTCAATTGCTTTGCCGAACATCGCCGCACCGCGATGTGGCATGTCGAGAAAACATTGCATGACGACCTTCTGGGAAGCGCACGCTTGCAGCGTGCTGATTTCGGCATTCTGCCGAAACGATCTTTAGAAAGTTCGCGAATGCAGAATGCATTCGCCAGCACGCCAAAGGCGTGCGCTCCCCAGACATCCGAATCGCCGCTAACGCCGATGACGTTACCCGAGCGTGTGCGCGCGGATTACGAAACGATGAACCTGACTACCGGACCGCATCCGATGAAACTGTTGCGGGAAAGTTTGCCTAATATTTGGCGGGCAATCGATCTCGTTCACGCGCGACACGGTTCGATCATCCAAATAGCCGGGAACGTGATTTGCCGGCAGCGTCCCGGAACAGCGAAAGGCTTTGTTTTTATCAGCTTGGAAGACGAGACCGGTGTTTCAAATGCAATTGTTGAGCCGGATTTATTCGAACACTTTCGGCTCGTGATTACAGAGGAAGCCTTTCTGCTCATCGAAGGCGAAGTGCAGAATTCCGACAACGTGGTCTTAATCAAAGCACACGAGATTAGACCGCTTACGCACGAACAACTCGTTGGCAGCGAGTCGCACGATTTTCGATAGGGATACCGCGCCGCAAATTTACAGTCGAGGCGGCCAACCCTGGCATCATTCCCCCGCGTGATGCGGTTCGGGTGTTTTCGGTTCGGCCGGTATTTCCGCGGGTTGCTGATCCGATTCCATCCATTCCGTGTGGAATACGCCGGGTTTATCAATTCGCTCGTAAGTATGGGCACCGAAGAAATCGCGTTGTGCCTGCAGGAGGTTTGCCGGTAACCGGGCCGAGCGATAACTATCGAAGTAAGCAAGCGACGCGGAAAATGCCGGCACGGCCACGCCACTCTTAATGGCTGCTGTTACCGCGACGCGCCAATTGCGCTGTGCCCTTTTGATCGCTCTCGTAAAATATTTGTAGAGCAAAAGATTATGGAGACCCGGGTCGCGCTTGTATGCTTCGACGATTCGGTTCAGGAATTTGGCGCGAATAATGCAGCCACCCCGCCAAATGGTCGCGATGTCACCGAGGTTAAGATCCCATTTATAGTCGGTGCTTCCAGAACGCAGAAGCTCCATTCCCTGCGTGTAAGAAATAATTTTCGACGCGTAAAGAGCATCCCGCACGGCATCGATGAATCGGGGGCGGTTGCCTTTGAATTTTCGAACTCTCGGTTGCGGTAAAATCTTGGAAGCGGCGACGCGCTCGTCCTTCTGTGCGGAAATAACGCGCGCTTCGACGGCCGCATTAATTGTAGAAATAACGACAGATTGCTTGATCGCAGCCTGAAGTGTCCAGATGCCGGTTCCCTTTTGTCCCGCTTTGTCGAGAATCATATCGACCAACGGTCTGGTGGTATCAGGATCGATCTTTCTAAAAATTTGGGATGTGATTTCGATGAGGTAGCTATCCAGCTCGCCTTTGTTCCACTCGGCGAAAACGTCGGCCAGCTCCGGAGGTTGCATCTCCAGAATGTCTTTCAGGATCGCATACGCCTCGCAGATCAATTGGATATCGCCGTACTCGATGCCGTTATGGACCATCTTGACGTAATGACCGGCGCCATTCGGTCCCATATAACGACAACACGGTTCGCCATCCACTTGCGCAGCGATCTTGCGAAAAATCGGAGCGATAATCTCCCATGCCTCGCGCGGGCCCCCGGGCATCAGTGAGGGTCCTTTCAACGCCCCTTCTTCTCCTCCTGAAACGCCCATGCCCACAAAATGAATTCCTTTCCCCTCTAATTCCTGGCCGCGTCGCTGCGTGTCCGTGAAAAGAGAATTTCCTCCGTCGATCAGCACGTCGCCTGGCTCGAGCAATGGCACGATTTCACTGATAACCATGTCCACCGGCTTACCGGCCTTGATCATCATCATGACTATTCGTGGTTTCTTGAGTGCCCCGACGAATTCCTCTATGGTGCGTGTCGGCCGGATGTTTTTTCCCTTCGCTCTCCCGGCAGCAAATTTGTCCGTTATTTCGGTCGTGCGATTGAAGACAGCGACAGAAAAACCCTTGGATTCCAGATTCAGAGCGAGGTTCTCGCCCATCACAGCCAGGCCGATCAGTCCAATATCACATTGATTCGTATTCATTTTGGTATCCTTTTTCCGATAGCTTGAAACAAAGGGGGCAACTCACTGTAGCGAGCATTTGAACCTTATGGCAAATCCGGTTTGCGAAGTTTTGGTGACGGAAGAGCGACTCAATGTACCAGAGGAGCGGATCGATTTCGACGCGGGCGCGAGAGTCGATTTTCATGGGATCGTGCGCCGCTTGGAGAATGGTCGCGAAATCGAAGGAATCGAGTACGAAGCGCACCGCGAAATGGCTGAACATCAGCTGAAGCAGATTGCCGAACAGGCTGCGATCGAATTTGGGCTGCGATCGATAATCATTCATCATCGGATTGGGTTTGTTGCTGTTGGGGAATCGTCTCTCCTGACGCAAGTATGTAGTGGGCATCGCGAAGCGGCATTTCAAGCGAGCCGATGGATCGTGGAAGAGTTGAAGAAAAAAGTTCCGATTTGGAAACGACCTCGATTTAAGAGCAATGTTTTGCGACGGGCATCCCGCAGCGAGGCGGCTACAGCATGAATTGGGCGAACCGTATAACTCTGAGCCGATTGGCGCTGACGGTGCTTTTTGTCGTAGCGCTCAATTCCTCCTGGGAATATGCGCGCACCACAGCGCTGGTGATCTTTCTGATCGCAGGCCTGACGGATTTCATCGACGGTGAGATCGCACGGCGTTACGGAGTCGTCACCAATTTTGGCAAGTTGATGGATCCCTTGGTCGACAAAATCATGATGGCTGCCGCTTTTATTTCGTTGGTTCCTCTTAAAGCCGTGCCGGCGTGGGCTGCGACCACTGTGGTCGCGCGTGATTTTTTAATTACAGGATTGCGTCTAATGGCCAGCGCCAAGGGTCGAATTCTGCCAGCAGAAAATCTCGGCAAACAGAAAACTTCGTGGCAGATCATTACGATCCTTTTCTTTCTGACGCTTCTTTCAATGGCTGAACTGCGATATGTCAACGAGAACTCGACTTGGTGGGTGCGCGGATGGACCCAAGCCGGGCCGGTGCTGGTGTGGATTACCGTCGCGCTGACGATTTACTCGGCAATTGGCTTCGGGTGGCGGAACCGCGAGTTGATTGCGCTGGACGAATAATCGACATCGGCGATCGAACGATTGAAATTGTCGGAAATTCTGACGTCTTGATCACGTCGGCAAACTGTTCGATTGGAAGATGTTACGCATCTCCCCTATGAACCGACACGGAATCGTCTGAACCGCTTACACTTACAGGATTCAGTGGGCCATATTTTACCCACCTTATTCGAGTATAACTTGCTGTGCATTAGGTGTTTATGATTATGATCAAATGTGGTGCTTTGTTGGCACGATACTTGCGTCATTTTACACGATTACACTTTCTTCACGCCGCGCCATGCAATCAAAAGCAGTTTCCAGATATAAATTCTTGGTGCTCAGTCTGGCTTTTTGCGGGGCGTTCCTCGCGCCGAATCACGACTCGAAGGCCATGGCCTTGAGTATCGGCGATTCCAACGAGGTGGGCTTTCTTTGGCCTGGCATACAAAAGAAAACAGCTATTCAAGACAAAGCGACCTACGTGAATCACATACTCGGCATGGCCCTTGGCGCGATCGAGGTCGGTCATGGCCAGGTCTATTTTCGTTCAAATCATGGTTTTAAATACTTGCCTTCCGCCGAATCGGCTGCGAGTGGCGGCGGTAGAACGATAAACATTCGCACCGGTGGTCTCTACACATACCTGTTCGCGAGTTATGACGGCTACGGCTCCGAAATTTGGTACATCGGTAATCTGAGGGGAATCATTACGATTCCGTTTTTAGCTGCCGGGCACCATTTGATCGGCTGGACGCTTTTTGGTCCACGCGGTACGGGAGTCCCAGATGGAGGCATTACGGTGATGTTACTCGGTGTGGCTCTCGGCGTGCTCGCCTTGGCACGCCGCTTCCTAATCCGTTAGTGGGTTATTTAGAACTGGAGGGCAAAGACGATATGTCTGCTTGGAGCTTCGTGACAAGAGCCAGACGCGAGCGTTGCAGAGTCGCCACGATTCAAATGAAAAGGGCCGTTGCTCCAGGGCCGAGCGAACTTATTCGAATTTCCGTAGGACTTGTAATCCTGGTCGCGTTTCCTGCTCAAATTGTTCACTCGGGAATCACAACGATCAAAACGCCGGGTCCCTATCCCTACGAAACGCCTGGCCAAGTCCCCGCGCCGCCGCCGCCCGTTTTGGATTCGTCGCCGGTGCCGTCACCAGCTCCTTTTCCTTACAATGAATCGTCTTCACCTCCAGCTACTCAGGACCACGATTCACGAACTCCGGCCCGCCGACATCCCCTCACGGCAAAGGCCGTGCGTGAGGCAGCATTTAGATATAATGGAGTATCAAATTTTTGTGCATTTCTAGCGGCTCTTCCGGCCAACGTCAGCGTGTACGATCCGAAACTCGGAAGATCACGCGCCCTCGTGGAATCAGGCCACGTAAACCGTAAAAACGTAGTGTGGCTGCGTAAACATAAGCAAGCCGCCGAGCATAAGTAGGAGTTGGACAGGATTGACTCCGTATCGACCTGCTCCCACGGCATCATAACAGTCGACCCTTTCTCGTAACCCTATTGGTCGGCGGTGTGAGCATAGGATTTTGACCGATTAAACGATAATCCGGCTGCCCGATTGTTTGTGATCGTTAGTCGAACCAGATTTCTGCGCACACTCCATAGGAATTCCAAGGCGCTTTATGGTTGTGCCTTGGATTATTGAGCGGCGGGCTGGGAGCTCCCGCCGCTCTTCCTTTACGCGGATTTTCGGCTCATCACTTTAGGTAGTGCGACGCGACGAAAGCGAATGTCATTTTGCCACAGAACACGGTACCCATCACACTAGTTACATTGCACCCGTGCAAAAAACAGCCTTATTAAATATATGACCAAAATTCAGTTCAAAGTACCGGCGGCGGTTGCCGTTTGCGCTCTTTTGTTGTCCGCAACAAACCCACTAGCCAAAGCGAAACAAGATTGCGTCGCGAACCTATCGCCGGACGGGGAACCGAAAGTAGTAGCCAGCATTGGCAAGAACCTCGAACAATTTAAAGGAAAGGTTGTGTTGTTAGACCTCTGGGCTACGTGGTGTCCTCCTTGCAGGATGGAGATACCTGGTTTGGTCAAGCTACAAGAGAAATACTGCGACAAGGGTCTTGTGGTTGTAGGCATCTCGTTAGACCCGGTCGATCCACGCGGAGCGGGTGGCGCCGCAGCCGTGGGACCATTCATGAAGAGGACGAAAATCAACTATCCGGTGTGGATGGTCGAAGATCGCCATGCTCTGGAACAATATCCGGTGGATGCGTATCCCACGACCTACCTCATCGGCCGAGACGGAAAGATTAAGCACCGTTATATCGGAGCGCAGCCCGACGAGGTATTCGAAGCTGATGTCACAGCAGCGCTCGACGAAAGTTAGCGAGACAGACACAAGCCCTTAGTGAAGTCGGTGGGAAGGGAACATCTAACGAGAAGGAGATAAGCGACGACGCGGAGCCATGGCAAACACTCTGAATTTATTTCGCGATAGGGCGCTTGCTTGCTCGGGGAAAGTCCGAAAAAGGCGGACATAAAATTGTATGTGCCGGAGCGCGATTCGTGCCGGTAGTTCTCTTACTGTTCTGTGGATGATTTTTCTTCTGCGGTCCCTAACGCCGTTCTTACGTTAGAGCTGTGCGCCCTGGCAGCTGCTATTCAACCTAGCGCGGCTGCCCTGGAGGCAGCGCTGATGGAACGAGCACAACGCTGTCCGTGTTCTCTCGTCGTGTTGCCGTGAATACGTACGTTTGTCCGTTTTCCACGATCAGTACCTTCGACGTTGGCCGATAGCTTGGCACGGCCGACACGGTCAGGATATGACGCCCTGCCGGGACGGAGTTGTCGTAGCGGCGTCCCTGCACAAGATTGGCGGCCGTTTTCCCATCGATCTTAAGATTGAGAGCCAAATTCCATCCAAAGTTCGGGCCTCTCAAAACGATAAGACGTCCACCCTGCTCGTCGACGGCAGTTTCAGCGGAAGGGCCCGTCTCTGCTGGACTCGCGCTTGTTGCAGGCGGAGATACTTCCGATGCCGTGGAAGTGGGCAGTGGCGGGACTTGGTCGATCTCATGTTCGCGCTGCTTTATTGCGTACTTTGCAAAATCAGAAGCGGTCCCATACGGCGACTGGTTTACCTCACGTGGCGAAGAATCCGGAGCCGTCGGCATCGGCGCTGCAACTGGACTGGGCGCTCCAAGCTTCAGCCGTCGATCGGCCAGCTCATATGCCGCACCAGCCGAGGGCCCCAGCTCCTGAAGTTTGCGCCACGTTTCATTCGCGCGGTCGTGAAGCTGTACGAGATCGTAAGTCTTCGCTAGTTCGGCAAGTACTGCGGCGTTATTCGGTTCGCTGTCCAACGCTTCCTGCAAGCGCTCGATCGCAGTTGTCATTTCACCCCGATCGCGCAGGTCGATGCCTTCTCGCCGCAACTGATCTACCAGTGACGGCCAGGAAGCAGGAGTCTGGGCCATTGCTTCCACCGGAGACTCCCCAAGTGTTAAAGGACCAGGTGATGGTGACGGAGAAGGGATAGTCCGCGTCAACTCGCTATGCCAGCGCGCCAGGCGAGCGGCGATTGCATCCTTGTGCCACCCCGTCCACAAGCCCACTGCAAACACGAGAAGTATAACGGTCGCGGTTGCCAACCGTTTTTTAAGCAAGGTGTTTTTGCTTAGCAATAAAGAGGATTTTCCAGCTCAAGGATAACCGGGGGGCGACCTTGCGGTCAAGCATCACCACTCATCAGAAATAAGACACCATCACAAAGAGCAAAGCTTGCCCATGGGCTGGGTATTCGATCACCGATCTGCTGCCAACATTCAGAAGAAGCATATCAACGGAAAATCATGGATTTCAGCGAACGTGTTATGATTTTTCCGAACTCCGATTACGACTGGGGGAGATTTCAGAGCGTTTCACAAGGGAAATGAGCGGGCAACGGGAATCGAACCCGCATAGCCAGCTTGGAAGGCTGGAACTTTACCATTAAGCTATGCCCGCGTGTTATCGGAAATGAACTCCAACAGTGTTCGTGAGTAAATAGTGACTGGGGAGGGTGAATAGTCAATTACCCCACTCGGGAGTGCTTCCAGTGGCACGAGGTTATTCTTCGAACGCGGTCGCAACGAGCGTGGCATTGTGGCCACCGAAGCCGAACGAATTATTTAACGCCACACGCACTTTCTTTTCGCGCGCGACGTTGGGCGTGTAATCCAGGTCGCATTCTTCTCCCGGATTTTCCAGATTGATCGTCGGTGGAATGACGGAATCGCGGATAGCGAGCGCGCAGGCCGCCATTTCTATGCCACCGGCGCCGCCTAACAAGTGGCCGGTCATCGATTTTGTAGAACTGATCGCGACCTTGTAGGCCTGGTCTCCAAACACCTTTTTGATCGCGCGCGTCTCGCAAATGTCGCCGATATCCGTCGAGGTCGCATGCGCGTTGATATAGTCGACTTGATCAGGTGATAAACGCGCATGATCGAGCGCCAGCTGCATGGCGCGCGCTGCGCCTTCGCCGTCCGGCGGCGGCGCCGTCATGTGGTAAGCGTCGGCGGACACACCGTATCCTGTAATTTCACAGTAAATTTTCGCGCCACGTGCTTTGGCGTGTTCCAATTCCTCCACTACCACAATTCCTGCACCTTCGCCGACGACGAAACCATCGCGGTCTCGATCAAAGGGTCGCGAGGCGCGCTCGGGTTCATCATTGCGTGTGCTCAACGCTCTCATTGCAGAAAACCCAGCGAGGCCAATTTCGACGATGGACGCCTCCGAGCCGCCGGCGAGGAAAATGTCGGCATCGCCAAATTTGATGATTCGCCAGGCTTCACCGATGGCGTTGTTTGATGTCGCGCAGGCAGTAACGATACACATGTTGGGCCCGTGCAGGTCGAACTCCATCGAGATAACGCCGCTCGCCATGTTGCTCAGCAACATCGGGATGGTGAACGGCGAAGTCCTGGAAGGTCCCTTGGTTAAGAGAATTGTTAGCTGATCCTGGAGTGTCTTCAGTCCGCCGATTCCGCTACTGACAAGCACACCAAAACGGTCTCGTTGTTTCAGGTTCGCTACATCGATCCCGCTATCCTCGAGAGCTATTTTTGATGCTGCCATCGCGAGTTGCGAAAATCGATCGGTGCGACGGACGTCTTTTGGATTTTTGAAAAATGGTTTCGGATCGAAATTGCGAACCTGGCCGCCGATTTTGCAATCGTATGCCTTTGTATCGAATGCGTCGATTGTATGAATGCCGCTGACACCGTTCTTGAGATTAGACCAGAACGTTTCCAGATCGTTTCCGACGGGCGAAATGACGCCCATGCCAGTGATAACTACTCTACGGTCGGTCATAGCGATGAATCGTTAAAGCGTGAAGCGTTGAAAGGTTAAAACGTCAGCTCGTTCCCATTCCAACGCTTTGGACTGTTTGAAAGAGTTTTCCTTCGGTCTTGATGGAGGGTGCGATGATGATCTCTGTTTGCTGAAACTCGGCAATATTACGAGCTCCAACGTTACCCATGCAGGTCGTAACCGCACCAACCAGATTTTGGCTGCCATCGTCGACTTCGGCCGGACCAAACAGGATCTGTTTTAGCGAGCCAGTGGCTCCCACCTTAATGCGCGTTCCTCGCGGAAGATTGGCGTGCGGTGTGGCCATCCCCCAGTGGTACCCACACCCAGGCGCTTCCTGCGCCTTGGCAAATGCACTGCCAACCATGACAGCGTCCGCGCCGCAGGCAAGTGCCTTGCAAACATCGCCACCTCTGCTCATTCCACCATCAGTAATGATTGGCACGTAGCGTGACGTTTTTTTGAAGTAAGCATCGCGGGCTGCCGCGCAATCTACAGTCGCGGTAACCTGCGGCACACCGAGCCCAAGTACCCCGCGTGACGTGCAGGCCGCTCCGGGCCCAACGCCGATTAAGACCGCAGCCGGACCACACTCCATAATTTCGAAGGTCACATCATATCCAACAGTGTTTCCGACTATCACCGGAATGCGCATCTCGCGGCAAAACCTCTCAAGATCAAGCGACTTGTACTCCGACGAAATGTGCCGCACAGTTGAAACCGTGCTTTGCACGACGAAAACATCGGCCCCGGCTTCTTGCGCGATCTTGCCAAATTCGGCCGCGCGCTGAGGAATGGAACTGACCGCAGCCAAGCCTCCGCCGTCTTTGATCTGACGCACACGCGCTGCGATTAAATCTTCCTGAACAGGTTCCTGGTAAATTCGTTGCAGCAGCGCTGTGATTTCGGACTTATCGGCTTCGACGATTTTTTGCAATACTTCCTGCGGATTTTTGTAGCGTGTTTGCACGCCCTCGAGATTCAATACGGCAAGGCCGCCCAATTTGTTCATGGCCACGGCGAAGCGGACATCGACGACGCCGTCCATGGCGCTGGCAAGGATGGGAATTTTCAATTTGAGCGCCTCCGCATTCCGGCGCGGCAGGCGAAAGGCGATATCGACTTCGTTTGGATTGATGGTCACGCGTCCGGGTACCAACGCGATTTCATCAAATCCGTAGGTCACGCGCGCTTTGCGATTTCGGCCTATCCACATTCCCATATTAAATTGGCTCCATTCTATATCGTTCGTTTAAACTTCCACAGCGCGGGCAGCGAGGAAGCAACGCGTCGGTTCGATCCTCAAATTCGAACGCGCAAATCACACAGCGCAGCCTATACTCCAGAGCTCGTCGCTCCCGCCGCCGGCGATTCCATTCTCCCACTATCCAAAGGAGAAAAACCGCCGCAAGAAAAAGCAGCAAATAAATCGTGACCAGGGCGGCGAGACTAACTCGAATCACGGTGTAGCGGTGCCTGGTTGCCGAGCCTGCGGGCGTGA
>Ga0081455_10000724_pt1 | contig 42797 bp, 42 predicted proteins | sample TabmetS3T2R1_FD_70207 | JGI IMG/M metagenome (GOLD analysis project Ga0081455, IMG submission 70207) | Tabebuia heterophylla rhizosphere microbial communities from the University of Puerto Rico - S3T2R1 | ecosystem: Host-associated > Plants > Roots > Rhizosphere ... | reverse complement strand
TACCGTGCGCAAACACCTCCTCGATCGCGGAGTGACGATCCGCGACACTCATGGCCGTCCAAACGCGAAGTCATCAGGCGAACACCGATGACGGTTCGAAACCCGGCTCCGGTGACACTCAGCGGTATTGCCAGGTGGCCTCCTGGATAGCCGCGTACGAGATGCGTTCTTGCTCCAGCCGCACAGTGGTACCCAGAACCCCCTCAACGAGGTCGGTGTAGAGGTCCGCCTCGTCCGGGAGGAGCGCCTCGAGGTGTTCGCTGGTGGGGCTGGGCTCGCTGCCCCATTGACCCTCGTGGGCAAGGAGCGTAGCGCGGTCCATCAGCATGGATCGGGCACCTTCGAACGAACGGCGCACGCTGTTCAGGATCGCGAATCCGTGAGTGTCGATGTCACCCCAGTAGACGAGATTCTTCTGGGCAAGCCACTTCAAGGGCCTCAGCCGTGCGGCCGCGTAGCCCTCGCCGAAGATCACGACAGCGTCCTCGACAGGCGGAAAAGCTAGATAGGTGATTTCGTTCTCGACGACGAACACGGTGCGCACTGCCGGCGGTGTTTCGGCCAGTTCGGACACTCGGACGGTCAGTTCGCTGAATCCAGGACCGTCCGACAAGCGACGGTAGCGGACGTAGGAGGGCTTCTGGCGGAAGAGATAACGACCGGCGAAATCCGATGGCGGTCTGCTGCGGTCGACACGCTCCTCGGCGAGTAGGCAGTCCAGCAGCCCAGCCAGGATGGCCCGATAACGCTCGATGAACTTGGTGTCGACGCCGGGCACGTCGACCTGCCGGAGGTACATGTCAGGACACGCGTACGCGTCGATCCACAGTGCGGTATCGACCAGCCTGGCCCACTCACGCTGGTATCTGAGCACCTCCATCGGCTTGGCGGACATCCATTCGGTGATGGCGGGAGCGCGCAGCCGGGTGCCTTCCAGCAAGGCCACGAACGTCTGCACGTCCGGCTGTACGCCGAGGGCGGACCAAAGCTGTTCATAGGAGTCGACCCACACTCGGCCGGGGATCTCGTTCGTGCCGGTGACCCGGCCGCCGACCGTTCTCGTCTCGACACGGAGATGCCGGACACGATGCCATTGCTCGACCCAGGCACGTGCCTCATCCAGATGTGCGGAGGTGTCCGGTGCGCTCGGCCCCCGTAGCCCGAACGCCAGTGGCTCCCACGAGGCTCCTGCGGCGAGCTGGGACAGGAACTCGCCTCGGTCCCACCGGCGTCGCAGTTTGCCGAGCACGTCACCGGGAACGGTCCAGCCGGTTGGGGCCATGTCAGCCGCTCTGGCCGGACGCAGTGCCAACGGCATGGGCGAGTTGGCGTCGCTGGTATTCCTCGATGGTCAAGGTCTGCAACCGTGAGCTGTCACCGGTCTTGTTGTCCACGAACCCGACCGCCGCGACGTACGGTTCGATGACGTGGATCTTCTGCAATGGTGTCACGATCAGCAACTGCAGGCCGAGCCGCCGGAACAAGCCGAGCGCGAACCGGGTCGACTCGTCGGAACCGCGGCCGAACGCCTCGTCGATCACCACGAACCGGAAGGTCTTCGATTTGCTCGCTCCCCAGTCGAGCTTGAACTGATAAGCGAGCGACGCGGCGAGGATCGTATAGGCGAGCTTTTCCTTCTGACCGCCGGATTTGCCACCCGAGTCGGTGTAGTTCTCGTGCTCGGTATCGTCGGCGCGCCACCGCTCGGACGCGGCGAAGGTGAACCAGTTGCGTACGTCGGTGACCCGGCGGGTCCACTGCCGGTCTGGCTCGGTTTGCCCCTCCCTGCCCCTGAACCGTTCGATAAGCGCCTTGACTTGGAGGAACTTCTGTTCAGAGTACTGGTTCGAGTCGTCACCGCTCAGCGATCCACTGGTGCAGTCACGGAGTTCCTTGCGAAAGTCGCGGATTTCGACGTTCACCGTGGGATGCGGTTCGAGCCGGATGAACCGGCCGGGGTTGTAGTCGATGTCGACCAGCGAGTCGTTGATGGTCTCGATCCGCTGCTTGATCAGTTCCGCCTGCTTGGTCAGCTGGGAATGGAATCCCGCGATGTCGCGGATGGTGTTCGTGTTGAGGTAGGTCTTGAACTCGGACTCGAACCGGGGAAGATCGTCGGACGCGATCCGGTCATGCAACGAGCGGTACTCGCTCGCGGACTGCACCGAGTTGTCGAACTCCTCGGTTTCCAATGGGTACGCCTTACGGAAGTCGCCCATCTTCCCGACTATCCGAGCCGCGACCTTGTTCTGCCTGCCGGTGAGCCGATCGATCTCCGTGGTGATCTCGTCGTTCACCTCGATGCGGCACGTGTCGCAGTCTTCCGGCGTGGCGAGACGCCGGGGTCCGATGCGCTTGTCCACGAGGGGAAACGACGTCCTTGCGGGCTCGGCCGCCGCTTCTTCCAGCGTGACCTTCGTGTCACGCAACTGCTTCTCGGCGGCTTCGCGCTGGCCGCTGAGGTTTCCGAGTCTGGTCTGTGCCTTGTCCTTGCTGTCTTCCGCCGTCTCGATCTGTTCGGCGACGGCATCCAGCTCCGCGGTCAGTCGTTTCAGCTCATCGGACTGCTGCTCCAGGCGCCGCTTCTCGTCGCCGAGTTCGGCAATGCGGTTCACCGAAGCATGCCAGTCGATGTCGGTGAATCCGGTGAATTCCGCCAGCAGGGTCAGCGTGGTGACTAGCCTGCCCCTGGCGTTCAGCTCGGCTTTGACCTTTTCCGTCCTGCCATTCAGGCCACGCAATTGAACGTGAAGCCGGTTCGCCTGGTCGAGCAGTGTGTCGATCTTGGCTTGGTTGTCCCAGCCCAGCACGTAGTGACGGCGATCGTCGATCCGGCGGGCGTCGTCCTTCTCGTGCCTGCCGCGAGCCCCTTTGATCTGCCCGGCTTGGGTGACGGCTTTCGCGGCCCGCCGGAACTCGGCCATGGTTTCCACACACTCGTAGTCGGCGCGGTGTGCCAGCTCGCGATCCAGCCAGGCCGAGAACGGCGAGTCCTTGATCTCCAGCTTGGTGAACAAAGATCGCTCCGAGAGCGGCGAGGACGGAGTTTGGCGCAGCTGTTCGGGCACTCGGTAGTAGACGAGCTTGATGCCGAGGTGCCGTTCGTTGATCCACTCGGAGACGACGTCGTAGTGCTCGCTCGCGACCAGCATCGACAACCCGAAACCATGCAGGAGCCGTTCGGCGGCACCTTCCCAGGCGGCGCAGTCCGCACGGACCTGGACGAGTTCGCCGGCGAACGGCAGATCGGCGGATTCGACCCGCAGCTCCGCGCACAGTGCGTCCCGGACGTCGAGGCTGCGCTTCGGGATGTTGCTGCGCCGCTCCCGCAAGCTCAGCAGCTCCGCGTTCAGCTCCGCGGCATCGGTATCGAGCTCGCGGCGTTCCACGCCGAGATCAGTGAGCTGATTCTGCAGATCGGCCTGTTCCTGGTCGAGAGAAGCCGCCTTTTCACCCACGTCACGCTGACGCGCGGCGAACTGCGCCAGATCCGCGACAGCGGGCATGCCGGCCGAAGTCAGCAACTCGTGATAGCGGTCGGATTGCTTCCTGCGCCGGGCGCGTTCCTTCTCTTCCGCGCCGATCTCGGCTTCGAGCTGGCTGATCCGGTCGCCACCGCAGCCCGCGCGCTGGATTTCGAGACTCTTCTCCTTCTGACGCAACCGTTCGAGCTCGGCTTTCGCCTGAGCCAGGCGGGTCCCCTGCTCCCCGATTTCACCATCCAGTACGGTGAGCCGCTCGCCCAGCAGCACTGCCTTGCGATCCGCGCAATAAAAGCGCAGGGCTTCACGCGCGGCTTTGCCCGCCGTGATCCGAGCGTCGAGCTCGTCGTAGGTGTCACATTCGGCGAGCAGCGGTTCCAGCATGGTGAGCTGTGTGCGCGCCTTGAGTACTGCTTCGTGCGCCTTGGTCAGGTCTTCGAAGTGGTCCACCAGCCGGCTGGTCCAGTCGGCGGCGTCGAACGGCTCCAGCATGTGCGAGCGGACGAAGTCGTTCAGGTTGCCGACCGACTTCATCGAAACGGTCTGGTGGAACAGTTCCATCGCCTGCTCGGACTCGATGCCGAGCCGTCGGCAGAAGTCCTTGCTGTAGGCGGGAAAATGATCGTGAACGCGAACGTCCTGCTTGCGCAGCCTGCGCTTGAGCGTCGCGATGTCCCCGCCGAAGTCGGTGAAGTCACCCGCGATCGTCAGGTCCCGGTCCGCCGTCGCGTAGAACCGGTCCGGCTGGCCGACGGACGCATCGCGGAACCAGAAGACCTGCGCCAGGGTCACCGTCGAGTCGTACCCGGCGTTGGTGAAGGTACCGAGGATCACCGAGAACGATCGGCGGTCCCGCAGCCCAACCGGTCGCGAGGCCCCGGTCGCCTCGTTGCGCTCGGACTTGTAGTAGCCGAGGACGTACGAGCGGAGGTGCCGCTCTTTCGCCTCCGCTCCCGCCGCCTTGTTGTAGGAAATGCGGTGGGCAGGCAAAAGCAGCGTGGTGATCGCGTCGACGATGGTGGATTTCCCGGAGCCGATGTCGCCGGTCAGCAGGCTGTTGCGCCCCTCGGGGTGGAACGTCCACACCCGCTGGTCGAAGGTGCCCCAGTTGTAGACTTCCAGGCGCCGCAGCCGGTATCCGGCGAGCTCGGCATCGTCGGTGTCGAGCGCGGCCGCGCTGAACAAGCCGCCCATCAGTCCTCGTCCTCTCCGCCGAGCTGTGCGGCGTACTCGGCGAGCCGCTGGTCGAACTCGGCCAGCCACTGGCCGTCGACGAACGCTTTGAGAATGCGCCGCACCTCGTAGGCGGCCTCCTGCCCGGTGATCCGCCGCAGGAAGCCGAGGTCGACGATCTTGGCGAGCTGGGTGTCGATCTGATCGACCAGCCGGGCCTCGTTGCTGCTCTCGGGCAGGAACATCCGGACCATCTCGACGAGCTGATCCCTGGTGAGGATCAGCCGGGTCTCCGCGCCGGACGCGTCGAACTCCGCCAGTTTCTTTCGCAGCAGGGCCAACAGCAGGCTCACATGGAAGGACAGGGCGCGCCGCGGTATCAGCCGAGGCAGCTTCCCGTCCTCCTCCTCGTCGTCCGGCTTCGACCGCAAGAAGGCATAGCCCTCGGCCTCGTCGACGATGACGGTCAGGCCCATCACGCCGACGTAGTCACGCACCTGGGCCTGCAACGGCAGCAGATGACGCCAAGCCTTCTCATGGCTGTCCGCGTAGACCACCCCCTTCATCAAGTGCGTGATGACCAACGGCAGGTCAAGCTCGTCTCGGCGTAACGACGTGGACACGCTGCCCATGCTAAGCGGGCCCACCGACAGAATCGCCGCCCGACGTCCGCGTGAACGTCACCCGCGGGATGGTCGCGACCCGCTCCACACCGGTGTCGTCGAGCCAGCGCACCTGCTCACGGGTGGTCTCGTCGAAGACGACCTGGAACGCCGGATCGCCCAGCGAGAGGTAACCGACCAGCTCTGCCATCCCCTGTTCGAGTGGTGCGCGCCCAAGCACCTCACTCAGCCCGATTTGACCACGTTCGCGCAGCTCACGGCGAACGATGGCGGACAACCGCTCGCGGTCGACGTAGACCTGCTCGAATAAGGCGGACGCGTCGACGTCCTCGTCGGCCGCGGCGATCCCTCCGCTGTCCAGCGGGACCTTCTCTTTCGGGGTGTAGAGCGGACGTTCCATCGGCAGCGCGACAACCGGCGCCGTGCCGTCGAGTTCGGAGGTGAGATCCGGGGCGGGGAGCTCTCGGAGCTTGAGCGCGGACGATTCGATGCTGTGCAGGATGTCCATCACACGGCGGTTCTCCAGCCACACCTGGTCGTCGAGGAACCGCCGCAGCTGTTCCGACAGCAGCCGCACGGTGGCTTGGGTGCGCTCGGCCGCGTCGAGCCAGTCGTAGTGGATGTGCCGCATGCGCGGGTCGGGCTCACCGACGACGTCAAGGGACTGCACCTTTTCCAGCAGGTCGGACAGTTCGATCTGTCGCTCGTGGGAGAGGAGGAAGTCGTAGAAGGCCTGGAAACTGCGTCCCTGATCCGAGTCGGCGATGCTGGTGCGGTTGCCGACCACCTCGTCGAGCAACTGTCCTTTGCTGCCCTCCCAGCCCGCGATCCGAGCGCGAAGCTCCCGGTCGAGCCCACGGAAGTTGGCCTCGACCTCGCGGAAGTCGGCCAGCAACTCCCGCGCGGTCGCCGCGAACTGCTGATACCGATCCCGCTGTCCCGACGCATCGAGAACGGTGAAGTCACCCCCGGCGACCCGGTTGATCTCGGCGTCGATCTCGGACCGCCGTCGGTGCAGCTCCGCAAGCCGGACATCCGGATCTGTCTCCGCGCCGAAGGCCATTTGACGCAGCAGCTCGAAGATCGTGTTCAGGCGGGACTCGGTCCCGACGAACGAGCGTGCCCGGAGCGACTCGACCCAGTTCAGCGCCTTCTCCACGGCAGGAGTCGCATCGAAATGCACCTCGTCGGAACCGGCCGGGTAGTACTTGCGCAACCAGCTGTTCGCCGGTGCCGCCCAATCATCGAGGTAAGCCTTGGCCGCCTTGGGGAACGAACCTCCGCCCAGCCGCTCGTTGAGCGCGTACAGCTCGTCGTCCAGACGGCTGATCAGCTCGCTCGCCGAGATCGACCGGACGTTGTCTTCGACAAAGACCTTCCGGAGAAACCCCAGCACCAACGGCGCGTTGTCGGCACGCAGCAGCCGCCACGCCGGGTCATTGCGGCGCAGGAAGTCAAGTTCGTCGAAATCCATCGTACCCAGAACTCGCATGACTCGTTGGCAACGTCAACGGGTATCCTATCAGAGATCGCCAAGACGCTGTGTACTCTGGAGCCCATGGACGCGGAGGCTGGTTCGCTGGTGACCTCGGCTGAGATCGCGAAGCTCGCCAACGTGACGCGTGCCGCGGTCTCCAACTGGCGGAAGCGGTATCCGGACTTTCCCGCGCCCGCGAGCGGGGTCGGGCGCACCGCTCGGTTTGCGCTGACTGACGTCGAAGCCTGGTTGGGCCGACAAGGCAAAGGGGATGGACCTTCACCCGAAGTTCTCCTCTGGCAGGCGCTGCGTGCCCAGTACGGCGACGACCTCATCCGCGCCCTCGCCGACATCGCCGAAGAGCTCGCGACCGGAGCCGCCGGCGACCTTGAGCCGGGGGCGCGCGCCCAGCTGCTCGTTCTGACTCAGGAGAGTTCGCCTGCCGAGGTCATCGACTCACTGATCGAAAGGTTCCTGGCTTCCCCGGGCCGAGCCGGTTCCGAGCCGATGTCCACGCCGCGCCTTGTCGCCGCGGTACGTCGGTTCGCCGGTCCCGCGGCGGGCACGGTGTTCGACCCCGCCTGCGGGATCGGATCGCTGTTGTTCGCCTTCGGCGGAGCGGCCGGGATCTCGTTGACCGGGCAAGAGATGGATTCCGCCGCGGCGCGCCTTGCGTCGTTCCGCGCCTCGCTCAGCGGCGGATCCGACTGCGTGATCAGGATCGGTGATTCACTCCGGGACGACCAGTGGCCGGAACATCGCGCGGATCTCGTGGTCTGTGAGACGCCGGTGAACATCAGCGACTGGGGACGCGACGAACTTCTTCTGGACCGGCGGTGGGAGTTCGGCGTACCGACCAAGGCGGAAGTCGAGCTGGCCTGGCTCCAGCACTGCTATAGCCATGTCGCGCCGGGCGGCCGGGCGATCCTCGTCATGTCTGCCTCGGTCGCCTACCGCAAGGCGGGTCGCCGGATCCGAGCCGAGCTTGTCCGGCGAGGTGTCCTCACCCAGGTTGTCGCGCTGCCGGGAGGCATGGTCGCGTCACATCAGCAACCGGTGCACCTCTGGTTCCTCGCCCGGCGGGTGGACACGGAACTTCTCGGCTCCCGCGTTCGCATGATCGATCTGGCGGACCACGACCCGGACAGCACGGCCGAACCGTTCGTTGTCGACGTACCCCTCGTGGATTTGCTCGACGAGGAGGTCGATCTGACTCCGGCCCGCCATGTGGTGGCGGCGCGGACAGATCACCTCGCCGAATACGAAGCTGCTCGCGAAGCACTGCTCGCGCGGCTGGCTGACCTACGCGGCCTTCTACCGACAGTCGGGGCAGGCCCCGGTTCCCTGGATGGCGCGGTCATCCGGATCGCGGATCTGGCCAGGGCCGGGCTCGTCGAGATATCCGGCGATTCAGTGGCGGCCACCAACGATCGGCTCGACACCGACTTTCTGACCGGGTTCGTCCGGAGTCCAGCGAACACGAAACGCGCCACGAGTGGCAGCGGCACGTTCCGCGTGGACGTCCGCGGTGCAGGGATTCCTCAGATGAGCATTGCCGACCAACGGGCTTATGGCGCCGCGTTCCGCAGCATCGACGAGTTCGAGCAGACTGTGGCGGACCTGGCGAAATGGGGACAGCGCGCGGCCGAGCTGGCTCGTGACGGGCTGACTCGCGGTTCCCTGCTCCCGTACTCACGAGTGACTGACGACGGAAGGTAGGAACGGGCTTGAAGTCCCGCTCCACGAGACTGCGAGAGCTTCCCTTGCCCTGGTGCAGGCAACGAAAGCAAGCAGCGCTCATTTGAGCATGTCGCTCTCGTGCTGCTGCCGGTCGACGTCGACCGGTGTGATCTCCTTCGCGAACGGCACGGCCTTCGCCGTCACGTCGATCACCGCGACGCACCGGAATTCCAGCCCCTTCAACGAATGCATGGTGGCCAACTGGACGCCTTCAACGTCGGCTCGCGGCTGGTCCTTCACCCTCACCACGGGAATCCCATCGGCCTTGAGCAGGTCGAACACCTTGTCAAGCAAGAGATTGAACCGAGACCACACCGCGATGTCTCTTGACGGTACTCGTGGCGCGGCGAGTGCGCCGCAGCCGTCCACGCAGCGTTGGTTACCCTGACGTCTCGTGGCACGACGTATTTCGAAGTCAGCAATGCGGTTGGTCGGCCGATGGCGGATTGTGGAGATGAGTGGCTGGGGCCGCGACGCGATCGACTTGGTCGAGCCAGGTTTCATCGAGTTCGCCCGGGACCGGACCGGTCGGCTCGGCTTCATCGCCGTCCATGGTTGGCTGGACTGCCGCCCTGTCGAGCGGGACGACCGACCCGGCGTGGAGTTCACCTGGGAAGGTTCCGACGAGGGCGATCCGGTCAGCGGACGCGGCTGGGCAGTCCTGGTCGACGACGACACGATCGAGGGCCATCTGTTCTTCCACCTGGGAGACGACTCGAGTTTCCGGGCGAAGCCGTTCACCGATGCCGACGAACCGGACGGACCATGAGCGAGTACCAGTACTACGAGTTCCTGGCGATCGACCGGCCGCTGGACGATGACGACCAGGCCGAAGTCCGGTCACTGTCCACCAGGGCGAGGATCAGCTCGACCAGCTTCGTGAACGAATACCACTGGGGCGACTTCAAGGGTGACCCGCACCGTCTGATCGAGCGCTACTACGACGCTCATTTGTACGTCGCCAACTGGGGTACCAACCGACTGATGCTCCGCCCGCCGTGCGATCTGCTCGATCCCGATGTCGTCGAGGACTACCGCGTCGGCGACCAGGTGAACGCCTGGCGCACGGGCGAGTTCATCGTGCTCGAACTGATCAGCGAGGACCACGCTGGTGAGTTCGACTTCGACTACGACCCCGAGAACCTGCTGTCGACGATCGTCGGAGTTCGCGCCGAACTCGCCGCCGGTGATCTCCGGCCACTCTATCTCGCCTGGCTGGCCGCCTACGGTGCCTGGGAGCGCGACGAAGACGTTTTCGATCGTGATGCTGACGACGATCTCGAACCACCTGTTCCGCCCGGGCTGGGCACGCTCACTGCCGCGCAGCGGGCGCTGGCCGACTTTCTCCGCCTCGACGACGATCTGATCGCGATCGCGGCTCAGACTTCTCCACCGCTGGGCGCGCCGAACGACGACCCTGATGACCTCGCCGCGTGGGTGGCTCGCCTGCCGGTCACCGAGAAGGACCGGCTCCTGGCGCGGGTAGCGCAGGGTGAGGCGGCGCGGGTGCAGATGGAGTTGCTGCGTCACTTTCGAGACGGACACTGCCGCGGCGACACCGCTCCGGTCGTCCCCGTCCCAGCCCGCCGGACCGTGGCCGACCTACTCGACAACGCGGCGCGGCGACGAGCTGACCGCGAGCGTCGGCTGGCCGCCGAGCACGCCGAAGACGAGGCACGCCGGGAACAGGCGCGCCTGCAGGCTCGCGAACGACGACTCGACACACTGGCCGCTGAGGAAGACGCCGCGTGGTCGCGCGTCGAGGCGATGATCTGCCACCAGGAAACCCGCCGAGTACGACGCCGCCGTCACGCTGCTCACCGACTGCAGGCGTTGGCCGAACGCGAGGACCGCTACGACACGTTCACCACCCGCACCATCGCGTTGCGGCAGACGCATGCACGCAAACCCAGCCTCATCGAGCGCCTCAACCAGGCACGCATCTGACCCATCTACGGTGGGCTCTGTGAAAGACGATCTCCAGCCAGCGGAGCTTGCGGAGGAACTCGCGGAGCTCCGTGAGTTGACAACGCAGTTGCGTACGGAGAACGCGCGGTTGTTGCGGCTGCTGGAGCTGACTCCGAAACAGGCGGCTCCACCCGGCCCGATTCAGACCGGCTTCTTCGAAGCGCACCCCGGTTTGGTCGACCGGCGATCGGCCCCGGAGGTGAAGGTCGATTTCTTCGCCGCCCTGTTCGCCGCCCGCATCGACATCTACGCCACGCGATGGGAGAACGCACGTACTGGCAAAGCGGGTTGGCTGCCGGCGGTGCGCGGCGGGTGGCGCAAAGGCGCCCGGCACGAGGACCGCGACCACCTGCCACTGAGCAAGGACGTGCTGCGGACGCACCTGGTCGGCGATGTGCATGTCGGGCTGTATCCGCTGCTGGACGGCGACCTGTGCTGGTGGCTGGCGGCCGACTTCGACGGCCCGATGGCGATGCTGGACGCCCTGGCCTACCTGAAGGCCGCCAGGGCGTGGTCGGTGCCAGCCGCGCTGGAGGTCTCGCGCTCGGGCGTCGGCGCACATGCATGGTTATTCTTCACCGCACCCGTGCCCGCGGCGACGGCTCGCCGACTTGGCACCGCCCTCTTGCGGGAGGCGATGGCAGTGCGTGGCCGTATGGACCTGGCCAGCTACGACCGGCTCTTCCCGTCACAGGACGTGCTGCCCTCGGGCGGCGTGGGGAATCTGATCGCTGCACCCTTGCAGGGCAAGGCCCGCGCACACGGTGCGACGGCGTTCCTCGATCTGGCGACGATGGAACCACACGACGACCAGTGGGCGTACCTGTCCTCTCTCGGCCGCATGAGCCCTGCCGAGGTCAATCGGGTCGCGCGTCGCGCCGGTGGAGTCACCCTCGGCACCGGCATCGACAAGATCGGTGCCGCAGTTTCGACCCGGATCCGTACCACCGCACCCCCCATCGTGCACGCCCGGCTCAGCTCGGGAATCCGCCTGGAATCAGGGGAGTTGACCCCGGCGTTGCATGCGACGCTGAAGCACGCGGCGTCGATGACGAATCCGGTGTTCTACGAGCGCCAGCGACTCCGGATGTCCACGTGGGACACACCGCGGTTCCTGCGCAGCTACGACGAGACTCTCGACGGCGGGCTCATCCTGCCTCGGGGGCTGCACGACACGGTGGCCTCACTGGTCGAGCAGGCGGGCAGCCGCCTTGAGGCGATCGACGGGCGGCAGGCCGGCGAGACGCGGGAGTTCGCCTTCGCCGCTACGCTGACCCGGCAGCAGCAAGACGCCGTAGACGATCTGCGCGACCATGATCTTGGTGTGCTGGTCGCGCCGCCGGGTGCGGGCAAGACCGTGATGGCCTGCGCGGTCATCGCCACCCACGCGACCTCTACACTCGTGCTGGTCGACCGCAAGACCCTGGCCGACCAGTGGCGCACCCGGATCAGTGAACTGCTGGGCGTCAAAGCCGGCCAACTCGGCGGCGGTCGCCGCAAAACCCGCGGCGTGATCGATGTCGTCATGCTGCAGACCCTGGCTCGAAAGACCGCCATCGAGGAGCTCACCAGCGGCTACGGGCTGGTCGTCGTCGACGAGTGTCACCACATCCCGGCCGCGGCGTTCGAGCACGCCGTCAAGCAGATCCCGGCTCGCCGCTGGCTCGGACTCACCGCCACCCCGTACCGACGCGACAAGCTCGACGACCTGATAGCCCTCCAGCTGGGCCCGATCCGGCATACCATCGCCCCGTCAAGCCGCCCCGGCGAGGACAGCGCACCCCAACTCGAACTGGACACGACTGCGCAGCGTCCGAAGCCGGTGCTCCATGTGCACGACACCACCTACCGCTACGCCGGCGACGCCGACCCGGCGAAACCCGGCGGGATGGCGGCCATCTATCGCGATCTCGTGGCCGACGACGCACGCCTCACCCAGGTCGTCGACGACGTGACTGCAGCGCTGAAACGAGGTCGACACTGCCTGCTGCTCACACAATGGACCACCCATGTCGAACGGTTCGCCGACGAGCTCCGGCGACGCTCGCTCGACCCGATCGTGCTGCGCGGCGGCATGAGCGCGACCGCCCGCCGCGATGCTCTGGCCCGCCTCCAACCTGCGGACGGAGTACCACTGCTGGTCGTCGCCACCGGACCATTCGTCGGCGAAGGATTCGACTGCCCCGTCCTGGACACGCTCTTCCTCGCCGCACCGATCGCGTTCAAGGGACGCCTCGTCCAGTACGCGGATCGGATCCTCCGCGCACACGCCGGCAAGGCCACCGCCGAAGTCCACGACTACCACGACATCAACACCGGCGTCCTGGCCTCTTCCCTGGCCAAACGCGTACCAGGGTACGTCAGCCTCGGCTTCCCCGACCCCCGCCGACCAGCAACACGTTGAGCAGGAGTGGCCGTCGACGAGCAGACGCATTGGGCTCCTCTGGCTCAGGGTGACCAGGCGACAACCCACACCGCCCACAGGAATACACCCGATCACCGTGCGTCCTGCCCGCGCAGTAGTCCAGTCATGGCGCGCTGCCGCCGAGTACCTCACTCAGCTACGCTGAATCACATCAACCGATCATGATTCAATCCGTGAAGGGAGCCATGATGACAGCGGGTTCCGGTGCGCTCATTGAACGTGCCCGCATCGCTGCTGGCCTCAGCCAGCGCGCCCTTGCGGACGCTGCTGGCATCTCGCAGCCCACCTTGTCGCGGATCATCTCCGGGGACAGAGCGGCGAAGATGCCTGAGGTGGTCGCGATCGCGTGGGCAACTGGACATACGGTCGCCCAACTCACCGAAGCTGGGACGGTTGCCGCCCGAGTGCAGTGCGCCGCCCGCGCCACCAACGACTCCGACATGGACCGCATGCGTGAGGCGCTGTTGCATTTCCTGGAGCTGGACAACTACTTGGACGACCAGGCCATCCCCGCCACGGTCTGATGTGGATAGACAATCTTGAGCGCTGAGACTGAAGGACGTACCGCCGCCGCGCGGTTCCGCCAAGAGCACCATCTGGGCGTGCAGCCGTTGGGTGACCTTGTGGCGGTCATCGAGCAGGCAACCAAGATCGACGTGGCCGTACTCGATGTCGGCCCGGATGAACACGGCCTGACGATGCGAGACCCTGCGCGAGGTGCCGTGTTCATCGGCGTCGCGCGGACCCCGAACCCGATGCGACAACGCAGCACGCTTGCCCACGAACTTGGCCACGTGCTGTTCGAGGAGTGGGCGGACAACGGCACGGGCAAATGGAGCGAACGCAGCCCCGTGGAGATTCGAGCCGACGCCTTCGCGCGGCACCTGCTCGTACCGGTCGAGGGCTTGCGTGAGTTCCTCGGAGATCGAGAATTCGTGACCCAACCCACCCTCTCGGCAGTCGTTCAGCGATTCTTGGTATCACCCCAGATTGCCGCCATCGCGCTACACCAAGCCAATTACATCGATGACGACACCAAGCAGGAGTGGATGGCTCTGACCGCGCCACAAGTGGCATCCCGGTTCGGGTGGAGTGATCAGTACCGCGCGTTGCAGGCCGACTCCGATCAGCGGAGGGCACCGCAACAGTTGCTCGCCCGCGCGATCAGGGGCTACGCGGAGGCGGTGGTGCCTGCGCAAGCCATCGCCACCTTGCGCGGCATCACACTGGAGGCCGCCGAGGCGGACCTGCGTGAGGCAGGTGTTGTGCCCGCCGAACAGGAGATCGCGTGGGCCGCTCCGACCGAACTACCCGACGTGCACGTAGATCTGGCGGTTCTGGAAGAGGATCTCAACGCGCCGGCTGACAACGGCCAGGTTACGGCGGCAGAGAGAGATTCAGGATGAGCCACCGGCCGATCATCGACGCCGGGCCCGGCCTGAACTTTCTCTCGATCAACAAAGAGCGTCTCCTCATCGAGATCCTGGGTCCGCTCAGCACCCCGGAGACCGTGCAAGATGAGGTGCTCCTCAAGGCCCGGCAGGATGGGCGCTTCCGCTCCGCGGCAGTGGTCTGGCAAAGCTGACGCCCAAGTGGATGCAGATACTCTCCGATGACCAGACACCCGAACTTGCTGCGGTCGTCCACCGGATCACCCGGCTACTCATGGAAGAACGGCTGAAACACCCGAAAGATCTGGGCGAGACGATGGTCATCGCGCACGCGGTCGTCGCCGCCGAATCCGGCGAGACAGTGACTGTACTCATCGACGACGGGTCAGGAGCGCGGATCGCCACCTCGGAGATCAACCGACTGAGACGGCTCCGGCCCAGCGGTCACGCCGCGGGATCGATCATGCTACTGAGCACGCTGACCATTCTGGAGCGCGCGGCAGGCGGACAGCATATTCCAGACAAGGCCACGATGCGCAACATCTACGACCGACCACGCGGTCTCGATGACGGCCTACCGCCAATCGAGAACACCAACCTCCTGGCACCTGTCCACTGGTCCTGACACGTTGCGGCATACCTCTGGTGGCAGCGCGTCGAAGACAAGTTCACCGTTGACCCCGCCAACGGCCTGGGGCTGAGGTGATCTCCTCGCGGCGCGGGTTCACCCCTGCCGGGCCGGGTGGTGCCGGTCAAGGGTTTGCCGGAGGCCGCGTAGCGCCTTGATCGGTGCCACCCGGTCTGGCTGTCCTCGGGCGCGCTGTGAGGAGATCACCGGACGTGCCCGTCCCCTGATCTCTGAAGTGGTGCCGGGTCCAGGGCAGCGCCCTGGCCGCCGGAGGCTTGCCGCAGGTTGACTTCCGACTCGATCACCCGTGGTTGCCTCGAATTCTTGACCGCCCTGGGGCTGGGTCAACCGAGAACAAGTCGTGCGCGTGTGCCACCGATGGCCTGAGCTACGGTGCCAATGCTGACAGGGCGCGCAGCTCGGTACGCCAAACTAGGCCAAGTGGAGTGTGGCTTTCGCGTAGTCGACGGCCAGTTGACCGGGCTGGTTGAGCGTTGGCGTCATGGTGTTGCCACCTTGGGGCCAAAGGAGATCAAGTTCGTCAGCACCGTCGGCGGTGTTCGCTTCCTCAAGCGGCGTCCCATTCGTCTTGTCGTCGAACACGTCGATCGCAGTGAACAGCGCCAGGCGACAGGTTGGGAGATCATCGCCGCCAACCCCGATGCGCGGATGGTACGAGTCAAGACATCGACGGCAATGCTGGAATGGGCGATACTTGCCGATCGCGTTCCCTGGGCCATCGAGCAGGTGACCGGCGGTCCCGTCGCCTGACGCAATAGCGATGGCAAGCAGGCTGTTCACGCGCCTGGCCGCTGGCCGGAGCGGAGCGGCAGGCCGAGCGGCCTAGCGGCGCGCTTGCGCGCCGCTCTTGACGTGCACCCGCGCGTGGCGATGCGCATCCTTCGGCACGCGAACTTCACGGTCACGACGGAGGTCTACACGGGGGTCTCTTCGGAGCAGACGCGCGCGGCGCTGAAGAAGCTGGGTGACAGCCTGCAATGAGCCTGCTGCTGTACTTTGCTGCTGTATGGCACGAAAAGGCCCCTCCCGACTATCCGGAAAGGGCCTCTGACCTGGGGTGGAGCTGAGGGGAATCGAACCCCTGACCTTCTCGATGCGAACGAGACGCGCTACCAACTGCGCTACAGCCCCTTTACTGGACTCCCCGAAGGAAGCTCCAGAAGCATAGCAATCGCCCGGAAGCGATCAGTGAGGGGGTCTGCTACTCACCGACCGCTCGCCGGAACGGGAGCTGGTCCGGATCGTCCAGGTCGTGGAACGCAGGGTCCTCGTCCTCGAGGTCGACGACGACAGCACGCCCACGCACGCGGGAGGCCGGCGAGGGGCGGCGCTCGACGCCGGCCACCTCGCGAGGCGGCTCGACGACCTCGAACTCCTCGGCCGGCTGCTCCCGTCGGGCCGGGCGCGCTGCGGGGCGGGATCCGAACCTGGCCATGCGCCGGTGGCGGATTTCGGCCTCGATGCGCACCTGGCGCCGCAGGTACGCGAGGTACCCGACCAGGAGCAGATCCACCGCAGCGTGCAGCCACCACAGCGAAGAGGTGAGGAAACCGGCGCCCGCGGCCGTGACGACCGCGAGCAGGAACAGGCAGAGGACGACCCGCTGGCGGAACGCGTACTTGGCCCGCGCGGCGATCTCGGCCGCCTCCGGGTCGAACCCGCCACGACCCGGCCGGTAGCGCCGGTCGGACGACGACTCGTACCGGCGGGCCGGCTCCTCTTCGTAGTCTTCGACGTCGTCGTAGTCGACGCGGTCGTCGGCCTCGGCGACCTGCTGGGTGGTTTCGGACATCGTGATCTCCTCCTCCGCGTCGTCGGCGCCGCCCCCACTGCGGACCACGCGAGCGGCCAGTTCGGCATCGGCCGTCTGTGTGACCGCCTGACGCTTGCGGGCGACCATGGGCACGAGTACGACGAGCCAGGCCGCGGCCAAGGCGACGATGATCAGCGAGCTGGGCATCCCCTCTCACCTCCCCCGTTCACTGCAACATGTCGTCACGCTAGTCACAGGAGTAACAGAACGGACGGAGCCACGCCGCCCGAGACCAGAAAAACGCTCACTGGATCTGGTGAAAGACTCGCAGTTCGGTAACGAAACTGGTCAGGCGTATTCGGCGCGGCCGGCGGCTACGAGGCGCGCGACCAGCCCGGGCCCGGTCTCCTCGGCCGTGATCGCGTAGCAGTAGTGGTCCCGCCAGTCCCCTGCCACGTCGAGATACCGCTTGAACAGGCCTTCCTGCCGGAACCCGGCCTTGGTCAGGACCTTGATGCTCGGCGTGTTCTCCGGCCGCACCGTCGCCTCGATCCGGTGCAGCCCGGCCGAGGTGAAGGCGTGGTCGACGACCAGTGCAACAGCGGCGGTGGCGACCCCGCCCTTGACGACCGACGAGGACACCCAGTATCCGACCCACCCGGATCGCAGTGAGGCGCGGATCACGTTACCGATCGTGATCTGACCGGCGAACTCGCCGTCGACGGTGATCGTGTACGGCAGGCACTGGCCGCGCCGGGCCAGCGAGCGCAGAGCCGTCCACTGACCCGGCCACGACCAGTAGCCGTTCCGGTCGCGCCACGGCCCGGGCCCGGTCGGCTCCCAGGGTTCGAGGTGCTCCTGGTCGCGGAGCCGGATGCGGCTCCAGTCGCCCGCGTCGCGCAGGCGGATCGGCCGCACCGCGACCTCGCCGGCGGCCACGTGGAGGGGGCCGAGCCGGGCCGGCCACCCGGGGTGGCGGGCCTCCAGGTCATACGCTGCTGGCTGCACCGGACAGTTCTAACCCCGCTGCGCCAGAAAGGTCACCTTGACCTGCTCGCCGGCGGGCACTTCGGTGAGGTCCTCGTCGACGTTGACCAGACAGTTCGCTTCGGCCAGGGACGCGAGCAGGTGCGCACCGGAAGTGCCGAGCGGCTGCACCAGGTACTCGCCGGTGCTCTCGTCACGCAGCAGTTGCCCTCGCAGGAAACCGCGACGGCCCTTCGTCGAGGACACCGGCGACAGCAGCCGCGCGCTCACCGTCCGGCGGTGCGGGTTGCGGGTGCCGCGCGCGACCCTGATCAGCGGCCGGATCAACACCTCGAACACGACCAGCGCGCTCATCGGATTGGCCGGGATCAGGAAGGTCGGCACCGAGTCCGGGCCGAGCCGGCCGAAGCCTTGCGCGGACCCCGGGTGCATCGCCACCCGGGCCATGTCGATCTGGCCCAAGTCGGACAAGGCCGCCTGCACCTCGTCGCCCGCGGTGCCGCCGGCGCCCCCCGCGACGACCACCACCTCCGACATCAGCAGCCGGCCCTCGACGATCTCACGCAGCCGCTTCGGGTCGCTCGGCACGATCCCCACGCGACTGACCTCGGCACCCGCGTCGCGTGCCGCCGCGGCGAGGGCATAGGAATTCACGTCGTAGACCTGGCCCGTCGACGGCGTCCGGTCGACGTCGACCAGTTCGTCGCCCACCGACACGATCGACACCCGCGGCCGCGGGAAGACCAGCACCTTCGAACGGCCGACCGCCGCGAGCAGGCCCACCTGCGCCGCACCGATCGTGTCGCCCTGGCGAACGGCCACGTCGCCGATCTGGACGTCCTCACCGGTGCGCCGCACGTAGGCCGCCGACGGCACCGACCGGTGAATGGTCACCTTCGCCGGGTGGCCGTCGCTGAAGGCCGTCGGCACCACGGCATCGGCGAGGGTCGGCAGCGGCGCCCCGGTGGCGACCCGGACGGCCTGCCCCGGCTGCAGCCGCCTCGGCTGTCGTGAGCCCGCCGCGATCTCCCCCACCACCGGTAGCTGCACAGGCTCGTCGCCGTCGACTCGCACGTCGACACTGCGCACCGCGTACCCGTCCACGGCGGCCTGGTCGAAACCGGGTAGCGCGTGCTCGGCCACGACCTCCTCGGCGCAGAGCAGACCCTGCGCTTCGGAGATCGCGACGCGAACCGGACGCGGGCGCACCGCGGCCTGCAGGACGCGGGCGATCTGCTCGTCGACCGAGCGGAGGTCCTGTTCGGCCTGGTCGGGCTCCGGAATGGGGGCGGTCATCAGCGATCGGTCCCGAGTCGTTCGGTCAGCCAGCCGCGCAGCTCGGGCCCGTAGTCCGGGTCGTCCAGGGCGAAGTCGACGGCCGCCTTGAGGAATCCGGCCGGGTTGCCCAGGTCGTGCCTCCCGCCGCGGTGGACGACGATGTGCACGGGGTGGCCCTCCTCGATCAGCAACGCGACGGCATCGGTGAGCTGCAGTTCACCACCCGTCCCAGGCTTGATGCGACGCAGGGCGTCGAAGATCGCCCGGTCGAGCAGGTAGCGGCCGGCCGCGGCGTAGGTGGACGGCGCCTCCTCCGGCGCGGGCTTCTCGACCATGCCGTGCACCTGCTTGACGTCCTCGTCCTCGGTGTCGGTGACGTCGAACACGCCGTAGGGCGAAATCTGCTCCTTCGGGATGTCGAACGCGCACAGCACGCTGCCGCCGTGCTTGGCGCGCACTTCCGCCATCTTCGAGAGCACGCCGGCCGGCAGCACGAGGTCGTCGGGCAGCAGCACCGCGACAGCCTCGTCCTCGTCGGTCAGGTTCGGCTCGGCCTGCGCCACGGCGTGCCCGAGGCCCAGCGCCTCCTCCTGGATCGCGACCTCGACGTCGATCAGCTCCGGCCCCCGGCGGACCTTGTCGAGCAGCGCCGACTTGCCCTTGCGCTCGAGGTTCGCCTCCAGTTCGGGGGAGCGGCGGAAGTAGTTGACCACCGACTCCTTGTCCGGCGAGGTGACGATCACCAGGCGTTTCGCCCCGGCCTGCGCGGCTTCGCTCGCCACGATCTCGATGCCCGGTGTGTCCACCACCGGGAACAGTTCCTTGGGAACCGCTTTCGTCGCCGGCAGAAACCGCGTCCCCAGGCCTGCGGCCGGGACGATAGCGGTTCGGAAGGAGTGGTTGTCGAAGGCGCCCGTCATAGGCGCCAAGCCTAACCTGCGTACATGGGTGCGGAGCGCAATGACGAGGTGACGAAGGCCGAGTGGCGTGCGCGGCTGTCCGACGCGCGGGCGGCAGTCCCCGTGCGCCAACGGCTCGCCGAGGCCGCCGCGCTGGCCCGCGCGGTCTCCGCGATGTCACTGCCCGACACCGTGTGCTGCTACGTCCCGTTCGGCACCGAACCAGGCTCGATCGGCCTGCTGGACGCCCTGCACGAGCGCGGCGCGCGGGTGCTGCTCCCGGCGATTCCCGCCGAACCCGGCCCGCTGGACTGGGCCGAGTACACCGGCACCGCGAGCCTTTCCGCAGGCAGGTGGCGGCGCATCCTGGAACCGACCGGCCTGCGGCTGGGCCAGGACGCGCTGGCCGGAGCCGGCCTGATCCTGCTACCGGCCATGGCTGTCGACCACCGCGGCGTGCGGCTCGGCCGCGGCGCCGGCCACTACGACCGGTCCCTGGTGCACGCGGCACCGGACGCCGAGCTGATGGCCGTCGTCCGGGACGCCGAACTCGTCGAACACCTCCCTGCGGAGGCTCACGACGTGCTCATGACCGGGGCGCTCACCCCCGATCGCGGGCAGGTCCGGCTGCCACTGTGACCAACCCTTGTTTGCGCTGAGGGAATGGTGTCCAGCACAATTGCGTTAGCACTCTTGCGGATCGAGTGCCAATGCGCGAAGGAGCACCTGTGCCCACCTACCAGTACGCCTGCAAGGAGTGCGGCCACCGTTTCGAGGCCGTGCAGTCGTTCTCCGATGCCAGCCTGACCGAGTGCCCGGAGTGCACCGGGCCGCTGCGCAAGCTCTACGGAGCGGTCGGCGTCATCTTCAAGGGCTCCGGCTTCTACCGGACCGACTCGCGCTCGTCGTCCTCGTCGTCGTCCTCGTCTTCGTCGACATCCTCCACCTCCTCGGCCAGCTCGTCGGGCACGTCCAGTGACAGCAAGAGCAGCGACAGCAAGAGCAGCGCTGGGTCTTCATCCTCGTCGAGCGGTACGACAACCACGGCCGCCGCGGCTTCCTGATCGCTGAGTTATCCACAAGTACCCAGTTATCCACAGCTGCCAGATCCGCCTCTTTCCGCCGGGTGTCAGCACGCCTAGCGTCGAATTCGTCGACGGCGCACCGCCGCCGACCTCGACGACTGGGGGTGCTTCGCCATGCGTTTCGATCCGCGTGCCCATTGGAACCGGCTCCGTCCCCGCCTGCGCGCCCGCTGGTGGCATCGCCTGCGCAAGCTGGTCGCCGCGGGTCTCCTGATCATCGCAACGGTCCTGGCCGCACGCCCGGACGCGGCCGAACCTCGGGCTGCACCGCCACCACCATCCGCGCCAATCCCCTTCACGGGTGATCTTGCCCTGGCCGCGGTGCCCGTCCGGCTCGCCGACACGGGCGTCGCCGAGCTGCTGAGGCCCGGTATGCGCGTCGATGTGGTCACCCTGGACGAGCCTGACCAGACCAGAAAGATGCTGGCCAGCATGGCCACGGTACTCACCGTACGGCCGCCGCCTGCCTCGTCGGGACGCCTCGCGAGCGCCCGGGACGGTCCCCTGGTCGTCCTGTCGTTGCCCGAGGACACAGCGCGGGAGGTGGCCGCGGTGTCACTCCAGAACCCGGTAGCGGTTACCCTCCGTTAGCCGTTCCCGGAGAGAGGAGTGCACATGGTGAAGGGCTTCAAAGACTTCCTGATGCGCGGCAACGTCATCGAGCTGGCGGTCGCGGTCGTCATCGGAACGGCGTTCACCGCCATCGTGACGGCGTTCACGAGTGGGCTGATCAAGCCACTGATCAACGCCATCGGTGGCACGGAGGCCGCCAGGGGCCTGGGGTTCAACGTCCTGAGCGGGAACGACTCCACGTTCCTCGACTTCGGCGGCGTGATCAACGCGGCGATCAACTTCGTGATCGTCGCCGCCGTGGTCTACTTCCTGCTGGTCCTGCCGATGAAGAAGATCCAGGAGCGCCGCAAGCGCGGCCAGGAGGAAGGCCCCGCGGAGCCGACCGACGTGGAGCTGCTGACCGAGATCCGCGATCTGCTTCGCACGCAGCGCGGCTCCGATGGTCACGTGACCGGTCGCATCGAGAGTCTCGACTGAGGTATTCCTGCTCCGGCGCGCTGGTTCCGGGGCGGGAGCTCCCGCTGGAGGTCGGGCGCACACGGCAAGTCATTGCTGCCGAACCGTGTGCGTCGAGGCCCGGCAGCAGCAGCCGGGTTTGGTCCAAGGGCCGCAAGCAGCCGCGGCTAACCGCCGTGGTGGGGTGGCCGGTTCTCCCGGTACCAAGCGTCCTCGTCGCGAGCGGGGCGCTCCGGCTCGCGTTCGTCGGACGTGGTGTCCGGGAGCACCTCCCCGAAGATCTCGTCCAGCTTGCGCCGGTCGCGGTCACGGGGAGGCTTTCGCTCCCGGTCCTCCCTGGTCATCAGGATTCGTCGAGCCCAGAGAGCTGGTCGATCACGTAGGGCACGAGCGAAGACAGTGTCGCCATGCCGTCGCGGACCGCGGCGCGCGAGCCGGCGAGGTTGACCACCAGCGTGCTGCCCGACACGCCCACCAGGCCGCGGGAGATGCCAGCATCGACTGCACCGGCGGCGAGTCCGGATGAGCGCAGAGCCTCGCCGATGCCGGGGATGGGGCGGTCGAGTACGCCCAGGGTCGCGTCCGGGGTGACGTCGCGCGGCGACACACCGGTGCCACCGACGGTGATCACGAGGTCCACACCACCGATGACGGCGGTGTTGAGCGCGTTGCGGATCGCCACGGTGTCAGCGTGCACCAGCACCACGCCGTCCACGATGAATCCGGCTTCCTCCAGCAGCTCCTGAACCAGGGGGCCCGAGGTGTCCTCATGCTCGCCGTGCGCCGCGCGGTCGTCCACGATCACCACGAGCGCGCGGCCCAGCCGCTGTGCACTGCGTTCCATGGGGCACACGGTATCCGGTTCTCGGCACAGTCCGTCGAGCACGTCGCCCCTACTGCCGGGCCGACCGCGGCGGGCGACCCCGGTCCACCCCGGACGCCGTCCGAAGTGGACGCGACGAGCGGTTCACGACAGCTGACGACAGGCCCCATACGACAGCCGCGACCAGCACTCATCACGAGCCGATTCGCCCGCCCCACAGCAGTGACCCCGTGGCACTCAGCAGCTCACGGCAGGCGCCGTCCCGGCCTGCCGCCGGCGCGGTCACGGCCTCGCCGCAGCGAGCGACGCCAGCCCGTCACGATCCGCTGCGCGCAGTATGCCCAGCCCATCACCGCCCGCCGCGGCTAACGTCAGCCCGACGCGGCCTACCGCGGCCAACGGCAGCCCATCACGGCCCACCGTGCGTGGCATCGCCAGTCGTCACGGCCCCGCCGTGCGCAGCATGGCCCATCACCACAAGCGCCCGCACGAACTGCCCCGCTCAAGCCCCGACAACCGGCAGCGCGCCCCGCCGCCTGCCCCGCGGCGACACCTTGGAGAGCAACCCTACGCGGTCGCCCCCTGGGCAGTCGGGCCCCATCCAGAACGAAAGCCGCGTGCGACCGGAAGAGTCCAGTCGCACGCGGCTCGGTCACCGGCTCGACCCCGTGCGAACCGACCAAGTGGTCTCGGCCGCCTGAAGCGGCCGAGCGTCTCGTCGTCCCCCTCCGGCCATCCCGGCTGACCGGATCTCCCCACTCGCCAGCCCGCCCCGCCATGGCAGCCCGACCACCAGCGCGTCCAGCACTAGGCCACTGCCTTCCGGCCCGCCCGAAACCCCGGCTCCACCAGCCACCCGCCAGCCCGTCCGACGCCGCAGCTCCACCACCAAACCGACCGCCTACGAACCCGAGCGCTCATCGGCGAGCGGGCCGGCCGCGCGGCCGGCCCGGCGGGCCTCAGTTCGTCGGTACGGGCTGACCGCCCAGGGTCACCTGCACCGTCCGCCCGTCGCTGAGAGCGAAGGTCACCTTGTCGCCCGGGGCGCGGGTTCGCACGGCCGCGATAAGGCCGTCCGCGTCGTTGATGGTCAGGTTCTCGACCCGCGTCACAACGTCACCCTGCTTCAACCCCGCCTGCTCGGCCGGGCTGCCCGACTGCACACCGGCAATCAGCGCGCCACCCTGTGGCGCATCACTGACGTTCGCCCCAATGAAGGTCTGCGTCGCCCGGCCGGTGTCGATGATCTCCTGCGCCGTGCGCCTCGCCTGGTTGATCGGGATCGCGAAGCCGATACCGGCGTTCGTCGCCTCCGACTGGCCCCCTCCGGACGACTGCGGGCTGTAGATGGCCGAGTTGATGCCGATCACCTGGCCCGACAGGTTGGCGAGCGGACCACCCGAGTTGCCCGGGTTGATCGCGGCGTCGGTCTGGATCGCGCTCATCACCGTCGTCTGGTCACCTTCGGCGCCACCGGCCCGCACCGGGCGGTGCAGCGCGCTCACGATTCCCGACGTGACCGTCCCGGCGAGCTCGAACGGCGAACCGAACGCCACCACCGACTGGCCCACGGCCAGATCATCCGAATTGCCCAGCGCCACCGGCGTCAGGTTCCGCACGCCGTTGACCTTCACCACGGCGACGTCCGTCGTCGGGTCGCGGCCGACGATCGACGCCGGGACCTTGGTGCCGTCCTGGAACACCGCCTGAATCTGGCCACCGTCCGCGGCGACCTCGACGACGTGGTTGTTGGTCAGGATGTAGCCGTCCGTCGAGAGCACGAACCCGGAGCCCTCGCCTTGAGCGCTGCGCCCCGCGACCTGCAGCTCGACCACGCTCGGCGAAAGCCTCTGCGCCACCGCCTCGACCGAACCGGGCTGCGCGCTCGTCGTCTGCTGCGCCGGCACCGGCTGCTGCAGCGCGTTGTACGACGCGCCACCCCCGCTGTTCTGAGCGGTCAGGTACCCCCCGGCGGCACCCGCCCCACCACCGATGATCAACGCGAGCAGGGCGACACCGGCCACGAGCTTGCCCGGGCCACGGCGCTGCTGCGGAGCGGCCGGAGCCGGCATGGTCGCGTATGGCGAGTGCGGCTGCTGTTGCGCATTCGGGGGCGTCCACGGGTAACCACCGGCGTGCGCCTGCCCGGCTCCCTGTGCCGACCACGGGTTCGGTTGCTGCTGCTGCGGCCCCGAGCCGAGCGGTGTTCCGCGCGGGGGCGTTTTCGCGTCCTCCGGCGACTGTGGTGCGCCGGGGTCCCGCTGGACACCGGCGTCGTGCGGTGCGCTGGGGTCGTTCTCGGTCATGTCCCTACCATGCGTGTCGGTCCTGAGAGCGGGCTGAGCCCCACCTGAGCGTCACGCATGAGTATGCCGTCGAACTCATCCCGCCGCGCGGAGGCGTTGCGCGATCTGCTCCGGCGTGGCGTCGTTGATCCACACCGCCTCGCCGGACTCGGACCCGGCGAGGTACTTCAACTTGTCCGGAGCACGCAGGACGGAGAACAGCTCGAGGTGCAACCAGCCCAGCTCGCGGTCGATCCGGACCGGCGCCTGGTGCCAGCCGGCGATGTAGGGCAGCGACCGGTCGTACAGCGCGTCGCAGCGGCCCAGCACATCGAGGTAGACCTCGGCGAAGTCGTCCCGCTCGGCGTCGGTCAGCGCGGGGATGTCCGGCACCTGACGGTGCGGCACGAGCAACACCTGCACCGGCCACCGCGCGGCGGGCGGGACGAACGCCGTCCAGTACTCCCCCTCCGCGATCACGCGCGTGCCCACCTTGCGCTCGGCGGCGAGCACGTCGCCGAGGACCGGACGACCGTGCTCGTCGAAGTAGGCGCGGGCGACGTCCAGCATGCGGCGCGTCTTCGGCGTCACGAAGGGGTAGCCGTAGATCTGGCCGTGCGGGTGGTTCAGCGTCACCCCGATCTCCTCGCCCCGGTTCTCGAACGGGAAGACCTGCTCCAAGCCATCTATTTCGGACAGTGCCGCGGTGCGGTCGGCCCACGCGTCGACGACCGTACGCACCCTGGACGGGCTCAGTCGCGCGAAGGATCCATTGTGGTCGCTGGTGAAACAGACCACCTCACAGCGCCCTTTCCCGGGCGCCGTCGGCACGAGTCCCAGACCGTCCAGAGTGGATCGCTCACCCGACGCTCCCTCCTCGAAGGACGGGAAGCGGTTCTCGAACACGACCACGTCGTAGTCGGACTCCGGGATCTCGCTCGGCTTGCCGGTCGTGCTCGGGCACAGCGGGCACAGATCGGCGGGCGGCTTGTAGGTGCGGGTCTGCCGGTGCGCGGCCATCGCGACCCACTCGCCGGTCAACGGGTCGAGGCGGATCTCGGAGCTGGCGGCCACCGGGGGCAGGTCGCGCGTGTCCTTCGCCGTGCGGGGCGGGGTGCCGGCGCCCTCGTCGAAGTAGATGATCTCCCTGCCGTCGGCAAGGTGGCGAAGCGTTCGCCTCACTCGTCCTCCGTGTCGTCGTCGACGTGTGCGAGCTGAAGCTCACCCACGTGCTCGGCCAAGACGTCACGCGCCGGCTCGGGCAGACCGTCGTCGCTCACCACGACGTGGGCCTCGTCCAGTTCGGCGATGGTGGAAATGCCGACGACACCCCACTTGGCCGAGTCGGCGAGCACGACCAGTCGCCGTCCGGCCTCCACCAGCGCGCGGTCGGTCTCGCTCTCGGTCAGGTTCGGCGTCGTGAAGCCCGGGCCCTCGGCCATGCCGTGCACGCCGAGGAACACCTGATCGAGGTGCAGGCGGCGCAGGCTGTGCACCGCGACAGGCCCGACCAGCGCGTCGGAGGGCGTGCGGACCCCACCGGTGAGCACGACGGTCCGATCCGGCGCGGTCGACGCCCGCAGCACGTCGGCGACCTGGATCGAGTTCGTGACGATCGTCAGCCCGGGAACCCCGTCGAGAGCGCGGGCGAGGGCCCAGGTGGTGGTGCCGGCGGACAGGCCGATCGCGGTGCCGGGCTGGACCGACTCGGCCGCGAGGCTCGCGATGGACTCCTTCTGCGCCTGCTGCCGCACGGACTTGGCCTCGAACCCGGGCTCCTCGGTGCTCGGGCCGACGACGGCGGTCGCGCCACCGTAGACCTTCTCCACCAGGCCGCGGGCGGCGAGCACGTCGAGATCGCGGCGGACGGTCATGTCGGACACGCCGAACTTGCCGACCAGGTCACTCACCCGGACCGCGCCGGTCCGCCGTGCCTGTTCGAGGATCATCGCCTGCCGCTGCCGCGCCAGCACCGTCGCTCCCATCGCCCAACAACTACACAAAATCCTACACGAATAAACACTCGCGAGGTTGGACGACGGGTCCCCTCACCCAGGAGTACCCGGCAGGCGCAGGCTCAGGAGGGCACCGCCCTCGGGGGCGCGGCCGGCGTACGCGGCGCCGCCGTGGCGTTCCGCGGCCTGCTTGACGATCGCCAGCCCGAGACCGGATCCGGGCAACGTGCGCGCCTCGGACGAGCGGTAGAACCGGTCGAACACGCGCGGCAGGTCCTCGTCCGCGATGCCCGGACCGGAGTCGGCGACCTCGATGACGGCGCTCCCGTCGCCCAGCGGGTACAGCCGGAGCCGGACGCGCGACCCGGGCGGCGAGAACTTGACCGCGTTGTCGAGCAGGTTCAGCACCGCGCGCTCAAGAGCACCGGCGTCGCCGATCACGACCCACGGCTGGAGTGCCACGTCGAACTCGATCTCCGCGGCACGGCGGCGGGCCCGGTCCAGCGCGCGCTCGACGACCTCGACCAGCTCGACGCGTTCGAACTCGGTGCGCGGCTCGTCCTGCCGGGCCAGCTCGACCAGGTCGCCGATGAGCTGGGTCAGCTCGTCGAGCTGGGCCTTGATGTCGGCCTCGATCTCCACCCGGTCCTTCTCCGAGAGCGACGGCGCGCCGGAACGGCTGGCCGACAACAACAGCTCGAGGTTGGTGCGCAGGGAGGTCAGGGGGGTGCGCAGCTCGTGACCGGCATCGGCGACCAGCTGTCGCTGCCGGTCCTGCGATTCGGCGACGGCGCCGAGCATCGTGTTGAAGCTGAGCGTCAGCCGGGCCAGTTCGTCGTCGCCGCTGATGGGGATCGGGCGCAGGTCACCGGTGCGCGCGACGTGCTCGGTCGCGGACGTCAGCCGTTCGACCGGCCGCAGCCCGGTGCGGGCCACGGCCGTCCCGGCGAGCGCGGCGACCACGATCCCGCCGCCGCCGATCAACGCGAGGACGACCGCCAGCTCGCGCAGAGTCTGTTTGGTCGCGTCGAGCGGCTGGGACAGCACGAGCGCCACGCCGGGCTGATATCGGTAGGGCACCGCGAGCACGCGTGAGTCGGTGTTCTGGTCGGTCCGGATGGACGACGTCTTCTGCCCGTTGGCGACCTGGCGCTCGTCCAAGCCGATCGGCGGCCGCATCGACGGCGCCGACTCGAACGCGGACGAGCCGTCGGCCACAATCAGGTCGAAGCGAACGTCGACCAGCCGCGTGATGTAGGTGGGGATCCGCAGGCCGCCGGTCTGCACGACCTGCGGATCGTTGATCACGCTGTTGGCCTGCTGGACCAGCTCGTCGTCGACCTGCTGGTACAGGTTGTTGTAGACGGTGATGTAGGCGCCGAGCGAGACCAGGGCCAGCACGCCCGCGACACACGCCGCGGCCAGAAGGGTGACGCGCGCCCGCAGCGACATCCTCCGGGCGGCTGAACCGCCCTCTTCGTCGACACGGATCACAGGCACCTGTTCGGTCACGGCTTGGCTCACGGCGGGGTTTCCCGCAGGACGTACCCGACGCCGCGGACGGTGTGGATCAGCCGCGGTTCACCGGCGGCCTCGGTCTTGCGTCGCAGGTAGCCGACGTAGACCTCCAGCGCATTGCCCGAGGTCGGGAAATCGTAGCCCCACACCTCCTCGAGGATGCGGCCACGCGTCAGCACGTGCTTGGGGTAGGACAGGAACAGCTCGAGCAGCGCGAACTCGGTGCGGGTGAGGCTAATGTCCCGGTCGCCGCGGCGCACCTCGCGGGTGCCCGGGTCCAGCGTCAGGTCCCCGAAGGTGAGCTTCTCGGCGTCCGGCAGCGCCTGCCCCTCTCGCGAGGCGCGGCGCAGGAGCGCGCGGAGGCGGGCGAGAAGCTCCTCCAGCGCGAAGGGCTTCGGGAGGTAGTCGTCGGCGCCGGCGTCGAGGCCGGAGACGCGGTCGGACACCGTGTCACGCGCGGTGAGCACGAGGATCGGGAGGTCGTCGCCCGTGCTGCGCAGGCGCCGGGCCACCTCCAGCCCGTCGAGCCGGGGCATCATGACGTCGAGGATCATCGCGTCCGGCCGGTCGGCGATGACGCGCTCCAGGGCCTGGGCCCCGTCACCGGCGAGCTCTACCTGGTAGCCGTTGAACTCCAGCGACCGCCGCAGGGACTCCCTGACCGCCCGATCGTCGTCGACTACGAGAATGCGCATGTAGACAGTGTTGCGGACAGGGCTGAGACCCGCCTAAGAAGTCACTGGTCCAGTAGCCCGCCGCGGTAGGCGAGCAGGGCCGCCTGGACCCGGTTCGCGGCGCCGATCTTGGACAGGACCGCCGAGACATAACCCTTGACCGTGGCCTCGGACAGGTGGAGCCGGCCGCCGATCTCGGCGTTGGACAGGCCCTCGCCGATCAGACCCACGACCTCGCGCTCACGCTCGGAAAGTGAGGCGAGTAACTTGCGCGCGGGCTGCGCCGCCCGCTCGCCCTCGCGATGCGCCCGCACCATCCGCGCCGCCACGCCCGGGTCCAGCACCGCTCCCCCGCGTGCCAGGTCCCGCACCGCCCTGAGCAGGGCCGCCGGTTCGATGTCCTTGAGCAGGAAGCCGTTGGCGCCCAGGCGGAGGGCCAGGCTGACGTACTCGTCCATGTCGAAAGTGGTCAGCATCGCCGCGGCGGGCGGGTTCGGCAGCTCGAGGATCGCCCGGAGCGCGCGGATGCCGTCGGCGGCGGCCTGCATCTTGATGTCGAGCAGGACGACGTCCGGGCGCAGTCGTCGAGCGGTGTCCACCGCCGAGCGGCCGTCGCCGGCCTCACCGACCACCTCGATGTCGGGCGCGCCGCCCATCATGCCGCGCAGGCTGGCCCGGACGAGATCCTCGTCGTCGGCGTACATGAGCTTGATCAACTAAGCCCTCCGAACGGTCGGGGGCGCGGGGTGTCCGCGTCCCGGCCACGGAAGGTTACCCAGTAGTAGGCGCGGCAGTCGACACACTGTTCACCCGTTGCGGGCTGCCCCTTTCACCGGTGGTCGGGGGCCGCGCGATCGGGCGCGTTGCTACTCTGAGGCAACCAGCCCTCGTAGCTCAGGGGAAAGAGCACCGCTCTCCTAAAGCGGGTGTCGCAGGTTCGAATCCTGCCGGGGGCACCATGTGATGTCTCGGGACATCGGAATGGCTCGGACCTGCGGTGTGCAGGTTCGGGCTATTTCTTTTTTGGTGCGGGGCCGGGTGGTCGGCCGGTGGGCTGGTAGTCGCGGCGGGGGTCGATGATGAGGTCGCGGAGTAGTTCTCCGGTCGCGGCATCGATGATGCGGACGTGCAGGTCCTGGACGAGCAGGATGACGGGGGTTCGGGCGTGGGTTCGTCCGACGCCGATGTGGTGCAGGCGGCCGCCCAGGCGGAGGGTGACCACGCCGCCGTTGTCGATCTTGTCGCGGCGGACGCGGTCGCGGGTGCCGCTGCTGCGGTCGCGTGCCGGGCCGGTTGTGAGCAGTGATTGGTAGATGGTGGCTGGGGTGGCGCGATGGGGCAGGGGTACCGCGCAGCGACCTCAGCCGGCGACTGGTGCTCCACGACCAACGCGGTAATGACCAAGCGTGCCTTCGACATCGCCAACCATCGACGGTAACCACCGTGTCGCCTATGACCTGAGACACCTGTCGCCGATGTCCTGAACCAGGACACTGCCGGGGGCACAAGATCCCTGGTCGCAAAGCCCACCTCGTCGGGCGCCGTCCGGTCCGACGAAGTAGCTGCGGAGTGAGACGCGCACCGAACAGGTCACGCCCTGCATCGGCCTCCCCGGTGACCGCTTCGACTGTACGACCGCCGGACGCGCAGCACTCGTCGCGGCCCGCGGGACCAGGAATGGATCCAGGTGCCGAACGGGAACCGGACAGGTAGCGAACCAGGCATGGTGGACGACGATCGCGGGCTCGTCCACGCATCTCGCGACAGTCCACTAGGGACCGTGGGGCGCACCGTCAGCCGACGAGCCTGGGCAGCAGGTCACGCACGCCGCGCCGGAGATCGTCGAGTGCGCCTTTCGCGCCGACGAAGTGGCGCAGCAGCGCGTGCTGGAAGAGGCCGTCGAACATGGCGTAGGCATCGGCCGGGGAGCAGGCCGGCCGGCCGCCGCTGAGCACGGCGTAGGCATGGACGTTGCGCCAGATCATCTGCTGCAGACTCTCGTCGATCTCGGCGACGTCGTCCCGGAAAGCCTCCTCGAACATCGACTGCGTCCGGAGGTCGTACCAGAGCCGGTGCATGAGCGGGGCGTCGGCGAGCGCGGTGGCCAGTCCGTCGCCGCAGGCGATGGCGAGCTCGTCGGGGGTGGACGCGTCGGCGACGAAGCCGTCGTAGCGCTCCACGCAGGCGGCCTTGTAACGCCGGACGCAGTAGGTGATCAGCTCACTCTTGTCGGCGAAGTAGTAGTGCAGCAGACCGTGGGAAAACTCGGTGTGCTCGGCGATCGTGCGCAGGCTGGTGCGAGCGTAACCAAGGTCGGCCAGGGCCAGCAGCGCCGCGTCCGCGAGCTCGCGGCGCCGCTGCTCGAACTTGTCGACGCGGGTCCGGCTCCTCGCGGCAGCTGCGGTGGTCACAGGCCAAACAATACCATTGAGCGGTCTATTAACCAGTCGTCCAGAAAAATCTTGACAATCGTCCAAGGACGCGCCAGGGTCGCACTGTGAGCAGGCTCACCGAACCAGCCTGAGCCGGTCGCCATGGCGCGCGACCACAACCGGAGACAACGATGTCGCTGACGTTCTACCTGGACAAGGGTGCCTCACTGGACCCCGGAGCACCGTGCCTGACCCTCGATGGGGTTTCGCTGTCCTACGACGAGGTGGTCGAGCTCACCCACGCGGTCGCCCGGGCACTGCGGCGTTCCGGAGTCGCTCCGGGAGACAAGGTAGGCATTCTCTCGGCCAACGATCCGACCGCGTTCGCGTGCGTGTTCGGCATCGCACGGGCGGGCGCGGTGTGGTGCCCGATCAACCCGCGCAACGCCGCAAGCGAGAACGCGGAGCTGCTCGACCTGTTCGACTGCACCACGTTGATCTTCCAACCGGCCTTCGACGAGCTGATCCGCCAGATCGTCCCGAAGCTCCCCAAATTGACCACGGTCGTCCGGCTCGGCGACGGCGACGACCTCGCACCGGGCTTTCACGACTGGCTCGATGCCGCCCGAAACGATCCGCCCGCCGAGTCCGCGCCGCCTGAGGAAGTGGTCGCGCTGGTCGGCACCGGAGGCACGACGGGCCGCCCCAAAGGCGTCATGCTCACCGACCGCAATCTCGAGTCGATGTCGGCGATCACGCTGATGAGCTATCCCTTCGAGGGGCGCCCGGTATACCTTGCCCAGGCCCCGCTGACCCACGCGGCCGGCGTGCTGTGTTTCCCGATCCTCGCCCTCGGCGGCGAGGTCGTGATCATGGCGAAGCCCGATGTCGGCCGGTTCGTGGAGCTGATCGAGCGCCACCGGGTCACGCACACCTTTCTGCCCCCGACGCTGATCTACATGGTCCTCGACCACCCCGCACTGGACAGCACCGACCTGTCGTCACTGCAGTGTTTCTGGTACGGCGCGGCACCCATGTCGGCCGCCAGGCTGGCCGAGGCCCTCGACCGGATCGGGCCGATGGCGCAGCTGTTCGGTCAGTCCGAGGCGCCGATGATGATCTCGACGATGTCGCCGGCCGAACATCGCCTGCCGGACGGCAGCGTCCACACCGGACGCTTGTCGTCCGCGGGCAGACCCTCGCCATTGGTCACGGTAGCGATCCTCGATGAGCAGGGGCGGCACGTACCGCGCGGAGAGCGCGGGGAGATCTGCGTGCGCGGCTCACTGGTGATGGCCGGCTATTACCGAAATCCCGAGGCCACGGCGGAGGCCTCCGCGGGCGGGTGGCACCACACCGGGGACATCGGTTTCCTCGACGAGGAGGGCTATCTCTACATCGTCGACCGCGCCAAGGACATGGTCATCACCGGCGGTTTCAACGTCTACTCCGCCGAAGTGGAACAGGCGCTGATGGCTCACGGCGCGATCCGCGACTGCGCCGTGGTGGGCCTGCCCGACGACAAGTGGGGCGAACGTGTCACCGCTGTTGTCCAACTGCGACCCGAAGTGGCGCTCGACACCGGCGAGCTGATCGCGTTCGTCAAGGAGCGCATCGGCAGCGTCAAGGCGCCCAAACAGGTCGAGATCTGGCCGGACCTGCCGCGTTCCACTATCGGCAAGGTTCTCAAGAACGAGATCCGCTCGAAACTCACCGGCAGCTGAGCCGAAGAGCCCGGCGAATCGTACAAAGAAACGCAGCAAGGAGGCTGTACCACCATGAAACTCGCGCTCTATCTGCCGAACTTCCGTGACAAGGTGACCGTGCCGGAACTCGAGGACCTCACCGGTCTCGCCGAAGACCTCGACTTCGACTCAGTCTGGACACTCGACCGGATCATCGTCCCGGAGTCGTCGGACCGCGGGGAAATGCAGAATGCTTTCGGCTTGATCGAGGGATTCCCTCGTGGTCTGCCGGTGAGCTCGCGGGGCCAGTTCCTCCAGGGAATGCCGCTGATCCCGTGGCTCGCGGCGAAAACCTCGAAGGTCCGGATCGGCATGAGCATCATCGACACGCCCTACCGCTCGCCCGGTGTCCTCGCCGCGGAGCTGGCCACCATCGACCATCTCTGCAACGGCAGGCTCAACGTGGCCATCGGCTCCGGCTGGATGCCCGAAGAGTTCGCCGCCGCGAGCGCGTCGCATATCTATCCCAAGCGGCACAAGCATGTCCGCGAAACGCTCGAGATCATGCAGGGCATCTGGACGAACGATCTGTTCGAGTACCACGGCGAGTTCGCCGACTTCGACAAGAGCGGCTTCGGGGCGAAGCCGGTACAGAAGCCGCACCCGCCCATCTTCTTCAGTGGTCTCAAGGACGCTAAGCGCTCGGCGAGCCGCATCGCCAAGTACGGGCTGTCGGGCTGGATCGGGATCCAGGACTCACCCGAGGACATCAAGCGGTGGCGCACCGAGATCCAGAGCGAACTCGACGACCTCGACACGTCCCGCTCGGTCGACGACCTCGAGATCAGTAGCATGATCTGGTTCGTCATCACCGACCAGGAGATGGACCAGAGCCCGATGGGCAAGGGCACGAACCTGCTCGCGGGCACGGCCGCGCAGATCACCGACATGCTCAAGCGCTACCAGGAAGCTGGTCTGACCATGGCCTTCCTGTGGCCGCCGTTCCAGGACGTGCCGGTGGCCAAGACGCTGGACGACATGAAGCGTCTCAAGGAAGAAATCATGCCCAAGATCGACGCCATGTGATTCCCCCCAACGAAGTGAGAGGAACAAGGAATGTCTGAGCTCGAAGGAAAGCGCGTCTTCGTCACCGGCTCCGGTAGCGGGATCGGCAAGGCGATCGCGAGTCTGTTCTCCGAACGCGGCGCCAAGGTCGTGGTCAGCGACATCAACGCGGACTCCGCCAAGCAGTCGGCCGAGGAGATCGGCGCCGCGGGCGTCGCCAACTGTGACGTCGCGGACGAGGGGCAGGTGCAGACCGCCGTGCAGCAGGCGGTGGATCTTCTGGGCGGCCTCGACGTCCTCGTCAACAACGCCGGGATCGAGGTCTCGTCACCGTTGCTGCAGCAGCCGACAGAGAGCTTCGACAAGATCTTCGCCGTCAACGTGCGGGGCACGTTCGTGGCGATGAAGGCGGCGATCCCGCATCTCGTTGCCTCCAAGGGAAACATCGTCAACATCGCGTCGATCGCCGGTATCGGCGGCAGCCCCCTGCTGGGCTCGTACTGTGCGACGAAGGCGGCAGTCATCCAGCTCACCCGCGTCGCCGCGGTGGAGATGCGGCCAACGGGCGTACGGGTCAACGCGGTCTGCCCTGGCTTCGCCGACACCGCCATGGTCGACCGGCTCAAGCCCGACTTCGAAGCGGCGACCCAGACTCCGTTCGGCGACCTCGTCGCCGCGAAGCAGGGCAGGCTCGGCACCCCGCAGGACATCGCGGAGGTGGCGGCGTTTCTTGCGTCCGACCGGGCGGCCTGGGTCACCGGCAGCCACTACGTCCTCGACGGCGGCCTGACCGCGTCGCTCGTGTGACGTCCGGGCGGGCGATCGGCGGGACTTTCGGTTCGTCCTGCCGATCGCCCGCCCGCTGTGGGCCGGGGCGATGATCAGGTTCGTGCCGGCCGGTCAGCTGCTCGACCCGAACTTCGTGACGTAGTGCTGCGGAGCGGCACCCTTCAGCTCGAAGGCCCAGTTCGACGCATCGGCGAGTGTGCTCACGGGTGAGACTTCGCCTGGCTCCGACAGGGTTTTCTCTTGCGCCGCCACTGTTTCCGCGGAGAGCGGATCGATGACCATTCCGTTCGATCCGGCTACCCACTGCGACCTGATGACGCCACCTTTCGTGTCGATCACCGCGCCGTTCAGGTGGCACGATTCGTGAACCAGCCAGGCCACGACCGGCGCTACCGCGCTTGCCGGGAAGAACTCCCGCATCTTGGACGCGTACCCGGGGCTCATCGCCTCTTCCGCCATCTTGGTGTGGGCGGTAGGGCACAGAATATTGACCGTAACCCCGCTCCCCGCCATCTCCATGGCGATCGACTTGGCGAACGCGATGACCGCTCCTTTGGCTGCCGCGTACCCGGCCGCGTGCGCCATCCCGAGTAGTCCGGTGTTCGAGCCCGTGACCAGGATACGTCCGTAAGACCTCTTCACGAGTTCGGGCCATGCGGCGGTAATGAGCGAAAAGTGACCACCGAGATGAACCCGTACCGTCCGGAGCAGCGCATCGTAATCCGTTTCCGCGAACGGGCCCGTCAGGTGCACGCCGGCGTTGTTCACCAGAAAGTCGAGGCTGCCGAAGCGGGCGATCGCGGCCGCGACCAGGTCCCGGCCGACGCCGGGCTCCGATACGTCACCGAGAACACCGCTCGCACAGCCCGGGGAGAGCTCGGCGCACTCGTCGAGAACGGCGCCCAGTTCAGGGGAATCACCGGTGCCGTCCCCAAGATCGTTGAGGATCAACTTCGCGCCCCGCCGCGCCAACTCCAACGCGTACTCGCGCCCGAGGCCCCGACCGGCGCCGGTCACAATCCCGACCCGACCGTCGAACCTGAGGTCGCCGACCGATGCTGCCATTATGCGCTACCTACTTCCACCGGAACCGGACGAATTCGCAGGGGTTGCATCGCTACACCGGGCCCTCGCTTCGCGCCCAAGGGGTCCGGCGCACCAGAATGGTGACGATCCCGTTGACGCCCCATCCGACAATCGCGAGAATCAGCACCGCTGCCAGAACGCCCGACATCTCGAGCAGACCCGCCTGATTGGCCACCAGGTATCCGAGGCCCTCCGATCCGGCGAGCATCTCGCCGACCACGGCGCCACCCAGGGCGTAGGGAACACTGAGCCGCAGACCAGCCATGACGTAGCCACCGGTGGCCGGCAGGATCACCTTGGCAAAGATCTCGCGCTTGGACCCGCCGCAAACCTTGCCGAGCCGCACGTAGTCCTCGTTGACCGCCTTCACCCCGGCAAGAGTGTTGACCAGCATGATAAAGAAGACAATGGACACCACCAGCACTATCTTCGACGTCCTCTCGATCCCGACGAGAAGTACGAAGAGCGGAGCCAGCGCGAATCGAGGAGTCGCGTTGACCATGTCGATGAACGGCTGAGTGACCTTGTCCCAGAAGGGTGAGCGTGCCAGGACGATGCCAATCGTGACGGCGGCCACGACCGCGATGACGAACCCAATGCCCGCTTCGTAGAACGTCACCCAGAAGTTGTGGAGCAGTGTGCCATCGGTGATCCATTCACCGAGCTTCGACGCGACCTCCGTCGGCGAGCCGAAGTTGAGCGGGTCTATCACGCCGCTGTTCACCAGCACCTGCCAGACGACGAAGAAGGTCGCCACGATGGCCAACTGCGTCAGATGAACAGTCGTCCTGCGTTTCGCGCTTCCGCCCCTGCGCAGCCGGGATTTCCGGTTACTACCCGTGGCCTTCGCCGGATGTGGGTCGACATCCGACACAGCGGGTTCAGAGGTTGTGCCAATGCGGCCGGTGCGCCCGTCCGGCGCATGCCTGGTCGCCCCCACTCCGTGGGACTCCGCCATCATGCTGTCGCTCCTTCTACCGCCATGTCGTCGTCCGGAACATCGAGTTCCTGGCGGAGATCCGACCACAACGAGCTGTAGAGCGTATGGAAGGCATCCAAACGCGGGAGGTCGAGGACGACGCGAGGGCGAGCGATCGGCACGGAATAGATCGACTTGATCCGGGCCGGCCGATGAGTCATCACGAAGATCCGGTCGGAAAGTGCGATGGCTTCCGTCAGATCGTGCGTGACCATCAGAACCGTCGGCCGCTGGGCTTCCCAGATGCGGGCGAACTCGTCCTGCACAAGAACGCGGGTTTGCGCGTCCAGAGCGCCGAACGGCTCGTCCATGAGGATCACGTCGCTGTCGGTTGCGAGCGTCCGGGCGAGGGCCACCCGTTGACGCATACCTTGCGACAATTCTGACGGATACTTCCCGGCGGCGTCCTGGAGACCGACCAACTCCAGCAGTTCCATCGCGCGAGCGCGCATCTCCGCCCTGGACAGCTTGTTCTCCCGTCGCTGCCCCACCTCCATGGGGAAGCACACGTTGGCCAGCGCGGACCGCCATGGATAGAGCGCGTCCCGAGCGAACATGAACGACACCGTCTTCCCCTGCACCCCACCGACGGTGCGGGCGTCGATCAGGAGCTCGCCGCGTGTTGGTTCCAAGAAACCGGCGAGCAGGTTCAGCAACGTCGTCTTGCCGCAGCCGCTGGGGCCGATGATACTGACGAACTCGCCCGGCGCTATGTCCAGACTGACGCCGCTCACCGCTATCGTCGAGTCGTTCTGGTCGATGGAGTCTTGCGCGAAGTAGTGCGTGACCTCACGGATACTGATTTTCGGCTGCATCGGAGAGCCGCTGCCGATTTCGTTTGTCATGTGTGCGGACCACCACCGTTCCAGGGGGCGACGTAGTCGGCGTAACTCAGCTCCCGGGTGATCACCCCGTTCTTTTGCATCATGGCGAGGGCGCTGGTCCACTGCGCTTGGGCGTACTCACCACTTGGCTTGAGTGTTTGCACGAAGGTGTTGATGCTGGTCGTCAGCGTTTTCGGGTCGACGTTGAGGCGACCAGCGACGAACTCCTCGATGTCTTTCTCGTGCGCCGGATCGCGGGCGTAGTCCAAAGCTTGCTGAATGGACTTCTGGTAACCGGACGCCACGGTCGGATTATTCTGGTAGAAATCGCGGGTGACGGCCGGGGTCCACCACGGGATCAGAAACGCGTCGCCACCAGGTCCCTCGCCCTTGTATATGTCGAGAAGCGATACGCCCCTACCCTGGCTTTGGATGGTCTCGAAGAGCGGACTGGGGACGAGGCCGGCGTCGTAGTCGCCCCGCTCGAGCCCGGCAACCAGCGTGTTCGCGTTACCTGCCGGAACGACCGTGACATCTTTGCCTGGCGTCAGGTTCGCGAGAGTTGCCAGGTAGATCGCGGTCTGCTGGATCACTCCGGACGCGGTGGTGGTTCCCACCTTCAGGCCTTTGAGCTGCGAGATGGCTTGCGGCCACCGGTGAGCCGCCGCCGCCAGCGGGCTGTCGCGCCGAACCATGAGAGCCACCGAAGGGTGCTGCATCGGCGAGGCCAGGAAGGTCAGTGATCGGCCTTGGGAAACCGGGATGAGTCCGTTCGCTCCCACATTGGCGATGTCGATATCACCGGCGACAAGTGGGCTGATCGGATCTGCGCTCGACACGAACTTGGCCTTGATTCCGTTCTGCGCAAATAATCCCAGGTGGTCGGCCAGCAGATTGAGGTAGTCCGTGGACACGATTGGGTTGAGCGTCATGATCCGCAGGGTTTGCGTCCCTTGCTGGCCGCCCGACCCACTTGTGTTGCCGCTCCCGCACGCAGCGAGCAGCGTGACACAGGCAATCGCGGTCCAGATGGCAAGGATTCGTCGTTGAATCGTTGATCTCATCGGTACACTTTCCTCAAGACGACAACTCCGCAGGACCCAGAATGTCACGTCATGAGGCCTGCGGGAGACAACTACGGTAGTCACCCGCGCCGGCGATGCGGTCGGACTCGGCAGCACCTGCCGGAGCAGGACGATTCAGCCAAACTAGTGTCCATTGTGGCGCATGTCGGAGCGCCGTTCTTCTCGTTGCGTGCTGCGCAACGCACGTCCGGCGCGTCAGGTCATCGGCGGCGGCCGCCGCCTCGTCCTCGAAGTAGCAGCCATCGCTGACCGGACGACGACCTCGGAACTCCTGTTCGCCCGCGTCCCGAGGCCCATACGCAATTTCGTATGGGAATACGATATTCTGTTTCAGGCAATATGTCAAGGCGGGGCCGGAAACCGCTATGCGTCATCACTGTCCACTTAGGACACCGCTGCCTACTTACGACGAACACCCGAACCCAACAGCCGGGGGTTCGGGTGCCGGCATTTCCCGAGACATCACATCGCGGAGGCGGATGGGAATCGAACCCACCTGACCCGGAAACCGGATCACGACAGCTTTAGAGACCGCGGAGCCCACCAGAGCACATACGCCTCCCTGCCGACGCGGAACCAACCGCGTCCGCGGCAGCCAGGCGGGTACCGGATTCAGCACCGCCGCGGCGAGCCGCGAGCATAGTAGTTGCTCCTGGAAAGGTCCCAAGAGCCGTTCGTTCGATGGACAAGGTCCCCAGCCACGGAGGACTGGGATGTAACGACAGCCCGGAGCACGCCGGCGCTTTGACCATCGGGCGTGCCACGGCGTTCAGTGGACGGCTATGCGGGACGTGCAAGCGCCGGTGGAGCCAAAGGAAGGGATCCACGCGGAATGCTTGCCCGAACCGCCGGCGACGACGACGTGGAGCTGATCGGGGCCGTCGCTGACGGGATAGCAGCCGCCCACGGGCTTGATTCCCCAATCGGCGAATTGGCTGTGATTGCCTTCCGAAACCCTCTCTTCCGGGATGCGAGCACGCTCAAAAAGCCACTCCTGGATTGCGCGCACCGTCCACCCGTCTCTGTGTAGTGTCGCCGCATGTTCCGGGCTGAGGACGAGAAAGTGGGGGCCACGGACGTAAACCTGGTTCGACCCGGACTCGGCCATCGTCCCGGCCGTGGTTATCAGGATATCCTCCCCCGTCGTACTTCCGTGGTCGTTGACATTGTGCGGAGGTTCGGCGGCCATGACCGTGACGACGCTTTCCGCCACGTCAAAGCCGCGGCGCACGTGATACGGATCCCACGGCGTCTCAGTCAGGTTCTCCGCGAAACAGAACGAGTACTTGGCCGGTGATCCCTGGGTCGATCGGTCCATCGTCCCCGGCCGCGCGCCGCCGATGTTCGCCAGTACGAGGGCGAGTGCGCGGCCCAGCACGGCGTTCGCCCGCGTCCCCTGACCGAAACAGTTGCCGCCGGCGTTCATGTCCAAGGCCTTCGAGAGAGGGCCACTCACCAGCATCATCGGCGCACATGGATGCGTAGTGGCCAGCGTCCCGTGCAAGTTGTAGGCCTCGTTCTGCACCGCCTGCACGGCCGCCAGCACAACGGGTAGGTGCCCGGGTTGACATCCCGCCATCACGGCGTTCGCGGCGATCGACCACACGGTGGGCCGAACCCGCCGAGGCGGCAGTATGTCGAACTCCGGATGAGGAGTCGGCAGCGCCGAAACCGCTGCCTCGACAAGCTCCTGGGTCGGGGCGATCGTTGGTAGTCCGTCACCCCATCCCCGTTCTTCCGCCCAGGTGAACCAGCCGGCGGCATCGAGATCGGGCACGTCAAGAATTTCGCAACCGTTCACCGGACTCACCTCGTCGCCGCTATCTCATCGAACTGCCGGACAAGTTCCTGGGATGCCACCGCGATTCGCGATGTCAACTCAGCCTCGGTGAGGCCGCCGACAGGGTGGTCGACAATGATCAGCCTCGGCCGCACACCGCGGACCGCGGCCTGTGCCTTGACCAAGGGCAGAAAGCTGCGCGTTACGAGGAGGAAAACGACCAGTCCAAGTCGTTCCAGTTCAACCGAGTCGTGGAGACTCCACGACGAGCACGAGCCCTAATCGCCGAGTCCGACGAGTGCGAACCGGTAGCGCTCACCGGCTTCGGCGAGCAAGGTCCGCGGTGCCGGGCGGGCCGAGTCCACCTTGGTCAGGAAGCCGGAAGGAGCGAGTCCTCGGGCGCTCTCCAGATGCTGGGCAACAGCTTTCATCAGCGGAGCCGCGTTGGGCTTGTTGTTGGACAGGACGCACAGCGCGTTCGAGGAACTCGCCGTGCGGGCACAGGTATCGGACTCGCTATCCTCTGCCACCACGAGGCCGAATGTCGGATCCACGATCTGCATAGGACTGGGCCTTTCGATGCTCTGACTGAGCGGCCACTTGCACAGGAACACGTGCAGACGCCGTTGGGCGAAACCGCGACGCTGGCCGACTCGCCCTCCTGTTCACGTATGCGTACCAGCGTACGAGAGTGCGTAGACTGACGGTAACCGCGCATACGCTCCCGCGCAAGGGCTCGGAACGGGCCCACGACCTCGGGGAGTCCACTCGTTCCGCACCCAGGTCTACCGGCGTCCGATCGAGGACGTCGCACCGTCCGGCTACCCGGGGCGGCGTTCGTCCAGTTGACTCAGTCGTTCCTCCCACATATGCTATACGAGATTCTGAACAATCGTACATGGACTCGTACGCGGTGAAATCCGCGGGATAAGCCGTTTCAGCCGGCGGGACCGGAGGCTGTTCACCCGGATCCACCGAGCCCCGTGGTATGCGTGGCACAGGACAGCACGACAACAGCGACGTTGGATCCCCGGAGGCATTAGCCATGGGCGAGTACGAAGTGCTTTGGCCGCTCGGTAAGCGCGTGATCGACGAGGTCGACGCACCGGATCGTCCGTCAGATCTGCGCGGTCGGACAATCGCGTTCTTGTGGGACGAACTGTTCCGCGGCGATGAGATGTTCCAGGTGATCCGCGAGGTCGCGGCGGAGCGGCTCGGTGACGTGACCTTCGTCGACTGGCAGGAATTCGGGAACTTCCACGCGTCCACCGCGGAGGAGCGACGAGTTCTCGGTGAGTTGCCCGAACGTCTGCGAGCTCACCGGGTGGATCTGGTCATTTCTGCGGTCGGTGCTTGAGGCTCCTGCATGCCTGCCGTGATGCGGGCCGCAGCAGTCGCCGAACGGGCCGGGGTTCCAGCCGTCGCGATCGGCGGAGCCGGTTTCGAGCCAATGGGCCGGGCAATAGGAAAGTCGCTCGGCATTCCCTACGTTCCCATCGTGGGCTATCCGGGCGTGATCCTGATCGACGACACTTCGACCTTCCGGCAGAAGATCCGAGAGGTCGTCGCCCCGGCGGTGCTCGATGCCTTCGCCGCCGATCAGGTGGTCACGACTGCCGCCACCGACGCCGACCCCGGGCCTCGCGACGTCGTACTCCGGGGCGATATCGACGCGGTACAGGACTTTTTCGAGGAGCGGGGCTGGACCGACGGGCTCCCCGTCGTCCCGCCGACGAAGGACCGCGTCGAGAAGTTCCTCGCTCACACGATCCGCGATGCGGACGAGGTCCTGGGCTGCCTCCTCCCCGACCAGCGCGAGGCGACGGTCTGGAACGTGGCGGTGAACGGGGTGATGGCCGGCTGCCGGCCCGAGTACATGCCCGTCCTCATCGGCATCGCCGAGTGCCTCGCCGACCCT
>Ga0081455_10000723_pt1 | contig 42827 bp, 41 predicted proteins | sample TabmetS3T2R1_FD_70207 | JGI IMG/M metagenome (GOLD analysis project Ga0081455, IMG submission 70207) | Tabebuia heterophylla rhizosphere microbial communities from the University of Puerto Rico - S3T2R1 | ecosystem: Host-associated > Plants > Roots > Rhizosphere ... | reverse complement strand
ATCACCAGGCCCGGCGTCTGCGAGACGGTCTCGAACTGGCCGTCGGCCTGGATCTCGCCGATCAGCACCGGCTTGGTGATGTGATGGTTCGGCATCATCGTCGAATAGCCGCCCGTCAGGTTGGGGACCGAGACGCCGACGATGGCGTCGATCACCTTGTTGGGATCGGTCGATCCTGCCTTCTTCACCGCTTCGACCCACATGTTGAAGCCGATCACATGCGCTTCCATCGGATCGTTGGTCACGCGCTTGGGATTCTTGGTGAAAGCCTGCCAGTCCTTGATGAACTTCTCGTTGGCCGGATTCTTGACCGATTCGAAGTAGTTCCAGGCGGCGAGGTGGCCGACCAGCGGCTTGGTGTCGATGCCGGCCAGTTCCTCTTCGCCCACCGAGAAGGCGACGACCGGGATGTCCTTGGCCTTGACGCCCTGGTTGGCGAGCTCCTTGTAGAACGGCACGTTGGCGTCGCCATTGATGGTCGAGACCACCGCCGTCTTCTTGCCGGCCGAGCCGAACTTCTTGATCTCGGCCACGATCGACTGCCAATCAGAATGACCAAATGGCGTGTAGTTGATCATGATGTCCTCGGCCTTGACGCCTTTCATCTTGAGGTAGGCCTCGAGGATCTTGTTGGTGGTGCGCGGATAAACGTAGTCGGTGCCGGCCAGCACCCAGCGCTTCACGCCCTCGTTCTCCATCAGGTAGTCGACCGCGGGGATCGCCTGCTGGTTCGGCGCCGCGCCAGTATAGAAGACGTTGCGCTGGCTTTCCTCGCCCTCGTACTGCACGGGATAGAACAGGAGCCCGTTAAGCTCCTCGAACACCGGCAGCACCGACTTGCGGCTGACCGAGGTCCAGCAGCCGAACACGGCGGCCACCTTGTCCTTCTGCAGAAGCTCACGCGCCTTCTCGGCAAACAACGGCCAGTTCGAGGCCGGGTCGACCACGACGGCCTCGAGCTTGCGGCCAAGCACGCCGCCTTTCTTGTTCTGCTCGTCGATCAGCATCAGCATGACGTCCTTCAACGTCGTCTCGCTGATGGCCATCGTGCCGGACAGAGAGTGAAGGATACCGATCTTGATCGGCTCCTTGTCCTGGGCAAAAGCTCCGGATATCGCGCTAGCCGCAAGGCCAGCGGCGACGAGGCCGGTCCGCAATAGTGATCCCAACGCCATCCCGCTCTCCTTTTCCTTATCGCGACGGAAAGCCCGCCGAGATCGGGAAAGCGAAAGCCGTGCCAAGTCAGAATCGAAAACTACACATGGCGTCGGTGAAAACGCCCAATCTCCAGCACGGAGCCGCAGAATTTGGCGATCCACGAACACATCCGACGCAGCCTGGGCCGGATTCACTAGAGCTCGCATTCATAACAGGCAGGTCTTTGCCCAGGATCCCACCAACTGCCCGGGATTTGATCGCATCAAGGACTCAGTTGTCGAATGTTCCGCGATACTCCTCGGAAGCATCGGCACGCGTATTCAGCTCGAACATCACGCCGCCGGGCGCCCGGCAGAAGAAACGGGATCCGCGATCGTTGTTGAAGATATCGGTCTCGAGGTGAACGCCGTCGGCCTTGAACCGGTCGTAGAGCCTGCGAACCTCCTCGACGCTCGACAATTCGAACCCAAGGTGGAAGGTTTTGGGCCAATCGGGCCGGGCGTCGGTCGCTGCCTCGATCACCACGTCGAAGCCAGGCCGTTTCAGGATGTAGTACTTCTCGCCGACTTTCTGGGCGATCGTGAACCCCAGATGCTTCTCGAAGAATTCGGCCGTCGCCGGCAAATCGCTGGTGGGAAAGCTCAGGTGATTGAGCTTCATGGTGCTGATCGTGTCGATCATGGTGGGCCATCCATCTTGCAGCGGAGCGGCCCCATGCCGCTCTCCCGCTGTCCCGAGTAATGTGAGTAAAAGCTCACTATTCTGCTACTCGCATGGCGTCGATCCAATGCAAGGCCCGTAAATGAAAGCTTTGATGCCTCAGGCTTTTGTCGACCGACGCCGCCTGCTCACATTCCGGCGCGTGACGGGAGCCTTGCCGTCCGTCGCGGCTACCGCGGAGAGATAGCCGAAGACGGCTGCCCGGACTCGACGTTCTAGGTCCTGGATATCGCCTTCTTCACGCTCGCCCGCGGCATCCACCATGCCTCTCATCATGGCAGCGAGATCGCCGGCCGCGACGTCCGGCCGTGCTGTCTTGGGCATGTCGCTGCGCCGGATGATGTCGACGAGCGCGGCCTGGAACTCATCGAGTTTCGCCACCTCGGTACGAAACGCCGGCCGGCTTTCTTCCACGTCCAGGAGGCGGGCCAACACGGGTCGCCGCAGTTGCTGTCTGACCGTGGCCACGATCAGGAGATCCATTGCCGCTATCCCCGACCGCTGGCCCAACGCCACGATCGCATCAGCCCTGAACTGCGCGGTCTCGCGGCGCATGAGCGCGATCATCAAAGCGTCCTTACCGGGAAAATATTGATAGAGCGATCCGATGCTGACGCCAGCTCGCCGTGCGACCGCGTTCGTGTTGAAGCCCTCAAAGCCTTTGGTTTCCAGGATCTGGGCGGCCGCCTCCAGGATCGATGCCACCGTCTCGGACGCACGCGGCTGCCGCGGCGTCTTGCGTGGCCGGAGCGGAGACGTCTTCAAGGCTCGAGGCATATCGGTGCCCTTAGTGCGCAGTCAGCCCGCCCTGACGCACGATGAAGGCCGCGACTTCCTCGACGCCCTTGTTTTCCTTGAGGTTGGTGAACAGGAACGGGCGCTGGCCGCGCATCTTGCGCGCGTCGCGATCCATCACCCCGAGGTCGGCGCCCACGAGCGGCGCGAGATCGATCTTGTTGATCACCAGGAGGTCGGACCGCGTGATGCCGGGTCCGCCCTTGCGCGGGATCTTCTCACCGGCCGCCACATCGATGACATAGATGGTGAGATCGGCAAGCTCGGGCGAGAAAGTGGCCGCAAGGTTGTCACCGCCCGATTCGACGAACACGATCTCGAGCTTCGGCCATTTGCGTACGATGTCGGAGACGGCCGCAAGGTTGATCGAGGCATCTTCGCGGATCGCGGTATGCGGGCAGCCACCGGTTTCGACACCCACAATGCGCTCCGGCGCCAGGGCTCCCGCGCGGGTCAGGAATTCCGCATCTTCCTTGGTATAGATGTCATTGGTGACAACCGCGATGTCGTAGGTGGCCCGCATCTTCTTGCACAGTCGCTCGACGAGCGCCGTCTTGCCCGATCCCACCGGACCGCCGACACCTACCCGCAAGGGACCCCGCAATTCCATCCTGAGCGCTCCTGTCGGTCCTTATAGTGCCGGCATTATCACGAGCGAAACAGGCGTGTGTACTGGGTCTCGTGCCGGATCGAGCACCAGTCGAGCAATGGTGTCGTTGTCCCCACCTCATCGAGGTCGGTGACGGCCAGCGCCGCTTTGGCCGCGTGCCGAACCGCCTCTTCGAGGCTGGCCAACGCCAGCTGACCGTCGCTCTGGCCCAGCGGCACGGAGCGCACAGCGGCCGAGATCAGGTTGGCCGTGAAGGCGTGAAGATAGCCGGTAAGGGCCACGTCGATCGCAATACCGTGCACGGCCGCCGCCAAAGCCACCGCAACGGGCAAGGCAATCTCGCCCGCCAGCCGCTCGTGCGCCGCTTCAAGGTCCGGGTGCGGCCAGGCGGTACGGGTGATCGCAAGGAAGGAGCCGCCCTGCTGGCGCGCCTCGAGAGCCATCTCTGATGTGCCACGCCAGGCGGCCGCGCGTTCGGCGATGGTGTCGAACGCCGACCAATCCTTCGCATCAGCGGCCCGCCAGGCCATCGCAAACAGCGCGCCATCGACGCGACCGGTACTGTTGCGCAACACGGTTTCCAGCCAGGCAACCAGCGATGCGCGGTTCGTGATGAAGCCCTCCTCGACCGCTGTTTCGATCCCATGGCTGTAGCTGAAGGCGCCGATCGGATAGGCCGGCGACAGCCAGGCGAGCAGCCGGTAGAGCGGATCAGCCATGGCGTTCGTCGTGCAGGGCACCGTGACGATGACCGAGATCGTGATTGTGCTGGCCGTAAGCCCCACCCTCGGGATCGAACGGCGCCCGCACCTTGCGCACTTCGGCGCCAAGTCCCTTCAGCATGTCGATGATGACGTGATCATCACGGATCAGGATCCGGTCGCTCCCGATCTCCGCCGGCAGGTGCCGGTTGCCAAGATGCCAGGCAAGGCGCGCAAACGACGCCGGATCGCGCCCGCGCACCTCGACCAGGTCTTCTTCGGCGGCCCTGACCTCGACATAGCCCCCTTCCTCAAGCCTCAGCCCATCGCCGGTACGCAAGACAATCGGCTCAACGAGGTCGAGCAGGAAATCGGTGCGACCATCGCCCAGCATCCTCAGCCGCCGACGATAGCGATCGTCGAACGGCAAGGTGACGGTGTCGATCTTTTCCGCCACCGGCCACCGGCCGGCTCGGACGACTTCAGTCGCTCTTTTCATCAACCAACTCGTGTCATCCCGAGCGTAGCGAGGGATCTTTCTCGTTGCCTCAAAGGTCCCTCGCTACGCTCGGGATGACAACGTTGTTGATACCTCGTGGGAGCGTCAAAACAAGAAATAGCGCTGCGCCATTGGCAGCACATCGGCTGGCTCGCAGGTCAAGAGCTCGCCGTCGGCGCGCACCTCGTAAGTCTCGGGATCGACCTCGATCTTGGGGCAAAGAGAATTGTGCACCATATCCTTCTTGCCGATCTTGCGCGTGCCCTTCACCGCCGCCAAAGGCCGGCTCACCCCCCACTTCTTCGCCAGGCCCTTGGCCATCGCCGCCTGGGACGTGAACAGGACCGGGCTTGTCACGAGGCTGCGTCCGAAGGCGCCGAACATCGGCCGATAGTGGACCGGCTGCGGCGTCGGGATGGAGGCATTGGGATCGCCCATCGGAGCGGCTGCGATCGACCCACCGATCAGCACCATATCGGGCTTGGCACCGAAGAAGGCCGGCGACCAGATCACGAGATCGGCGCGCTTGCCAACCTCGACCGAGCCCACATGCTTCGAGATCCCATGGGTGATCGCGGGATTGATCGTGTACTTCGCGACATAGCGCTTGGCGCGTGTATTGTCGTTGTCGCCCTGCTCTTCCTTCAGCCGCCCGCGCTGCTTCTTCATCTTGTCGGCGGTCTGCCAGGTGCGGATCACGACCTCGCCGACGCGGCCCATCGCCTGGCTGTCGGATGACATCATCGAGAAAGCGCCCATGTCGTGCAGGATGTCCTCCGCCGCGATCGTCTCCTTGCGGATGCGGCTTTCGGCGAAGGCCACGTCCTCAGGGATACGCGCGTCGAGATGATGGCACACCATCAGCATGTCGAGATGCTCGTCTACGGTGTTCACCGTGTAGGGCATGGTGGGATTGGTCGAGCTCGGCATCACATTCTTCTCGCCCGCCAGCCGAATGATGTCGGGCGCATGGCCACCACCCGCGCCCTCGGTATGGAAGGTCGCGATGGCGCGGCCCTTGAAGGCGGCGCGCGTGGTCTCGACGAAACCCGATTCGTTCAGCGTGTCGGTGTGGATCGCGACCTGCACATCCATCCTGTCGGCAACGGAGAGGCAGTTGTCGATGGCAGCCGGTGTCGTGCCCCAATCCTCGTGCAGCTTCAGCCCGCAGGCGCCAGCCTCGACCTGCTCGCGAATGCCGGCGGGCTTGCTCGTATTGCCCTTGCCGAAAAAGCCGAGATTCATCGGCAACCCTTCGGCCGCCTGGAGCATGCGGCCGAGATGCCACGGTCCCGGCGTGACCGTGGTCGCAAGCGTGCCGTGTGCCGGACCGGTGCCGCCGCCCATCATGGTGGTGATGCCGCTATAGAGCGCGTCATCGATCTGCTGGGGGCAGATGAAATGGATGTGGCAATCGATGCCGCCTGCGGTGATGATCTTGCCCTCGCCTGCGATCGCCTCGGTGCCCGGCCCAATGATGATATCGACGCCCGGTTGGACGTCGGGATTGCCTGCCTTGCCGATGCCCGCGATGAGCCCGTCCTTGAGGCCGATATCGGCCTTCACGATCCCCCAGTGGTCGAGGATCAAGGCATTGGTGATCACGGTGTCGACGGCGCCCTGGGCGCGGGTGCGTTGGCTCTGCCCCATGCCGTCGCGAATCACTTTGCCGCCGCCGAATTTCACTTCTTCGCCGTAGATCGTGTGATCCTTCTCCACTTCGATGAAGAGATCGGTATCGGCGAGCCGTACCTTGTCGCCGACCGTCGGCCCGAACATGCCGGCATAGGCTGCGCGCGAGATCTTCGTCGGCCCTTCATTCGACCGCCCGACCCTGGCGATAGGCCCAAGCTTGCCCGAAACCTTGCCCTGGAATCCGTGGGATTCACGCCCGCCCATATAGGGCGTGAGCCGTACCGTGCGCGACTGGCCAGGCTCGAAGCGCACCGCCGTGCCGGCCGCGATATCGAGCCGCATGCCCTTGGTGCGCGTCCTGTCGAACTTCAGCGCCTCGTTGGTCTCGAAGAAATGATAGTGGCTGCCGACCTGGATCGGCCGATCGCCGGTGTTTGCAACCTCGATGGTGATGGAGTTTCGGCCCTTGGTTGCGTTGAGCTCGAGTTCGCCTGGGCTCGCGAGGATTTCACCCGGTTTCATTGGTAGCTCCTTTGCCCTCCCGCCTCGCCCTGAGGAGGCGCGGAGCGCCGTCTCGAAGGGTGGGCCGCAGGCACGATGCGGGTTCCCATGCTTCGAGACGCTCGCTGCGCTCACTCCTCAGCATGAGGTTGAGCGGTTTCATCGAATGGGATTGTGGACGGTGACGAGCTTGGTGCCGTCGGGGAAGGTCGCCTCGACCTGGATCTCGTGGATCATGTCGGCGACGCCTTCCATCACCTGCTCGCGGCGGATCACGGTGCCGCCGTCGCGCATCAGGTCGGCGACCGAACGGCCGTCACGCGCACCCTCGACCACGAAGTCGGTGATCAATGCCACGGCTTCGGGATGGTTGAGCTTCACGCCGCGCTCGAGCCGGCGGCGCGCCACATTGGCCGCCATGGCGACCAACAGCTTGTCCTTTTCCCGAGGCGTCAGATTCATTGCCTGCGTTCCCCCTGGCCTTTTTTCAACTATAGCGGCCAACCGGCTGCATCAAACATGCCAAACGCGCGGCAATTGCCGGCCGCGAAAATCGCCCAGGAAGCGTGTGGTCGCACGCCGTACCGCTGTCGCTTCGCCCAGAAGCCGCGCGACCATTACGCCGTTCACCAGCGTGACGCCGGCACGTACCGCCTCTGCGTTTTCCAGCAGCGTCCGCGCCCTTTCGAAATGAGGGGCGGGTGTTTCCCAGACGCCGATCACGGTCGCGAGCGCATTGGCGTCGCCAAAACCCGCCCCAGCCGGTGTCTCCCCTTCCACGCGCAACGCGTCGGTCCAGACCAGCCGGCCATTGCGCCGCACCGACCAGGCATCGAGCAGCAGGCCGCCCGTGAAGCGCTCGCCGGAGGCGGCGCGGCCCAGCACCACCATCTCGCAGGCCTGCAACGATCCCCCCTCGGCGATATCGACCGTAGTGCGGCGCTTCAGCCGCGCACCTTCAAACACGATCGTTTCCTGCGGCAGCCAGTCGAGTGAGGCGGCCTCGCCAACCGACAGGGCTACATCGATCGTGCAATGCTCGACCGATCGAGCGGCGCGATAGACCTTTTCTGCAGCCTGGGTGGTGGCAACGGCCGTCGCACCGGGCCCTGCCTCGACCGCCATCTTCAGCACATCGCCGTCGGTGACGCCGCCCGAGGTCGTGACCAGCACCGCTTCCGTCGCATTTCCAGGCTCCGGGTCCGGGAACAATACCCGGCAGGGATCGCGTTGATAGAGATCGGCCAGGCGCGTCGCGCCGTCCCGCACTGCAAATACCACCCGGCTTTCGCCGGAGGCGCGTTGCAGGCGGGGACGGGTAGCGTTCATCGGGCTGCCCTTGATAGATTAAGGACCGAAATGAGCAAGGCTTTCACCAAGGAAACCGACGACGAGCTGGACGACGACCTGCCCGAGGACACGGGCGGGCTGCCGACGGGTGCGAAGAACTATATGACCCCACAGGGCTTCGACCGCATGCGCGAGGAGCTGATGACGCTCATGCGCAAGGAGCGGCCGGAAGTGGTGCAGGTCGTGTCATGGGCAGCCGCCAACGGCGACCGGTCAGAGAATGGTGACTATCTCTACGGCAAGAAGCGCCTGCGCGAGATCGACCGGCGCATTCGCTTCCTCAGCAAGCGGCTGGAGCGCTCGGAGGTCGTCGATCCGGCCAAACGCCCCAAGACCGATCAGGTGTTCTTCGGCGCCACCGTGACCTGGGCCAACACCAAGGGCGAGGAACGTACGATCAAGATCGTGGGCATCGACGAGGTCGAACCCGGCAAGGGCCATGTGAGCTGGATCTCGCCTGTCGCCAAGGCGCTGATGCGCGCCTACGAGGGCGACGTCGTGAAGATGCACACGCCGGGCGGCGTGGAGGAGATCGAGATCGTGAAGGTTATTTACGTTTGAGGTCGGCGAGCAGCCGATCGACGAACTTCGGCGAATAACCCAGCATCGCCTCTTCATCTGACAGCTCTTCTTCAAGCTGACCCAGCGCCTCGACGAACGAGCCGCCCTTCGCCAGCGCCTTCTCGACAAGAACGGCGGCCTTCTCTTTACCCATCTCCTCGGCGAGCAGGAAAGTGGCGCGCTCAGCCAGCACCATGCCGGAGGTGGCGTCGATGCTGGCCTGCATGTTGTCGGCGTCGACCGTCAACCCCGACGAGACTTCGAGCATCGCCTCGACAGCAGAACCAAGGGCATCGAACAACGATGTGAGCGCCGGCCATTCCGCCTGCCAGCCGCCGAGCGCACGCTCGTGCTCCTGAGGCATGGCGGCCACGACTGTCGCAGCGAGATGCGGCGCCCGCGTGGCAGCGGCCAGGACCAGTGCCGCACCGATCGGGTTACGCTTGTGCGGCATGGTCGACGAGCCGCCACGGCCAGCGCCAGAGGGTTCCGCGGCTTCGGAGACCTCGAACTGCATCATGAGCGAGATGTCCCGCGCCGCTTTGCCCAGCGCGCCGACCACGAGGGCCGCATCCTGCGCCACGGCAGCAATGCGCACCCGCTGCGTGAACCAGGGCGCCGGCGGCAGCCTCAGGCCGAGGCGCTTCGCCAGTTCCGTCATCACCGGCTTTGCCTTGTTGCCCAACGCGGACAACGAGCCCGACGCGCCTCCGAACTGAAGGACATGCGCCTCCAGAAATGAGGCCGCGAGCCGGCGCTTGGCGCGATCGATATCGGATGCCCAGCCGCCGATCTTCTGGCCGAGCGCGAGAGGCGTCGCGGGCTGCAGGAGCGTGCGGCCAAGCATCGGCGTCGCCCGATGCTTCTTCGCAAGGCGCGCGAACCGGTCGACGATGCGGCCCAGATCCTTCAGCAGCGGCAGCAGCGCCTCGCCCATTTGCAGCACGAGCGCGGTGTCGATCACATCCTGGCTGGTAGCCCCCCAATGTACGTAGGCAGCCGCTTCCGGATTGCGCTTGCGCACCTCCTCGGTGAGCGCTTTCACCACCGGAACCGTCAGCGTCGCGGTGCGCCGTGCCGCCTCGGCAAGAGTCACCGGATCGTAGAGTGCGGGATCGCAAGCCTCGACGATGGGTGGCGCATACTCGACAGGGATCAGGCCGGCGCCGGCGGCTGCGTGTGCAAGTGCTGCCTCGAAGCGCAGCATGTGCCGCAGCGTCGCCTCATCCGAGAAGGCTCCAGCCGTCCGGGCCGCTGCCCCGAGCGCATTGACCAGACGGCGGACCATCGGATCAAACGTCGAAGAAGACGGTTTCGTCGGGTCCGCCGAGATGGATCGGCAGGCGCCATGTTCCCTTGTCGTCCCGCTTGGCAAGCAATGTTGCACGCCGCTTTGGCTCGATCTTTTTCAGCACGGGATCGTCCGCGTTCGCCGGATTGCCATCGAAATAGAGGCGTGTTGCCAGACGGTTGAGCAGGCCGCGGGCGAAGATCGAGATGTTGATGTGCGGCGCCTGCAGACCGCCCTCGGGCCACGGTACGCGGCCGGGCTTGATGGTGCTGAAATGGCTGCAGCCGTCACCATCGGTCGAGGCACGGCCGAAGCCGTCGAAACCGGGATCGAGCGGCAGGTTGCGGCGATCCTCGGGATGGTTGTAGCGGCCATGGCTGTTGGCCTGCCAGATCTCGAACAATCCGTCGGGCACGATTGCGCCGTCGGCATCATAAAGGCTGAGCACGAGGTCGATTCGCTCGCCGGTCACATTGGCCGGCGCAAGGTCATGACGATAGGCCTTGATCAGCGTGCCGAAATAGAACGGCCCGATTGTCTGCGATGGCGTTGCTTCGTTTGACATGAACTCATTCCATGGGCGTGGCGTTGCGGCCGCGCAGTACGATATCGAAGTGATAGGCGAGTGCCCATTCGGGCCGGGTCGAGCCCATATCGAACGCTGCCTGCAGGCGAGGCCGCGCCACCTCCGGCACCGAGTTGTAGATCGGATCGAAGGCGAGCAACGGATCGTTGGGGAAATACATCTGAGTGATCAGGCGCGTGGCGAAGGCGGGCCCGAACAGCGAGAAGTGGATGTGCGCGGGACGCCAGGCGTTGTGATGGTTCTTCCACGGATAGGCGCCGGGCTTGATGGTGATGAATTGATAGCGGCCCTCCGCATCCGCCCGCGCGCGCCCACCACCATAGAAATTGGGATCGAGCGGCGCGTCATGCTGGTCGCCCGGATGGTGGTAGCGGCCGGCCGCGTTGCACTGCCAGATCTCCACCAGCGCCTGCGGTACAGGCTTGCCGTCTTCGTCGAGCACGCGGCCATGCACAACAATCCGTTCGCCGAGCGGCTCGCCCATGCGCTGCCGTGTGAGATCGTTCTCGAGCGAATCGAGCCGTTCGGAAACCAGCAACGGACCGGTCACTTCGGACAACGTGTGCGGCAGGGCCACCGGCGTCTGGCGCGGTGCGCGCAACGGTGTCGACTTGTACTCCGGCGACAGGTTGGGCGGATGCGTGCCGGCGGACGGCCGGCGGTAGGTTTCTTGAGTCATTTTCAGGACACGCAGTCTTGTAAAAGGATTGGTGTCATCCCGAGCAAAGCGAGGGAACTTTACTCATTGCCCAAAGATCCCTCGCTACGCTCGGGATGACACCGAGTGTGGAGCGCACTCTAGCGCGGAAATCAGGCGGCGCGCACCTCCAGCCCCTTGGGTGTGGCACGATAACCGGTGAGCGTGCGGTCGGCGAAGCCGAGCCGCCAGTTCAGCATGCGCGCGGCATAGTCGCCCATGCGAGAGGCGTAGGCAGGATCGGCGGCCCGGTTCACGAACTGATGAGGATCGGCCTTGAGGTCGAAGAAGAGCGGCGGCAAGGCGGCGAAGTGGACGTACTTGAAGGCCTCGTCCTGCACGACCGCCAGCGAGCATTTGTCCATCGCCACGCCCAGCGAGCTTTCGGGTTGGCTATAGTAGAGATCGCGGAAATCGAACTCGTAGTGCACTTCCGTCCGCCAGTCGGCCGGTGTCCGGCCTTCACAAAAATCGAGCAGCGAGCGGCCGTCGCACTGGCGCGGCACGGGCAGGTCGAGCCATTCGAGGATGGTCGGCATGGTGTCGACGGTCTCCGTGAACGTCTCGATGACACTGCCGCGGGTGCCGTCCGCCGCACGGCGCGGGTCGCGGATGATCATCGGGATGCGATAGGACTCGTCGAAATAGCCGATCTTGCCCAGCAGGTGATGATCGCCCAGCTGCTCGCCATGATCGCAGGTGAAGACGATCAACGTGTCATCCCATTGTCCTGTTTGTTTCAGATACTCGAAGACGCGGCCGAGATGATCGTCGATCTCGCTCATGAGACCGCAATAGGTGGCGCGCATCTGGGCCACTTGCCCTTCCGTCATCGCCGAGCCGGGCTCCTTACCGTCCTGGAAGAAGCTCGCCTGCTTGATGTTCTTCACATAGTAGGCAAGCAGTGCGTTCTGTTTGGCCTCTTCCTCAGGCGACGCCGCGCGCACCACCTCAGGCATATCCTCCGGTCGGTAGAGCGCATTGTATGGCGCCGGAGCGATAAAGGGCGGATGCGGACGATAGTAGCCGAGATGCAGGAACCATGGCCGGCCGGCGCGACCATGCAAGTAGGCGAGCCCACGCTCGGTGAACCACGCCGTGTCCGACAGCTCCTTCGGGATCACCGCGGGCTGCGACGTGGCGCCCGCGCCCGGCGCGCCTTGCGGCAGCCAGATATCGTCACGCTGCTTCGGCAGCTTGAACCCCTGACTCGCGACCCAGCCGAAATAGGCGTCGCGGTTCTCAAATGACCCGACCGGGTGGAAGCCGTCCATGATGTCGCCCAGCACGAAGAACCGCGGATCATTGGGCGCGGTTCGGCGTGGATCGGGTGTCGTGGTCGTGTAGCCCACCAAGGCGGGATCGTAGCCGCCGCGCCGCAGCTCATGCGCCAGATTGGTGAAGCGCGAATCGAGCGGGATCGTGTTCTGCACCGCGCGATGGTTCATCATGTACATGCCGGTCAGCAGGCTCGCCCGCGCCGGTCCGCAGGGAACGGCCTGCGTGAAATGGTTGCGGAACGTCACGCCCTCGGCGCTGAGGCGATCGATGTTGGGCAGTTTCAGATAGCTCGCACCAAGCTTGGGCAGCATCGCGCCCCGCCATTGGTCGACCACGATCAACAAAACGTTCCGTACGGCTGGCATGCAATACCCTGAGGTTGGAGGCGCGCAATAATACGCTAGAGTTGGCTCAAATCACCGGAGGAGACTAGCCGTGGCGAAATTCAAGATCGTGACAACCGGCCCGGGCGGCACCGATCATTCGCTGGAAATGGAGGCGCTGGCCGCGCTGGGCGCGGAAATCGTCGAGGTTTCAGGCGGCGACGGTGAGCTCGCCAAGGCCGTCGCCGACGCCGATGCGATCTATGGCAAGGGCCGTCCCCGCATCACCGCCAAAGTCATCGAGGCCGGCAAGAAGCTGAAGGTCGTTTCGCTGGGCAGCGTCGGCGTCGACTCGGTGGACGTCGAGGCAGCCACCAAGCTCGGCATTCCGGTCACCAACTGTCCCGACACCTTCATCGAGGAAGTGGCCGACCATGCCATGACGCTGATCCTCGCCTCCTGGCGGCGGCTGGTGGTGCAGGACCGCATGGTCCGCAACGGCGAATGGGCCAAGGCGCGACCGATGCTCTACCAGTTCCCGCGTCTGATGGGCCAGACGCTGGGCTTCATCTCCTTTGGCCACGTCGCCCGGGCAGTCGCCAAGCGCGCGGCGCCCTTCGGCTTCCAATTACTGGCCTACGATCCCTACATCGAGGAGCTGGTGATGTCGGAGTATGGCGTGCAGCCGGTCGGACTCGACGAGCTGCTGCAGCGCTCGGATATCGTCTCCATGCATGCGCCCGGCACCAAGGACGCCCATCACCTGATGAAGGAACCGCACTTCCGGAAGATGAAGAAGACCTCGCTGTTCGTGAACACCGGACGTGGCTCGACGGTCGATGAGTCCGCGATGATCAAGGCTTTGCAGGAAGGCTGGATTGCCGGCGCCGGCCTCGACGTGCTCGAGACCGAGCCCGTGGGTCACAACAATCCGCTGCTCGGCATGGACAATGTGATCCTGACGGCGCACGTCGCCTCGGCGTCCGACCGCTTCGACAAGGCACGCAAACGCAGAGTCGGCGCGGAACTTGCACTGGTGCTCTCCGGCAAATGGCCGCGCGCCTGCGTCAATCCCTCGATCCTGGAAAAGTCCAAGCTCGAGCGATGGCAGCCCTTCTCGATGGAACGCGGGCCCGGAAACTAACGAAAACCGGACTAGCGCAACCGGCCGAGCCGCTCGCGTATCGCGCGTTCGCATTCGGCAAGGCTCTCGAATGGGCCGAGGACAACTTTGTCGCTGTCGTCGACCGCATACCAGCCCGCTTCGCGGACGCGGTAGTCGCCCACATCGTCGTCAGCGATGTGGACGGCGATCAGGTCTTTCGAGAACAGCATTTACCTATCGACGTAAGACGCCGGCGGCTCTTTTCAACTCGTCGCGGGCCATTGACCGACCATGAATGATAACGTTATCATAAGTGATAACAAAGGACTAAGGGAGCGAACAATGGCTGAGCCAGTAGCTGCCGCAGGTGGCGGCGTTTCCGCATCCAAGCTTCGCCACGTGATGATGGCGTCGGCCGTCGGGTCGGCCCTGGAATGGTACGACTTCTTCATTTACGGCACGGCATCGGCGCTGGTGTTCGGCGAGCTGTTCTTTCCCAAGTACGACAGCAATGTCGGCACACTCGCTGCCTTCGCGACCTTCGCGGTGGGCTTCATCGCCCGTCCCTTCGGCGGTCTCTTCTTCGGCCATTTCGGTGACCGGATGGGCCGCAAGCCCATGTTGGTTGCGACCCTCCTGCTGGTGGGTGGCGGCACGTTCCTCATCGGCTGCCTGCCGACCTATGCCTCGATCGGCATCTGGGCGCCGATCCTCCTGCTCTTGATGCGCCTGCTGCAGGGGTTCGGTGCCGGTGCCGAGTACGGCGGCGCGGTGATCCTCGCGGTCGAGTTCGCCCCACCCGGCAAACGGGGCCTCTACGGAAGCTTCGCGCCTATAGGCGTGACGGTGGGCAATCTCCTCGCCGCCGGCGTCTTCTATCTCGTCACCATGATGTCGAAGGACGATCTGCTGTCCTGGGGTTGGCGCATCCCGTTCCTGGTCTCGCTGCTGCTGCTCGGTCTCGGTGTCTACATCCGCGCCAAGGTCTCGGAGACGCCGATCTTCACCGAGGTCGGCGCCAAGCGGCCGCCGCTCAAGGCGCCGGCGATCGAAGCGGTTCGCCGACACCCTCGCAACTTCCTGGTCGTGATCGGCGCTCGGCTGGCCGAGAATGGGTTGGGCTATCTCTTCCCGGTCTTCGGCCTGAGTTATGTCATCAACACCCTGCACATGCCGAAGGAAGTCGCGATCACCGGCGTGATGCTGGGCAATGCCGCCGAGATCGTCGGCATCCTGTTCTTCTCCTGGCTTTCGGACAAAGTGGGACGACGTCCCGTCTACATGGGAGGCGCCCTCTTCTCCGCCGCCTTCGCCTTCCCGTTCTTCCTGCTGACAAACACGCTCAATCCGACGCTGATCGCGCTTGCCTTCATCCTGGTGATGGGCATTGGCAGTGCCGCGATGTTCGGACCACAGGCCGCCTACTTCGCCGAGCTGTTCGGCCCGCGCCTGCGCTACTCGGGTTTCGCTTTCGCACGAGAGTTGGGCTCGATCCTGGCCGGCGGCCCTTCACCGTTCATCGCCGCCTTGCTCGTTGGTTACATGGCCGGTGCGCCGTGGGGTGTCGCCTGCTACGTGATCTTGCTGTCGTTGATTACAGCTCTTGCCGTCTGGTGGGGGCCGGAGACCAACAACAGCGACCTTGCGGACGACGCAGCGCAAGAGCCTATGCTGGCGTCGCGCGCTACTTAGGACGGCGGGTCCAGCGGTCGATATTCACGGCGCCAGGGGGCACTTCGCCTTTCACGAGGGCCTCGACTTGGCGCACCGTGTCGAAGGCTTGGCTCTCGCTGGCAGGTGGCGTCAGGCCGCCGATATGCGGTGTGGCGATGACATTGGACAATCGCGCAAGCTCCGGCGACGGCATCTGATCGGGCGCACGACCCACGTCCATCGCGGCACCGGCGATCCGGCCCTCCTGCAGCGCCCGAGTCAGCGCCGCTTCATCGACCAGATTGCCGCGCGACATGTTAATGAAGAAAGCGTCAGGCTTCATGCGTGCGAAGGCCGCGGCATCCATCAGGTTCTCGGTCTCCTCGTTGGCAATCGCGAGACAGACCACGTAATCGGCCCGACCAAGCAGCTCTTCCAGGGGCAGCTTGATGAACCGGCGGTCGTCGACCTGCGCATAGGGATCGGACACCAGCACCGTCATGCCCATGGTCGCCAGGAGCGGCGCCAGTTCGCGCGAGATGCGGCCATAGCCGATGATGCCCACCGTGCTGCCCGCAAGCTGGCGTCCGATCCTGATTTCAGGGGCGCCGTCTGCCTGATAGGCGGCGACGGCACGCGAGACGCCGCGCGACAGATCGACCAGGAAGCCAAGCGTCAGCTCGACAACGGACTTCACGAAACCTGCCTCGGCATGCGTCACCAGCACGCCCGCCTGCGAGGCCGCGGCGACGTCGATGTTGCGGATGTCGATTGCGCTCCGCATCACGGCCTTGAGTCGGGACAAGTTGCCAAAGATCTCGCCCGGCATCGCGGTCGCTCGATCGGCGATGACGAAGTCGACGTCGCGCGCCGCCCGGATCACGCCCGCCGGATCGAGCGGCGCATCGCCCTCGTGCGTCACGACCTGCACCAATTCTGCAAGCCGCTTGAGAGCACGCGCGCCGTAATATTGGTTGAGGGCTTGCGGAACGTGGGTGAGCAACAGTTTCATGCCGTAACGATATCAGTAGTGGCAATCGCAGCCGAGACCCGTTCAAGAAGAAGCGCTAGACTCCATCCATGGCCGCTTATCTCATATCGGATGTCTCAGCACGCGACCCTGCCGCGCTCGAAATCTATCGGACTCGCGCCGCTGCTTCGATCGCCCGTTACGGCGGGCGCTACCTGGTGCGCGGCGGTGCGATCGAACCGCTCGAGGGCGACTGGCGGCCACGCATGATCGTGGTCGTCGAATTTCCTGATGTCGACCGCGCTCGCGCTTGGTACCGCTCGCCCGAATATGCCGAGGCGCTTGCCGTCCGCGACGCCGCCCTTAGCCGAAAGCTGATCCTGCTTGAAGGCGTCGAACCACCGATTTAGGCGTGCTTCACGCCGGGATCGCCGGCTTCGACGGCAAACCGCGTTAACGTCTTGATGCCCGACTTTGGGTCGCGCACGTCGTCGACGGTGCGGAAGGAAACGGTCGCGGCCTTGGCGTCGAGCGCGATATGGCCATAGCCATAGACCTCCCCTGCTCCGTAGCGCAGATGGGGGTTGTCGCGCAGCAAGGGCTTTATCCGCTCGTTCGTGAAGCCTTGCGACGTCACCGAACCGCCCACGAATTCGGTCGCTACCGTGCGCGACGCAGGCGAGGCGAAATCCTGCTTGAGATCGGTTGCCCAGAAGGAATGGACGTCGCCGCTCATGACGACGGTGTTTTTCGTCGGCGAAGCCGCGACGGCGTCCAACAGCTTTCGACGCGCAGCCGGATAGCCATCCCAGCCGTCACCCCAAAAAGCTCGCTTGTCATCCTTGGTGAGCCGGCCGGCCTCTGCCATTAGCGTCTGCTGGGCGATCAGGTTCCAGCGCCCCGAGGCCCGCTTCATGCTGTCGGCAAACCACGCTTCCTGCGCGGCACCCAACATGGTGCGCGTGGGATCGAGCCTCTCGGCGCAGTCCACCAGCAGGCGGTCGCGCGTGAGCTCGGCATGGCAGGCGTTGTGTGCGCGATACTGCCGATCGTCGACCACGAAGAGTTCAGCGAGATCTCCGAAGCGATAACGGTCGTAGAGCTTCAGCGAGGATCCTTTCGGCTGCATCGATAAGGGCAGCGGCATGTGCTCCCAATACGCCTGGTAAGCGGCGGCACGGATAGCCAGGAACTGTTTGGGATCCGAATCGGTCGGTGAGAGATCGTTGGCGTAGTCGTTGACAACCTCGTGATCGTCCCACGTGACGATCCACGGATGGCTGGCGTGTGCCGCCTGCAGGTCCGGATCGGATTTATAGAGCGCATACCGGTTGCGATACTCGAACAGAAGCGTGGGCCGCCCGGCCCCATGTTGGCGCACGTGATTGCGGCCCCATGAGATCTCGTAGATGTAGTCGCCCAGGAACAGCACGGCGTTCAACTCTTCGCCTGCCATGTGGCGCAGGGCGGCGTAATAGCCTTGCTCGTACTGCTGGCAGGAAGCGAAGGCGAACCGCAGGAGCGGGACGCGCTCGTTCGATTCAGGCGCTGTGAGGGTCCGACCGATCGGGCTTTCCTTGCCGTTCACGACGAAGCGATACCAGTAGGGCCGACCGGGCTTGAGCCCATCCACTTCGACATGGATGGAATGCCCCCAGCGCGGCTCGGCAGTCGCCTGCCCACGACGCACCACCCGTTGCAGACGCTCGTCCTCGGCGATCGTCCAGTCGACTGTAAACGTGCCGGTCAGCGGCTCTATTGGCGAAGTCGCCAACAACCGCGTCCACAGCACCACGGACTGGGGTGTCGGATGGCCGGAGGCGATCCCCAACCCGAAAGGATTTTGGGCCAGCGGCGCTTCGGCCCGCGCCAACGACGGCAGCCACAGGGCGCCAAGGCCCGCAACGAAGGAACGGCGATACATGCCGCAACCTTTACTCGGCCAACGCGACACTTCAATGGCGACGCGCTGGTCTGCTAGGGTCCGCTCCTCGAGGAGGAACGAACCCATGAGCGGAAAGATCGCAGTCGTCACCGGCGCCGGCAGTGGCATCGGACGCGCTTCGGCGCTGGCCCTGTTGAAGAATGGTTACAAGGTGGCGCTGGCGGGACGCCGCAAGGATGCGCTCGACGAAACGGCCAAGCTGGCCGGCAACAATGCACCCAGTGCCCTCGCGGTACCGACGGATGTGTCCAAGCGCGACGACATCGTGGCGCTGTTCGCAAAGGTCAAGTCGACCTGGGGCCGGCTCGACCTCGTGTTCAACAATGCCGGCGGCGGTGCGCCTCCGGTGCCGCTCGAGGAGCTGCCTTACGAGACCTGGCTCAACGTCGTGGCGGCCAATCTCACCGGGCCTTTCCTGTGCACGCAGGAAGCGATGAAGATCATGAAGGACCAGAAGCCGCGCGGCGGGCGCATCATCAACAACGGCTCTATCTCGGCCCATGCGCCGCGGCCCTTCTCGGTCGCCTACACCTCGACCAAGCACGCGATCACCGGCCTCACGAAATCGACTTCGCTCGATGGCCGCGCCTACGACATTGCCTGCGGCCAGATCGATATCGGCAATGCCGCCACGCCGATGACCGAGCGCATGACCAAGGGGGTGCCTCAGCCCAACGGCACGACCATGGTCGAGCCGCGCATGGACGTCGACGCGGTGGCGCAGGCGATCGTCTACATGGACAGCCTGCCGCTCGATGCCAACGTGCAGTTCATCACCGTGATGGCCACCAAGATGCCGTTCGTCGGCCGCGGTTGATCACTCACTTCCTCCCAACGCTATGCGTTGGGAGGAAGATCGCAAGCATCAGTATCCCTTGTCTTCCAGGTTCAGGAGTGGGAAGGCGCTGTGGACATGGGGCAGATTGGTGGGCCAGCCGGCGCTGATGTAGCTCTTGTCGAGCTGCTTGAGGCTGGTGACGCCTAAAAGGCCCATCGCCTCCCTCATCTCCTCCTCGAGGAGCTCGATCACGCGCTCGATGCCGGCGGCGCCCGCGGCCGCGAGGCCATAACAATAGAGGCGACCCATGCCCACCCAGTCGGCGCCCATGCAGATCGCCTTCACGATGTCAGTGCCACGGCTGAAGCTGCCATCGACGATCACCTTGGCGCGGCCCTTCACCGCCTCGACGATCTCCGGCAGCACCTCGGCCGAGCCACGGCCGTGGTCGAGCTGGCGGCCGCCATGGTTCGAGCAATAGACGCCCCAGACGCCGTGCTGCAGCGCGATCTCGGCATCTTCCCCCGCGCCGATGCCCTTCAACACGAACTTCACTTCCGGAAACTTCTCCCGCAGGCGCTTGAAGTCGTCCCAGGCGAAGGAGGCCTGGTAGTCCTGCCCCGTGGCCGCGGTGCGCCATGACTTCACGAAGCGCTTGGCGATGTCGCGCTCGCGTCGCGAGTAGATATTGCTGTCGACAGTGATGCAGAAGGCGTCGTAGCCCGCGCCCATGGCCTGCTTCACGCGCTCGACCGTCCAGGCCGCGTCGCCGCGCACGTAGAGCTGATAGATCTTGGGGCCGTTGCCGCCCTTCACGATGTCCTCGAGCTTGAGCGTCGTCACCGAGCTGATCAGCATGCCAACGCCTGCCGCACCAGCGCCCTTGGCAACGGTAATGCCTCCGCCCGCGTCAAACGATTCGAGCGATCCGACGGGGGCGAGCAGGACCGGAATGCGCAGCTTCTTGCCCAGGATCTCCGACGAAGGGTCGATCTTCGACACATTGCGCAGAACGCGCGGCTTGAAGGCGATCGAGTCGAGCGCCATGCGGTTGCGCCGAAGTGTCGTTTCGGTCTCGGTGGCGCCGATCAGATAGTCCCAGATATTGGGATTGAGCCGAATCTTGGCCGCTTTGACGATCTCATGCAGTGTGACGAACTGGGCTTCAAGGCCGCTTGGCATGGTTCCCCCGATACTCGAAAGACGGCCGTTTTTGCGCGTTCGCCGGGTGGCGTCAAACGCGATAGCCGGTTCCGCACGGCGACCGATGGCGCTAGGATTTCCACGAAGGACGAGTTCAGGAGGAGCGTTATGGCGGCTCGATCAGCGGCGGTTCAAACTCACGCGGACACGGCCATCCGCGTACGTCCGATCAACGGTTTCATCGGCGCGGAAATCGAGGGAATCGACCTCCGCCGGCCGCTGTCGCCGGCCGATTTCAGGGTCGTGCATGACGCTCTTGTTCAATTCGAAGTGATCGTGATGCGCGGGCAGGACATCACCATCGACCAGCAGATGGCTCTCGGGGCGTTGTTCGGCGAGCTGTCGATCCATCCCTTCTCGCCCAATCTCGAGGACAAGCCCGAGGTCATCATCCTCGATTACTCGGCCGACAATCCGCCGGCACTGACCGACATCTGGCATGCCGACGAGACGTTCCGCGAAGCGCCGCCGCTCGGCACGATCCTGCGCGCCAAGGTCGTGCCGGAGGTTGGCGGCGACACGCTTTTTTCGAGCATGAGCGCCGCCTATCGCGGCCTGTCGGAGCGCATGAAGGAGCACATCCATGGCCTGGAGGCGCTGCACGACTTCAAGCCTTGGCGCCCCCTGTTCGGCCACAGCGACCGCGCCAAGCTGCGCCGGCTCGAAGACGAGTTTCCCAACCCCTGGCACCCCGTGGTGCGTGTGCATCCGGTCTCCGGACGACGCATCCTCAACGTCAACCAGCAGTTCTGCGTCCGCATCAAGGATCTCAAACCCGACGAGAGCGATGCGCTTCTGGCCTTCCTCTATCGCCAGGCCGCCATTCCCGAATACCAGCTCCGGGTGAAGTGGGAGCCCGACATGGTTGTGATGTGGGACAACCGCTCCGTCTTGCACTACGCCGCCCATGACTACTATCCCGCGCGCCGCACTATGGAGCGCGTGACGGTGAAGGGCGACCGGCCGAAGGGCGTCGCCGGCCCCTATGCGCCCGACACCGTTGCCGCCAATGGCACGGTGAAGCCGACGGTGGCGGACGGAACAAGACCTGGCCCCAAACGCGCCTTCGACCGCTACTGAAATGATGTCGGAAGCCGCAATTCCGACCGCTGCGTCGATTCTGCAGGATGGATGCCATTGACCGAACCGAAGTTCGGTCCTTTGATCGCTATCAAAGCTGAATGCCGGCAATGGCATCAATACTGAGAGGCGAGGTTAAACAATGAAGAGACGCGTCTTTACCGCAGGCTTGGCGCTCGGCGCGCTCTTTCGGCCCTCGCTCTTGCGTGCGGCGCCCGCGCTTCGCGAAACGCCGTGGTTCGCCGAGCGCGTGAAGTCGGGTGAGCTGCCGCCCGTCGATAAACGCCTCCCGCAGCAGCCGTCTGTCGTCAGCTATTTTCCAGGTGGAGACGGGCCGGGCCGCCAAGGCGGCGAAGTGAACATGCTGATCGCGAATGCGCGCGATACCCGCCTGATGACCATCTATGCCAATGCGCGCCTGATCGTCTACGACGACAAGTTCAAGCTGCAGACCGATATCCTCGAAAGCTACCAGGCCAAGGAAGGGCGCGACTTCACCTTCAAGCTGCGCGCCGGGCACAAGTGGTCGGACGGCAAGCCCTTCACGACCGAGGATTTTCGCTTCTTCTGGGAGGATATCGCCAACAACAAGGAGCTCTCGCCGTCCGGTCCTTCGGTTGAACTCCTGGTCGACGGTGAGCCGCCAAAGGTCGAGATCATTGACGAACTCACGATCCGCTACACATGGGCCAAACCCAATCCTTATTTCATCGAAAGCCAGGCGCGTGCTGCACCGCTCTGGCTGTACCGGCCCGCGCACTACCTCAAGAAATTCCACATCAAGTACACGCCGGCCGAGGAGATCGCCAAAGCCTCGCGCGGCGGCCAAGGCGGCAACTGGGTGCAGATCATTCGCAGCGTCGACACGATGTACTACGACAGCAATCCCGATCTGCCGACGCTCAATCCCTGGATGCAGACGACGGCGCCACCGGCGCAGCGCTTCGTGTTCGACCGCAATCCCTACTACTATCGCGTCGACGAGAAGGGCTGCCAGCTCCCCTACTTCGATCGCGTCGTCTTCTCGGTCGTGGCTGCTAACCTGGTGCCGGCCAAGGCAGGCCTCGGTGAATCTGACCTGCAGTGCCGCTATCTCAACATGCGCGATTACACGTTCCTGCGCAAAAGCAGCAAGACGAGCAACGTCGAGGTCCTGCTGTGGGAGCAGGGTTCGGGCTCGCAGCTCGCGTTCTATCCCAACCTCAACGCGAAGGACGAGACGTGGCGCGCGCTCAATCGCGATGTCCGTTTCCGCCGCGCGCTATCGGTCGGCATGGACCGTGACGAACTGAACGAGGTGATCTATTCGGGCCTCGCCAAGCCCTCGAACAACACGATCATGCCGCAGTCGACTCTCTTCAAGGAAGAGTATGCGACCAAATGGGCGACCCACGACGTCAAGCTCGCCAACAAGCTCCTCGACCAGGTGGGCCTCACCAAGCGCAACGACGAGGGAATCCGTCTTCTCTCCGACGGCCGCGCCGCCACCATCATCGTGGAATATTCGAGCGAGGTCAGCGAGGACACCGACCTGCTCTCCCTGGTCGCCGACCAGTGGAAGAAGATCGGCATAAAACTCCTCACCAAACCCCAGTCCCTCAACAACTTCCGCATGCGTGCCTTCTCGGGCGAGGCCGTCATGACTGCCTATGCCGGTGTCGTGACGGCCGTTCCCTCGGCCGAGACCTCGCCCAAGGAATTTTGCCCGACCATGCAGGGCGGCCTGCAGTGGCCGCGTTGGGGCATGTACATCGAATCGAAGGGCAAGCAGGGCGAGAAATGCGACGTGCAGGACGTCTGCGGCCTGCTCGACGACCTACGGACCTGGGAAACGGCGACCGACAATGAAACGCGCCGCAAGGCCTGGGACAAGATCCTCCAGGCCAACATGGAGCAGGTCTATTCGATCGGCACGCTGAACAGCATCGGCCAGCCGATTGTGATCAGCCCCAAGGTCAAGAACGTGCCCAAGAAGGGCTACTATGCCTGGGATCCGGGCGGTTATATCGGCCTCTACAAGCCCGATACTTTCTGGCTCTCGTCCTGACGGTAGCTGTTAGCGCCCGACCCGCCAATTGACGTCGGCCGCGAGGCGACTGAAGAAGTCGGCCTCGTAGGCCTGTTCGGGCGTCGCACGCACGAGTTCGTCGATGCGATGGGCATCCTTGCCGACCAGGATGCGCCAGCGATCCGCCTTGACGCCGTCCAGGATCACACCAGCCGCTTCTGCGGCTGTCATCGGCGCCTCCTCGAGGAAGCGCCGGGCGCGTTCGCGGATAGCCTGCTCGATTTGGGCATCGGACAGCGCCGAGGCATCCCGGCCGGTCGAGGAGATGCGCGCCCGCGCCTGCTGGATCTGCTGCGGGCTCACGGTGTCGCTGTCGATGCCGCTTTGCACCCTGCCCGTATTGCCGGCGATGCCGGTACCAATATGACCCGGCATGACCACCGAGCATTTGATGTGCGGCGCATTCAATCGGAGGTCCGTCTGCAGGGCCTCGGAAAAGCCTTTCACGGCGAATTTCGCCGCGCTGTAGGCGGTGTGCGGCACGCCCGGTCCGATCGAGGCCCAAAAGCCGTTGACGCTGCTGGTGTTGATGATGTGGCCCTTGTCGGCCTTCTGCAGCATCGGCAGGAAGGCGCGTGTGCAGAAATAGACGCCGCCCCAGCAGATGTTGAACGTCCGCTCCCATTCGGCGCGCTCGTTCACGATCATGCTGCCACCACCACCGATGCCGGCATTGTTGAACAGCAGATGGATGCGATCGGTTTGGTGCTGCTCCGCCATCTCGTCGCGGAAGCGCAGCACCTGCGCCTCGTCGGAGACATCGACGATATGCGACGTGATCCGCAGACCCTGCGGCAGGCGCTCCTTCTCGCACAGCCCCTTGGTCTCGCCGAGCCCCGACGTCGAGACATCACACATGGCGATGCTGCAGCCTTCGGCCACGAGCTGGCGCACCAGCTCACGCCCCATGCCCGAACCTCCGCCGGTGACCACGGCGATCCGTCCTGCAAAGTCCTTCATGTGTTCCTCACCAGGTGTCGATATTGGGTCGTTTCTTGTGGCCATCGCGACGCTTGGCGTCGGCGCCGAGCAGTGCCGTCACGATCCAGCGGCGCGAATCAGCGGGATCGATCACCTCGTCGACTTCGAAGTAGGTCGCCGTGCTGAGTGCCTTGCCGCGGGCGTAGGCTGCCGCCACCATCTTGTCGAACAGCGCGCGTCGTTCGGCGGCATCGGTCACGGCCTCCAGCTCCTTGCGGAAGCCCAGCTTGACCGCGCCCTCGAGCCCCATGCCGCCAAACTCGCCGGTCGGCCAGGAGATCGCAAAGGCGCCAGCATGGAACGATCCACCCGCCATCGCCTGCGCGCCGAGCCCATAAGCCTTGCGCAACACGATGGTGCCGAACGGCACGCCGAGATTGGCACCCACCACGAAAAGCCGAGAGCAATGACGCACCAGCGCCGTCTTCTCGATCTCCGGCCCTACCATCATGCCGGGCGTATCGCACAGGAACAGGACCGGCAGGTCGAAGGCGTCGCAAAGCTGCAGGAAGCGCGCCGCCTTGTCGGCGCCATCGGAATCGATCGCACCGGCGAGGTGCGTCGGATTGTTGGCGACGATGCCGAGCGGCTTGCCCTCGATGCGCGCCAGCACCGTCACCATGCCGGGCCCGAAAGCGCGACGCAGCTCAAGCACCGAGTCCTGATCGCAGAGCGTGTCGATCACCGTGCGCACGTCGTACACGCGCAAGCGGTTCTCCGGGATCGCCCGCCGCAGCAGCCGTTGATCAGCGGCGCGCCAGTCGGTCACCGGCCCCTGGAAGTAGGACAGGTACTTCCTGGCGACCGCAACCGCCTCGATCTCGTCCTCTACAGCGATATCGACCGTGCCGTTGGGCACCTGCACGCTCATCGGCCCCACTTCCTCAGGCGAGAAGACGCCGAGGTTGCCCCCCTCGATCATGGCCGGACCGCCCATGCCGATCGACGAGTTCCTGGTCGCGATCACGACGTCGCAGCAGCCGAGCAATGCGGCATTGCCGGCAAAGCAGCGGCCCGAGTTGACGCCCACCAGTGGCACCAGCCCGCTCAGCCGTCCGAAGATATGGAAGGCCATGGTGTTGAGGCCGGCCACCGACTGCACGTCGATGTCGCCTGGCCGCCCGCCGCCACCTTCGGTGAAGACGACCAGCGGAATGCGCTGTTGCTCAACCAGCTCGAACAGCCGGTCCTTCTTCTCGTGATTGGTCTTGCCCTGCGTGCCGGCCAGCACCGTGTAGTCGTAGAGCGCGACACCGACGCGGCTGCGATCCGGCCCGAACAACGCGCCGTTCACGCGGCCGACTCCGGTGATCAGGCCGTCGGCCGGCGTCTTGGCCGTCAGATCCTCGACCGACCGGCGCGTCCGTTGGCTCGCGATGGCAAAGGCGCCGTATTCGACGAACGATCCAGGATCGACCAAACCATTCAGGTTCTCGCGCGCCGTCCGCTGGTTGGTCTTGCGCCGCCGCGCCACAGCCTCTGGCCGCTTCTCGTCGAGCGTGAGCGCGCGGCGCTCGAAGTACTCGGCGAGGTCGGGCCGGATGTGGTCGAGATCAACCTTCTCCTCGACCACGCCGCCTTTCACTTCGACATCGGCCTCTTCGACGAACAGCAGTGGATGGCCTTCGTAGATCGTCTCGCCGGCTTCGACCGCGATGCGCCGCACGTAGCCGCGCGCCGGGCTCTTGATCTCGTGCTGCATCTTCATGGCATCCATGATGAGCAGCGGCTGGCCTGATGCAACAGCATCGCCCTCCTTGACCGCGATGCTGACGATGGTGCCCTGCATCGGTGCCGGCACGGGCACGGTGCCCTCCGGCGCATCGGCCGCCGTTTCCGGTGCCGCCTGCGCCGATGCCTGCTTGCCAAAGGCCAACACCGCCAGAGGATCGACTGCATCCACTCTCGCACCTGCCTGACGGCCAACCGAACCATTGGATGCAGCCGCAGGGAAATAGAGGCCGGGTTGCAGTTTGGCCGCCGCCTCGATCAGCTTACCGGCATGCTCATCGACAAAGCGTGTATGCACCTTATCGGCATGGACAGCCGGATGGGCCAGCAGAGCACGCAGGAACGGGATATTGGACGGAGCGCCCTCCAACCGGAAAGCCGCAAGCGCCCGGTCGCTGCGCGCCAGGGCTTCGTCGAACGAGGCGCCATGCACGATCACCTTGGCGATCAGCGAATCGAAGTTGGGATTGGTGCGATAACCGGCGTAGCCATAGGTATCGACCCGTACGCCAGGACCGGAGGGCGGTTCGAAAGCCGCCAGCGTCCCGCCACCCGGCTTGGCCGAACCGTCGGCCGTCATGGTCTCCATGTTCACACGCCATTGGATGGCGTTGCCGCGCGGCGACGCATCCTCGACACCGACTTCGGACAAATCAGCGCCGCCGGCCAGAAGAAGCTGCGCCTTCACGAGATCGACGCCCCACACCTCTTCCGTGACGGTGTGCTCGACCTGCAGGCGCGGATTGGCCTCGATGAAGAAGAACTCCTCGCCATCGACCAGGAACTCGAAGGTGCCGAGGCTGCGGTACTTCACGGCCTCGGCCATCGCGACGGCGGCATCGACGATCTTCTTCCGCAGCGCCGGCTTGAGGTTCGGACTGGGCGCCAGCTCGACGATCTTCTGGCTGCGCCGCTGCAGGGTGCATTCGCGCTCCCCGAGCGCCACGATGCCGCCTTTGCCGTCACCTACGATCTGGACCTCGATATGGCGCGCCCGGTTCACCAGCCGCTCGGCATAGAGAGCGCCGTTGCCGAAGGCCGACTTCGCCTCCGCCGAGGCTCGCGCGAAAGCGTCGGCGATTTCGCTCTCGCTCCTGACCAACCGCATGCCGCGCCCGCCGCCGCCCGCGATCGCCTTGAGCGCAATGCCCGACTTTGCATGCGTCTTAAAGAAGGCCGCCGCCCCCTCGACGTCGATCGCCCCACCGGTACCGGGCAACACCGGCACCTTGCACTGCTCGGCATGGGCGCGTGCCGCCGCCTTGTCGCCGAACAGCGCGAGCTGCTCGGGTGTCGGACCCACGAAGGTGACCTTTGCATCGATGCAGTCACGCGCCAGGCCGGCATTCTCGGCAAGAAAGCCGTAGCCCGGATGAACGGCGTCGCATCGTGTTTCTTTCGCCGCCGCGACGATTGCCGCGATATCGAGATAGGCCGCAGCACCGCGTCCTTTCAACGCCACCGTCTCATCGACCCGCCTGGTGTGCAGTGATGTGGCGTCGTCCTCTGAAAACACGCCGATTGTGGCGATGCCGAGCTCCGCCGCGGCCTGGGCAATCCGGATGGCAATCTCGCCACGATTGGCGATCAGGAGTTTCTTGAGCATGGGATCAAGGATCGAGGTAAAAGCAGATCATGGCGAAGCGATTGCTGATCGTGGCACATGCACCGTCGGAGAACACGCTTGCCCTGCGGTTGGCGGCCGAACGCGGCGCGCTGAGCGAAACGACCGTGGAAGTCAGGGTCGCCGCCCCTTTGCAGGCCGGGCCGGACGATGTCCTGGCGGCCGAGGCCGTCATTCTGGGGACGACGGAGAATCTCGGCTACATGAGCGGTGCGCTGAAGGATTTCTTCGACCGATCCTACAACACGCTTCTCGAGAGGACGCAGGGCCTGCCTTGTGCCGTCTATATTCGCGCCGGCCTCGACGGAACGGGCACGCGCCGCGGGATCGAGACCATCCTGACCGGGTTGCGCTGGCGCATGGTGCAGGAGCCGCTGATCTGCCGCGGCCCCTGGCAACCTGCTTTTGTCGAGCAGTGCGAGGAGCTGGGCGCCGCGATGGCTGCAGGCCTCGCCGCTGGCATTTTCTGAAAATCTACTCAGCGGCTGCCTTGTTCTTCTTGTTGGCTGGGTCATTCATCATCACCGCGATATCGGCGGCGATATGGTGCGTCGGGCCTTCCGCCGCCTGTTCCGCCTGCACGACGTTCCGGCCATAGGCGGAGACCGTGGGAATGGCCGAGACGGCGACCGGCGGCATCTTCTGCTTTCGCTTCAGGGCCGCCTCGATGAACGGCGCCAGTTCCGCCTGCTTCTTGGCATCGCGCGCAGCCTGGTCCGATTTCAGGGCGGGCATCACCCTGTCGGCGAACAGTCGCAGCGAATCGCAGATGTGCTCGTGCTTGTTGCGACCACCCTGCTGGATGAACACGACCTGGTCGACGCCAGCCTCCTGGTATTGGCGCAGATGCTCGGTGAGCTCGGCCGGCGTGCCGATGCCGCTGCCGCGGCCAGCCGGCGGCAGCTTGTCCTTGGCCGCCTCGAAACGCTCCCAGATGTCGGTCACGCCCGGCTGGTGGTGTCCGTAGACGTAGTAGTGGCCGAGCGAGTAGCCGAAGAACTGGAAGCCCTCCGAGCCGCGACGGCGCGCCTCGGCGGCGTCCTCGTGGCAGGAGAAGCCGGTCACCATGGCGATATTGGCATTGACCGTGTGGCCGATCGGCACGCACTGGTCACTCTGGATGATGTCGTAGTATTCGTGCGCCCACTTGGCCGCCTCCGCCGGATCGACGAAAGCGAAGGTAAGCGCGCCGATGCCGGCTCGCGCCGCCGCATGGATGGTCTCGCGCCTGGAGCAGGCGACCCAGATCGGTGGATGCGGCTTCTGCAACGGCTTCGGCACCACGTTGCGCACGGGCATGGAGAAGAACTTGCCCTGAAACCCGGGATAGGGGTTCATCACCATCATGTTGGCCGTCTGCTCGACGGCCTCAGCCCACATCGCCTTCTTCTGGTCGGGGTCGACGCCGAAGCCCTCGAGTTCGACGCGCGACGCCGATTCGCCCGTGCCCCAATCGACGCGGCCGTCGGCGATCAGATCCAGCGTGGCAATGCGCTCGGCGACACGCGCCGGATGATTGTAGGCCGGCGGCGCCAGCACCACGCCATGGCCGATGCGGATGCGCCTGGTGCGCGCCGCGCAGGCCGCGAGGAACACCTCGGGCGCGGAGGAATGGGCATATTCCTCGAGGAAGTGATGCTCGACCTCCCAGATGTAGTCGATGCCGAGGGAGTCGGCCAATTCGACCTGGGCCAGCGCCTCCTTGAAGAGGCGATGCTCGGTGTCGCCGGTCCAGGGACGCGGCAGCTGATGCTCGTAGAGAAGTCCGAAGCGCATGGCTCTCTCCGTTAGTGAGCGGTCCAGCCGCCGTCGACCACCAGTCCGGCGCCTGTCATGAAGCTCGCGTCGTCCGAGGCCAGGAACACGATACCTTTGGCGATGTCATCGGCGACGCCCAGCCGGCCGATCGGGTGCAGCGCCAGCGTGGCCTTGCGCGCCTGCTCGGTGTCGTTGGTGCCGACCTGTTTGGCGCGCATGACGAAGGTCTGGTTGCCCATGTCGGTCTCGATCAAGCCGGGATGGATCGAGTTGACCCGAATGCCATAGCCCTTGCGACCGAACTCAAGTGCGGTCGACTTGGTGAACAGCGTGACGCCGCCCTTGGTCAGCGAATAGAGCGGATCGAGCTGCGAGCCGACCAGGCCCGCAATCGACGCCAGGTTGACGATGTTGCCCTTGGTCTTCTTGAGATGCGGCAGGGCGGCGCGCGTGCCCAGCACGACGCCGGTCAGGTTGACCGAAACGAGCTTGTGCCACTCGTCGAGCGAGACGTCCTCGATGCCCTTGCCGACGAACACGCCGGCATTGTTCACCAGCACGTCAAGCTTGCCATGGGCCTTGATCGTAGCGTCCATAGCGGCTGCCCAGCTCGCCTCTTGCGTGACGTCGAGATGGACATAGGTCGCACCGATGTCCTTGGCGTGGCGGGCACCGACCTCGTCGAGCATGTCGCCGATCACCACCTTGGCGCCGGCCTCCACCATGCGTTTCGCCGTGGCGCCGCCGATGCCACGCGCCGCACCCGACAGGAATGCGACCTTGCCATCCAATCTGTTCACTGTTGTTTCCTCCTAAAGTTCCCTCGCTACGCTCGGGATGACAATTTTTTGTTGCCGAAGTTGCACGCCGCTCGCAACACCGAGAGTGTCATCCCGAGGCGAAGCCGAGGGACCTTTCCCGCCTCTACTTCTACTTCAACTTGTTGAACGGCACGTCCTTGTCGACGCGGACATCCGCGGGAAGGCCCAGCACGCGCTCGGCCACGATGTTACGTAAAATCTCGTCGGTGCCGCCGGCAATGCGGAAGCCCGCGCCGCCGATCCATTGCGCCTGGAAGCCCGCGGCATGCGGCACCTCCTCCTTCATGACGCCGGCCGGACCCATCAGTTCCATGGCGAACGCGCCCATATCCTGCATCTTGGGCGCCGCCACGATCTTGATGATCGAGGATTCCGGCCCCGGCGTCTGGCCCTTGGAGAGCGCCGTGAGCGTGCGGTAGCGCGTGAGCTTCAGTCCTTGCTGCTGCACGTACCAATCAGCGATCTTGCCGCGCACCTGCTGGTTCTTGATCGCCGGCCCATCCTCGAGGTCGGTGTCGCGCGCCAGCTCCATCAGCTCGTCGACATCGAGTCCGCCCGACGGCAGGCCGACCGCCAGTCGCTCGTTCATCAACGTCGTCAGCGCCGCCTTCCAGCCTTCTCCTACTTTGCCCAGCCGCTGGCTGTCGGGGATGCGCACGTCAGTGAAGAACACCTCGTTGAAGTTGGCGCCCCCCGACATCTGCTTGATCGGCCGCACCTCCACGCCCGGCGTCTTCATCGACAGGAAGAACATCGTGAGGCCCTGGTGCTTGGGCACCGTGGGATCAGTCCGGGTAATGATGATGCCGTAGTCCGAATAATGCGCGCCGGAGGTCCAGACCTTCTGGCCGTTGATCACCCAACCATCGCCATCACGCTCAGCGCGGGTACGAATGCCCGCGACATCGGAACCCGCGGCAGGTTCCGAGAAGAGCTGGCACCAGATCTCCTCGCCATGAAGTGCGGGCTTCACGTAGCGCTTCAGGTGCTCGGGGCCCGCATAGGCCATCATGGTGGGGATGCACATGCCAAGCCCGATGTCGAAGAAGCCCAGCGGCACGAGGAAGTTCGCTTCTTCCTGCTGGTAGATCACCTGCAGGATCGGCGAGGCGCCGCGACCGCCGAACTCCTTGGGCCAGGTCAGGCGGGCATAGCCGGCCGCGGCTTTCTTGGCCTGCCACTCCTTGGCTTTCTTCAGGAGGTTGGGATCATCGTTGCGGGCGCGAAAGCTCTGCTTGTCGTCGCTCTTGCGCGTGGCATTGGCGTCCAGCCAGGCGCGCACTTCCTTGCGGAACGCGGCCTCTTCGGGAGTGTCGTTGAAGTCCATCTTTGGATCCTCCTTATGCCGCATTCTTCTGTTCGAGCCGCGTGACCAGCTTGTCCTTCCAGGCCATCGGCCCACCGAGCGACAGCGCCATCACGCGGGCGCGGCGGTAGTGGAACTGCGTATCGGCCTCCCAGGTGAAACCGATGCCGCCATGGGTTTGGATGTTCTCCTTGGAGGCGAAATCATAGGCCTCAGTCGCCGCAATGCGTGCCGCCGCGGCGGCGAGCGGCAAGTCCGCGCCGCCGTCGGTCAGCATCATCGCACCGTAGTAGGCGTTGGAACGCGCCAGCTCGAGCTTCACATAGCAGTCGGCGAGCTTGTGCTTGATCGCCTGGTAAGAGCCGATGGCGCGGCCAAAGGCCTGGCGCTGCAGCGCGTAGTCGCGCGCCATCCACATCGCCGCCTCAGCACCGCCCACCTGCGCGAAAGCGAAGTAAACGGCCGCGGCATCGTAGAGCCGCTCGAGCAGACTCCAACCTTCGCCTTCGGCACCCAACAGCTCCGCCGAAGCGCCGTCGAAGCTGAGCTCGGCATGCTTGCGTGCGGGATCGATGGTTTCGACGCGCCGCTTCGTCACGGACGGCTGCGTAAGATCGACCAGGACCAGCGACACCGCGCGATCGCCCTGCCCGCCGGTGTTCGCCAGCACGACGGCAAAGGTCGCGGCGTCGCCGTCGATCACCGGCACTTTCTTGCCGTTGAGTTTCCCGCCACCGAACGTCGTGCGGATGTTGCGCGGGCGAGGCGGTTGCGAACCCTCAGTGATCGCCAAAGTGCCGATCGCCTTGCCTTCAGCAAGCGCGGACAGCCATTTCTTCTTTTGCGCTTCCGAGCCCGCGAGCTTCAGCGCTTCCGTTGCCAGCACGACCGAGCTGTCGAACGGCACCGGCGCGGCCGCGCGGCCGATCTCCTCGGCGACGACGCAAAGCTCGAGCGGCGAGAGGCCGAGGCCACCGTAGGCTTCCGGGATGCCGGTCGCCGGCACGCCAAGCTCGACGAGGCCTTTCCAGACCTCGTCAGCGAACGCTTCATTGCCGTCGAGAACACGGCGCACGACTCTGGTCGGGCACTTGTCGGCAAGGAATTTGCGGACCTGCTCCTTGAGCAGCTTCTGGTCGTCGGAGAAATCGAAGTTCATGATGGCGCCAGCCTAGCAAGCGCCCTCCCATCGGGGAACGGCTCTGGGTTCCGTCAGGCGGCTGAAGCAATATGATAGGATCTCGATCATGACCCCTGAGCAGATCAAGGACTGGCACGCGCACGTCTACTTCGACCCGGCGTCACGCGATGCCGCCTGGGCGTTGCGTGAGCGCATCGAGAAAACCTTCGACATCAATATGGGCCGCTTCCACGAGAAGCCCGTCGGCCCGCACCCGCGCTTCAGCTATCAGGTTCATTTCAGAAACGATCAGCTCGCCGGGCTGTTGTCGTGGCTTGCCGTGAACCACGGCGACCTCACGGTGTTCGTGCACCCCAACACTGGCGAGGCGCTGGAAGATCACCGCGACCGCGCGATCTGGCTCGGCCAGCAGGTGCCGCTGGTGCTCGACGCGCTCAAAGGCTGAAAGGTTTACGTCATGGATCAACTTTTGCCGCTCGCCCAGCGCATCGGCGAGAAACTCAAGTCCCGCAAGGAGACGATCGGCATTTCCGAATCGTCGGCAGGCGGCCTGGTTTCGGCGGTGCTGCTGGCCGCCGAGCATGTGCGCGAGCGGCTCAAGACCACCTGGGGCTTGGCCGAGACTGGTGCTGCAGGCCCGACCGGCAATTCCTACGGCGATCCCGCCGGCCACACCTGTGTTGCCGTCGTCGGCCCCAAGGGCAAGATCGCGCGTACGCTACGCACAGGCTCGTCGGACCGCGTCGCCAACATGCGCGCCTTTGCGGCAGAAGCACTAAAACTGTTCGACGAACAATTGTCCTAGCGACGGAAAGATTCGACGACAGGACCTGCGTCGACTCCCCAGAGACCACGTGCCACCATGGTTGTGTGATTGTCGGACGATCACAGCAACCAAGGCTCGTCGATCGGGGAGGTTCAGATGATCCGTCGATCTTTCGTGTTTAGCGTTGTATCTGTTTCACTGATGCCGAGCCTCGCTCGGGCAGCCGACTCCGTCACGGGCCGCTTCGCTGCCCAACGCAAGGAAGCCAAGCTGTCTTTTGTCAGCGCCCATCCGCGCGCAGGCGATTCGGGCAAAGAGGCGATCGTGATTGTGGCCTCCGAAAAGGATCACTCGGCGTCCAAGACCGCGGCAAAGGACGCGACGTTCGGCCAGTTCGGAAGCGCCGTGATCATCTCGCTGTACAAGCCTGATGGCATGGTCTTCGAAGTGCTGCTGGTCCACGCGGACTTCCCGCAAAGCCCGGTGACCGTCGTCGGCACGATCAAAGGTGTCGACGTCAAATTGACAGGCGATCGTGTCGAAGGGCGGTTCGCCAGCAATGGCGCCAAGACAATGTTCGAAGGCAAGCCGTACGAGACGGTGTTCGACGTCGATCTACAGTTGAGCACACAGATCCGCGCCGCGTAGGACGAGCAGCTCTCCTAGCGGTTGGCGCGCGCCACCGCCGCATTCAGCAGAAGATTGGCGCCCGGCACCGATCGCGTGAGCTCGATGGCTTCGTTCACGTTATGGCTGATGCCGTCGTGGCAAGGCGTGAAGATCATGGCGGTTGGCGCCATCGTGGCGACGGCATAGGCGTCGTGGCCGGCCTGGCTCCTCATCTCGCGATACGGCAGGCCGAGCTCTTTAGCTGTCGCCCGCAGAAGATCAATGCACTCGGGCGCGAACAGCTCGGTGCCCCAGCTCCAACCTGTCGCGACATCGATCTCGACATTCGCCTTCTTCGCCGACTCGGCGATGGCAGCCTCGACCGCCTTGCTCATTGCCTCGAAGCGGGCGGGATCGATATGGCGATAGTCGATCGTGAGCTTCACCTGCTCGGCGTAGGTGCCGGGCAGGTTGGGGAAGCTCTCGATGCGCGTCGTGGTCGTGCGGCCCTCGTCGACGGCATAGCCGAGCCCGATATCGTTCACCGCCGCGATCACGTAGCCGGCACCGACCTGGGCGTTGCGCCGCATGGCCATGGGCGTGCCGCCGGCGTGCCCCGTGTCGCCCTTGATGGTGAGCCGAAGAGCCCTGGTCTTGTAACCGCCCACGACGATGCCGACATCGCAGCCTTCGCGGTCGAGCACCGGCGCCTGCTCGATATGCAGTTCGAGATAGCAGTCGAAGGCACGCCCGATCGGCGCAGCTCCCGCATATCCGATCTCGTCGAGCGCCTGGGCAACCGTGATCCCATCATCGTCGGTCGTGGCCAGCACGCTCTCCAGGGGAATCTGCCGCGCGAAGGCCATCGAGCCCATCATGGGCGGGCTGAAACGGGCACCTTCTTCGTTGGTCCAGCAGATGATCTCGATGCCGCGCTTGGTCTGCAGGCCGCGATCGTTGAGCGTGCGCACCACCTCAAGGCCGCACAACACGCCTAAAATACCGTCGTAGCGGCCGCCGCAAATCTGGGTGTCGAGGTGGCTGCCGATCGCCACGGGTGGCAGCGTCGGATCGCTGCCGGTACGACGGGCAAAGATGTTGCCGAGCCGATCGATCTCGACCTTGCATCCTGCCGTCTTCGCCCACTCGACGAAAAGGTCGCGCATTTGCTTGTCCTCGGCCGACAAGGCGAGACGACGCAACCCGACATCGCGGAAGCGGCCGATTTCAGCCGATCGCTCCAGGCTCTCCCACAGCCGCTCGGGATTGATCTCCAGGACATTGGCAACCATGGGGCTCTCCCTGGTTCGAACCGACTATGATCTCCGTTGCGCTCTTCCGCCCGCCGTCATGCCACCGTCGATCACGAGTTCCTGGCCGGTGACATAGCTCGCGGCATCGGTGCAGAGGAACAGCACGCCGTTGGCGATGTCCTGTGCTTCCCCCACGCGCGTGAGCGGGACGGCGGCCGCCGCGCGCTCGCGCGGATCGATCGGCGCATTGCGGCGATTGCCTTCGGCGCCGGTGGGGATCTTGCCCCAGATCGGCGTGGTGATGATGCCGGGGTGCACCGAGTTGCAGCGGATTTTGTCCTCTGCATATTCGAGTGCCACCGACTTGGCGAGCAAGCGCACGCCGCCCTTGGTCGCGGAGTAAGCGGCAAGACCGGGCGCGCCGCGCAGGCCCGCGATCGACGACATCAGTACGATAGAGCCGCCGCCCGCCTTCCGCATCGCCGGGATCGCGTGCTTGATCGAGAGGAACACGCCGTCGAGATTGATCGCCTGCTGCCGCTGCCAGTCGGCAAGCGTCATGGTCTCGATCAACGACATGATGCCGATGCCGGCGTTGGCCACCATGATGTCGAGGCGGCCGAAGCGCTTCTCCGCCTCGGCGATCACACCCGGCCAGGCCGCCTCGTCGCGCACATCGTGATGCAGATAATGCGCCTTGCCGCCAGCCTTGGCGATGCGTTCGACCACGGCCTTGCCGAGGGCGTCGTCGACGTCGGTGACCAGGACCGCCGCGCCTTCGCGTGCCAGCGTTTCCGAGCAGGCCTCGCCGATGCCCGAAGCGCCGCCCGTGACGATGGCGGTCTTTCCCGCAAGCTGGGCCATGATCGCTCCTCAGCGTCGCTTCCAGTTGCCGACACGCTTCTCGGCATAGGACTTGATGCCTTCCTTGAAGTCCTCTGTCTTGCGCAGCCAATCCTGCTCGACCAGCTCACGCTCGGTGGCGATTTCGGCGGCGTCGGCAAAGCCGCGGCGCATGGTCTCGCGGGTCGACGCCACGGCCAGCGGCGCGCTTTCGGCGATCTCCTTGGCCAGGCCCATTGCCGCCTTGCGCACGTCGGCAAGCGGCACCAGCACGTCGGCCATGCCCCAGGCATGGGCTTCTTCACCGCCGATGCGGCGGCCGGTATAGAACATCAGGTTCGCCTTCTGCTGGCCGACCAGGCGCGGCAGGGTGAAGGTGAGCGAAAAGCCCGGATGGAACCCGAGCCGCGTGAAGTTGGCGGCAAAACGGCCCTCGGCGCAGGTCACGCGGAAATCGGTCATCAGGGCAAGACCCAGGCCGCCGCCGATCGCAGCGCCCTGGACGGCCGCAACGCTCGGCTTCTTGGCGCGGAAAAGTCTCGTCGCTTCCTTGTAGAGATGCTTGCCACTCTCAGCTGAGCCAGTCTGCGGACGGTTCTGGAAATCCGCACCGGCGCAGAACGACTTGCCCTGCGAGCACAACACATAGGCGTGGATATTGTCGTCGCGGTCGAACGCCTCGAAGGCATCGGCGATCTGGTTGATCAGCGCATTGTCGAAGAAATTGTGCGGCGGCCGCTGGATCTCGACGACACCGACATGACCTTCGTTGCTGATGCCGATGTCCTTGTAGGTGGCGCTCATCGTCTTCTCCTGTGTTGCAAATCGCCCGCTTGGCGGCGGATATTGCCCCGCCCGCAGGGCGTCCGTCGATATGGGAGGTCGGAAAATGTCGCAACGCGAACAACATGCGCTCGTGCTGGGCGGCGGCACAATGGGCGTTGGCATCATCGCGATGTTCCTGGCCGGCGGCTGGAAAGTCGACGCCGTATCGCGCTCGACCGCGACACGGGACGGCCTGCCGGCGGCGACAGCACGCGCGCTGCAGGCAATGGGCAAACCCGCCGACATGTCGGGCCTTGCGACCTATGCGACGCTGGCCGAGGCGCCGTGGGCCAAGATCGACATCGCCGTCGAGACGGTGACGGAGGACCTGCCGCTCAAGCAAAAGCTCTTCGCCGAAATGGAAACGCTGGCGCGGCCGGATTGCGCCCTCACCTCGAATTCATCGAGCTTCCCGATCAGCGAGATCGGCAAAGGCCTCAAGACGCAAAACCGCATGATGGGCCTGCACTTCTTCATGCCCGCCCATCTCATCCCGCTGGTCGAGGTGGTACGCTCGGTGCACACCGATATTGCCCTCGCCGAGAAGATTGGCGGCCTCATGAGCGCGCTCGGCAAGCGGCCGGTACAGGTGAAGAAGGACGTGATCGGTTTCCTCGGAAATCGCATCCAGGCGGCGCTGATGCGCGAGGCACTGTGGCTGATCGAGCAGGGTGTTGCCTCGCCCGAGGATATTGACGCGACAGTGCGCCTCTCCTTCGGCTTCCGCTACGCCGCAGCCGGCCCGATCGTGCAGAAGGAACATTCCGGCTGGGACACGACCTGCGCGGTCGCCAAGGTGATCTACCCCGACCTTTGCAATGCCGACGGCCCGCCGCCCGTCCTGCAGCGCAACGTCGATCAGGGCCGCATCGGCTTCAAGACCAAGGGCGGCTTTTTCGACTGGAACGACGAGTCGATCGCGAAGGAGCGCGGCCGCTATGAGCGCGCGCTGCGCAAATGCCTCGAGATCTTCAAAGATGAAGGCATCCTCTGACGGCACTGTAAGACTCGCGTCAGTCAGTTTCGAGTCAGTCAGCCGTTTGTCAGCGTATTCTCGTTGAAGCGAGCCTTGGCCCTTTCCAGAGTTGGAGCGCCTGTTCGACAGGCATTGCGAAGCGCAACGTCGCGCTCCGGCTCGGACATCGATCGACCGACTCTTCGATCGAAGGAGTGACAAAATGAAAATCTCAAGCTTCGGCTTTGCCGCCGCTCTTGCCCTGGCTTTCGCGCCAGCCGCTTCTGCCCAGAGCAAGGACGTAACCTATTGCCAGGCGCTTGCCGGGAAATATCAGGAGTTTCTCTCACACGGCAGCGGCGGTCGGCACGGCGGCGCGAACGACCAGAACATCGACGCACGAATGGCCGCGGACAAGTGCATGAAAGGCGACACGTCGGGCATCCCGGTGCTCGAACACGCTCTGAAAGACGCCAAGATAGAACTCCCGGCGCGCGGTTGATCCCAGCCGGAAACGCGAAACGGGCGGCCCATCGAAGGATAGGCCGCCCGTCGCATTTCAGCCCATTCGATCAGTTCGCGCGACTGACGGCGCGGCCCCGGCCGCGACCGCCGCCAAAGCGGCGCCCGGGTCGTTGCGGGCGGCCTTCCTGTCCCTGCGGGCGGTGCTCATGGGAATGCTCGCCGCCGCGATACGGACGATCTGCTCTATGACGGTCCGCGGGATGACGCTCCGCGGATTGGCGCTCCTCGCGCCGCGGCTGATCGCGATAGTCGCCCTGCGCCCAACGGTGACCGCCGGGACGGCGCTCGCCCTGGTCGCGGGCATGCGCGGGCGGACGCGGACGGTCGCCATGATCCTGGCGCGAGCCGCGATGCTCGTGCCGTTGTCTTTGACGATGCTCATGACGATGGTCGCCACGCTGGTCCGGCGAACGCTCGCGACGCTGGCCACGATGCTCGTGATCGCTGCGCTCGCGTGGCGGGCTCGCACGCGACGGCTCCGGCGGCATGTCCTCGTTGGCCGGCGTCTGGACAACGGTGAGCCGCTGGTTGGTCAGCCGCTCGATGCTCTTCAGCTGGCCGCGTTCGCTGCCGTCACAGAAGGAGACGGCGATCCCCGAAGCGCCGGCACGCGCGGTGCGGCCGATGCGATGGACGTAGCTTTCGGCGTCGGCCGGCAGTTCGTAGTTGATGACATGCGTCACGCCGCTGACATCGATGCCCCGCGAGGCGAGATCGGTCGCGACAAGGACTCGGGCCCGGCCGCGGCTGAAGTTCTCGAGTGCCTTCTGACGGGCGTTCTGCGACTTGTTGCCATGGATCGCCTCGGACGGCACGCCACGGCTGTCGAGCGCCTCGGCGACGCGATTGGCGCCACGCTTGGTGCGGGTGAACACAATCACGCGCTCGAGCTCCTGGTCGGCCAGCAGGTGGCTCAGCAGAGCGCGTTTGTTGGCGGCATTCACGAAGTAAACGCGCTGGTCGATGCGCTCGACCGTGCGGCCCTGCGGCGCGATCTCGATCCGCTCGGGATCGTGCAGGATCTCGGCCGCGAGCCTTGCCACATCGGGCGGCATGGTGGCGGAAAAGAGCAGCGTCTGGCGCTTGCGGGCGACCGACGCCACGATGCGCCGAACGTCCTTGATGAAGCCCATGTCGAACATGCGATCGGCTTCGTCGAGCACCAGGAAGCTCACGTGACCCAGTCGCACGTTGCCGCGCTCCATCAGGTCAAGCAGACGGCCAGGCGTCGCGACCAGGATGTCGACGCCGCGCTGCAGCGTCTCGATCTGGCGACCGAAGCCCAAGCCGCCGATCACCATGCCCAATCGCAGACCAAGGCCGCGGCCATAAGTGTCGAAGCTTCTCGCGATCTGCACCGCAAGCTCGCGGGTCGGCGCCAACACCAGCGCGAATGGGCTTTTCGGCTGCGCCCGCTGGCCGGCTTCGGCCAGCCGCTGCAGCACCGGCAGCGCGAAGGCCGCCGTCTTGCCAGTGCCGGTCTGGGCGATACCCAGCACGTCGCGGCCTTGCAGCAGCAGCGGGATGGTGCGCGCCTGGATGGGTGTCGGATGGATGTATTTGGCCGCGTCGAGGGCACGCAGCAACGGCTCGGCCAGGCCGAGATCCGCAAACGTCACTGTACTCACTTTGGAAACTAGTCCTTCTTGCCGCCGGCGCCCTCTCCGGGCGCAACTGTCAGGGCGGCGCTTTGGGCCCATTCCCGCGCGCGGCTGGGAGGGCTCTTGCTTCTGGGCGATTGTCTCGGGATGAAGCGCCTGAATTGAGGGGCGCGTCGCGCGATCGCGAGAAACCTTCTGAACCCGCAATCTTGCGAGTCGCGGCGTATATGCTGACGCGGCGCCGCGAAGTCAAGGCTCGCCGCTAAATTGCGCCATCAGGCGCGACCGCGCCGCTTTCTTGCGCGTTGCCGTGCCGGAGATCGCTTTCGTTACTGCCGCTTCTTGCGCAGGAGCTTGCCCGGCAAGTTGCCGGTGGGCTCGTTGTCGCGCAGCAGGACCTGACCGTTCACGACCGTGGCATTCATGCCGTCGGCCTTCTGGCGCAGGCGCTTGGCGCCGGCCGGCAGGTCGCACACGACCTCGGGCATGCGCGGTCCCACCGTATCCGGATCGAACACCACCATGTCGGCGGCCATGCCCTCGCGCAGCAGGCCGCGATCATGGAAGCCGAACTGGGTGGCCGTATCGCAGGTGATCATCTTCACCGCCTCCTCGAGCGTGAAGGCCTGCTTCTCGCGCACCCAGTGGCTCAGCAGATGCGTTTGCAGGGAGCTGTCCATGATCTGCGAGACGTGGGCGCCTGAATCGGAGAAGGTCACGACCGAGCGCGGATGCTTCATCAGCTCCAACGCCTCCGCCTGGTTCTCGTTGGCGATCGGCTGGATCATGAAGAACTTCATGTCGCGCTCGAGCGCCATGTCGATCATGAGCTCGACCGGATGCGTATTCTTCTGGCGCGCGAGCTCCGCCATCGATTTGTGCGGGCCCTTCATGTCGGTCATGGCATAGACCCAGTCCCATTCCGGCGGCCGCGCCTCGGTGCCACGCACCGTCGGGCCTTCGTAGGGCTTGGAGGCGATCTCGACCAGGCGGCGGCGCATCTCCGGATCGAGCAGCATCTTCTTCTGCTCGGCGAGCGGCTTGGCGCGCAACTCGCGCCACACCTCCCATTTGTCGAAAGGAAGATGGGTCTCGAACGAGAGCAGCACGTTCAGCGCGCGGCTGTGCACCTGGGCGAACATGCGCCCACCCTGCTGCGCCGTGCGCTCGATGATATCGAAAGTGCTGCGCCAGGCGCCGGGGCTGGTCCGTCGATTAAACAGGCCAAAGGTGATCGGCCGGCCGCTTTCGATGGCGAGCTTTGACAAACCATCGTAGTACGCCCGCGCCTTGGCACTGTCGGCGCCGCGCGGCTCGCCCGCAACTTCGACCATGCCTGCGCCCATCGCCTTGACCAGCGTCTCGAACTCGCTCCAGCTCGCAAGCCGACTCGCTACCGGCTTGTCGTCCGATGTCTGGTGATTGACGCTGCGCGTGGTCGAGAAGCCGTGGGCCCCGGCGGCAATCGCCTCCTTGGTGTACTGCACCATCTTGGCGAGATCGTCCTCGGTCGCCTCGTCAGTGAAGGCGCGCTGGCCCATCACATAGGTGCGCAGCGCGCAATGGCCGATGTAGCCCGCGTAGTTGATGCCCTTCGGCAGCTCATCGAGGACATCGAGGAACTGCGGGAAGGTCTCCCAGCGCCACTTGATGCCGGCCAGCATGGCCGCGCGGCTGATATCCTCGGCGCGCTCGAGGTTGCGGAACACGAGATCGGCCTCGCTCTCGCGGCACGGCGCGAGCGTGAAGCCGCAATTTCCCATCACCACGCTGGTAACGCCCTGGAAGCAGGAGCTGGTGCCGATCGGATCCCAGAAGATCTGAGCGTCCATGTGGGTATGGCCGTCGACGAAGCCCGGCGCCACGACATGGCCCGCGGCGTCGATCGTCTCGCGCGCGGCGGCGCCATTGATGCGGCCGATCTCGACGATCCTGCCATCGCTCACACCCACGTCGCCGCGATAACGCGGCAGTCCGGATCCGTCGACGATCATGCCGTTCTTGACGACGAGGTCGAATGCCATGGCAACCTCCGATAGTTGCCGTCAGCCTACGCTTCGAGGGACGGGGGTCAATTGCTGGCCAGCGCATGGCAGGCCCCCTAGGATCGCTTACCGAAAGATCATGAACCAAAAGCAAGACGCCCTCGCCACTCCCGCCGCAGACGCCAAAGCGATTGCCGGAGGGGCCGGGAAAAGAATGAGCCGCAACGCCCTCGGCGCGCTTCTCACCATGCTGGCGATGCTGTGCTTCGCCGGCATGGACGCGATCAGCAAGTCGCTGGTGGTCGACTATTCAGTCGGGCAGATGATGTGGATCCGCTATGGCCTGCTCTGCGTGTTCGCCTTGCTGGTGGCCCGTCGCCGCGGCGTGCGCATCGCCTTCAGGTCCGAACGGCCGTGGCTGCAGATCGCCCGATCGCTGGTCGCCGTGATCGAAGGCGCCGCGTTCGTGCTCGCCTTCCGCTATCTGCCGCTTGCCGACACGCATGCGGTGGCAGCGACCTCGCCGCTGATCGTGATCGCACTCGGTGTCCTTTTCCTGGGTGAGCGGGCGGGGCTTGCGCGCTGGCTCGCTG
>Ga0081455_10000722_pt1 | contig 42847 bp, 40 predicted proteins | sample TabmetS3T2R1_FD_70207 | JGI IMG/M metagenome (GOLD analysis project Ga0081455, IMG submission 70207) | Tabebuia heterophylla rhizosphere microbial communities from the University of Puerto Rico - S3T2R1 | ecosystem: Host-associated > Plants > Roots > Rhizosphere ... | reverse complement strand
CTCCTCGGCCTCGCCGGCGTCGTCGCCGACGTCACCGTCGCCGGATTGCCCTGCGTATCGAACGTGTAGATCGTGCCGTCCGCGTCGCTCAACGTGACCACTTTCGTGGTCGGATTCGGATCGGCCATGGTTGGCGGCGGGAGCGTCAACGACGCCACGGCATCCTCACCGCTCGGCGGGATGTAGCCGCCATCACCCTTTCCGACGTAGGTGTGCACGCCGCCGGAGAAGTCGGTGAGCACGATCGACCCGTTGTCGGTCGATGTCGGCTGGTTCACGACCGCTTTGGTGTAGCCAAGGTTGCTGCCGGGCGGCGACATCGTCCAACCGGCGGGCAACGTCGAAATGCCGGGGGTGAGCCACGTGATCGGCACGATCTGATCCGGCAGCGTCGTGCCGGAAACGCCCTGCACATGCAGCTGGAAGTCCGCCGGGCCGGTGTACTGCATGTAATCGATTTCGACCTGGATCGGCGTCGGCGTAGCACCGGCTGCGACGTGGAACGTGTGCGCGGACCACAACGGGGTCGTGGTGATCCCGGGCCACACGTTGTAGATGATCGTGCCGGTCGAACTGTCCCCGTTCACGTAAATCTTCGCGCCGTCATCGGCGACCACGCCCAGCTGATAGTCCCGCGCGCTGGTCGGATCGGGCGGGAATGTGATGTAACCGTTCCATTTCACGATGTACTGCGTCGGTGACATGCCCGGCGGGGATACCGGCTGGCCCGCACCGCCCCAGCCCAAGTTCAAGTTCGGATCGACCCGCACCAGCTGGGGCGAGCCGGCGGACGCGAAGTTCCACGCCTGGTCCTTGTCGGCGTAGTACTGCCCGAGCAGACCGTAGTTGGTGTTGGCCTGCGAGTTGTAGGTGAAGTTGACACCCAGGTCGCCGCCGACCGTTTTCATGCTGCGCCCGGCGACCTGCACGTTCGCGTTCCCGTTCGCCAGATTCACCGACACACCGGCCAACGAGTCCGACGGCGTCACCTGCGACGTACCTAGCCGCTGATTCACCGTGAACGTCTGCGACCAGGTTGCCGCGGTGGTCAGCGTTCCGTCGGAGGTAGCGACCGACCAGGTGTAAGTCTGCCCGTCCTGCAACACCCCGGCCGGCACGGTCCAAAACGGCGTGCCGATCGGGCCGGACGACGCGCGGCCGTTCGTGTCGCCCGACCCGGACACCGTGAAGTTGTAGGTGACCGGGTCACCATCCGGGTCGCTCGACGCGGTCAGCATCGACAACACCGGTGTGGTCGTCGCGACCACGGCCTGGTTCCCGGGCACCGACCCGGCCTGGATCGCCGCGGTCGGAGCATGGTCGTAACTGACGTACAACTGGGCGCTGTATCCCTGGTACGTATAGGAACCGGCCACGTCGTAGCCGATGAAACCCAGCACCGAGTTCGGATACGAGGTGTTCGCTAAGGTCTGCACCCACGAGGTCATCACCGAACCCGTGAGCCACGCGCCCGACCCCGGCGATCCGCTCGCCCCGATCCCGCTGGTGCCAGGAACGCCCGCGTAGCTGATCGCCGACGGCCAATACACGTTCATCGGATAGGCGTTCGTCGTCCCGGCGATGTTCGTCAGCCCGACTTCCGCGTCGAAGACCTGCGCGCCGCCGACACTGGAAATCGGGAACGAGGCGATACCCCGCCAATACGTGTCACCGGCGGACCGTGAGTTACCGACCTGCACGCCCGCCGCCGGGTTCGTCTGCGACACACCATCCGAACGGAAGCCGTACCACGAGCTAGCGCCCGTGGTCAGCGTCGGATCCAGCAGGATCGGGAACGCCGACGCGGGCTGAGCCGCCAACCACGCAGACGACACCGACACGCTCACCACACCACTGGCGAACGTCATCTTCGACTCGATCTTCGGGTCTGCGCTGGGGTTCCCGTCCGTACTCACGACCACCGGCGCGTCCAGATGCACCGCGTCACCCAGCGGGCCGGCCGGGGTCAAGGAACCGTCCTGCCCGACGGCCATGCTGGCGGGTGCTTTCGCGGTACCGGCCAACACGTCCTGCTTCGAGCCGGTCGTCGTGACGAACCCGAACGACGACCCCGCGTCCGCCGACTTGATCACGATCGTCTCTTTGACCGCGTCACTGCTCACGACGTACTTCAGATCAACCCCGGGCCACACATCCGCGTACGTGACAGTCGAACCCGAAACCTCCGGAACCACATCGGCTGCATCCTTCGGAATGATGCCGATCGAACCGGAGGCCGTGTCCAGCGAAACGCCCTGCGCGGATGTCCCGAAATGCACCCGCCATCCGTTCGCCGCGTTCGTCACCCCACCGTCACGATCAGGGTCCGCGACCAGCGAATTGTCGACCGGCTTCCACGTCCCATCCACATCCTTGAAGTTGATCGTCCCGGTCGAGGACTCCAACGTCCGCGTGCCATCCGCGTTCGCGAACGTGTTCGTCTTCGCGTCCCGCGCGATCACCCGCGACGTCGCCGGGTCATAACCCTTCTTCTTCGACAAATCGTTCGTCGTCGAGAAAGGCTGTCCCGACGGCGACGACGCCAACGGGGACGTCGCATCCGCGTGCAACGGCGCGGGTATCGGCACGGACTTCGGGGCGGCCGCCTGCGCGGCGCTGCTACTTGCAGGCTGCGCGAACGCCGGTCCTGCCAGCCCCACCAGCAGGAGGACGGGAATACCCAGCGTCACCGCCCGGAAAGTCCCGCGTCGAACCCGACGGTCCGTCGAGAGCGAGCGGAAACGACGAGAACCCCGACCGTTCAAGGGAAATCCCCCCTCGATTGGGGACGCCCACCTGATCCCCGGCCGGGCAACTCAACCACGCCAGACGAGTCTTAAGCAACTCTCAGTCACAAACTCTCAGGAACTGGGACACCAGTTGCCTCAAGTCCGAATTGTCTCTACCGCTGGTCGAGTGCCGGGCAGGCGCCGAGAACTAAGGAAGGTCGAGCAGAGCCTCGAGACCGACGGTGAGGCCGGGGCGGTTCATGACCTCGCGGACCGCGAGCAGCACCCCCGGCATGAACGAGGCGCGGTCCAGCGAGTCGTGGCGGATGGTGAGCGTCTCCCCCGGCCCACCGAGCAGAACCTCCTGGTGCGCGACGAGTCCGCGCAACCGAACCGAATGCACCGGAATCCCGTCGACCCGCGCCCCCCGAGCACCGTCGAGCGCCTCCGACGTGGCATCCGGCCCGGCCGGGTCGAGGCCCGCCGCGCGCCGGGCCTCGGCGACCAGCTGCGCGGTCCTGCGGGCGCTACCACTCGGCGCGTCCGCCTTGTTCGGATGATGCAGCTCGACGATCTCGACCGACTCCAGGTAAGGGGCGGCCATCGCCGCGAACCGCATCATCAACACGGCCGCGATCCCGAAGTTCGGCGCGACGACGACACCTTGGGAAGGCCTGTCGGACAGCCACTTTCCAACCTGGGCGAGACGATCGTCGGTGAACCCGGTCGTCCCGACCACGGCCGACAACCCGGCAGCCAGGCACCACTCCAGGTTGTCCATGACGGCCGACGGGGCAGTGAAGTCGACCGCGACCTGGGCCTGCCGAAGCGGCTCCCGGTCGTCCCCGGCGTCGAGGGCGGCCACCAACTCCAGGTCCGGCGCGACCTCGACGGCCCGCACCACCTCTGACCCCATGCGCCCCCGGGCGCCCAGCACCCCGACCCGAACCGTCATCCGAGCATCCCGTCCGTCATGCGACCAGCGCTTCCAAGTCGAGTTTCGCCGGCGCGCCGACGGTGGCAAGCGCGAGCGGCCGGGTGAGCAGGTCCGCCGCCAGCGCCTGAACGTCGGCCGCTGTCACCGCCTTGATCCGGCGGAGTTCCTCGGCGACACCCAGTGTCTCGGCTGCCAGCAGCTCCCGCTTGCCCCACCACGACATGCGCGATTCGGCGTCCTCCTGCGCCAGCAGGATGGCTCCGCGCACCTGACCCTTGCCCAGGTCCAGGTCGGCGGTGCTCAGCCCGTCCGAGGCGACCTGCGCCAGCTGCTCCCGGCACAACCCGACGACGTCGGAGACACGCTTGGGCTGGCAGCCCACGTAGATCCCGAAGGCGCCGTCGTCGGCGTAACCCGAGGCATAGGAGTACACGCTGTAGGCGAGGCCACGCTTCTCCCGGATCTCCTGGAACAGCAGGCTCGACATGCCGCCGCCCAGCGCGGCGTTGAGGACCGCCAACGCGAACCGGCGCTCGTCGGTCCGGGCCAGGCCACGTACGCCGAGCAGCAGGTTGGTCTGCTCGATCCGGCGGCTCAGCCCCCTGGTCGCCTGCGCGGGCCGACGCGCCGAGGTCCGCACCACGGGTGGTCTCACCGGAACCTGGCCGCCGGCCACCAGCCACGCACCCAACGCCTTCTCGACGGCCCGCACGAAGGTGTCGTGGTCGATCCGGCCGGCCGCGGCGATTACCATCCGCTCCGGCCGGTAGGACTTGCGCCAGTACGAGGCGATCGTCGTCCGGCGCATCCCCTCGATCGATTCCGGATCGCCGAGAACCGGGCGGCCCAACGGGCCGTCCCCGAACAGCGCCCGGGCGAACTCGTCGTGCACCGCATCGGACGGGTCGTCGAAGTCCATCGCGATCTCTTCGAGGATCACCCCTCGCTCGGCGTCGACGTCCGCGGAGCGCACCAGCGACGAGACGACCATGTCGGCGAGGACGTCGACCGCGAACGGCACGTCCTCGCCGAGCACCCGGGCGTGGAAGCAGGTGTGATCCTTGGTGGTGAACGCGTTGACGTCGCCGCCGATCCGGTCGAACGACGCGCTGATCTCCCGCGCCGACCGCGTCGGAGTTCCCTTGAACAGCAGGTGTTCCAGGTAGTGGCTGGCACCGGCCTGCCGCACGGTTTCGTGCCGCGAACCGACGCCCAGCCAGAACCCGACGGATGCCGATCGGACGGACGGCATCCGCTCGGTGATGACCCGCAGGCCGCCGGGCAACACCGACCGGCGAACGTTCGCCGGCAAGCCGCCGGGCGCGGGATCAGGCGACCGCACAGCCACCACCGGACTATTCGGCGGCGGCGTCTTCGGCGGCGACCGGCGACAGGCTGATCTTGCCCCGGCTATCGATCTCGGTGATCTCGACCTGCACCTTCGTGCCGACCGGAGCGACGTCGTCGACGTTCTCGACCCGCTTGCCGCCCGAGAGCGCCTTCAGCTTGCTGACGTGCAGCAGGCCGTCGCGGCCCGGGGTGAGCGAGACGAACGCACCGAAGTTCGTCGTCTTCACGACCGTGCCGAGGTAACGCTCCCCGACCTCCGGCATCTGCGGGTTCGCGATCGCGTTGACCGCCGCCCGCGCGGCCTCGGCGCTCGGGCCGTCGGTCGCGCCGATGTAGATCGTGCCGTCGTCCTCGATCGAGATCTGGGCACCCGTGTCGTCCTGGATCTGGTTGATCGTCTTGCCCTTCGGCCCGATGACCTCGCCGATCTTGTCGACCGGGATCTGCACCGAGATGACGCGCGGCGCGTACGGGCTCATCTCGTCCGGCGCGTCGATCGCCTCCGCCATGACCTCGAGGATCGTGAGCCGGGCGGCCCGGGCCTGCTTCAGCGCCTGGGCCAGCACGTCGGAGGGGATGCCGTCGAGCTTGGTGTCGAGCTGCAACGCGGTGACGAAATCCTTCGTGCCGGCGACCTTGAAATCCATGTCGCCGTAGGCGTCCTCGGCGCCGAGGATGTCGGTCAGCGCGACGTAGTCGACGCTGCCGGCGGCGTTCTCGTAGCCGATCAGGCCCATCGCGATGCCCGCGACCGGCGCCTTCAGCGGCACACCGGCGTTGAGCAGACTCAGCGTGGACGCGCACACCGAGCCCATCGACGTCGAACCGTTGGAGCCCAGCGCCTCGGACACCTGACGGATCGCGTACGGGAACTCCTCGCGGCTCGGCAGCACCGGCATCAGCGCCCGCTCGGCGAGCGCACCGTGGCCGATCTCGCGGCGCTTCGGCGACCCGACACGGCCGGTCTCACCGGTCGAGTACGGCGGGAAGTTGTAGTTGTGCATGTAGCGCTTGCGGGTCTCCGGGGAGAGCGTGTCGAGCTGCTGCTCCATCCGCAACATGTTCAGCGTGGTGACGCCGAGGATCTGCGTCTCACCCCGCTCGAACAGCGCGCTGCCGTGTACCCGCGGCAACACCTCGACCTCGGCCGAAAGCTCGCGGATGTCGGTGGAGCGGCGGCCGTCGATGCGGATGCCCTCGGTGACGATGCGCTTGCGGACGAACTTCTTGGTGACCGCCCGCACGGCGCCGCCGATCTCCTTCTCGCGTCCCTCGAACCGGCCGCCGACCCGCTCGGTGGCCAGCAGCGCGACCCGGTCGAGTTCGGCTTCCCGCTCGGCCTTGCCGGCGATCTTCAGCGCCGACTCCACCTCGTCGGAGATCGCGCCGAGCACGGCCTCGTACACGTCGTCGGAGTATTCGAGGTACACCGGGAACTCGGCGACCGGCTTCGCGGCCTTGCCCGCGAGTTCGGACTGCGCCTCGCACAGCGCGGCGATCGCCGGCTTCGCGGCCTCCAGACCGGCGGCGACGACCTCTTCGGTCGGCGACGTCCCGCCGCCCTCGATAAGCGAGATCGCGGCCTGAGGCGCCTCGGCCTCCACCATCATGATCGCGACGTCGCCCGAGTCGAGCAGCCGGCCGGCGACGACCATGTCGAAGGTGGCCCGCTCCAGCTGGGTGTGGGTCGGGAAGGCCACCCAGTCGCCGTCGATCAGCGCGACGCGGGTCGCGCCGACCGGTCCGGAGAACGGCAGGCCCGAGAGCTGGGTGGAGGCGCTGGCCGCGTTGATCGCAACCACGTCGTAGAGGGTGTCCGGGTCGAGCGCCATCACGGTGCCGACGACCTGGACCTCGTTGCGCAGGCCCTTCGCGAACGTGGGGCGCAGCGGCCGGTCGATCAGCCGGCAGGTGAGGATCGCGTCGGTCGACGGGCGGCCTTCGCGGCGGAAGAACGAGCCGGGGATCTTGCCCGCGGCGTACATCCGCTCCTCGATGTCGACGGTCAGCGGGAAGAAGTCGAATTGGTCCTTGGGCCGCTTGGAGTACGTCGTCGCGGAAAGGATCGCGGTCTCGCCCAAGTAGGCGAGCACCGAACCGGCGGCCTGCTTGGCCAGCCGGCCGGTCTCGAACCGGATCTGCAGGCTGCCGTGCTTGCCGTTGTCGATGGTGGCGGTCGCCTCGACCGCGCCGTCCATGACCGGCGGTAATTCAGTGGTGGTCAACAAATGCTCCTCGTACGTCATGCCGGGCAAGGCCTGCGGCCGAGAAGCCGGTCATCGATCGAAGCGCCCGGGTTGGCGGAACATGCCGCCCCCCGGGTGCCACCACCGAGGACCGAGCTGGTCGGGCGGACCGGCCGGCGGGGTGGGACGCGGTCGGCGCTGTGACACGAATCGAGCCGACTCACGATCTCGCCCGGTCGCCGGCACCCTGCCGGCGACCGGTTGGGCTAGCGACGAAGGCCGAGCCGCTCGATGAGCGACCGGTACCGGTTGATGTCCGTCTTCGCCAGGTAGTTCAGCAGCCGGCGGCGCCGGCCGACGAGCAGCAGCAGGCCACGACGGCTGTGGTGGTCGTGCTTGTGCAGCTTGAGGTGTTCGGTGAGGTCGGTGATGCGACGCGTGAGCATCGCGATCTGCACCTCGGGAGAGCCGGTGTCGCGCTCGACGGTGGCGTACTCCGACATGATCTGCTTCTTCGTTTCGCTGGCAAGCGCCACGGGCGAGCTCTCTTCCGTTCAGGTGTGCGCCTCGGGTCGTCAGCACCGGGCGGAGAAACACACGGCCACGAGATCCTCGTGGCTACCGGAAACGGTACCAGGCAGGTGGTCCCCCGCTGCTCAGCGCCTTCCCGAGCACGCCTCCGGCTTGTGGCCCCTTTTTCGGGCCGAAAAGGGGCGACAAGCCGGAGGAGGACGGTCACAAGCCGGAGGCGGCGTCGGGCGGAGGCGTCGGGCGGAGGCGCCGCTACGGGCTGAGCAGGTCGCGGGTGCGCCTCACGTCGAGCGCGATCTGATCGACCAGCCCCGCGACGTCGGTGAACGTGATCTGCCCGCGCAGGTGCTCGACGAAGTCGATCGCGACATGTTCGCCGTAGAGGTCGCCGTCGAAGTCCAGGACGTAGGCCTCGACGCGCCGCTGGGTTCCGTCGAACGTCGGGTTCGTGCCCACGCTGATCGCGGCGACGAGCGAGCTCCCGTCGGCGCGCAGCAACCGGCCCGCGTAGACCCCGTCCGCCGGGATCGCCGCGAACGGCGTCGTCTCCAAATTGGCTGTGGGATAGCCGATTTCGCGGCCCCGCTGGTCGCCGCGAACGACGATGCCGTAGATCCGATGCGGCCGCCCGAGTGCCGTCGTAGCGGCGGTGACGTCGCCCGCTGCGATCGACGCCCTGATCGCGGTCGAGGAGAACCGGGTACCGCCTTCCGAGGCGATGCCGACACCTTCGGTGGCGAACCCGAACTCGTCGCCCAGCCCGGCGAGGGTGCCGATGTTGCCGGCGGCCCCCTGGCCGAACCGGAAGTTCTCCCCCACGACGATCGCGCTGACGTGCAGCGCCTCGACCAGGACGTTGTGGATGAACTCCGCCGGTGTCTGCTTCGAGAAGGCCAACGTGAAGGGCAGGATGCAGAAGACGTCGACGCCCAGCTGTTCGAGAAGATCGGCCTTGCGCGGCAGCGGGGTCAGCACCGGTGGGTGGCTCCCCGGCCGGACGACCTCGCTGGGGTGCGGGTCGAACGCGACGACGACGGACGGCTGGCCGGCGGCTTTCGCGCGCTCCACCGCCCGGCCGATGATCACCTGATGGCCGCGGTGGACCCCGTCGAACGCGCCGATCGTCGCGACGCAACGACCCCAGCCCGCCGGGCGATCACCCAGGCCCCGCCAACGCTCCACGTCTGGTGAGCCTAACGGCGAGACCGTCTCACGAACTCGAACCGGCCGACGGCGACCGAGCGGCGTCCCGGACGACGTTGCGGAGCGGGGCGCCGGTCTGGAGCCTGCGGATCTGGTCCCGGATCAGCTCGCGTGCGCGGTCTTCCCAGGCTCGCGTCCCACCCCCGAGATGAGGGGTGAGAAGGAGGTTCGGCGCATCCCACAGTCGATGCTCGGGCGGCAGCGGTTCGGGGTCGACCACGTCGAGGAAGGCCCGCAGTCGTTTCGCGTAGAGCTCGTCGGCGAGGGCCTCGGTGTCGACGAGACCGCCGCGCGCGACGTTGACGACGATCGCCTGGTCGCGAAGCTTCGCGCAGAACCCCGCGTCGACCAGCCTCGTAGTTTCCGCGGTGAGCGGCATCGCGACCACGACCGCGTCGACGTCCCCGATGACCTCGTCGATCGAGTCCAGGCCGCGGACGCCCTCGCGCGAGCGGCGCCCCACCGAGGTCACGCGCGCCCCGAGAGCGGTCAACGCGCCAGCCACCCGGCTGCCGATGTCGCCAGCCCCGAGAACCAGGACGTGGTAGTTGCAGATCGTGTCCGAGCTGACGCGACGCCACGAATGGGTCGACTGGTTGTGCACGATGGACGGAAAGTCGCGAACCACCGCCAGCAGCCCCAACAGCGCCAGCTCGGCCGTCGAGCCGCCGTGGATCCCGCGCCCGTTGCACAGGACGACGCCTTCGGGCAGCACGTCGATCCACGCCTCGTAACCGGCCGAAAGCAGTTGGGCCACTTTCACTCGCGGGCAACGCGACAGGATCTCCGGGCTCGCCTCGCCCATGTAAGGCAGCACGAGATATTCGACGGCCTCGATGCCGTCCGGAGGATCGTCCCGGCCGTCCCAGACCAACATCTCGGCGTCCGGCAGCGGCGGATCGGACGAGTCGAATGCGACGGAACTCGGGACGCACGCGGCAAGCACGGGAGGAGCCTACTCAACCGCGCGCTTCGAACACGACGACCGGGACTGCCCGGCCGTCCCGGTCCGCCAGCAAGGCGAGCGCTCGGCCGTCCGGTGCGAATGCCCCGTGGACGCCGTCGGCGCCGGACGGCTTCAACGGACGGCCGAAACCGATCCGCGCGGTCTCGTCCTCGTCGAGATCGCGGCGCGGGAACGCGGCCCCGACAGCATCCGCAAGCGTGATCAGCAACCTCTCGGGCGCCTCCGCGCCCAGCGCCGGCAACGTCACCGCCCGGTCCAAGCCGAACGGGCCCACCCTCGTCCGGCGCAGCGCCGCCAGGTGCGCACCGCAGCCCAGCACCGCGCCCAGGTCCCTGGCCAGCGACCGGATGTAGGTCCCGGACGAGCAGGTCACCGATGCGCTGACGTCGGCGCCGTCGATGCCGGTCACGTCGAACCGGACGACCGTGACGGTCCGCGCGGCGAGCTCGACGCGCTCACCGGCCCGGGCCCGGGCGTACGAACGCTGCCCGTCGACCTTGATCGCACTGTAGGCGGGCGGAACCTGCGAGAGCGTCCCCGTCAACCCCCGTGCCGCGACGGCGATCGCAGCCGGATCTGTCACCGGCTCGGCGGCGGCGAGCACCTCGCCCTCGGCGTCGTCGGTCGTCGTCGTCGTGCCGAGCCGGATCACCGCGTCGTAGTCCTTGTCGCCCAACGCGAGATGGCCGAGCAGCCGGGTGACCCGCCCGATCCCGACGACCAGCACGCCGGTCGCCATCGGATCGAGCGTGCCGGCGTGACCGACGCGTCTCTGCCCGAGGATCCGGCGGACCCGACCGACCACGTCGTGGGAGGTCATCCCACCCGGCTTGTCGACGACGAGCAACCCGTCCGTGCTCACCGGCCGCTCACTCCGGCGTCATTCCGAGCCGTCGCCGACACCGTCCGGGGCGGGGTGCCGGTAGGGGTCCGCCTCGCCCGCCGGGGTCGCCCCGGTGCGGGCCCGGGCGACCTGCTCGTCGGCACGCCGGGCCTTCGCGAGAAGCTCCTCGATGACCTGGGCGTTCTCCGGAATCGCGTCCGGGATGAACTCGATCGTCGGCGTGAACCGAACCCCGAGTGCCCTGCCGACAGTGGACCGCACGACACCGGTCGCCGACCGCAACGCCGCCGCGCTGCCGTCGCGCGCCTCGTCGTCGCCATAGACCGTGTAGAAGACGCTGGCCTCCCGCAGATCCGGCGTGAGCCGAACGTCGGTCACCGTCACCATCGCCAGCCGCGGGTCCTTGACCTCCCGCTCCAGCGTCCGCGCCACGATCTGCTGGACGCGCACCGCCATCCGCCGGGCACGAGCCCTGTCCGTCACTGTGAAATCTCCGCTGTCGATCCGCCCCGCACGCCGCACTCAGGTACGGGGCTTCTCCCGCATCTCGAACGTCTCGATCACGTCCTCGACCTTGATGTCGTTGAACGACCCGAGACCGATACCGCACTCGTACCCGTCCCGAACCTCGGTGACGTCGTCCTTGAAACGGCGCAACGACTCGACCGTCAAGTTGTCCGCGACCACGACGCCGTCACGGATGAGCCGAGCCTTGCTGTTGCGAACGATCACGCCGGTACGCACGAGGCAACCGGCGACGTTGCCGATACGCGGCACCCGGAAGACCTCACGGACTTCGGCCGTACCGAGCTGCGCCTCCTCGTAGATCGGCTTGAGCAGACCCTTGAGCGCGTTCTCGATGTCCTCGATCGCGGCGTAGATGACGTTGTAGTACCGGATGTCGACACCTTCGCGGACCGCCAGCTCCGTCGCCTTGCCCTGCGGCCGGACGTTGAAGCCGATGATCACCGCGTCGGACGCGGACGCGAGCGTCACGTTCGTCTCGGTGATCGCACCGACACCGCGGTCGATGATCCGCAGGCTGACCTCGTCACCCACGTCGATCTTGAGCAGCGCGTCTTCCAGGGCCTCGACCGACCCCGACACGTCACCCTTGAGGATCAGCGTGAGTTCGCTCTTCTGGCCTTCCTTGAGCTGGTCGAAGATCGACTCCAGGGTGGGCCGGCGACGAGACATCGCCAGTTCGGCGTTGCGCTCGCGCGCCTGCCGCTGCTCGGCGATCTGCCGCCCCACCCGGTCCTCGGGCACGACGATGAAGTTGTCGCCGGCGCCCGGCACGGAGGTGAAGCCGAGCACCTGAACCGGACGGGCCGGGCCGGCCTCGAGAACGGATGCGCCGTTCTCGTCGAGCATCGCCCGGACCCGGCCGAACGCGTCGCCCGCGACGACCGAATCGCCCACCCGCAGCGTTCCGCGCTGGATGAGCACGGTCGCCACCGGACCACGGCCACGGTCGAGGTGACCTTCGATCGCGACGCCCTGCGCGTCGACCGTCGGGTCGGCGACGAGTTCGAGCGCCGCGTCCGCGGTCAGCAGCACCGCGTCGAGCAGGTCCTGGATGCCGGTGCCGTTGCGGGCCGACACGTCGACGAACATCGTGTCGCCGCCGTACTCCTCGGCGACCAGGCCGTACTCGGTGAGCTGGCCCCGGACCTTCGTCGGATCCGCGCCCTCCTTGTCGATCTTGTTCACCGCGACCACGATCGGCACGTCTGCCGCCTTTGCGTGGTTGAGCGCCTCGATGGTCTGCGGCATCACGCCGTCGTCAGCGGCGACCACCAGGATGGCGATATCTGTCACCTGCGCGCCGCGAGCACGCATGGCGGTGAATGCCTCGTGACCCGGCGTGTCGATGAACGTCAGCAACCGGTCGGACGAGGCGTTGTGCACCTGGTACGCGCCGATGTGCTGGGTGATGCCACCCGCCTCGCCGCTGACCACGTCGGCCTGCCGGATCGCGTCGAGCAGGCGGGTCTTTCCGTGGTCGACGTGCCCCATGACGGTGACCACCGGCGGCCGCGACTGGAGGTTCGCGTCGTCGTCGTAGTCCGCACCGAACTCGAGGTCGTAGCGCGCCAGAAGTGCCGCGTCCTCCTCCTCCGGCGTGACGATCTGCACGTCGTAGCCGAGGGTGACGCCGAGCAGCTGCAACAGGTCGTCGGTGACGGACTGCGTCGCGGTGACCATCTCGTTGAGCTGGGTCAGCGCGACCTGCACGAGCGACGACGGGTTCGCGTTGATCTTGTCCGCGAAGTCGGCCAGCGAGGCACCACGGGCCAGCCGCACGGTCTCGCCGTTGCCGCGCGGCGCGCCGGACTCCAGCGTCGGCGCGGAGAGGTTGTCGAACTCCTGGCGCTTCGCCCGCTTCGACTTGCGCTGCTTGCCACGCGGCGCGCCCGGACGCCCGAAGGCACCGGCCGTGCCGCCCCGGCCGCGCTGGCCGGGGCCGCCGCCACCACCGGGACGGCCACCGAAGCCGCCGCCACCACCACCACCGGGTGCACCACCGCCGGGTGCACCCGGCCGGCCGGCACCGGCCGGCGCACCGGGACGACCGGCGCCGGGAGCGCCCGCACGTCCACCGGGACCCGGACGGAAGCCGCCGCCTCCACCCGGACGAGGCCCGGCCGGGAAAGCACCTGGGCCCGGGCGTACGCCACCGGCCCCGGGACGACCAGCCCCCGGACGGGGAGGTGTCGCGTTGGGACCCGGCCTCGCTGCCGGCGGCCGGGGCGGCATCCCCGGAACGCCAGGGACCCCCGGGCCGGCCGGACGCGGCGGCATCCCCGGCGCGGCCGGGGGACGCGGGGCCCGCGGCTCACTGGCGGGCGTCATGAACGGGTTGTTGCCACCCGGCCGGGGAGCTGCCGGACGCGGCGGCGCGGCCGGCGGCGCGCCGGGCGCAGGGGGCGACAACGGGGTGGGGGGTGCCGGCGGCGCGGCAACCGCGGCGGGCGCCACCGGTTCGGCAACGCCGGTCGGCGCCGCCGCGACCACCGGCGCGGAAGCGGCCTTGGGTACCGGCTTCGGTGCCGCGGCGGGCGGAGCCTGCGCGGCCTGCGTGGTGGGGAACGCTTCCTTCAGCTTGCGGACGACGGGCGCCTCCACCGTCGACGACGCGCTCTTGACGAACTCGCCGTGGTCCTTCAACCACTGCAAGAGCGCCTTGCTTTCGATCCCGAACTCTTTGGCGAGTTCGTGGACACGGGCCTTGCCAGCCACAGTTCTCCTCGTCTTTGGCCGGCAAGGACTCCGATCACCTCAGATCGAAGACCCAACCAGCCTGGTTACCGGGACATGCTCATCGGTAGGACACGCCGGGAAGCACGTTCATCACGTGCGCCGTGCAGCCAGTTGCATCAGGAACCACACTCCTGAGCTCGGTCGGGCGCCGGGGGCCGCCCGGCTCGGTCGTACGCCGTCACCGCGTCGCGCAACCGGGAGGTGTCGAACGGGCCCGCAAGACGGAACGCTCGCGACCACGCCCGGCGCCGCTCGGCAAGCGCCAGGCAGTTCCCGTCCCGATGCAGATGCGCACCGCGTCCAGGTAACCGCCGGGCGGGATCGGGGACCAACACCCCCCCGACGACCACCACGCGGATCAGGTTCGCTACTCCGGCGCGTCGACGGCAACCCACACAGGTGCGTTCAGGACCACTGTGAAGACTGCTACCGGCCACGCTGGAGCGCACCACCTACTCTAGCGCGCGGTGGCCGCGCCACCGGCATTCGTCGCGTCGCCAAGTTCGGCGGCAGGCTCGGACGCCGGGACACCGGGGCCACCGGAGAGCGGTGCGTCCGGGCGGATGTCGATCTTCTGCCCGCTGAGCCGGGCCGCCAGCCGGGCGTTCTGCCCCTCACGACCGATCGCCAGCGACAGCTGGTAGTCGGGTACGACGACCTGCACCTGCCGGGTGACCGGGTCGACGACCCGGGCCGAGAGGACCCGTGCCGGGGACAGCGCGTTCGCGACGTACGTCGCCGGATCCTCCGCCCACTCGACGATGTCGATCTTTTCCTCGCCGAGTTCGGACATCACCGTCCGCACCCGCTGGCCCAGCGGTCCGATGCAGGCACCCCGGGCATTGACCCCGGGAGCGGTCGCCCGGACCGATATCTTGCTGCGATGCCCGGCCTCCCGTGCGACGCCGACGATCTCGACGGTGCCGTCGGCGACCTCGGGGACCTCGAGGGAGAACAAGGCTCGGACGAGCTGCGGGTGGCTTCGCGAAACCGTGACATGCGGGCCACGAGGCCCCCTGGTCACGCTCGTCACGAGCACCTTGATGCGCGAACCGTGCTCGTAGCGCTCCCCGGGTACCTGCTCGGACGGGGGCAGCACCGCCTCCACGTTGCCGAGGTCGACGAGCACGACGCCGGTGTCGACGCGGCGGCCGTGGTGCGCGGCTATCGTCCCCCCGACGAGGTCGCCCTCCTTGCCGGCGTACTCCTGATGCACCGAGTCGTCCCGGGCGTCACGCAGCCGCTGCATGACGACCTGCTTCGCCGTCATGGTCGCGATGCGACCGAAGTTCTCCGGCGTGTCGTCGTACTCCCGGACGATCACCCCGTCGGCGTCGAGCTCCTGGGCGAGGACCACGACGTCGCCGGTCTTGCGGTCCACCTCGACGCGTGCGTGCGGGACGGCGCCTTCGGTGTGCTTGTACGCGGTCAGCAGCGCGGACTCGAGCGTGTCGACGACCATGTCGAACGTGACGTCGCGCTCCCGTACGAGCGACTTCAGCACCGCGAGGTCGAGCTTCATCGGCCGTTTCCTCCGTCCACCGGCTCGTCGAGGTCGTCTTCGTCGAAATCCTCGCCCTCTTCGAAGACGTCCTCGAGGTCGTCGAAGTTTCCGGTGGCGTCGAGTTCGTCGAACTCGTCGGTGCCGCCCGGGGGGTTGAATTCGAGTTCGACGGCCGCGCGCGCCACGTCGGCGTATCGAACGACGGCATCGGTGGCCACGCCGGACCGGGCACCCGGCTTGTGCGGCTTCGGCGTCACCCGCACGGTCGCCTGCTCGTCGTCGGCGGCGAAAACCCGCCCGGACAGCGACGAACCGTCCCGGAGCTTCACCCCGACGAGGCGTCCGACGGCACGCCGCCAATGCCTGGGCAACCTCAACGGTGCGTCGGCCCCGCGGCTCGTGACCTCGAGGGTGTACGCGGAACCGAGCGCGGCGGGAAGGTCGACATCACGTTCGTCCAGCACTCCGGAGACGATCCGGCTGGCATCGGCGATCGCATCGAGATCGACCGGGCCGTCCCGATCGACCGTCACGGCAACCACGCTCTGGCGCCCGGCGCGGCGCACCGCCACGTCCTCGAGGTCGAAACCCGCGTCCCGCAACGGCCCGAGAATGTACGTGGTCAGGATGTCGGCGGGGCGGCCCGCCGCCGGTCCGGGCGTCACCACTGACCTCCCAACCGTGTGAAGTTGTCGACACTGCTCCGGCATCAGCCGAGGACCCCCACCGTAGCGTTTCAGGAGGCCACCGGCGGCCAGCGACGTCCCACGGACCGTTACGCCGGTTCAGGGAGCCGAACGCGGGCACGGCGGCGTACGGTGGACACCGACACACGGTTGTGCCGCCCGGCGCGGCCACCCTGGCGCGACGTGGAGACGAGGTGGATCGCCATGGATCTCGGAGTTCCCGAGCTGCTGATCATCGCGTTCATCGTCGTGTTGCTCTTCGGATCGAAGAAGCTGCCGGGTGCCGCGAAGTCCATCGGGCAGTCCTTGCGGATCTTCAAGGACGAGACGAAAGGCCTGCGGGGCGACGACAAGCCGGCCGAGCCGGCGGCAACACCGCCGGCCGCACTGCCCCCGGCCACCCCGAGCCCGCCGGCCGATTCCGACGCGCCGGTTCCGACTCAACAGTCCTGAGCCGGCCGGCAGCCAGGTGCCGACCTCGCGTCCCCGTGTGACATGACCAGGATCGAGGCCGACCGGTGACCGTCACCGGCTCCGGATCACGTCGGGCCCGTGCGGCCGACGGTTCGATGCCACTGCTGGAGCATCTCCAGGAGCTGCGTCGCCGGCTGATCGTCTCGCTGATCGCGATCGCGATCGGCCTGGTGGTCGCCTACGTCGTGTTCGAGCCGGTCTTCCACTTCATCACCCGCCCGTACTGCGACCTGCCTCGCGCCCGTCGGCAAGGCGGCGACACCTGCAACCTGGTCACGTTCGGGGTTCTCGATCCCTTCAAGCTGCGCCTGCAACTGTCCCTCTACCTCGGCCTCGTGTTCGCCTCCCCGATCTGCCTCTACCAGCTCTGGGCCTTCATCACCCCCGGCCTGCACCGCCACGAACGCCGCTGGGCGCTGACCTTCGCCGCACTGTCCACCTTGCTGTTCGCCGGCGGCGCGACCCTGGCCTACCTGACGCTGTCCAAAGGCCTCGGCTTCCTGCTCGGCGCGGCTGGCAACGACATCACGAACCTCATCGAGGTCAACCGCTACCTGTCCTACGTCACCGCGATGGTTCTGGTCTTCGGGATCTCGTTCGAATTCCCACTTCTGCTGCTCATGCTGAATCTCGCCGGGCTGCTCACCGGAACGCGGATGCTGTCCTGGTGGCGACCGATGATCTTCGGCATCACCGTCTTCGCCGCACTCGCCACCCCCTCCCAAGACCCCTTCACGATGACTGCGCTCGCCGCCCCGATGGTGCTGCTCTACTTCCTGACCGGGGCCGTCGCCCGCGGTCTCGACAGCCGGCGCAACAGCCGTTTGGAACGCGACGAGGCGACGGTCGCCGCGGCGGCCGGCGAGGCTCTGCGAAACTGACCCGGTGAGTCCGTCGCGTCGCCAGGTTCTGGGCGGCGGTCTCGGTCTCGCCGCCGGTTACCTCCTGGTCGGCTGTGGCGGCGGGACCACCGGCAAACCGCCGGTCAGCTCGGCCGAAGCGCTCCCGACCTCGCGGACCGCATTGACACCCACCGTTCAGCTCGCGATCACCAACGAGCAGGGTCTCCTGCGCGCCTACGACGCCGTGCTGGCGGCGTACCCGAGCCTCGCCGCGGTGTGCGCCGTACCCCGCGATCACCACCGGGCTCACCTGACCGCGCTCGGCGGCCAACCCGCACCCGGCGCGGGCGACGCGATCGTCGTGCCGCCCGATCCCCGTGCCGCCGCGCAGCTCCTGCTCGGGCTCGAGCAGGCAGCGGCCGGCCAGCGGCAGACCGGCGCGGTGACCGACCTGGCCAACGGATCGCTCCTCGCCGCGATCGCCGCGGCGGAGGCGGTCCACGCCGACCTGCTCACGACCGCACTGCCGTCGGTGGGCTCGTGACCACGCCCAGTTCGCCGCCGACGTCCGGAACCCAGAACGCTGCCCTGACCGCGCTCCTGCAGATGGAGTACGGCGTGGTCTACGACTTGTCCGCCGCGGCGGGTCAACTCGTCACCCACGTGCCGGCGACCAACGCAACGCCCCCCGCGCCGTACGGACCGGTGCTCGCCGCGACGTCGGCGAGCTACGACGAACACCGGCTCCGGCGCGACCGGCTGATCGACGCGCTACGCGCCCGCTCGGCGGCGATCCCCGCACCGCTGCCGGCGTACCGGATCACCCGCAGCGACCAGCCGCTCGTCCTGCTCGGCTACCTCGCGGCGCTCGCCCAGACGACGATCGTGGGCTACCGCGCGCAGCTCGCCGGGCTGACCGATCCCGCGTTGCGATCCGACGCGGTCGCCGCCGTCGTCGAAGCTGCCCGGTTCCGCACCGTCGTGCTGCTCGCGGCTGGCCAGGACGCGGCCGGTGCCGCTCCCGCACTGCCCGGCTGACCGACCCGCTACGGTCGAGAACGTCCACCCCGCTCACGACGGATCGGTGATGAGCACACCTGACCCTCCCGCCGGCCGCCACGCCGCGGGCGGGGGCGCGGCCCCCGCGCCGACCGGCCTCAAAGACGCCGCCCGAAGCGTTCCGCAGGACTGGCGACGCCTCGGAGACTGGCTCGCCGGGCAGGGCCGGCGGCTCGACCTGAGCCAGCCGCCGAGGCAGTTCTCCGGCGGGGTGGCGAACCTGAACTACCTGGTGTCGGTCGACGGCGAGTGGGCGGTGCTGCGCCGGCCGCCCGCCGGTTCTCTCGCCGAGGGAGCGAACGACATGGGGCGGGAGGCTCGCGTCCTGTCCCGTCTCTGCGAGCGGTATCCGCTGGCCCCCCGTTGCCTGGCGTTCTGCTCCGACGCCGCCGTTCTCGGCGCGCCGTTCCAGCTGCTGGAGTTCCGGCCCGGGGTGGCCGTCGGTTCGGAGTTGCCGGCCTCGCTCCTCGGCCGGCCCGACGCTCCCGCCCGGCTGACGGAATGCCTGGTCGCCGCGATGAGCGAACTGCACGCCCTCGACCCTGCATCGGTCGGCCTGGACGACCTCGGACGGCCCGAAGGCTTCCTGCGACGCCAGGTCGAAGGCTGGGCCCGGCGCTGCCGGGCGGTCTACGACGACGCGCCCCCACCGGCCGCCACCGCATTGATCGACATCCTGCGCCGACACGACTGGCCCGAGAGCGACACGTCGCTGATCCACGGCGACTTCAAGTTCGACAACATGCTCCTCGACGTCGAGCTGATCGAGCCGGTCGCGGTCATCGACTGGGACATGGCGACCCGAGGCGATCCGCTGTTCGACCTCGCGGTGCTGCTGTCGTACTGGGTCGAGCCAGGCGACCCCACCGAGGTGCACGGGCTGCGCCAGGTTCCCTCGCTGTCACCGGGTTTCACGACCCGTGGCGAGGTCGCGGCGAGCTACTTCACGCACGCCGGGATCCCGCCGGTGGCCCTCACCGCCCACCTCGCGCTGGCCCGGCTTCGCCTCGCGATCGCCTGGCAGCAGCTTTACGCGCGCCACGTGCGGGGGATCTTCACCGATCCCCGCTACGCGGAATTCGGCCGGCTCGCCGCTGCTTTCCTGATCTGGACCGTCGACACCTGGAACGAGGACCGATGATCGATTTCGAGGTACCGGAGACGCTCAAGGCGCTCGCCGACGAGGTCCGCGGCTTCGTCGTCGAGCAGGTGGTGCCCTACGAGCGGGATCCCCGGCTGACGGTCCACGGGCCGGACGACGACCTGCGCACCGAACTGGTCGAGCTCGCCCGCAAGGCCGGGCTCTTGACCATCCAGGCCCCGACCCGGTACGGGGGCCGCGGCCTGACCCACCTCGAACAGGCCGCCGTCTACGAGGCCGCGGGATGGTCGACTCTCGGGCCGGTCGCCATGAACTGCGCCGCTCCCGACGAGGGGAACATGTTCCTGCTCGCCAGGATCGCCGACGATGCTCAGGCAGCCGAGTACCTCGTTCCGGTGATCGAAGGACGGCAACGTTCGGTGTTCGCGATGACCGAACCGGACGGGGCGGGTTCCGATCCCGGCCAGCTCCGCACCGAAGCGATCTTCGACGGCAGCGACTACACGATCAACGGCCTCAAGTGGCTCATCACCGGCGCCGACGGCGGCAAGACGTGGATCGTCATGGCCCGGGTCACCCCGGACGAGTTCGGTCCCGGCGGCCCCACGCTCTTCCTCACCCACGGCGACACGGCGGGCATCGAGATCGAGCGCGTGATGAACTCGATGGACCGCAACTACGTGCAGGGACACGGCGTCGTCCGTTTTCGCGACCTGCGCCTGCCGGCGTCCGCCGTGCTCGGCGAGGTGGGTCAGGCCTTCCGCTACGCCCAGCTGCGGCTCGCGCCCGCGCGCCTCACCCACTGCATGCGCTGGCTCGGGGCGGCCGAGCGCGCCCAGTCGATCGCGCTCGACCACGCCCGTCGACGTACCGCCTTCGGGAAACCGCTGACCGAACACGAGGGCGTCAGCTTCATGCTCGCCGACAACGAGATCGCGCTGCACCACTGCCGGCTGTCGATCATGCACACCGCGTGGGTGCTGGACTCGGGGGCCAAGGGACGCCACGAAAGCTCGATCGCCAAGGCGTTCGTCGCCGAGGAACTCTTCAAGGTCGCCGACCGGTGCGTCCAGATCCTCGGCGGCATCGGGGTCACCGACGAGACCGTCGTCGAAATGATCTTCCGGGACATGCGCGGTTTCCGGCTCTACGACGGGCCCACCGAGGTGCACAAGTACGCCATCGCCCGCGAGCTCGTCAGGCGGGTCTCCGGCGGATAATGACCGACGACGTGGCCGATGCCGCACCGGCGTGATAGGGAGAGTCATATGGAACACGACTTGCTCGACGGCATCTACATCTGCGGAGCCGTTCGGACCGCCGGCGGGCGCCGCGGCGGAGCGCTCAGCTCCTGGCATCCGGCGGACCTCGGCGGCGCCGTCATCGACGCGTTGCTCGAACGCACCGGAATGGATCCGGCCGGCGTCGACGACGTGATCTTCGGCTGCGTCTCGCAGATCGGCCCGCAGACGTTCAACATCGCCCGGACGGCCGCCCTGAGTTCCTCGTTGCCCGACACGATCCCCGGGGTGACGATCGACCGGCAGTGCGGCTCGTCCCAGCAGGCGACGCACTTCGCGGCGCAGGCGGTTGCTTCCGGAACTCAGGACGTCGTGATCGCCGGCGGCGTCGAGTCGATGAGCATGGTCCCGATCCTGAGCGCCATGACGATCGGCATGGAGGCGGGCATGCCGAGCCCGTTCGGCGGGAAGGCGATCACGGCGCGCTACCCGGACGAGGACTTCAGCCAGTTCGTCGGCGCCGAGCGGGTCGGCCGCAAGTACGGCGTGACCCGCGACGAACTGATCGAGTTCGCCGTCGCCAGTCACGTCCGGGCCCGTGCCGCGACCGACGCCGGCCGGTTCGCCGGCGAGATCGTCCCGATCGACGTGCAGCTCTCCGACGGAACCACCTCGCAACACGTGGTCGACGAGGGGATCCGCGAGCCGGACCGGGAGAAGATCGCGGCGTTGGCGCCGCTGGTCGAAGGCGGGCTCATCAACGCCGCGATGGCCAGCCAGATCACCGACGGCGCGTCGGCGGTGCTGGTCGCCAACCAGCGCGGCGTCGAGGAGTTCGGGTTGACGCCGATCGCCGCCATCCGAGGCCTGGCCGTCGTCGGGTCCGACCCGGCGATGGTCCTCGAAGGGCCGATCCCGGCGACGCGACGCCTGCTGGAACGGCACGCGGTGAAGCTCGACCAGGTCGACCTGTACGAGGTCAACGAGGCGTTCGGCTCGATACCGCTGGCGTGGAGCCACGCCCTGGGCGGCGACGGCGACCGGCTCAACGTCAACGGCGGCGCGCAGGCCCTCGGGCATCCGCTGGGCGCGACCGGAACGAAACTGATCACGACGTTGATCCACGAGTTGCGGCGCCGGGGCGACCGGTTCGGCGTCGTCGCGATCTGCGAGGGACTCGGCACCGCGAACGCGACGCTCATCGAAGCCCTCTGAGCCCAGCCTTCGCCCGGCGTGCGTGACCCGGCCGGGCGCCGATCAGAACAGGACCGACGCGAAGGTCCCCTTCTCGTGAAACCCCACTCGCTCGTACACCCGCCGGGCACTGGCGTTGTGGGCGTTGACGTAGAGGCTCACCACCGGCGCGATATCCCGCTGCGCGGCGGCCACCACCGCCGCCGTCCCGCTGGCGCCCAGGCCTCGGCCCCGTAGCGAAGGGTCGACCCAGACACCTTGGATCTGACAGGTGTCGCCCGCCACCGCCCCGATCTCGGCCTTGAACCGCACGACGCCGTCCCGGATGAGCGCGTAGGCCCGACGTTGGACGATCAGTTCCATGACGCGCGCCCGGTAGAGCGCTCCGCCGTCGGACATGACCGGTGAGAAACCGATCTCCTCGGTGTACATGGCGACCGCCGCCGGCAGGAAGATCTCGATCTCGTCCGGCCGGACGAGGCGGACCTCCGGATGGCCGGGAACGACGGGCGGCTCCGCGATCACCATGAGCGGCTGAACCTCGCGTACGTCGCGTGCCGGCCCCCAGTAGGGCCGCAGCAACGACCACAACCCGAGTACGGCGTCGGAGTTGCCGACGATCGACGAGCATCGCCGGCCCTGCCGGCGAGCCCGCTCGGCGAAACCGGCGAGCGCCTCCGGGTCGGAACCGACCGGCACCATGTTGGCGCCGTTGAAGCACAACGCCCGCAGCGGGCCGGAAGCCGGGTAACCCCACAGTTCGGCGCCCAGGCGCCAGGGGTCCAGTCCGGACTCGGTGACGCGGGAGGTGACCATGACGTTCGCGACCGGGTCGGCGGCCAGCAGGTCGAGCGCGGCGTCCAGATCCCGCCCTGACAGGACGCGGATCGATCCACCGCGGCGGACGTGCGGGACGATCACCCGACCGTGACGACCGGTGCCGCCGCCTGTTCGCTCTCCCCGGCGGCCCGCATCTCGTCCGCGATCCGGAGCGCCTCCTCGACGAGCGTCTCGACGATCTGGTCCTCCGGGACGGTCTTGACGACCTCACCTCGGATGAAGATCTGCCCCTTGCCGTTGCCGGACGCCACCCCGAGATCGGCTTCGCGGGCCTCCCCCGGCCCGTTCACCACGCATCCCATGACGGCGACGCGCAACGGGACGTCGAGACCCTCCAGCCCGGCCGAAACCCGATCGGCGAGCGTGTACACGTCGACCTGTGCCCGGCCACAGGCGGGGCAGGAGACGATTTCGAGCCCACGCTGGCGCAGGCCGAGCGACTCCAGGATCGCGATCCCGACCTTGACCTCCTCGACGGGAGGCGCGGACAGCGAAACCCGGATCGTGTCGCCGATCCCTTCCGAGAGCAGCGCCCCGAAAGCAACCGCGGATTTGATCGTGCCCTGGAAGGCCGGCCCGGCTTCGGTGACGCCGAGGTGCAGCGGGTAGTCGCAGGCGGCGGCGAGCTTGCGGTACGCCTGCACCATCACGACCGGGTCGTTGTGCTTGACCGAGATCTTGATGTCCCGGAAGCCGTGCTCCTCGAACAGCGCGCACTCGTTCAACGCGGACTCGACGAGCGCATCGGGGGTGGCCTTGCCGTACTTGGACAGCAGCCTCTTGTCCAGCGAGCCGGCGTTGACACCGATCCGGATCGGCACGCCGGCGTCGGCGGCGGCTTTCGCGATCTCGCCCACCCGGTCGTCGAACTTCTTGATGTTGCCCGGGTTCACCCGCACGGCCGCACACCCCGCATCGATCGCGGCGAAGACGTACCGCGGCTGGAAGTGGATGTCGGCGATCACCGGGATCTGGCTGCGGCGGGCGATCTGGGCCAACGCGTCGGCGTCGTCGGTGTCGGGTACGGCGACCCGGACGATCTGGCAACCCGATGCGGTCAGCTGGGCGATCTGCTGGAGCGTCGCGTTCACGTCCGCCGTCTTCGTCGTGGTCATCGACTGGACGCTGACCGGCGCCCCGCCGCCGACGAGGACCTGCTTGTCGCCCTTGCCGACCTTCAGCTGCCGGCTCTGCCGGCGCGGCGCCAACGGTTCGGGAGGCAACGCCGGCATGCCCAGCGCGACGCTGGAGGTCTGGCTCATGAGGTCCTCTCAAGGCGGCCGCTGGTAGGACGAGCACGACGACGAAGAATCATCTTCAGCCTAACCTGCGGGCTATCCCTGGATCGGGTTGACGATGCCCGCGTAGACGAGCAGGACGGAAAGGCCGGCGAACGCGACCACCACGACGTAGGCGACCGGCATCACCTTCAGCAGGTCCACCCGTCCCGGGTCGGCGCGGCCGCGCCGCCGGGCCAGCCAGGCCCGGGCGTTCTCGTACCAGAGGATCGCGATGTGACCGCCGTCCAGCGGAAGCAGCGGGAGCAGGTTGAAGACACCGACGAAGAAGTTCACCCCGGCGCCGATCAGCAGCAACGACCCGGCCTTCGTCCCGAGGGTCTCCGGCGCGCTCGCGATCGAACCGCCGATCCGGGTCAGGTCCACGACTCCGGCGGGCCCGTCCGGCCCGCGGGGCTTGCCGTTGACCAGGTTCGGTATCTCCCCCGGGATCCGGCCCAGCGCCCGCACGGTGCCGGTGACGTACGACCACAACGCCGGCGGGGTGTGCGCCGCGGCCTGGAAGACGTCGTACGACGGGTAGGGCCGGTAGGCCGGGGAGACACCGAGGAAGCCGGTCTGGGTCGGCGCGGCGCCGGTGGCAGCCGCGTTCGTCCGCACCGTCGGTGTCACGTCCAAGGTGACCGGGGCGCCGTCCCGCAGGACGGTCACGGCGAGCGTCTTGCCGGCCGATCCCTGCAGCAGGCTCTGGAACTGCTGCCAATTCTGGACCGGCGTGCCGTCGACGGCGCTGAGCACGTCGCCGACCTGCAGGCCGGCGAGCTTCGCGGCGCTGGGCTGCGCGCCGGCGGCGCAGTTGTTGTTCTGATCCGGCGTCGCGCAGGGCACGATGTAACCCAGTTTGGTGCTCGGGCCGGGGTCGTGGAGCAGATCGCCGCCGATCGCCAGTCCGGCGAAGGTCAGCAGTACCGCGAGGACGAAGTGCATCGTGGAGCCGGCGACCAGGACGACGAACCGTTGCTTGGCCGGATAGGTGTAGAACAATCGGCGCTCGTCGGGCAGCGTCTTCGTCGGCAGGTTCGCCACCGCGGCGGCCTGGGCGCGCACGTCCGCCTCCGACTGGCCGTCGGTTGCCTCCAGCGGCGACATGCCGACGATCTTCACGTATCCGCCGGCCGGGATCGCCTTCAGGCCGTACTCGGTCTCGCCGCGCCTGAAGGAGAAGATGCGGGGACCGAAGCCGATGAAGTACTGCGTCGCCTTCATGCCGTAATGCTTGGCGGTCAGCAGGTGACCGGCCTCGTGCAGGGCGACGGAGACGATCAGCATGACGACGATGAGCGTTCCGCCCACCCACGTCGCCACTAGACCGCCAATTCGTTCGCGCGCGCACGTGCCCATCGTTCGGTGTCGAGGACCTCGTCGAGCGTGATCCGCGCGCTCCGGGCCGTCGTTGTCTCTTCGACAACGCGCGAGACGATCTCAACGATCCCGGTGAAGCGAATCCGGCCGGCGAGGAACGCGGCCACCGCCTCTTCGTTGGCCGCATTGAAAGCACAGGGCGCGACTCCACCCAGAGCCCCGGCGTGCCGGGCCAGGGCCACGGCGGGAAACGCCTCCGGGTCGAGCGGCTCGAACTCCAGCGCGTGCGCCTGCGTCCAATCCATCGTCGGCGCCGCGCCGGCGACCCGATCCGGCCAACCGAGGGCGAGCGCGATCGGCAGCCGCATGTCCGGCGGGGAGAGCTGGGCGATCGTGGAGCCGTCGTGGAATTCGACCATCGAGTGCACGATCGACTGCGGATGGACCACCACGTCCAGGCGCTCGTAGGACACCCCGAACAGCAGGTGTGCCTCGATCAGTTCGAGACCCTTGTTGACCAGCGTCGCCGAGTTGATCGTGACCAGCGGCCCCATCTGCCAGGTGGGGTGTGCGAGCGCCTGGTCGGGAGTCGCGTCGTGCAGATCGTCCCGTGCACGGCCCCGGAACGGGCCGCCCGAGGCGGTGAGGATCAGCCGGGCGACCTCGTCCCGGCGCCCCGCGCGCAGGCATTGGGCGAGCGCCGAATGCTCGGAGTCCACCGGTACGACCTGGTCCGGATGCCGCATGGCGGCAGCCACCAGCGGGCCACCGGCGATGAGCGACTCCTTGTTCGCCAGCGCGAGCGTGCTCCCGGCTGCGAGCGCGGCGAGCGTCGGCGCGAGGCCGATCGAGCCGGTCATCCCGTTGAGACAGACGTCGACCCGGCTGGTGGCGAGTTCCCGCGCGGCGTCGGGGCCGGTCAGGATCGTCGGGATCTCGAACTGTCCCTGGGCGTAACCGCGACGCTGCGCTTCGGCGTAGAGCGCGAGCAGCACATCCTCGCCGGCGGTCGCCTGCGCGACCGCGACGACCTTCACGCCGAACTCGATCGCCTGCTCGGCCAACGACTTCGGGTCACCCCCGCCGGCCGCCAGGCCGTACACCGAGAACGCCTCCCGGTTACGCGCGATGACGTCGAGCGCCTGGGCGCCGATGCTGCCGGTCGAACCCAGCAACGTCACCGTCCTCACGCCGGATCCACCTTCATGCCGACTCCTTCGCGTTCGCGGCGAGCTGCCCGCACGCCCCGGCGATGTCCCGGCCGCGGGTGTCCCGAACGGTCGTCGAAATCCCCCGAGCGCGCAAACGACGGACGAATTCGCGCTGCGCCGCCCCGGTGCTGGCAGCCCACCCGCTGCCGGGTGTCGGGTTCAGCGGGATGAGGTTGACGTGGGCGAGCCGGCCGGCCAGCAGCGTCGCCAGGTGGTCCGCCCGCTCGGGCTGGTCGTTCACCTTGCGGATCAGGGCGTACTCGATGCTGACCCGGCGACCGGTCTTCGCCGCGTAGCCCCAGGCGGCGCCGAGCACCTCCCGAACCGGCCAGCGGGTGTTGATCGGCACCAGCTCGTCCCGCAGTTCGTCGTCCGGGGCGTGCAACGAGACCGCGAGCGTCACCTGCAGGTCCTCCTCGGCGAGTTTGCGAATGCCGGGCACCAATCCGACGGTCGAGACGGTGAGATGGCGCTGCGCCATGCCGAGCCCGTGCGGGACCGGGGTGGTCAACGTCCGGACCGCGTGAAGCACCCGGTCGAAGTTCGCCAGCGGTTCACCCATCCCCATGAAGACCACGTTGCTGACGCGCGTTCCGTAGTTGCGCTCGGCGGCGACGATCTGGTGCACGATCTCCGCCGCCGACAGGTTGCGGCGCAGACCCCCCTGACCGGTCGCGCAGAACGGGCACGCCATGCCGCATCCGGCCTGGCTGGACACGCAGACCGTCACCCGTTCCGGATAACGCATCCACACCGATTCGACGAAGGATCCGTCGTGGGTGCGCCACAAGGTCTTGCGGGTGTCGCCGCTGTCGGCGACGTCCTCGCGCACCGAAGTGAGCAGGTCCGGCAGCAGCGCGGCAGCCAGTTCGTCCCGCCGGGACGTTGGGATCGCGCTCAACCCGGCGCCGGTGAAGTAGTGAAGAGCCAGCTGCTCGGCTCGGAAACCACGCTCGCCGATCACCTCGACCGCGTGTCGACGACCGGCCGGATCGAGGTCGGCGAGGTGCACCGGAGGCATCCCGCGCGCCGGGGCGCCCGGCACCAGCGGCAGCGCCGCCGCCGACGGCGTTGCGCTGCTCGCCGCGGTGAGCGCGGAACGGGGACCGGACATCAGAGGCCCAGTGTCCCACCCGGCGTCCCGCTCAGGCGCGGAACACCACGGTCCGTCGGCCGTTGACCAGGACCCGGTGTTCGGTGTGCCAGCCGACCGCTCGGGCGAGCACCCGGCATTCGATGTCCCGGCCGGCCGCGGTGAGCGCGGCGATGTCGGCGCTGTGGTCGACCCGCTCGATGTCCTGCTCGATGATCGGACCCTCGTCGAGGTCGGGGGTGACGTAGTGCGCGGTGGCCCCGACCAGCTTCACCCCGTGCGCATGCGCCTGCCGGTACGGGTTCGCGCCCTTGAAGCTCGGCAGCAGCGAATGGTGGATGTTGATGATCCGCCCGGGCAACCGGTCGCAGACCTTGGCACCCAGAACCTGCATGTATCTGGCGAGAACGACCAGCTCGACGTCCTCGGCCGCGACGAGATCCAGCAGCCGATCCTCCGCGTCGCCCTTCCGGTCCTTCTCGACCGGGACGTGGTGAAACGGGATGCCCGCGCGGTCCACCAACCCTTCGAAGTCGCGATGGTTGGAGACCACGCCCCGCAGGTCGATCCGCAGGTGGTCCGAGGCGTGACGGAAGAGCAGGTCGTTCAGGCAGTGTCCCAACCCGCTCACCATGATCAGGGTCCGCGGCCGGGCATGGGCCCCGACGAGCTCCCACTCCATCTCCAGGCGACGGGCAACCGGCTCGAAACCGGCGCGCAGCGTCTCGGCCTCGGTCGGCTGCCCGCTGCGGAACGCGACCCGCATGAAGAACCGCTGCGACGTGGCGTCGCCGTACTGCTGGCTTTCGGTGATGTTGCAGTCCGCGTCGAGCAGGAAGCCGGACACCGCGTGGACGATCCCGTGCGCGTCCGGGCACGACAGGGTGAGGACGTAGTCCTCGCCGAGCGCCGCACCTTCGGGGCCGGGGCTTCGGGTGCGGGACATCACGAGGTGAATGCCGTGATGAGCAGGTAGGCGATCGGCGCGGTGAACAGCATCGAGTCGAGCCGGTCCATCACCCCACCGTGGCCGGGCAGCAGCCGCCCCATGTCCTTCACGCCCAGGTCACGTTTGACGAGCGACTCGGCCAGATCTCCCGCCGTCGCGGTGATCGCGACGGCCAGGCCGAACAGCAGGCCCTGCCACCAGTCGAGATGCAGCAAGGTGCCGAGCAGGACGCCGCCGCCGGCGAGACAGGCCAGCACCGATCCGCCGAGTCCCTCCCACGACTTCTTCGGCGAAACCGCGGGCGCCAGCGGATGCTTCCCGAAGAACACTCCGGTGGCGAAGCCCCCGACGTCGCTGCACACCACCGTCGCGACGAAGCAGGTCGCGCGGCGGGCTCCGTCGTCGGGAGCCGCGAGCAGGACGGCGAACCCGGCGAGCAGCACGACATAGCACAGCAGCCAGAGCGAGGCCGACACGTCACGCGCGACGTCGACCCGCCGTCCGCCGTCGACCATCCGCCAGGCGAGCAGTCCGATCGCGGTCAGCAAGACGCCGACGGCCAACGCCTGGCTGCCGCGCTGGTAGGCGATCGTGTACGTGACACCGGTACCGACCACCAGCGGCGGCAGCGGAACGTTGCGCCCGGCGGAGGTGCGCAACACCGTCGCGACCTCGTAGCAGCCGTACGCCACAGCGACGCCCACCAGCCCCACGAACAGCGGCCGGTAGGCGAAGAGCGAGACGAGGACGGCGGCACCCATCCCGGCGCCCACCACGATCGCGATCGGGACGTTGCGGCCGGCCTTCCCGGTTCTCGAGGGAACGGGAGGCACCGGGACGGCGGACGGGAGGAGGGACGACACGCTCATGCCGAAGCTGGAGGTCAGACCTCCAACAGCTCCGCTTCCTTCGACTTGAGCATCTCGTCGACCTTCTCGACCCAGCCGTGGGTGATCTTCTCGAGCTCTTTCTCGCCCCGCCCGGCCTCGTCCTCGCCCACCCCGCCATCCTTCACGAGCTTGTCCAGCTGGTCCTTGGCGTGCCGACGCACGGCACGGATCGACACCTTCGCGTCCTCGCCTTTCGCCCGCGCGACCTTGATCATCTCCCGGCGCCGCTCCTCGGTGAGCTGCGGGAAGGCGACGCGGATGATCGTGCCGTCGTTCGTCGGGTTGACCCCGAGGTCGCTGTCCCGGATGGCCTTCTCGATCGCCCCCAGCGAGCTCTTGTCGTACGGCGTGATGATCGCCATCCGCGGCTCCGGAATCTGGAACGAAGCCAACTGTTGCACCGGCGTCAGCGCGCCGTAGTAGTCCACGACGATCTTGTTGAACATCGCGGGGGTGGCTCGTCCGGCTCTGATCGCCGCGAACTCGTCCCGCGCGACGCCGAGCGCCTTCTCCATCTTCTCCTCGGCCTCGAGGAGTGCGTCGTCGATCATCGAACCGTCCCTTCGGCGTTCACCAGCGTCCCGATCTTCTCGCCCCGAACGGCGCGGGCGATGTTGCCCTCCCGCAGCAGGTCGAAGACCACGATCGGCAGGTTGTTGTCCATGCACAGACCGAATGCGGTCGTGTCCATGACCTTGAGGTTGCGCCGCAGCGCCTCGGCGTAGGAGATCGCGTCGAACCGCACCGCGTCCGGGTTCGCCCGGGGGTCGGAGTCGTAGACGCCGTCCACCGTCTTCGCCATCAGCAGCACGCCGGCGCCGATCTCCAGCGCCCGCTGGGCGGCCGGCGTGTCGGTGGTGAAGAACGGCACACCGAGGCCCGCACCGAAGATCACCACCCGGCCCTTCTCCAGGTGCCGGATCGCCCGCCGAGGGATGTAGGGCTCGGCGATCTGGCCCATCGCGATCGCCGTCTGCACGCGGGTTTCGACGCCCTGCTTCTCCAGGAAGTCCTGCAACGCCAGGCAGTTCATGACGGTGCCGAGCATGCCCATGTAGTCGGCGCGGGCCCGTTCCATCCCGCCGTCGGAGAGTTGCGCGCCACGGAAGTAGTTGCCGCCGCCGACCACGACCCCGACCTGCACGCCGGAGGCGACCACCGCGGCGATCTGCCGGGAAATGGCGATCACCGTCTCCGGGTGCACCCCCAGGCCGCTCCCACCCGCGAACGCCTCACCGGAGATCTTGAGCAGCACCCGCCGGTATGCCGGCGGCATGTCCGAGCCGTCGGCCGACGAGTCGGCCGGCGAGCCCACCGAGGTGCTCACCGCCCCACCTTCTCTCCGGTCGCCACCACACGGGGCAGCCTATCCGGCGAAGGCTGGGTCGCAGGCCGGCTCAGGCGGTACCGACCTCGAAACGGACGAACCGGGTGATCCGGATCCCGGCCTGGTCGAGCACGGCCTGGACCGTCTTCTTGTTGTCCCGCACCGACGGCTGCTCGACCAGGACGACGTCCTTGTAGAGGCCCTGGATGCGTCCTTCGACGATCTTGTCCAGCGCCGCCTCCGGCTTGCCCTCGCCGCGCGCGATCTCGGCCGCGATCTCCCGTTCCTTCGCGACCAGATCCGCGGGAACGTCGTCCCGTGTCAGGTATTGAGCCTTCAGGCTGGCTACCTGCATCGCCGCGCCGCGCGCGGCCTCCGCGTCGTCACCGACGAACTCGACGAGGACTCCGATCTGCGGTGGCAGATCGCTGGCCCGCCGGTGCAGGTACGTCGCAACCTTGCCGTCGAAGTGAGCGGCCCGGCGCAGCTCCATCTTCTCCCCCATCGCCGCGGCGATCCGCTCGATGCTGGTCCGAACGTCCACTCCGTCGGCGAGCGTCTCGCCCAGCAGACCCTCGACGTCGCTGACGCCGGTCTTCGCGGCGTGTGCGGCGATGTCGGCGGCGAGCTGCTGGACCTGCTCGTTCTTCGCGACGAAGTCGGTCTCGCAGGCGAGCTCGATCAGGCTCCCGTCGCCGCCGGCGAGCAATCCGTTGGACGCGGTCCGCTCCGCACCGCGCTTGATCGCCTTCGCCGCCCCCTTCTTGCGCAACTCGTCGATCGCGGTCTGCTCGTCGCCCCCCGCGGCGTCGAGCGCCGTCTTGACGTCCGTCATGCCGGCGCCGGTGATCTCCCGGACCCGCTTGATCGCGGCGATGTCAGCCATGTCGTTTCCTTCGTGGATAAGCGAGTGGATCGAGCGAACGGATTGGGCGCGGGTCGAGCGAGGCGGGGACGTGGGCGCCGAGCGGCGCGTCAGGAGCCCTCGGCGGTGGTGTCACCCTCGGCCCCACCGGTGCTCTGACCGGTGAGGACCTCGCGTTCCCACTCGGGCATCGGCTCGGCCACCTCGCCGGCGTCGGCCTGCCCGGCCGCAGCCGCCGCGCGCTGCAGCAAACCCTCCGCCACCGCGTCGGCGACGACGCGCGTCATGAGCTCGACCGAGCGGATCGCGTCGTCGTTCGCCGGGATCGGGTAGTCGACGATGTCCGGGTCGCAGTTCGTGTCGAGCAGCGCCACCACCGGAATGCCCAGCTTGCGGGCCTCGTCGACGGCGATGTGCTCCTTGTTCGTGTCGATGACCCAGATCGCGCTCGGAACCTTGGCCATGTCCCGGATGCCGCCGAGGGTGCGGTCGAGCTTGACGCGCTCGCGCGAGAGGACCAGCTGCTCCTTCTTGGTGAGCACGTTGGTGCCGCCGGTGAGCTCGATCTGCTCCAGCTCCTTGAGGCGCTGCAGCCGCTTGTAGACGGTGGAGAAGTTCGTCAGCATGCCGCCGAGCCAGCGCTCCTTCACGTACGGCATTCCGACCCGCTTGGCTTGGCCCTCGATGGCTTCCTGGGCCTGGCGCTTGGTGCCCACGAACAGGATCGAGCCGCCGTGCGCGACCGTCTCCCGGACGAACTCGTACGCCCGGTCGATGTAGGTGAGCGACTGCTGCAGGTCGATGATGTAGATGCCGTTGCGCTCGGTCAGGATGTAACGCTTCATCTTCGGGTTCCAGCGCTTGGTCTGGTGCCCGAAGTGCGCCCCGCTGCCGAGCATGTCCTTCATGGTGACGACCGCGCGGTCCGCCATGGTCAGCCTCTTTCTCGCGTCCGGTCGGACGCTTCCGGTTCCGTTGCAGCGGCCGGCTGGCCGCCACACCTGACGTCCTGCGCGGACCGGGATTCCTCGAGCCGCGTGCGGCATAGAGGACCGGACCGGTCCGGCCCCGTTCGGTGTGGAACGGGAAAGGGCGTGCGAAGTCGGCCCGCAGAACGGGCCGCCGAGGGAAGTGTACGGTCCACCGCCTCGTCCACAAATTCCCGCCTCCCCGGTCGGCCGGGTGGCCACCGGCCCACCATCGACCCATGCCCAGATCTCGCGCGCTGGAGCGGGCTGCGGGTCAGGCCTTGCGTCCGACCCTTCGCGCGCTCGGAACGATCTTCCTGATCGTGGGAGTCGTCGGAATCGTCCGGGGCGTGTTGCTCGGCGACGGAAGGCTTCCGAACGGGCCGCTGGATGCCGGTGTCGTCCTCGGTTTCGCGGCCGACCCGTCGGCCCGCGCAGCAGCCCGGCCGCCCCCGCTCGTCCCGCTCGCGGTCGTCGTCCCGTTCCGTGCTCCGACCGGCCCGTACACGGCGGGGCATCGGGGTGTCGATCTGGGCGGGGATCCGGGTGCCTCGGTCGTCGCCACGTTGCCGGGCCGAGTCGTCTTCGCCGGTTCGGTCGGCGGCGTCGGCGTGCTCTCGCTCGACATCGGCGGAGGCTGGCGGCTGTCCTACGAGCCGATCACGCCCGCGGTGGTCGAGGGCGACCTCGTGCGCCCGGGGCAACAACTGGGCACCCTCGTCGCGGGCCATCCCGGTTGCCCGGTCACCGCCTGCCTGCATTGGGGCCTGATCGTCCGAGCAGGGCCGCCCCGCATCTACGCCGACCCGATGTCGCTGTTGGAGCACGGCCAGGTTCGTTTGCTGCCGTGGGAAGGCGAACCGGTGCCCGGCGGCTGACGTCAGCGGCGGACGCGTCGACGTCAGTCGTGCGGTTCGGCGAGCTTGCCGCGCAGTTGCAGGACAGCCTTCGTGTGCATCTGGCAGATCCGGCTTTCGGTGACGCCGAGCACCTGGCCGATCTCGGCGAGCGTCAGGCCCTCGTAGTAGTAGAGGGTGACGACGATCTTTTCCCGCTCCGGGAGCAGGTTGATCGCGCGCGCGAGCAGGTATTTCGTCTCTTCGCTCTCGAAGGCGGTGACCGGGTCCTCCGCCCGAACGTCTTCCAGGGTGTCGACCAGACTGATCTTGTCGCCGCGTTCGCCGCCGGCGCCGAGCAGCTCGTCGAGGGCGACGACGTTGACGAAACTGACCTGGCTGAATATCTGGTGGAGCTCTCCCATCGAGATTTCGAGTTCGGCTGCGACCTCGGCCTCGGTCGGCGTCCGGTGCAGCTTCGCTTCCAACGACGCGTACGCCTTTTCGACGTCCCGCGCCTTGGACCGCACCGAACGAGGAATCCAGTCGATCGCCCGCAGTTCGTCGATGATCGCCCCGCGGATGCGGCTGATCGCGTACGTCTCGAACTTGATCGCGCGTTCGAGGTCGAACTTCTCGATCGCGTCGATCAGGCCGAAGATCCCGTACGACACGAGGTCGGCCTGCTCGATGTTCGGCGGCAGGCCGGTGCCGACCCGGCCGGCGACGTATTTGACGAGCGGCGAGTAGTGCAGGATCAACTGTTCGCGCAGCCTGCTGTCGCCGGCCTGTTTGAATTCCCGCCAGATCACCGCCACGCGGGCGTCGGCCTCAGCCTTCTCGGCGGCTTTTTTCGCCTTCGGATCCGTCATGCCGCGTTCGTCGGTGAGCTCCTCGTCGACCTCCGCGGCATGCTTGCCGGCGACGGTCATAGCCCCATGCCGACACACACCGACGACGTGTCACGCCCGGGGATGTGCCTGTTCATAGGTCGCTCTCAGCCGTTCCGCCGTCACATGTGTATAAATCTGCGTCGTTCCGAGCGTAGCGTGCCCAAGCAGTTCCTGAACGGATCGCAGGTCGGCGCCGCCTTCGAGCAGGTGTGTTGCCGCGCTGTGACGTAACCCGTGCGGGCCGATATCGGGTACTCCGGCAACCGCGGCAGCATGGTGCACGAGTGCCCGCACGGACCGGGTTCCAATCCGTCCCCCGCGAACCCCGACGAACAGAGCGTCCCCGGACACCGGTGCGCACAGCATCGGACGTCCGCGTGCATCGGTCCAGGCATCGAGCGCCTCGGCCGCCGGGCGTCCGAAGGGAACCGCCCGCTCCTTGTCGCCTTTGCCGACCACCCGAACGAGGTTGCGGCCTCGATCGACGCTGTCCAGATCGAGGCCGCACAGCTCCGCGACCCGCAGCCCGCATCCGTAGAGCAGCTCGACGATCGCGAGGTCGCGCAGCCTGATCGCCTCGGCCCGTTCCGCCTCGGCCCGTTCCGCCTCGGCCCGTTCGGCCTCGGTCCGTTCGCCTACGGCGGCGATCAGCCGGTCCGCCTGGAGGTCCGTCAGGACCCGCGGCAGATGGCGGCGCGGCGCGGGGCTTGCGAGGGCGGCGCCAGGATCGTCGTGCCGAAGCCCGGCCTCCAGGCAAAAAGACGACCAGGCACGAGCGGCGGACGCCCGTCGGGCGAGGGTGGCCCGCGACGCGCCGAGCCCGTGTTCCTTCGCCAGCCAGGACCGCAGGATCCGAAGGTCGACGTCGGAAGGCACGCCGGCCGACATCAACCGGGCGTGGTCGAGCATCCGGACGAGGTCACCGACGTAAGCGCGGACGGTGTGGACCGAACGTCCGGTCTCGGCCACCAGGTGGTGTTCGAAGGCGTCCAGCGACTCCCCCAACGGCCGGGGGATCGCCGCGCGGACCGTCGCCGTCGACCGCTCCGGAGCCCGCGGCCGCGGCCGTCGGCGTGTCGAAGTCGCTTCGGACGTACGACCGGCGGCCACGGCGTCACCGTCGCGCGCGGCGCCCCCGGGGGTCAAGCCGCCGAACCGATCAGCGCCGGGTGGGCGCGCGGGCCCGGGCGGTCAGTTGGTATCCGCCTGGACGCACCGCGAGCAGGTCGCGATCGGCCAACCGCGCGGTCAGCGCGACGACCTCGGACACCGCGATGTTCAGCTCTGCCGCCAGCCAGCCGGGCGTGACCGTCCGGCGCGTGGGCATCACGTCGAGGACCGCCCGCTCGGCACGACCGATCCCGTCACGAGGGTCCGCCGGGCCGGCGTGGACCGGAGCGAGATCCTCGCCGAGGCGACCGATCTCCTCGACGACCTCGGCCGCGTTCGTCACCAGGCGGGCTTCCGGATCGGCGCGCAGCAGAGCGTGACAACCGGCGGACGACGCTGAGGTCACCGGACCGGGCATCGCCATTCGCGGTCGTCCCAGTGCGGCTGCGTGGGCGGCCGTGTTCCGTGCGCCCGAGCGCAGTCCCGCCTCGACCAGGACGACGCCGCGGGACAGCGCGGCGATCAGCCGGTTGCGCACGAGGAACGCCTCGCGGCGGGGAGCCCGACCTGGTGGTGCCTCGCTCACGACCAATCCGGTCGAGGCGATCCGGTCGAGCAGTCGGGCGTGCGCCCGGGGGTAGGGCACGTCGATCCCCCCGGCCAAGACGGCCACCGTCGTCCCGTCGACCGCCAACGTCCCCCGGTGCGCGCTCGCGTCGATCCCGAACGCGGCACCGGAGACGACGGTCACCCCACGTTCGACGAGACCGGCGGCGAGTTCGGCGGCGACCCAGTTCCCGTACTCGGACGAGGCACGAGCCCCGACGACCGCGACGGAACGCGTACAGGTCTCGTCCAGCCGGACCGGCCCTCGAACCCACAGCCCGAACGGGGCCCCGCCGGTTCCCGACCCCATCGGGCCGGTACCGGTGAGATCGGCCAACCCGTATGGCCACTCGCCATCACCGGGCACGACCAACCGGGCACCGGCATCGGTCCCGGCGGCCAACTCGGCACCCGGGTCGGGCAGCACGTGACCACCGGCCACGGCCTGCTCGCCGATCCACGCCCACGCGGCAGCAGGCCCCCGCTCCGCAGCGATACGAGCCGCTTCGCCTCCCGGCGACGCGACCCGCAGCAGGGCCGCCCGTATCGCCCTTTCGTCGCCAGGCACCCTCGCCTCGACCGGATCGTCGAAGTCCGCCACCTCGGCCGCCGCGCTCATGCCGCCTGCCCCAGCGCCCGCAGCTGGAGGGCGACCCGAACGTCGTCGGCCGCCGGAACCGACCTGCCGGCCAGGTCCGCGAGCGTCCAGGACACCCGCAAGACCCGATCGTGCCCCCTGGCCGACAGCTGACCGCGGTCCAATGCCGTCACGATCGGGGTCAGGACCTGCCGGGGCAGCCGAAAGCGGTTCCGCAGCGCCGCGCCCGGGACGTCGGCGTTGCGATGCCACGTCGTCCGGGCCCATCGGTCGGCGGCCGCCGCGCGCGCCGCGACGACCCGCCGACGGACGGCCTCGGTCGGCTCACCGGACGCCGCCGCGTCGAGCAACGCGCTGCGCGGAACGGGAAGAACCTTCACCCGCAGGTCCACGCGATCCAGCAACGCTCCGGACAGCCGACCCAGATAGCGGCGGCGGGCCAGCGACGGACAGGCGCAGCTGAGCTCGTCGGCGCAGGCCGCCGGGCACGGGTTGGCCGCGAGGACGAGCTGGAAGCGGGCCGGGAAACGCGCCGTCCCGCTCGCCCGCGCGATGTCGACGAATCCGTTCTCCAACGGTTGGCGCAGGGCGTCGATGACGCCGGAACGGAATTCGGGTGCCTCGTCGAGGAAGAGCACACCGCGGTGGGCGAGGCTCACCGCCCCGGGCCGAAGGATCCGTCCGCCGCCGCCGACCAGCGCGGGCAGCGTCGCGCTGTGGTGGGGGGCCCGGAACGGGGCCCGGCGAACCAGGGGCGAGCCCGGTTCGAGGAGGCCGACCAGGGAGCGCACGGCGCTGACCTCGAGCGCCTCGTCGTCGGTCAGCGCCGGGAGGAGTCCTGGCAGCCTCGAAGCGAGCATCGTCTTGCCCGCCCCCGGCGGCCCGTGCAGGAACACGTGATGCCCACCGGCCGCTGCGACCTCCAGCGCCAGCCGCCCGAAGTCCTGCCCGAGGACGTCCGCGAGGTCGGGTCCGGGTTCTTCGCGCCCGGCGCCGGGTTCGGGGACCACCGAGCCGGCCGATTCACCGCGCAGCACGGCGACGAGTTCGGACAACCGTGCCACGCCGCATATCTGCACGCCCGGCACCAGGGCGGCTTCGGCAGTGTTCGCGGCAGGTACGACCACCCGTTCCCAGCCGGCCCGGACCGCGGCGAGCACGGCCGGCAGGACGCCTCGCGTCGCCCGCACCCGTCCGTCGAGTCCCAGTTCGCCGAGAAGCACCCGCTCGGCGACGCGTTCGGCCGGCACCTGGCCGTGCGCGCCGAGCACTGCTGCCGCGATTGCCAGGTCGAAGGCGCTCCCGGCTTTGGGAAGCGACGCCGGCGAAAGCCCTACGGTGATTCGCTGGTTCGGCCAGGTGAGGTTGGAGTTGTGCACCGCCGCCCGCACCCGGTCCCTGGCCTCGTTCAGTGCCGCGTCGGGCAGACCGACGAGCGACAGTCCGGGCAGACCGGACGCCAGATCCGCTTCGACCTCGACGACATGCCCGTCGACGCCGAGCAGGGCCACCGACCACCCGCGGGCCAGCGCCATCAGAACACGCCCCGCAGATGCTCGATCGAGACGTCCCCACCGGACGGGCAGAGCACCGCTATGACGTCGAACCGGATCTCGTCCCAGCGCCGACCGTCGGCCCCGAGCCACGCCCCGGCGAGACGCCGGATGCGGGCCTGTTTCGCCGCGGAGACCGCTTCCGCCGGCGGCCCGAACCGGGTCGAACGGCGGGTCTTCACCTCGCAGAACACCAGGCGGCGCCCGGCCCGGGCCACGATGTCGAGCTCGCCGCGCAGGAGTCGATCCGGCCGCCAGTTGCGGGCGAGCACCTCGAATCCGGCGTGCTGCAGGTGACGGGTGGCGAGATCTTCGCCGTACCGGCCGAGAACGTCCTTCGCTGCCACCGATGTCATGACCACGAGGCTGGTCGAGCAACGGCCGTCGTGCCGGCGGCCCCTGGAATCTGTGGAGTCACGCCCCGCTCTCCACAGGGGGATCTACAGTTCGGGCTTCTCCAGCTTCTCCACGTTGACGTCCTTGAACGTCACGACGGTGACGTCCTTGACGAACCGGGCCGGGCGGTACATGTCCCACACCCAGGCGTCGTGGAGGGTGATCTCGAAGTAGACCTCGCCGTCGGCATTGCGCGGCTCGACCCGTACGTCGTTGGCCAGGTAGAAGCGCCGCTCGGTCTCTACCACGTAGTCGAACTGGCCGACGATGTCCCGATATTCGCGGTAGAGCCGGAGTTCCATCTCGGTTTCGTACTTCTCCAGGTCCTCGGCACTCACCCGGCGACCTCGATCCTCGGCTCGAGCATGTCCTCATCATCCCGCAGATCGATCTGCAACCCGTCGGCCCGGCGAACGTTCACGTATGACCGACGGTGTTCCGAGCAGGGGCCGTGCGCGGTCAGAGCTTCCGAATGTGCCGGGGTGATGTACCCCTTGTGTTCCGCGAAGCCGTATTCGGGAAACCGCCCGCCCAGCTCGACGAGCATCCGGTCCCGGGTGACCTTCGCGAGAACGCTGGCGGCCGCGACGCAGGCGGCGACCCGATCCCCCTTCCAGACCGCGAGGCCGGGAATCCCGACCCCGCGCACCGGGAACCCGTCGGTGAGGCAATAGCCGGGGGCCGGCGAAAGCTGCGCCAACGCGCGACGCATCCCGCTCACGTTCGCGACGTGCAGGCCGATCCGGTCGATCTCGGCGGCCGGGATCACGACGACACTCCACGCGGTGGCACGCCGGATCACCTGGTCGTAGGCGCGTTCCCGCGCCGCGGGCGTCAGCAGCTTCGAATCGGCCAGCCCCGGGACGTTGCCCCGCGGGCCGTCCGGCAGGACGCACGCGGCGACCACGAGCGGACCGGCGCACGCCCCGCGCCCCGCCTCGTCGGCTCCGGCGATCAAACCGAATCCGGCACGGCGAAGCCGGCGCTCCATCTTGAGCAGATCCGGTTCGTGCGGCCACCCCGCGGCCGGGCCTGGGTTCCGCGTCGCGGAGATCGCTCGGGCTGCCACCCGATCAGCCTACGACGCGCGGCGCCGGGTACCGAACGGGAAAACGCGTCTGGCAGAGGCGTTCCGGGCCGCCCCGGCACGGCGGAGCGGGTGTCCGGACGGCCGCCCGCCGACGCGGCGCCGAACCCGACGGCGGAACCACAACCGGCCCCCGACCAACGGCACCATGAACATCGGCGCCGAGAGCACGGGAGTCGCGGCGAGGTCGACACCCACGACCGCCGCTCCCTCCATCGCATTCGGTACGTGGAGGAACCCGATCCGCGACGGCGGCCAGACCCGGACGAACGCCCGTCCGACGATCTTGTCGCCGGGCACGAAGCCGTTGGGTCTCGAGTCGTCGGAGTCGCCACGGTGGTCGCCCATCACCCAGTACTGCCCCGTGGGCACCGTGATCGGTCTCGGATCGATCGCGCAGTCCGCGCCGAGCGAAGCCGGACGCAACGAACCCGCCGGCGCGGCGCAGAACGGTTCGTGGTTGTCCTCGTAGAGGTACTTCTCGGTCAGCGGCTTCCCGTTGACGACGACCCGGTTGTCGGGCGAACAGCACTGGACCGTGTCGCCGGGAACCGCTATCACCCGCTTGATGAAGTCGTTGTCGCCGCAGCTCCCGACGCCGAGGAACCGCTGGACTCCGCGGACCGCGTCGACGAACGCGTTCGCCTTGCCACAGGCGGCGTAGTCACTGCCCTGACCCTCGAAACCGGTTCCCTTGGTGTCGAAGACGACGATCTCGCCCCGATGCGGGTCACGGGTGTGGTAGACGATCTTGTTCACCAGAACCCGGTCGTTGACGTGCAGCGTCTGCTCCATCGAGCCGGACGGGATGTAGAACGCCTGCACGAGGAACGTCTTGATGAGCAACGCAAGCACGATCGCGATCCCGAGCAAGATCGGAATCTCTTTCCAGATACTCGGGATGCGTCGGTGCCGGGACCGCGTGAGGGGCGCTTCGGCCGGACGACTGGCGTCGTAGCGCTCGACACGCTCCCCGACGGCGACGACGTTCGCCTCGTTCTCGGGTACCGGATCGGCTGCCGGACCTTCGGCCCGCTCCGGGGAAGGGTCGGCGGAATCTGAAGACGTCATGGCGTGGTCGAGCGTACTGCCCGGTTCCTCCACCCCCCGACGCTGGCGCGCGGTCCCGGCCGCTACTTCGCGACCGTCTCGCGCTTCTCCTTGATCTTGGCCTTCTTGCCGCGAAGGTCACGCAGGTAGTAGAGCTTCGCGCGACGAACGTCACCGCGTACGGCGACCTCGATGTGACCGATCGTCGGGCTGTGCACCGGGAACGTGCGCTCCACGCCGACACCGTAGGACTCCTTGCGGACCGTGAACGTCTCACGGATGCCGCCGCCCTGCCGGCGGATCACGACGCCTTGGAACATCTGTTCGCGGGTGCGGGTGCCTTCGACGACCTTCACGAAGACCTTCAACGTGTCACCCGGACGGAAGTCCGGGATGTCGCTGCGCAGCGAGGCGGCGTCGAGGGCGTCGAGGGTCTGCATGACGGTCCGTTCATCGGGCGCGCACGCGTGACGTGCGGGCATCTCGGGTGTCTCGCCGGCGTCCGTCCGGACGCGCGGCGGCCTCCCAAGGATGCCATACGAACACGCGGAGGAGGAAACCGGCACCCGGAAATCAGGTTCCGTCGCCCGGTTCCCGGGCCGGGTCCGAGCTCGCGGGCCGGCCGGCCGCCGGATCGGTGAGCAGGTCGGGACGTCGTTCCCGGGTTCGCCGGTAGGCCTGCTCGCGCCGCCACGCCGCGATCGCCGCGTGGTCACCGCTGCGAAGTACCTCGGGGACCCGGTACCCGGCGATCTGTTCCGGCCGGGTGTAGACCGGTGCCTCCAGCAGGCCGCCGGCGAACGAGTCGTCCGCGATCGACTCGGCGTTGCCGACGACCCCCGGCAACAACCGGACAACCGCCTCGACGATCGTCAGCACGGCTACCTCCCCGCCGGAGAGCACGTAGTCGCCCAGAGAGATCACGTCGGTGGCCCAGTGGTCGACGACGCGTTGGTCGATGCCCTCGTACCGGCCGGCGCAGAACACGATCCGGTCGGCGGCGGCCAGGTCGACGGCGTAGGCGTGGTCGAAGCGACGTCCACTGGGAGTCGGGACCACGATCCGAGTGCGCGAGCCGGCCGCCGGAACCTCGCCGACGAGTTCGCCGAGCGCCCGCCACCACGGCTCCGGGCGCATCACCATCCCGCCCCCTCCGCCGTACGGGCTGTCGTCGACCGTCCGATGCACGTCGTCGGTCCAGGCCCGCAGGTCGTGGACGGCCAACTCGACGATTCCCCGCTCGATCGCCTTGCCGACCAGCGCGAGACGAAGCGCGTCGAGATACGCCGGGAAGATCGTGACGACGTCGACCTTCAACAGTGGCGACGGTTCCGGTCCGGTCACGGTTCGTCCCAGCCGGCCGGTGGGTCGGCGACGAGCCGGCCGCCGGCACGCCGGAGGAGTTCGCGCAGACCATCGCCAAGGACTCCGCCAAATGGGCCGAGGTGGTGGCGCGGTCGGGGGCGAAGCTCGATTGAGGACAAACCCCGTAGAAACGTCAATAGAATCAACTATTAAGTGCCGAAATTTGCTTCGGTAGCCATTGTGCCTATATTCATCCCGAGACAAGGGATGAGTTTTATGGTTGTGCGGGACCTGCAATTCACCTCCAGCGAGGCCGCCTTTATCGCGGATGTTCCACAGCGCGAGGTGCAAAAGGCGTTCGACGAGGACTGGTTCGCTACTGACCTTAGACGAGACGTGCAGGGCGCTGTGCGTCGATGTCTCGGACCAGCGGAGCTGGTGCACTTGCGCCTGCTGAAGGATGTCGCCAAGTATGCCGTTCTTCCAACCGACACGAAGAAACTGATCCACGGCCAATTGCGCGAGCGGATGCCCGACGTAATGCTCGCGGAAAGCGA
>Ga0081455_10000721_pt1 | contig 42889 bp, 37 predicted proteins | sample TabmetS3T2R1_FD_70207 | JGI IMG/M metagenome (GOLD analysis project Ga0081455, IMG submission 70207) | Tabebuia heterophylla rhizosphere microbial communities from the University of Puerto Rico - S3T2R1 | ecosystem: Host-associated > Plants > Roots > Rhizosphere ... | reverse complement strand
TTGTGGGGGGATGCGGGGGGAGGTGTCCGGATCGAGGGGTGGTAGGGGTCTAGTTCGGTGTGACTAGGGCCTCGTAGATGTTCGGGTGATCTTTCGCGGAGGGCCTGTTCGCTCTCAGCGATCAGCCGATGATTGTGGCGTAGGCGGCCAGTCGTACGGGAACGAAACATCTGGCCTGTAGGTTGACCAGGGCACGCAGGACTCGAGAAGGGACCCGCCGTGACACCGACGCTGACCCCAACTGTGACGCCCGCTCCACCTTCGGCCCACGACCGCTGCGACCGCTGTGGCGCACGCGGGATGGTACGAATCGTGCTGGCGGGCGGCGGAGATCTCGTGTTCTGTACTCACCACGCGCGTGAATACGACACGAAGCTCCGCGAGATAGCTGTGCAGATCGTCTCCGCCGAGGAGGCAACCTCGGCGGGCTAGGCCGGATAGACGCGACACCGGACGGCCGGCGCCTCAGGGCACCGGCCGTCCGCCTGTCTGCACACCGCACCAAGGTTCCGATAGACCCACCTGGTGCGGCGGTCGGCAACTCACCGCCCCCGCCCATGATCAACGCCGACTTGTTGCCGGTTTCCGGAAGTAACTCAGCGTTGATCACCCCCGGGCCCACCCGCGCAGGTGCCCCACTGGGACCCGGCGGACCTTTGTGGCCACCGCGCTGGCCGTACCGGCCGACCGAAGGCCGTCGGGCGGCGTACGGACGCTCTGGCGCCCGGGGCCTACCGGGTGGGGGCGTACCTGCGGGACGGGGTGAGCGCCAGGGGCATGCCAATCCCCGGCGCCCCTGCTGCTGCGGTAGCAATGGTCGTGGGCCCTTAGTGCGTCATCATCGGGCCGCCCCCTCCGTGCGTTCCTGGTAACCCTTCCGACCAGAAGTGTGGGCGGACGATCTTGACGCCGGGACCGGAAACGGGGGTGGGCGGCCGAAGTGGGCCAGGTGATCCACTGAGCTGGGTTAATCCCGGTGTGCCATGGACGTGGCCAGTTCGGGTGGTTCTTTCCCGATCAAAGGAGAGCCAGCTACCAACGCCGGATCTCCTCGATACGGCGTTGCAGATCCTCGGTGCTCGCCAGCGCCACCGGCGGTCCGCCGCACTGGGCCCGCAACTGCGCGTGGATGCTGCCGTGCGGCCGGTTGGTCCGGTGGTGGTACGCCGCGACCAGCCCGTTCAGCTCACGCCGCAGGTTCGCCCGCACCTCGTGCATCGGCACCGACCCGGGCGCGGGCGGCCCCTCGGTACGCCGCTTCTGCTTGGCCAGCTGCTTGGCCTGGTGCTCGCGCAGCAGGGTCGCCACCTGATCGGGCTCCAGCAGCCCCGGCAGACCGAGGTAGTCCTCCTCCTCCGGGGTGCCCGGTGTGGCGGCGAGCCCGAAGGACGCCCCGTCGAAGATCACCTGGTCCAGCTCGGCCCGCGCCTCCAGGGTCTCGTACCCCCGGTCGTCCTCCCCGGCCTCGTCCTCCCGCCGCTGCGCCCGCTCCAGCAGGTCGTCGTCCCAGCCGCCCTCCTCCGCGGCCGCCGGGTCGCCGAGGACGTGGTCCCGCTCGCTCTCCATCTCCCCGGCCAGCTCCAGCAGGCTGGGCACGCTGGGCAGGAACACCGACGCCGTCTCCCCCGACCGCCGCGCCCGCACGAACCGGCCCACCGCCTGCGCGAAGAACAGCGCGGTGTTGACGCTGGTGGCGTACACCCCGACGGCAAGGCGCGGTACGTCCACGCCCTCGCTGACCATGCGGACCGCGACCATCCACCGCTCCTGCGAGGTGGCGAACTCCGCGATCCGCCCGCTGGCCTTAGGATCGTCGGACAGTACGACAACAGGTGACTGCCCGGTGATCCGCGCCAGGTGCCCGGCGTACGCCCGGGCCGAGACGTGGTCGGAGGCGATCACCAGCCCCCCGGCGTCCGGCATGCTGGCCCGTACCTGGCTGAGCCGGGTGTCCGCGGCCGCCAGCACCTGCGGGATCCACTCGCCGGACGGGTCCAGCGCGGTACGCCAGGCCCGCGCCGTGTACTCCTTCGGCAGCGGCTCCCCCAGCCGTACGGCGTGCTCCTCGCCGGCCCGGGTACGCCAGCGGGTCTCCCCCGAGTACGCCAGGAAGATCACCGGACGCACCACGCCGTCCCGCAGCGCCTCGCCGTACCCGTAGGAGTAGTCGGAGCGGGACCGCAGCAGCCCGTCCGGCCCGCGCTCGTACCCGACGAAGGGGATCGGGTTGTCGTCGGAGCGGAACGGCGTGCCGGTCAGCGCCAGCCGCCGCACCGCCGGCTGGAACGCCTCGCGCACCGCGTCGCCCCACGACAGCGCGTCCCCGGCGTGGTGCACCTCGTCGAGGATGACCAGCGTACGGCGGGTGTCGGTGCGCGCCCGGTGCAGCATCGGGTGCGCGGCCACCTGCGCGTAGGTGACCGCGACGCCGTGGAAGTCGCGCGCGCTGCCGCCGGCCGCGTTGCGGAACTGCGGGTCCAGCGCGATCCCCACCCGCGCGGCCGCACCGGCCCACTGCGTCTTCAGGTGCTCGGTCGGGGTGACCACGGTGATCGCCTGGATGGTGTGGTCGGCGAGCAGCTCGCTGGCGACCCGCAGCGCGAACGCGGTCTTCCCCGCGCCGGGCGTCGCCACCGCGAGGTAGTCCACCGGCCGCCGCGCCAGGTACTGGGTGAGCGCGCGCCGTTGCCAGGTACGCAGCGGTGGGGTGTTCGTCGCCGGCGCGGTCGCCGAAGTCACCCAACCCCTCCTCAGCACCCAGCCGCACACGCGAAACGACCCCGCGAACGGGGTCGCCAAGTACCCAGAAACCCTACCCGACCGCCCTCCCTGGCAAAGCCGCGCCACACCCGGCCCACCCCGTGGCAGGATGCGCGCATGTCCGGTGCGGAGCGGCCTGCGCGCGTCGCTGTCTTCAGCGCGTACGGGGTGCAGGGGACGATGTTCGCCTCGCTGGTGACCCGGGTGCCGACCCTGCAGGACCGGTTCGGGTTGTCCGACGGGGAGCTGGGCCTGCTGCTGCTGGCCGTACCCATCGTGGCGGGCCTCGGCAGCGTGCTGGCCGGCTGGTTGTCCAGCCGGTACGGCAGCGCGATCGTGCTGCGCGTGGCCCAGCCGGCGGTTTGTGTGATGGTCGTACTGGTGGGCACCGCGCCGCGGTTCGGGCTGTTCCTGCTCGCGCTCGGCGCGTTCGCGGTGGTGCTCGGCATGGTCGACGCGCTGGCCGGCATCCAGGGCGTGCTGATCGAGCAGCGGTACGCCCGCAACATCATGCACGGCTTCTTCTCGGCCTGGTCGCTGGCCGGGATCGCCGGCGCCGGCCTCACCTCGCTCACCAACCACTACGACATCGCGCTCGGCCCGGCGCTGTCGATCGTCGCCGCCGCCGGGATCGCCGCCTCCGCGTACACCGGCCGCTGGCTCCTGCACGGCCGCCCGGTCGCCGTCGACACCGCACCGGCCCGGATCCCGATGCGGCCGGTGTGGCTGGTCGGCCTGGTGGTCGCGTTCATGTACGTCGCGGACGCCGCCACCGCGAACTTCTCCGCCCACTACCTGCAGAACGGGCTGGGCGCCGACGACACGGTCGGCCCGCTGGCGTACGCGTTCTACCAGGCCGCCATGGTGCTGGGCCGGGCCTCCGCGGACCGCCTGGTCGGCCGGTACGGGCCGGTCAGCACGCTGCGCGCCGGTGGCCTGATCGCGCTGGTCGGGATCGCCATCGCCACCGTCGCCCCGGGACCGTGGATCGCGATCGCCGGCTTCTTCGTGCTGGGCGTCGGCCTGTGCCCGGTCGCGCCGCAGGGCTTCACCGCGGCCGGCGAGCTGGACCCGACCGGCTCGGGCGTCGCGGTGGCGCGGATCAACCTGTTCAACTACGCCGGTTTCGTGGTGGGCGCGCCCCTGATCGGCATCGTGTCGGAGGCGGCCACCGAGCGTGTCGCGTTCGGCCTGCTGGTGATCTTCGCGGTCGGCATCGTGGTGCTGGCCGGTGGCTACGACCCGGTACGCCTGCGGTCGGCCGTACCGGGGGAGGTCGCCGAGCCCGCACCCCAGCCGGCGACCGAACCTGGGTGAAACAGTCATTCGGCTACGCGACGCGCCCGCCCACGTCCCCCGAATGGTCGGAATGACTTCGGACAGTGCATGCTTGCCCCGTGACCGCCCAGCCCCAGCGGGAACCGCGCGCGGACGCAACGCCGTCCGCGACGCGGCGCGCCGCGGAGTGGGCGGACCGGACGGTGGAGACCGTCAAGGTGACCGTCCGTGACACGGTGGGCCCCGTCGCGCGTCGCGGTCCCGTGCTGCTCCTGCGCCGCACGTGGAGCCGTGCCTGGGCCGACCGCATCTTCGGGCTGTCGGCCGAGGCGGGTTTCTGGCAACTGCTGAGCGTGCCGCCGCTGTTCCTGGCGATGCTGGGCAGCTTCGGGTACCTGGGCAGTTTACTCGGCGAGGATGTCGTCAACCGGGTCGAGCAGCAGTTGCTGGAGGCGTTCGGCCGCGCGTTCACCCCCGATGTGGTCGGGGATCTCATCACGCCGATCGTGCACGACGTGCTGCGGCGCGGCCGGTTCGACGTGATCAGCATCGGCTTCGTGCTGTCGCTGTGGGCCGGTTCGTCCGCCACGGCCACCTTCGTCAACACCATCACGATCGCGTACGGGATGCGGGACGAGCGCGGCGCGGTCCGCAGCCGCCTGCTGGCCCTCGGCCTGTACGTGCTGACCGTGGTCATCGGCGTGGCCATGCTGCCGCTGCTGGTGCTGGGCCCGTCGGAGCTGACCCGGCTGTCCCCCGACGGCATCCGCAGCGAGGTGAGCTGGCTGGTCAGCCACCTGTACTGGCCGACGCTGGTCCTGCTGCTGCTGCTCGGGCTGGTGACCTTCTACCACCTGGCCCCGCCGCGGCGGCTGCGCTGGCGGCAGGGCCTGCCCGGCGCCGTGCTCGCGATGGGCGTGTTCATCCTGGGCGGCTTCGGGCTGCGCCGGTACCTGTCGTTCGTGATCGGCCGGGCCTTCACCTACGGCACGCTCGCCGCCCCGATTGCGGCGCTGCTGTTCCTGTACCTGCTGGCCTTCGCCGTGCTGCTCGGCGCCGAACTGAACGCGACGATCGAGCAGTACTACCCGGCCAAGCCCACCCGCCGCGAACGCCGCAGGGCCGCCGCGACGGCGGCCCCGGCACTGGCCGCGGCCCCGGCGGCCGAGCCGCCGGCGCCGGAGTGAGTCACTTGGGCAACGACTCGAAGATCTCCTTGCAGTCCGGGCAGACCGGCGAGCCCGGCTTCGGCGCCTTGGTGACGGCGAACACGTAGCCGCACAGCGCCACCGCGGGCGTACCCATGACCGCGCTCTCGGTGATCTTCTTCTTGTCCACGTAGTGGAACAGCTCATCGCCGGTGTCGGCGTTGTCCACCCGCGGGTTCTCCAGTACCTGAGTCTCGCTCATCGGACCATCGTGCCATCCCGCGTCCACCGCCACCTTAAGCTGCGCTCATCACGGGGACGGGGGTCGCGGGATGCGGGTAGAGGCTGAGGTGGCGGCGGCGCTGGCGGCGGGGAGGCCGGTGGTGGCGCTGGAGAGCACGCTGCTGGCGCACGGGCTGCCGCGGCCGGACAACCTGGCGGTGGCTGCGCGGATCGAGGCCGCGGTGCGGGAGGCGGGCGCGGTCCCGGCGACCGTCGCGGTGCTGGACGGGGAGGTCCGCGTCGGCTTGGACGGCGCCGCGCTGGAGCGGATCTGCACCGACCCGAACCTCCCCAAACTGTCCACCCGGGACGTTCCGGTCGCGCTCGCGGCCGGCCTGTCGGGTGCGACCACAGTGGCGAGTACGTCCGTGCTGGCGGCGCGGGCCGGCATCGCGGTCTTCGCCACCGGCGGCCTCGGCGGGGTGCACCGCGACGCCGCGTACGACGAGTCGGCGGACCTCGGCACGCTGGGGAGCACGCCGGTCGTGGTCGTCTGCGCCGGGGTGAAGTCGATCCTGGACGTCGGCGCCACGCTGGAGCGGCTGGAGTCGCTGTCGGTGACGGTGCTGGGCTACCGTACCGACCGCTTCCCGGGCTTCTACCTGAGCGACAGCGGGTACCCGCTGGACTGGCGGGTCGACTCCCCCGGCCAGGTCGCCGCCGTGTACGCCGCCAGCAGCGGCCTGCGCCCCGGAGCGACCGTGGTGGCCAACCCGCTGCCCGCCGCCGACCAGCTCGACCCGGCGCTGCACGCCCGCGTACTCGCCTCGGGCCTGGCCGGCCTGGAGCGCGAGGGCGTACGCGGCAAGGCCGTCACGCCGTACCTGCTGGACCACTTCCACCGCGAGACCGGCGGCGCCAGCCAGGCCGTCAACATCACCATCATCCTGAACAACGCCGCGCTGGCCGCCCGCATCGCCGCCGCGCTCACGCCGTGAGCCGGGTCCTCGTCGTCGGGGACGTGGCGGTCGACGTGGTGGCCGTACCCGCTGCCCCGGTACGGCCCGGTACGGACACCGCGGCGACGGTACGCACCAGCGGCGGCGGCGCGGGCGCCAACGTCGCGGTATGGCTGGCGAAGCTGGGCGTACCGGTCACGCTGTGCGGGCGGATCGGGGCCGACCCGGCCGGGCAGGCGCAGCGGGCCGAGCTGACCGCCGCCGGGGTGGTGTGCGCGCTGGCCACCGACCCGGCGCTGCCCACCGGCTGCATCGTCGTCCTGGTCTCGCCCGGCGGCGAGCGGACCATGCTGCCCGACCCGGGCGCCAACGCCGCGCTGCACCCCGACGACCTGCCCGACCCGCTGCCGGCCACGCACCTGCACCTGTCCGGCTACCCGCTGCTGCGCGAATCCTCCCGCCCGGCCGCCCTCGCCGCGCTGGAGCGGGCCCGCACCGCCGGCCTGACCGTCTCGGTCGACCCCGCCTCGGTCGGCCCGCTCACCGCCGCCGGCCCCGACAACTTCCACGCCTGGGCCCGCGGCATCGACCTGCTGCTGCCCAACCTGGACGAGGCGCGGCTGCTGTCCGGCGAACCCGACCCGCTCAGCGCCGCCCGTACCCTCGCCAGGAGGTACGAGGCGGTGGTGGTCAGCCTCGGCCCGGCCGGCGCGCTGTGGGCCAGCGGGCGGGAACTCGAACTCGTCCCCCCGGCCGCCGCCGTGGCGGCGCTGGACAGCACCGGAGCCGGTGACGCCCTGGCCGCGGGCGTACTGGCCGCGTGGTTGACCGGGCAGACCGGGCCCGCCGCGGTGGCCGCCGGCAACCGTACCGCCGCGACCGCCCTGACCCACCTGGGCGCCCGCCCTACTCCTCCGCGTCGATGACCACCTGCGCGTCCCGCGGCGCGGGTGGCAACTGCGGCCGGTCGGCCTCCGCGCCGCGCTCCAGCCGCCGCGCCGAGCGCTGCCGGTGGAAGAAGGGGACCGTGAACCCCCGCTTGGCCGGCCGGTCGTTCGCCACGATCACCGCCATCCAAGGCAGCGCCACCGCGGCGATCGCGAACAGCGCCATCAGCCACTTCACCTGGTAGACACAGGCCGCCACGATGAGGCACACGACGCGGGTGCTCATCATGAGGATGTACTTCCGGCGCCGCGCCTCGTGCTGCTCGGCCAGGCTCGGCTCGGCCTCGGTGATCAGCACCGGCTGATCAGCGGCCGGGCGGGACATCTTCACGAGCGCCTCCGGAGGGCGACGGGACCCCCTCATGCTGCCACCGCCGCCCGCACCGCGCACTCGCCCACCTACCGCCGGGTCTTGGCGGCGGCCTTCATGTCCTTCTTGAACTGCCGGACCTCCTGCAGCGAGGCGGTGTCGGTGATGTCGGCGACCGACTTCCGCGACCCGTCCGCGCCGAACTGCCCGGCCGCCTCGCGCCACCCCTCCGGCCGCACATCCAACTGCTTGCCGAGCAGCGCCAGGAAGATCTGCGCCTTCTGCTCCCCGAAACCGGGCAGCTTCTTGATCCGCCCCAGCAACTCGCGCCCGGACGCCGCGTCCTCCCACACCGCCGCCGCGGACCCGCCGTACCCGTCCACCAACGCGTGCGCCAGCGCCTGCACCCGCTGCGCCATCGACCCGGGGAACCGGTGCAGCGCCGGCGGCGTGCTGAACACCGACACCAACTCCTCGGTGTCCATCTCCGCGATGCCGGCCGGCGTCACCTCCCGCCCCAGCCGCTCCCGCAGCACGTACGGCCCCATGAAGGCCTTCTCCAGCGGCACCTGCTGATCCAGCACCATCCCGATGAGCAACGCGAACGCGTCCTCACTCAGCAACTTGTCCGCGGCCGCATCCTGCGCCAAACACAACCCCATCCCCGCATCCTCCCACCGCCGCGGGCCGGAGTGGATCGGGGATCGGGTGGCACGGGAGGATGGGGGGATGAGTGGGGTGCCGACCGCGGTGTTGCTGCACGGGCAGCCGGCTACCAGGGCGTCGTGGTGGCCGGTGAAGCGGCGGTTGGTGGGGGTGCGGGTGCTGGACCCCGACCGGCCCGGGTACGGGTACAACCGGCAGCCGCCGACGGACTTCGCCGGCAATGTCGGGTGGCTGATGCGGCTGCTGGACGAGTCCGGGGTGGAGCGGGCGGTGCTGGCCGGGCACAGCTGGGCGGCCGGTGTGGCGGTGCTGGCGGCCGCGCGGCACCCGGACCGGGTGGCGGGCCTGGCCCTGGTGGCGCCGGTGGGGCCGCACTGCCTGCTGCTGCTGGACCGGGTGCTGGCCGCGCCGGTGGCCGGCGACGTGGCGGCGTACGGGGCGCTGCGGGTCGGTGGCCGCTGGTGCCACCGGCGCTGGCTGGCCGACCTCGCCGGGCACCTGGATCCGGCCGACCTGCCGCCGGCCCGGCAGGAGATGGACGCCCAGTTCGGCCGGCCGCTGTGGCGTACGTTCCTGGTCGAGCAGCGCGCCCTGGTGAGCCAGCTCCCGCTGCTGGACGGCGCTCTGTCCACAGTGGACTGCCAGGTCCGGGTGGTGGCCGGCACCGAGGACTCCGTCATCCCGCGGCGTACGGTGGAGTCCTTGGAGCGCAGGCTTTCCGGCGCCCGAGTGTCCTGGGTGGACGGTGGTGGGCACGACCTGCCGCTGCACTCCCCCGCGCCGGTGGCCGCGGCCATCGAGGATCTGCTGTGACGCAACTGTCCACAGTGGACATCGCGCGGCTGCGGGAGGCGCTGCTGGCCGCGGCCTACCACGTCGAGCCGGTGCACGCGCTGCTCGGCACGCAGGCCCACTCCGCGCTGGCCCGGGGCGAGCGGGTGCCGGCGCTGCGCGCGACCGAGGGCGGCAGTCCACTTGCGACACTGGTGCGGCTGTTCCTGATCGGCGCCGACTGCGGCGAGCCGGAGGTACGCCGCGCCTTCCACCCGCTGCCGCTGGAGACCGCCGCCGCCGCCCGGCTGGTCGGCCCCGCCACCGGCGGCACCGTCCGCGCCGGGCTGGACCTGCGCCCGTACGGGGAGGGCGACACCGACTGGTGGGTCGTCTCCGACATCGCCGCCGACGTACGCCCCGGCCCGCTGCGCCGCGACCACGTGCTCGGCGTGGGAGGCGCGTCGGTCACCCTGGCCCAGGCGACCGTACGCCGGCCCGCCGGCAGCGCCCTCGACCTCGGCGTCGGCTGCGGCGTCCAGTCGCTGCACCTGTCCCGGCACGTACGGCAGGTCACCGGCACCGACGTGAACCCGCGCGCGCTCCGGCTGGCCGCCCTCACCGCCGGGCTCAACGGACACGAGTGGGAACTGCTCCCGGGCGTACCCGGGGACTTCTTCGCCCCCGTCGCCGGCCGCCGCTTCGACCTGATCGTCTCCAACCCGCCGTTCGTCATCGGTCCCGGCGATTCCGGGTACCTCTACCGCGACAGCGGCATCCCCGGCGACGGGGCGAGCCGCCGGCTGCTGCGGGACGTACCCGCCTACCTCGCCGACGGCGGCTGGTGCCAGCTGCTGGCCAACTGGGTGCACACCGCGGGCGAGCCGTGGCAGGACCGCATCGCCGGCTGGCTCGACGGCACCGGGTGCGATGCCTGGGTGTGGCAGCGGGAGGTGCAGGACCCGGGCGAGTACGTGTCGATGTGGCTGCGCGACGGCGGCGAGGAGGGCAGCCCCGCGTACGAGGCGAAGTACGGGCGCTGGCTGGACTGGCTGGCCGGGCACGAGGTGGCCGCAGTGGGGTTCGGCATCGTCACGCTGCACAACAGCGGGCGTACGGACCCGGTGGTGCGCATCGAGGAGGTGCGGCACCGCGTCGAGCAGCCGACCGGACCGCACATCGCGACCTGGTTCGACCGGCAGGACTGGCTGCGGGACGTGCCGGACCTGCGTACCGCCCGGCTGCGCGCCGCGCCCGCGATCCAGCTGGAGCAGCGGGCGAGCATCGGCGAGGGCGGCTGGGCGGTGGACGTACAGCGGCTGGTGCTGCCCGACGGGCTGCGCTTCCACACCGACGTCGACACCATCACCGTGGACCTGGTCGCCGGCTGCGACGGCACCAACCGGCTCGGCGACCAGATCGCCGTCCTCGCGCACGCCTACGGGTACGCCGTGGACGAGCTGACCGCCGGCGCGCTGCCGGCCGTGCGGTACCTGGTGGAGCGCGGTTTCCTGCTGCCGGCCTGAGGGTTTCGCGCGGTCAGGGCGCCAGCAGCAACAGCGGGGGCAGGCAGAGCAGGGTGAGCGCGGCGAGGTAGGCGGCCGCGGGGATCCAGGCCGGCACCGGCGGCTCGGTGTCCAGCAGCCGGGATACGCGTACCACCACGCAGGAATCGGAGAGCGCGAAGCCGCCGCGGGGGGCGAGGGTGGCGCCGAGCCGGGCGATCGCGCCGGCCAGGGTTGCCGGGTCGGCAACCTGGCGGGCCCGGTCGTCGGCCACCATCTCCACCAGCGCCGCCACCGCGACCCGGGCCCGGCGTACGCCCGGCAGGAACGGCAGCGCGCCGGCCCAGGCCACGAACGGGAGCATCACCAGGTCGTGCCGCTCGGACAGGTGCGCCCGCTCGTGCGCGAGGACGGCGTCGACCTCGTCGGCGTCGAGGATGCGCAGTACGCCCGCGGACAGCACGACGCGGGAACGCAGGCCCGGCAGGCAGTAGGCGACCGCCTGCGGGTGGTCCAGGACGCGGGCGCCGCCGAGGTCGGGGGACGGGGTGCCGAGCAGGTCGACCAGGGCGCGGTGCCGGCGGCGGTCGGTGGTGGTGCGGTAGGCGGACATGATCAGTACGCCCAGCAGCCGCAGGCCGAGTGCGGCGGCGGCGAGCAGGGCGGCGATGTGGTGTGCGGGCAGGCCGGCGAATGGCCTGCCGTGCGCGGCCTGGACGGTTGCCGCGCGTACCGCCGCGGGCAGCGAGTCGGCCAGCGGCGCCAGGCCGTACACGACTCCGGCGCCGATCGCTGTCACGCCCGCGGCCAGGCCCACCGCCTGCCACAGCACCAGGGCCGCCCGCGGCGAGCGGGCCGGCCAGCGCGCCGCCGCCAGCGCACGCGGCACCGGCTCGGCGAGCAGCACCCCGAGGACCAGCAGCGCAACCGCCGCCGCGGTCACCCCGCAGCGCCCCGCGCGTCGCCCGCCCCATCACCACTGCCGCCCCCAGCGCCGCCGCCTTGCCCAGCGCCGCCTTGCCCAGCGCCGCCCTGCCCAGCGCCGCCCTGCCCAGCGCCGCCGCCCTGCCCAGCGTCCCGCTGCCCGGCCTCCCGCAGTCCAGCGTCCCGCAGTCCAGCGTCCCGCTGCCCGGCCTCCCGCTGCCCGGCCGGGCGTAGTTCAGCGCCGCGCTGTTCGGCGCGGCGCTGTTCGGCGCGGCGGAGGGCTTCGGCGAGCGCGGCGGCCTCGTCCTCGCTGACCGAGCCGACGAATCGGGCGAGGGCGGCGGTCTTGTCCGGGGCGGTGCCGAGCACGTCCCGCATCAGCTCGGCGACGTGGTCCTCCCGGCTGGCCAGCGCCGCGTACCGGTGCGCGCGCCCGGACCGGTTGCGTACGACGACGCCCTTCTTCTCCAGCCGGGACAGCACGGTGAGCACGGTCGTCTGTGCCAGCGCCCGGGCCGGCAACGCCTGCGCCACGGCCCGCGCGGTGAGCGGCCCGTCGGCGGACCAGAGCACCTCCATGACGGCCCGCTCCAACTCACCCAGGGTCCGCATGCGCCGATTCTACGTCCCGTAGACCGAACGGTACGAATCCGTTCTCAGGTCCGGCCCACCCGATCCACGATCCGGTACGTCAGGCTCGCCAACGACGAGGTGGGGTGTGCCGAGCCGGGGGCGTAGACCTGCACCCCGAGGTAGTCGTAGCTGGTCCGGTCGAAGACCAGCACCACCCGGCCACCGCCGACCGTGCCCCACCCCACGCCGACCCCGTGCCGCCCGGCGCCGTCGGTCGCGTCCGGGTAGGACACCATGCCCGGCATCCGGCCGGCCGCCCGGAACAGCGCCGCCTGCTGCGCCGGCCGGAGATAGAAGTACTGGCCGAGGCTCAGCACGGCCTTGCCGAAGGCGTTGACATCGCTGCCGTCCACCCGCCAGACACGGTCGAGGTACGCCAGCATCGGCTCGGGCGAGGTCGGCGTCTGCGGGTCGTACGCGGGCATGGGCGTGCAGTTCTCGGTGCCGATCGGCCGCGGGTTGTCCGCCCCGACGACCGCGCGGTGTCCGTTGCGGCAGCCGGGGGTGGTGATGTCCGGCTGCCCGACGAACGCGATCCGCCCGTCGTGGGTGCCGTCGATGGAGGACCAGACCTGCTGCACCGGGCCGCCGGTGGCAACCTTGACGTACAGGTACTGGTCCGGCCGCGGCACCACGTCCGGCCTGGCCGCGGCGGCGGTGGCGGCCAGGGCCAACACCGTCCTGGCGTCCAGCCGTGCGGCCGGCGCCGTCCCCGGCGTACTCAGGGACAGCGGCGCCGCCGGTGCCATCGCGAGCACCCCGGCCACCGCGGCGGCAGCCACTCCCGCCAGTCCCGCCGCCAGCGCGTACCGCCTCCCGGCCCGGCGGCGCCGGACCTGCCCCACCGCCAACGGCCCGGTGAGCGGCGTCGGCGCAGCCGGGTGGCTCAGCGCGGCGGGCCGGCTCGACGGGGTCGGTGCGGCCGGCCGGGGCAGTCCGGTCGGGTGGCTCAGCGCGGTCGAGTGGCTCAGCGCGGCCGGCGGCGTCGCGGTGCGGGCGGCGGCGAGCAGGCGCTCGCGGGCCGGGAGCAGGTGATTGGGGGTGGGCAGGGGTGCGGCCGGCATCGCGGCCCGTACCAGCTCGAGGTCGTTCATCGTGGGTACTCCTCGGAAGTCGGGGCGCCGAGTGCGGCGCGGAGGGTGCGGCGGGCGCGGTGCAGCCGGGAACGCACGGTGCCGACCGGGATGTTCAGCGCGGCGGCCACCTCGTCGTAGCTGAGCTCCTCCCAGGCGATCAGCAGCAGCACGTCGCGGTCGTCGGGGCTCAGCCCGGCCAGCGCGGCGACCAGTTCGGGGCGGCGGGCGCGGGCGCTGACCTGGGCCGCGATCCGCTCCTCCGGGAAGGGCTCAGTGCCCGCCGGCCGGCTGCGCGCCAGCAGCCGCAACTCCCGTGCCTCGGTCCGCCGGTGGGTGCCGATCAGGTTGGTGGCGATGCCGTAGAGCCACGGCCGCGCGTCCGGCCGGCGCAGGTCGTACGTCCCGCGCTTGCCGAAGGCGGTCAGGAACGTCTCGGCCACCACGTCGTCGGCCGCGTCCGGGCCCAACCGGCGCGCGACGTAGCGGTGGATGTACGGGGCGTGCCGGTCGAACACGGCCGCGAACCGCTCCGGCTCGACCAGCGAACGCCCGATCGACGCCGAGTCGGCGCCGTCGGGCGGCCCGGCGGGTGCCCGGGCGGAGGCTGAGCGCTGCGTCGCCGCGCTCACGAAGGAACTCTCATCGTCGCGTCTTCTTTCCTCGCTGACGGGGTACACCCGTTATCAGCACGGACGCGCGATTGAGTTCTCGACAGCGCAGACCGGCCTGCAATTTGCCGGCATTGTCCGATTACGCCTGTGGCGAAGGGCACGTTCTACGGAGACGTTGTGCGCCGACAACGTCCCGTGGGAACACCGCGTCGTACCAGACGTTGGAGTAATTGGCCCTCGCACACCACGGTAATACAGGGAAGAAGCCGCCTCGTGACTTTGCCTCGTAACAACCGCACCCCGCGCGCTTCCGCGTCGGTGGAGCCGCGCATCACATCGCGCCGCCACCGTACGCAGCGCACGGTCACCGAGCCGCAGGACGGCACGGTGGTCGACGCTGCCGAGGAGGTGGACGAGTCCCGCATCGACCTGGACGAGCAGGTTACCCAGACCGCGGACCTGGTCCGGGTGTACCTGAACGAGATCGGCAAGGTTCCGTTGCTCGACGCCGCACAGGAGGTCGAGCTGTCCAAGCGCATCGAGGCCGGGATGTACGCCGAGCACCTGCTCGGCGGCGGGACCGAGTTCCCCGATGACAAGTCGTACGAGCTGCGCCTGGTCGTCTCCGACGGGCAGCACGCCAAGAATCACCTGCTCCAGGCCAACCTGCGCCTGGTCGTCAGCCTGGCCAAGCGCTACACCGGGCACGGCCTGCCGTTCCTGGACCTCATCCAGGAGGGCAACCTGGGCCTGATCCGCGCCGTGGAGAAGTTCGACTACACCAAGGGCTTCAAGTTCTCCACGTACGCGACCTGGTGGATCCGCCAGGCGATCACCCGCGCGATGGCCGACCAGGGCCGGACGATCCGGCTGCCTGTCCACCTGGTGGAGCAGGTCAACAAGCTCCAGCGCACCCGCCGGCTGATGCACCAGCAGCTCGGCCGGGACGCCACCGAGGAGGAGTTGGCCGCGGAGCTGGACCTGGAGCCGAGCAAGGTCTCCGAGCTGCTCCAGCACAGCCGCGACCTGGTCAGCCTCGACCAGACCGTGGGCGACGACGATGACGCCCAGCTGGGCGACTTCATCGAGGACACCGACGCCCGGGTCGCCGAGGACGCGGTCGAGTTCGGCTTCATGCGCGACCAGATCGACCAGGTGCTCGGCACGCTCGAGGCGCGGGAGCGGGCCGTGCTGCGCATGCGGTACGGGCTGGACGACGGCACACCGCGCACACTGGACGAGATCGGCCGGGCCTTCGGCCTGTCCCGCGAGCGTATCCGCCAGATCGAGCGCGACACGATGGCCAAGCTGCGCCACCCGTCCCGCTCGCAGGCGTTGCGCGACTACGTCGAAGCCTAGATCTCCAGGCGACCCGGTGGGGTCGCGCCGGTTGCCTGCTGCATCCGGCGCGGCCCCACCGGCGTTCTGGCGGTGGGTGGCCCGACCCGGATGCGGGCCGAGGCTACGGTGAGGCCGCGGGTGGTCGCATGCACCGGGTTCAGCTCGGCGGCCAGCACCTCGGGGTGGTCGTCGGCCAGCCGGGCCACCCGCAGGAGCAGGTCCCGCAGCGCCCGATGGTCGACCGGCTCGGCCCCGCGGTACCCGTCCAGCAGCGGCGCGGCCCGCGGCGCACGCACCAGCGCGCTGGCCTGCTCATCGGTCAGCGGCACCGCGGCGTACGCCCGATCCCCCAACAGCTCCGTCGCAATCCCGGCAATCCCGAACGACACCAGCGCCCCGAACGACGGGTCGTCCACCACCCCCACCACACACGCGACCCCAGCCCCACCGTCCCCGACGACCCCACCACCAGCCACCGGCCGCTCCTCCGCCCGCCGCCCAACCTGCCCGTCCCCCACCACCCCATCGCCGCCCCGCCCAGGCTCCCCGGCCCTCGAAGCTTCCCCTACCGCCCCGGCAACCGCTTCCCCGTCGCCGCCCCGCGCGGACTCGCCAGCCCCCGGCGCCTCCCCCGCCACCTCGGCAACCACTCCCCGGCCGCCACCCCGCCCGGGCTCGCCGTCCCTCGGCGCCTTCCCCGCCACCTCGGCAACCGCTCCCCCGTCACCGCCCCGCCCGGGCTCGCCAGCCCTCGGTGCCTCCCCCGCCACCTCCGCAACCACTCCCCCGTCACCACCCGGTGCGGACTCGCCGGCCCTCGACGCCTCCCCCGCCACCACTTCTCCGTCGCCGCCCAGCACGGGCTCGCCGGCCGCCGGTTCGCGGCCCGCGGGCTCGGCACCTGGCGGCTGGTACGGGATGCCGTACGCGGCGAGCAGCGTGGCGGTTTCGGCCGGGTCGAGGTCGCGGCCGGTCGGCGTGCCGGCCAGGGCCGCCGCGATGGGCTCGCGGGCGGCCAGCGGGTCGACGTCGCGGAGCGCGGGTACGGTGCCGGCGGGCTCGCGGCGCCACTCGGCGTACCGGGCGGCGTGCGCGAGGGCGCGGACGGCACGCTCCGGGGAGGTGTAGGACGGCACCGAGCCCCGGGCCGTACCACCATCCGGCGAGGGTTGCCGCAACTGCTCGGGCACCCCGTCCATGGCCAGGAACGTCGACACCACCGGCCGGTCCCAACCGGCGGTGCGCTCGGCGAGGACCTGGGCGACCGCCTCGCCGGGCGTGGCCAGCGGCGGTACGAAGACGACGACCAGCGCCCCGACCCCGCCGTCGCCGCGCACCGCGTCCAGCGCGGCGGCGAACTGCCCGGCGCTCGCCTCGGCGCCGATGTCCAGCGGCCGGTCGGCGGCCAGCCCCTGCCGCGCGCAGGCGTCGGCGGCCAGCGTGCCGAGCGCGGTCGAGTTGGTGACCACCGCGACCCGCCGGCTCGCCGGCAACGGCTGGTACGCCAGCAACTGGGCAACATCGAACAGCTCGGCGACCGTCTCCACCTGGATCACCCCGTGCCGGGCGAACAGCTCCGGCACCCGCTCCTCCGGCACCGGCGCCGCGTACACCGGCAGCTCCGGCAGCCCGGCCGCATGCCGCCCGGACCGTACCGCCACCACCGGCTTGGACCGTGCCACCCGCCGCGCCAGCCGGGCGAACTTGCGCGGGTTGCCGAAGCTCTCCAGGTAGAGCAGCACGACCTCGGTCGCCTCGTCATCCTCCCAGTACTGCAACAGGTCGTTGCCTGACACGTCGGCCCGGTTCCCAGCGCTGACAAAGGTCGTCAACCCGAGCCCGCGCCGCCCCGCCTCGGCCAGCAGCGCGACGCCGAGCGCGCCGGACTGGCTGAAGAACCCGACCCGGCCCCGCTGCGGGCTGGTGAGCGGCGCCAGCGTGGCGTTCAGCCGTACCGCCGGATCGGTGTTGAGCACGCCGAGGCAGTTCGGGCCCACGACCCGCATGCCGTGCTGCCGCGCCGCCGCGACCAACTCCCGCTGCGCGGCGGCACCGGCCTCGTCCAGGTCGGCGAACCCGGCCGAGACCACGACCAGGCCCCGGACGTTCTTGGCCGCGCACTGCTCCACCACGCCCGGCACCGCGCGCGCCGGTACCGCCACCACGGCCAGGTCGATGTCCTCGGGCACGTCCAGCACGCTCGGGTACGCCCGTACGCCGGCCACGTGCCGCGTCTCGGGGTTGATCGGGTACACCGGTCCGTGCGGCCCGAAGGCCAGCAGGTTGTGGAAGACCACGTGGCCGATCTTGTGCGGGTCGGCGCTGGCCCCGATGACCGCGACCGAGCGCGGGGTGAGCAGCCGCTGGATCGAGCGCGCCTCGGCCCGTTGCTCCCGCGCGTAGGTCACCGCCACCGACTCGGCGGTCGGCTCGATCCCGAAGGTGAGGTGCACCAGACCCGACTCGTACGCCCGGCGCACCTGGTACCCGGCGTCGAGGAAGACCCGGACCATGGTCGGGTTCTCCGCCAGCACGTACGCCTCGAACTGCTCGATGCCGCGCTCGCGGGCCGCCGCGGCCAGGTGCTCCAGCAGCACCGACCCGACGCCGCGGCCCTGGTGCGCGTCCTCCACCACGAACGCGACCTCGGCGGTGACTGCTCCACCCGTCCCGGCCCCACCCGTCCCGGCCCCACCCGTCCCGGCCCGACCCGTCTCGGCCCGACCCGTCTCGGCCCCACCCGTCTCGGCCCCACCCGTCTCGGCAGCCTCCTCGTCCGGCAGCCGCTCGTACCGGCCGACCGCGATCAGCTGGCCACCCACCTCCGCGACCAGCGCGACCCGGGCGCGGTAGTCGACGACGGTGAAACGTTCCAGGTCGCGCGGCGGGATCTGCGGGTACGGGCCGAAGTAGCGCAGGTACCTGGTCCGCTCCGACATGCGCGAGTGCAGCCCGACGATCTGGTCGGCGTCGTCCGGGCGGATCGGCCGGATGTGCAGCACTCCCCCGTCGGAGGCGAGCGCGTCGGCCTCCCAGTGCCGCGGGTACGGCTCCTCAGTCCCGCGGGTCATCGGGGTCCAGCCCGGCCAGCGGGAACGAGGCCCGCCGGGTCGCCAGTACGGCCCGGCCGACCGGGTCGTCGTCGCCCGGCTGCCACGGCTCGTAGCGCGTGTCGCCGTCCTCGGTCATCCGGTCCGGCAGAGAGGCCGTGACGCCGCGGCGCCGGGCCGCCTCCGCCCAGTCGCCGGGAATCGTCGTCGCCGGGTCGAGCGGGTCGCCGGATGCCTCGGCGAGCAGGTGCGTCCAGGCCCTCGGTACGCACCGGGTCAGGCCGTACCCGCCGCCGCCGAGCAGCAGCCACCGGCCCTCGCACAGTTCGTGGGCGAGGGTGTGCAGCAGGGCGTACGAGGTGCGCTGGCCGTCGATGGTGAGGGCGAGGTCGGCGAGCGGGTCCTCGCGGTGGCTGTCGCAACCGTGCTGGGTGACCAGGATCTGCGGGCGGAACGCGCGGAGCAGCGCGGGCACGGTCGCGGCGAACGCGCGCAGCCAGCCGGCGTCGTCGGTGCCCGGCGGGAGCGCCACGTTGACCGCGCTGCCGACCGCGTCGCCGGTGCCGACCTCGTCCGGGAGGCCGGTGCCGGGGAACAGCGTGGCCGGGTGCTGGTGCAGGCTCACGGTGAGCACCCGCGGGTCGGCGGCGAACACCTCCTGGACACCGTCGCCGTGGTGTACGTCCACATCCACGTACGCGATCCGCTCGATACCCTGGGTGAGCATCCAGGCGATGGCGACCGCCGGGTCGTTGTAGACGCAGAAGCCGCTGGCGCGGTCGGGCATGGCGTGGTGCAGGCCGCCGCCGATGTTCGCGGCGTGCTGGGCCTGGCCGCTGAGCAGGCGCTGCGCGGCGAGCACGCTGGCGCCGGTGAGCAGGGCGGACGATTGGTGCATGCCGGCGAAGATCGGGTTGTCGGGCGTACCCATACCGTGCCGGTACGCCTGCGTCGGGTGGTCGTACGCACCTTTTACGGCGTTGATGTAGGCGTCGGTGTGGACCAGGCGGAGCAGGTCGTCGCTGGCGGCCTCCGGGGCGAGAACACTCAGGTTCGGCCGGTCCAGTACGCCCAGCGTCGTGGCCAGGTCGACGGTGAGGGCGAGCCGGATCGGGTGCAGCGGGTGCTCAGGCGACAGCTTGTACCGCAGAAATGCCTCATCCCAGATCACACTCAACGACTCACTCACCGCACCACCCACCCGCCTCCACGCCCACCCGCTCCACAACCGCTCACTCCCCTACCAACTCACCGCACCACCCCTGCGCCCCGCGCCACCTGTTCACCCCCCGCCCCACTCCCCGGCCGCCACCCCGAAAGCGACCGGTCACGCTCACTCCGCCGTCGCCTCCCCGCGCCATCCGCTTCGCCCGCGCGCTCCACTCCTCGGCCGTCCCGGGCGTGCCGCCCATCGGGGCCTGCCGGCCCGGAATGCTCCGCTGTCGGCTCACCGCGCCACCTGCTCGCCTCCCCGTCCCGCTCCTCGGCCGCCGCCTCCGGGAGCCTGCCGGCTCGCGATGGTCCGGTGTCGGCTCACGCTGGAACGGTACCCGGGCGGCGGGCGTCCAGACCTGCGCTGGCGCGGTGCGGGGTTGACTTGGAGAGTCGCTGATGCGTGGTCGATTCTGGGTGGCGGTGGGCAGGCCGTACGCTGTCCGGGTGCGAAGTGGTCGGATGCGGTCGGCGGGCGCCGTTGTTGCGGTGGCCGCGGTCGGCCTGCTCGCCGGCTGCGCGAAAACGGTGTCCGGTCACGGTACGTTAGCCGAGGCAGGCGGCCCGACACCGACAGTGACCGCCTGCGGCACCTGCGCTACGCCCACCGGCGGCAGCCTGCCGAACCTGCCGCTCCCCACCGGCCAGGGCAACCCGAACCCGGAGATTCCCGATTCGCCGTGCGACGTGCTCGACAAGGCGAAGATCAAGCAGCAGTTCGGTGAGGACGCGATCATCGAGCGGAAGCTGGACTCGTGCAAGATCACCTCGCACGAGGGCGATTTCCTGTCTTTCAACACCTACGCCTCACTGACGCTCACCTTCGAGCGCAACACCGAGCCGGGCGGGCGGAACCTGACGGTCGCCGGACTGCCGGCGTACAGCGTGCAGAAGGACCACTACCTGATCATCAGCCGGTCGAAGAACCCGGACGACCGCGGCATCGTGACCTGCTACATCGGCTTCGCCTACAGCGGCCAGCTGACCGGGTTGCAGATCGCCAACCAGCTCCTCGAACAGATCATGCCGCACTACCAGTACTGAGTTGTGTACGTACCGTCGACCGGGAAGCCCATCCGCTGGTCGCGCTGTTGAACGGCGTAGCATTCAGGTCTGACTCGGGAGCGAACGTGAGCCACCACAGCGACCTGATTGACACCACCGAGATGTACCTCCGGACCGTGTACGAACTGGAGGAAGAGGGCATTACGCCGCTGCGCGCACGGATCGCCGAGCGGCTGCGGCAGAGCGGTCCGACGGTGAGCCAGACCGTGGCGCGGATGCAGCGCGACGGCCTGCTGACGGTGCAGGGCGACCGGCACCTGGAGCTGACCGTCGCCGGCCGCGAGCAGGCCGTGGCGGTCATGCGCAAGCACCGCCTGGCCGAATGCCTCCTGGTGGATGTCATCGGGCTGGAATGGGAAGACATCCACAACGAGGCGTGCCGGTGGGAGCACGTCATGAGCGAGGCTGTGGAGCGCCGACTGGTGTCGCTGCTCGGCAACCCCACACACTGCCCGCACGGCAACCCGATCCCCGGCCTTGCCGGGCTGGGCGCGGTCGAACCGGTCGCCGACCCGGAGATGATCTCCCTGCGGCAGGCGGCGGACAGCGGCGAGACCACGGTCGTGGTGCGGCGGATCAGCGAGCAGTTGCAGCCGGACGTGACGGTGATGCACCGGCTCACCGAGGCCGGCATCCGCCCCGGGCGCGAGTTGCAGTTGACCGCGCAGACCAGCGGCGTACGGGTGCGGTGTGGCGGGCACGACTCGGACCTGGACGAGTACGTGGCGCAGCACGTGTACGTGGCCGGTGCGCGGAAGCCGGAGGACGCCGCGGCTGCCGCGGCAAGCTGACCGGAGCCCGGTGGACCGCTCCGGCTCGCCGGCCGCCGAGCCCGGCTCTGATACGCGGCACGGGTTCAGTACGCAGGTGACCGTCGACGTGGTCGCCCTGACGGTGCGGGCCGACCGTCTGGAGGTGCTGCTGGTACGCCGGGACGAGCCGCCGCACGCCGGTTGCTGGGCGCTGCCGGGGCGGTTCGTGCGCGACGGGGAGGACCTGGAGCCGGCCGCCGCCCGCGCGCTGGCGGAGAAGGCCGGGGCGCCCGGGCTCGCCGCGCACCTCGAGCAGTTGCGGACGTACGGGGCGCCCGAACGGGACCCGCGCGGCCGGGTGGTAACCGTGGCGTACCTGGCGTTCGCGCCGGCGCCGCCGTCGGTGGCCGGGGCGCTGGACGCCCGCTGGTTCGGCCTTGCGGAGCTGCAGCCGCCCGGGGCGCACCGGCTCGCCTTCGACCACGCCGCGATCCTGGCCGACGGTGTCGAGCGGGCGCGGGCCAAGCTCGAGTATTCGTCGCTGGGCACGGCCTTCTGCACCGAACCGTTCACCGCGGCCGAGCTGCGCCGGGTGTACGAGGCGGTCTGGGGCGTCCCGCTGGACCCGCGCAACTTCTGGCGCAAAATCTCCTCCACGCCCGGCCTCCTGCTGGCCGTACCGGGCCGCTCCATCCCCGGCCCCACCGGCGGCCGCCCCGCCGCCCGCTTCCGCCGCGGCCCAGCCACCGTCCTCCACCCCCCGATCCTCCGCCCCCAACCCGACCCCTATCCCCCACCCCACACACCCCTCAGCCCGGCCTGACACACCGCACCCCGCCACCGCGATCTCGCAGCAGGGCACCCGCAGCGCGCCCGATAGCGGTACTTCTCCGTGCGGCCAGGGACAGTGCGCCGGCAAAGGCCAACCGTTGGCGCGCTACCTCAGCCGCGGCACGGCACCACACCGGATTGCTCGGCCGGCACGGCGCCCTACCTGCAAAGTCGGGCCAGCTCTTTCCCGTGCTCACCGGCCGGTCGCGCCCGCTGCGCGGAGCCGGATGGTCGGCGGTAGCGGTACTCCGTCCAGTGGGCCGTTCGGGCGGACGCCAGATACATCACATCCACCCCAAAGCCACGGACGGTAATCTATGGTGCACGATGCGGCACCTCCATCGGCGCTCTCCGGGCTCCGGGCTCGCGATCCAGCGGGCCCGGCTTGCTGAGCTGGTCGACCAGGCCGCGCAGCACCTGGACGCGCGGCGACCCGCGGACGGCATGGAACCGGCCCGCGCGGCGGTGGAGCTGGCCCGGGTGGTGGGCGACGGCCCCCGCCTGGCGCACGCCCTCGCCCTGCTCGGCGGCCTGCACCGGCTGGCCGGCGAGACCGGCCTTGCCGTGCCGATCCTCACCGAGGGCGCCGAACTGGCCGAGAAGCACGGCGAACTGCCGATCCTGGCCGACTGCCTGAGCGCCCTCGGCTACCTGTCCCTGATGGCCGGCGAGCTGAGCGAGGCGTCCTCCCATCTGGACCGCGCCATCACCATCCGCCGCGGCCTGTCGGATGCCCTCGGCGAGGCCGAATGCCTGGACTACCTGGCGTTCACGCTGCACGAGGAAGGCGACCCCGGCCCGGCCGAGGACCTGCTCGACCAGGCGCACCGGCTCCGGCTGGCCGCGGGCGAGCCGCGCTGGGTCGCGATCAGCCTCAACAACAAGGCGTACCTGACCAGCCTGCGAGCCGAGCGGGTCGGCATGGACCCGCACCGCGCCACCGAGTACCGCCAGCGTGCCGTGGACCTGCTCACCGACGCCACGTACGCCGCCGAGCAGGCCGGCCATCCGGCACTGGTCTCGTTCGTCGAGGCCAACCTCGTGGCCGCCCGGGTCGCCCTCGGCGCGCAGGACCCGTCCCCGGACGCGTTCGAACGCCGTCTCGCCGACGCCAGGTCGTACGGGGATCGCAGCGAGGAGGCGCTGGCGCTGTACAACCTCGGCCAGGCGCACTTCCGCAGCGGCAGCCCCGGCCGGGCGCAGGCGTTGTGGGAGCAGGCGGTCGGCCTGGCCGAGGAGCTCGGGCTGGCGATCACGCTGCGCGACATCCACCGCGACATCGCCCGCGCCTACGAGGAGTTTGGCGACGCCGAGCCGGCACTGGAGCACTACAAGCGGTTCCACGAACTGGAGCGCGGGCTGGCCGCCGAGGCCGCCGCGCAGCGCGCCCGGCTCGCGGTCGAGCGTCTGGAGGCCGAGTACGCCCGGCGCGAAACCGAGCGCTACCGGCAGTTGAACGCCGAACTGGCCGAGGCGAACCGGCGGCTCAAGGAGCAGGCGCTGCTCATGGACCGGGTCTCCCGCGAGGACGAGCTGACCCGGCTCGGCAACCGTCGCTACCTCACCGCCCGGATGCCGCTGCTGTACCAGCAGGCCCGCACCACGGGCGAGGCCCTGGCCGTACTCGTCGCCGACGTGGACCGGTTCAAGGCCATCAACGACGAGTACTCGCACGCGGTGGGCGACCTGGTGCTCGCCACCGTCGCGCGCCTGCTGGCCGCCGCGGTCCGCCCCGGCGATCTGGTGGTCCGCTACGGCGGCGAGGAATTCGTCGTGGTGCTCACCAACACCGGCGACGCGGAGGCGTACGCGGTGGCCGAGCGGCTGCGCGCACTGGTGGAAGAGCACGACTGGTCGACCGTACACGCCGGTCTTACCGCGACCGTGAGTCTCGGGGTGAACGCCGACCTCCGCCTCGGCTCGTGGCGGCGGATGATTGATGTCGCGGACCAGCGGATGTACGAGGCGAAGCGCTCCGGCCGGAATCGGGTCCGCTGATGGCTCGTACCGTTTCCCAGACGCCTCGCCAGAACCGGGCCGCACCGGAATCGTCTGTGTTGTCTTGTCCTGCTCGTTACTGGCGTGCGGCACCTGATCGTGGAAGATAGTTTGCCTACCGAACGATCCCCGCGCCCGAGGAGCCGTCCCAAGATGAGCGTGCAGAACACCGACCAACCGGACTCGTTCACCGACCTGGGCCGCTACATGGCGATGCCCCGGCTGGCCGGGCTGGCACTTTCCCCCGCTGGTGATCGGCTGGTCACGGCGGTGTCCGAGCCAGGCCCGGATGGCAAGAAATATCACGCGGCGTTGTGGGAGATCGACCCCGGCGGCGAGCATCCGGCGCGGCGGCTGACCAGGTCGGCGCGCGGCGAATCGCAGCCGGCGTTCGCTCCGGACGGATCGCTGCTGTTCACCTCCCGGCGGCCCGACCCGTCGGCGAAGGACAAGGACGAGGACGCCCCGGCCGCACTGTGGCTGCTGCCACCCGGCGGTGAGGCGCGCGTGGTGGCGACGCGGCCGGGCGGGGTGACCTCGATCGCGGTGGCCCGCGACAGCGGAGCGCTGGCGTTCCTGTCGCCGGTGCTGCCGGGCGCGGTCACCGCCGAGGACGACGAGCAGGCCCGCAAGCGCCGCAAGGACGCCGGGGTCAGCGCGATGCTGCACGAGCACTACCCGGTCCGGTTCTGGGATCACGACCTCGGACCGGCGCAGCCGCGGGTGTTCAGCGCAGACCCGCTGGACGGCGGCGCCGACCGGTTCGGGGCGGCCCGCAACCTCACCGTGGACGCCGAGGAACTCGTCGGCGAGGAGACGGTCGCGATCTCGCCCGACGGCACGCTCGTGGCGTACGCGCGCTACGTGCCCGGAGCGACCGAAGGCATGCGGCAGATCATCGTGGTGGCGGACGCGGCGAGCGGTGAACGGCGGCAGGCCGTGGACGACGGTTCCGCGCAGTTCTTCAGCCCGGTGTTCAGCCCGGACAGCCGCTCGCTGCTGTGCGTACGGGAGACCGAGACCTCCTATGACGAGCCGAGCGATGAGACGTTGTGGCTGGTCGACCTGGACACCGGGGAAGGCCGGGACATCCTGCCGACCTTCCCGTTGTGGCCGCACGGCGCGAGGTTCGGGCCGGACGGGACGATCTTCTTCGTGGCCGACGAGCAGGGGCACGGCCCGGCGTTCCGACTGGACGTGGACGGTACGGTCACGCGGCTGACCGCCACCGGGACCTACAGCGATCTGGTGGTGGCGCCGGACGGCTCGGCCCTGTACGCGCTGCGCAGCGCCGTCGACAGCCCGCCGCAGCCGGTACGGCTGGATCCCGCTGTCGCCGACCAGGACCCGGCGATGCTGCCGAGTCCGTGCCAGCCGGGACCGCTGCCGGGGACGCTGACCGAGGTGACCGCGACCGCCGACGACGGGCAGGCGCTGCGTGCGTGGCTGTGCCTGCCCGAGGGTGCCTCGGCGGCGACGCCCGCGCCGCTGCTGCTGTGGATCCATGGCGGGCCGCTGAACAGTTGGAACGCCTGGGCCTGGCGCTGGAACCCCTGGCTGATGGTCGCGCGCGGGTATGCGGTGCTGCTGCCTGACCCCGCGCTGTCGACCGGGTACGGGCTGGACTTCATCCGCCGTGGTTGGGATGGCTGGGGTGGCCGGCCGTACACCGATCTGATGGCGATGACCGACGCGGTGATCGAGCGCGCGGACATCGACCAGAACCGCACCGCCGCGATGGGCGGCAGCTTCGGCGGCTACATGGCGAACTGGGTTGCCACCCAGACCGATCGTTTCCGCGCGATCGTCACGCACGCGAGCCTGTGGAACCTGGACCAGTTCGCGGGCACGACGGACCACTCGTACTACTGGGTCCGGCAGATGGGCGACCCGCTGACCAACCGTGCGCGCTACGAGGCGAATTCCCCGCACTTCCAGGTGCGCTCGATCCGTACGCCGATGCTGGTGATCCACGGCGACAAGGACTACCGCGTGCCGATCGGCGAGGCGCTGCGCCTGTGGTGGGACCTCACGCGCTTCGAGGTACCGGCGAAATTCCTTTACTACCCCGACGAAAACCACTGGATCCTCACCCCCGGAAACGCAACCGTCTGGTACGAAACAGTCCTGGCCTTCCTCGCCGAACACGTCCTCGGCGAAAAGTGGCAACGCCCCGCAATGCTCTGAACCGCGCCGGGGCGCCGCCTGTAGGCGGCGCCCCACCCAAGAAGCCCGCAAACTCCGGCACACCGACAGGCCGACGCCCCGCCGTCCAGCTACAAACCCCCACCGGCAACCCGAGCCCAGCCGCGCCGACGGCACCTCACCACGGTGTCCCGACCGACAAAGCCGCCGTGACGACTCGATCAACCATCAGGGACCACCAACGGGCACGCCGCGGCCAGAGCAGGCTCAGCCCGAGCACACCACAGCCCGCGCGTCGTACGGCCTGCGCCCTCCACGGCCCGCACACACCACGGCCGCGCCCTCCGCAGCCCGCGCGATCCACGGCTCGTGCGATCCTCAGCTGGGCGCCTCAGTCACACGCCCCAGGCTTGGCCGGCCGCTTTCGCGGACGCCGCGACTCGGCGCGGCTGCCGCGTCTCTTGGCGCTGCCCGCCTTCATCGCCAGCGACTTGGTCGCGCAGGTACCCGGCCGCTACCCGGAATCCGGCCACGTCCGATCCCCGCGGCTGCCTGGCGTCAACCGTCGTCGGGTTTGTCAACTCACCCTGTCGCGGTGCCGCCCGGCCGACGGCACCGCGTTCGGGGCTACACCTGCTCGATGGGTAGGTAGATCCGGCCCCCTTGTGCGGAGAACTCCTCGGCCTTCTCGCGCATGCCGGCCGTGAGCGCCTGGGACTCGTCCATGCCGTGCTCCTCGGCGTACCGCCGGACATCCTGCGTGATCTTCATCGAGCAGAAGTGCGGGCCGCACATGGAGCAGAAGTGCGCCGTCTTGGCCGGCTCCGCTGGCAGGGTCTCGTCGTGGTACGCCCGCGCGGTGTCCGGGTCCAGCGCCAGGTTGAACTGGTCCTCCCAACGGAATTCGAACCGCGCGTCGGACAGCGCGTCGTCCCGTTCCTGCGCCCGCGGATGCCCCTTGGCGAGGTCGGCAGAGTGGGCTGCGATCTTGTACGCGATCACGCCCTCCTTGACATCGTCCCGGTCCGGCAGCCCGAGGTGTTCCTTGGGCGTGACGTAGCAGAGCATCGCGGTGCCGAACATGCCGATCATCGCCGCGCCGATCGCGCTGGTGATGTGGTCGTACGCGGGCGCGATGTCGGTCGCCAGCGGCCCGAGGGTGTAGAACGGCGCCTCGTGGCACAGCTCCAGCTGCAGATCCACGTTCTCCTTGATCTTGTGCATCGGCACGTGGCCGGGGCCCTCGATCATCACCTGCACGCCGTGGTCCCAGGCGATCGTGGTCAGCTCGCCCAAGGTGCGGAGTTCGGCGAGTTGCGCTTCGTCGTTGGCGTCGTAGATCGACCCCGGACGCAGCCCGTCGCCCAGGGAGAACGTGACGTCGTAGCGGGCCAGGATCTCGCACAGTTCCGCGAAGTGGGTGTAGAGGAAGTTCTCCTGGTGGTGGGCCAGGCACCACGCGGCCAGGATCGACCCACCCCGGCTCACGATCCCGGTCTTGCGCCTGCTGGTCATGGGCACGTACCGCAGCAGCACACCGGCGTGCACGGTCATGTAGTCCACACCCTGCTCGCACTGCTCGATCACGGTGTCCCGGTAGACCTCCCAGGTGAGCGCCTCCGGCTTACCGCCCACCTTCTCCAGCGCCTGGTAGATCGGCACGGTGCCGATGGGCACAGGCGAGTTGCGCAGGATCCACTCCCGCGTCTCGTGGATGCGGCGCCCGGTCGACAGGTCCATCACGGTGTCGGCGCCCCAACGGATCGCCCACACGAGCTTGTCGACCTCTTCGCCGATGTCGGAGCGGACCGCCGAGTTGCCGATGTTCGCGTTGATCTTCACCAGGAAGTTCCGCCCGATGATCATCGGCTCGATCTCGGGGTGGTTCACGTTGACCGGCAGCACGGCCCGGCCGGCCGCGATCTCGCTACGGACGAACTCCGGCTCCAGTCCCTCACGTAGCGCGACGTATTCCATCTCAGGGGTGATCAGACCTTGCCGCGCGTAACTGAGCTGGGTGATCGACTCTCCAGCAGGTCCGCGCCGGGCCGTCCGGCCGTCCACGGCGTCGGGGTATTCGGTGGTGTCACCGCGCTCGGCGATCCAGCCGGCACGCAGGTGTGGCAGCCCGGTGTGCAGGTCCGGGGTGAAGCCGTCCTCCGTGTATGGACCGGAGGTGTCGTACAGCCGCATGGTCGCACCGTTGGACAGGCCCACTTCACGGACCGGCACCGCGATGCCGGGGCGGCTGCCCTGCTGGTAGACCTTGCGACTGCCGGTGATCGGTCCGGTGGTGACCTCGGCACGGACGTCAGTTGCCGTCATCTCTCCCTTGCCTCCCTACGCCGGTATTACCCGGGCCAGGTTCGAGCGGTCGGCGGCCCTTCAGCCACCCTCTCAGCCCAGTCCTTCCTGAGCTCCCGCGGACTTGATCAGACACTACGCCTAGCAAGCCGCGTCCGACTCAACGATCACAGCCCGTAGTCGTCGCGGGAGTGGACCGATTTCACCCGATACGGTCGGCGCGGCTGGTGGCGGCCGGGCGGCTTGCCCAGGACCGGCGGCGTACGGTAAACGCTGCCGGTGACTTCCCGTAGGGCGTGGCCGGCGGCGACTGCGGTCGCACTCGGAGTGGCGCTGCTGACCGACGTACTCCGGGTGTTCCTCCCTTCCCTGACGATGGTCTTCGGGGAGGCCGGCTCGACTCCGGCGGCCGAACTCGCCGGGTTCGCCGCGGTCTGGTTCGCCCTTGGCCTCGCGGTACTCCCCCTGATGTTGAAGGTGCCGGCCCGGCTCGTTGCCGTCCTCGCCGCGACCGCCCTGGTGGTCGCCAGGCTGGTGTTGCAGGGCAGCGCGGGCGGCGGCGTGCAGTTGTACGCCTCGGCACTCGGGGTCAGCGCCGCGGTTGCCTGGTTGCTCGCGATCGCGGCGACACCGCTGCCCGGAAGGCCGATTGCCGCCGGGATTACCACCGGCATCGCCGCCACGACCACGCTGCACGTGGCGCTGCGTACCGTCGATCTGACCTGGTGGGCGGGGGTGGGACCGTGGCTCGCGATCGGTGCGGTCGGCCTTGCGCTGATGGGCATGACGTTCGTGGGAACCGAAGGCTGGACCACCAGCGGCGTGGATCGGGAACTGTCCTCGCCCGCCCTGTGGTTCGCGATCGGACCAGCGCTCGCGATCGCCGGCATCGTGACCGCCTCGCCGGCTCGGGCCGAAGCCGCCGACGGCTGGACGGAGCATCGCGCCTCGTTCGTGGTGCTGGTCGCCTGCTGCCTCGCGATTCTCGGCTGCCTGCGGGCTCGGCCCTGGACCCGCTCGCCCCTTGTCGGGGTCGTGCTGTTCGGTGCCCTGCTGGCCGCGGCGACCCTGCCGCGCGGCACGTACGGCGGGATCGCCGGCCTTCTGCCCTCGTGGGCGGTGTGGGCGCAGGCGGGTGCCGCGATCACTGTGGGTGTCTGCCTGGGGTGGGCCGGCGAGGGCGAGCGAGCCTCCCGACCACTGGCCCGCAGCGGGGCCGCGGCCGCCGGTGTGGTCGCTTTCTTCGTCATCCTGTTCGCCTACTACGCCGGGTACGAGACCCCGATCGGCATCCCGAATGTCGTGGCCGTCCTGGCCGCCGGCGGCCTGCTGGCCATCGCCGCCCTGCTTGGCGCAGGCAGCGCGCACACGTGGGCGCCACGCCGGACTCGCCCACGGCACCGCCGCCGCGAGGAGTTCGTGGTCATCGCCGGCACCTGCGTCGCGCTCGTCGCCGCCCTGGCTACCGCCTCCACCGGCTTCGGTGCGACCGGCAAACGCGCGACCCCGCAATATCCGGTACGCGTCGTGACCTACAACGTGCAGATGGGTTTCGACCTCCAGGGTCGGTTCAATCCCGAGGACCTGGCCGCGACGATCCGACTCCAGCGACCACAGATCGTCATCCTGAACGAGGTGGACCGCGGGTGGATGGTCAACGGCGGCCACGACGTACTCCAACTCATCGCCGACGACCTCGGCATGCCGTACGTGTTCGCGCCGGCGGCCGACGAGGTGTGGGGTGACGCGGTCCTCACCACGTTCCCCATCGTCGCGACGCACAGCGAACGGGTGTCGGAGCCGGACGCGCCGACCGCCGCGACCGTACTCGCCGTGACGCTGAAGATCGACAGCAAGCATGAGCTCGGCGTCGTCGCGACGCACATGCAGCCGAACGCGGCCGGCGAGGTCAGCCTGGCCCAGGCGCAGCGGGTCGCCGCCGTCGCGAATGGGCTCATCACCAAGGGCCGCCCCGTACTGTGCGCGGGCGACTTCAACGTCGAGCCGGGCAGCCCCCAGTTCACCGCGTTCGGACCGCAACTGGTAGACGCGCTCGCCAAGGGCCGCCCGCTGCCCACCGACCCTTCCGACCGGCCCGTTCATCAAATCGATCACATCCTCACCACCCGAGATCTGGTCGCCAGCGACATCCAGGTGCCCGCATCCACCGACTCCGACCACCGGCCGGTCGCGGTGACACTCGCCCCCCGCTAGGCACGTCCGGATCGCCCCCTCCGGCCGGGCCGACTGAGCGGCGCGTCGGCTGACCGGGCATGCCGGCCGGACCGGGGCAGCAACGGCCTCACCTTGCGAGGGTCCATCCCGCGGTGCAGCGCCTCCTCCAGCAGCAACGCCGCGGGGTAGTTGGAGTCGTAGGACAGCGACCGCTCCACCGCGATGCGGGCGCGGACACCGTCCCCGCCGCGCCAGCAGGCCCATGCGTAGAGGAACAGAGGTGCCCCCCGGTACTCCTCGGGTGCCCGCCGGGCCATCTGCCGCCACAACTGTTCGGCGGCGGCCCACCGGCCTCCCGGATCGGACTCGAACCACATCCAGGCGTGGTCACGCAGAACCCGGTCCGCCAGGCCGACCAGGATGCGGGCGGCCGTGTCATCGGCGATCCAGGGCACCTCTCCCTTGGATGCCCGTTCCAGGGCGCCGCGCAGCTGCGTGAGCACGCCCGCCCGCCAGCGCCGTACGCTCCTGCTCTCCCCCGCCTCCACCAACTCGCGCTCCGCGGTGGCCACAGCAGCGGACATGGTCACCTGGTTCGGTCCTTGGATCGGCTCCAGCGCCGCGGCCACGCTCTCGCGATCGGGTAACGCGGTCATCCCGGCGTACGTCGCTTCCGCGGCCACCCGCGAGCCGACGGTCTCCATCGGCGTGCCTTCCGGTCGGCAGCACCGTTCGTCCAGGCAGGGTTGGTAGGTCCACCAGCGCTCATCAGCCACGTACACAGCGCCCAGGAACCCGATGCCGACCTTCCTGGCCACGAGCACTAGGTCGTACACCAGATCGTCGTACGGCAGCAGTCCGACCTCGGCGTCCTCCAGCTCCGGGGACGTGCCGCGCTTCGGCCCGTACACGATGAGCACGAGCTGGTCGGCCCTCGCCCTGTCGGCCATCGCCACCAGATCCTTCGCGACAGCGGGCTCGGCCGCATCGACCAGATCGACCCGGGTGGTGAGGCACACCGTGGTGCCGTCGGTGGCCAGGGCCACCACAACCAGGCTGTCGACCGGGCGGTATCCGACCAGGTAGGGAATGACCTCGACCAGCTCGCCGCGGTTGTGAAGGCGGAAGCCGCGCTCGGTCGTTAACTCGTTCATGTGCCCGAGCCTGGCGAGATCGTCGCCGGCTTGGCAGCCCCAGTTTCCGGCCTGTGGATAACCGTCGGGCCTGTGGACGGCCGTTTGACGAACGTTGCGGTCCGGCCAAATCTGGGCCTCGGCACCTGCGATCGCGAATCGTCGGCCCACCCGCACCCCATGAGAGGAGGCCGTGGCATGCTCGGGAACCATGACGGAGATCGGCCTGCCCGCGCACGGGGTTCGGGACCTCAAGCAGAAGATCGCGCGGCACCTGGAGGAGCTAGCCCGCGAGTCGTTGGACAACGAGAACGTCGATCTGGGCATGGCCGCGCGGATCGCGGATGCGCTCTGGTCGCTGATCGATGCCACTGCCGAGCGGCCCGGCGCGGCGCGCAACGCCGTACGTGGCGCGATCGACTACTTCGTGCTCAATCGGGACGAGGTCTCCGACCTGGACAGCCGGCATGGCTTCGTCGACGACGCCCAAGTGGTCAACGATGTCTGCGACGAGCTTGGCCTACCGGAGCTGCGCGTCCGGATCTAGCCCCGAGCGCGGCTGGACGCCGCACCGACCGGAGCGGTCGACTCGCCGGCCCGACCGGTTTCCAGGCCCATCCGACCGGCCACGGCTGCGAACGCCAACGCATCCTTGATCGCGGCCGCGTGCTGGTCGTTGTTGAAGTAGACCCAGGCGGTGCCGGCCGGCCACGCCTGAGCGATCCGTTCCGCCCACCGCGCCAGCGCCCGCGCCCCGTACCGCGGGTGGTCGGCCGCGGCGCCTTCATGCAGCCGGAGGTAACCCCAACTGGCGGTCCGCCACAGCGGTGTGACCGGACGACCGCGCCGGTCCGCCCAGCACAGGGCGGCACCGTGCTCGATCAGCGTGTCCTGAACACGGGTGCTCCACCACGATTCGTGCCGGGGTTCGACCGCGACCTGCGTTCCGCGCGGGAAAGCGGCCAGGCAGTCGGCCAGCAGCCTGTGGTCGGCGCGCAGGGTCGGCGGCAGCTGGAGCAGTACCGGTCCGAGCTTCTCGCCGAGCGCGCTCGCCCGGTCCATCAGCCGGTGGACCGGCTCGCTGGGTTCGGCCAGCCGCTTGATGTGGGTCAGATACCTATTCGCCTTGACCGCGACCATGAAGTCGGCGGGCGTGCGCTGCCGCCAGCCGGCGAAGGTGGATCGCTCCGGCAGCCGGTAGAAGGCGTTGTTCACCTCGACGGTGCCGAAGGTCTCGGCGTACCGCTCCAGCCAGGCGCGTTGCGGCACGCCCGGGTAGAGGACGCCCGCCCAGTCCCGGTACTGCCAGCCGGAGGTGCCGATCTCCACCACCATGCCCGATCGGTACCCATCCGGATCGGTGGCAACCCACCGACGCCGTCAGTTGAGCTGGTCAGCGAGGAGTTCGGCGAGTTGCTGCGCGTTGGTCTGCGCGTAGTCGTCGCGACAGTTGTTCATGAGCACATGTGTCTGCTTTGCCTGACCGGACAGATCGGCCAGCTTCGGCGCCCACTCGCGCAGCTCCTCGGTGGAGTACTTGTAGCCGAAGCGTTCGTAGATGTCCCGGCTGTTCCACTTGTCGCTGTGCCCGTGGAAGCGGACCACGGCGAGGTCGGCGGTGGCCGCGACGACCGGCGGGACCGAGCTCGGGTGGCCCTGCGGCATGTCGACGCACACGTACGGCAGCGCGTACGAGCGGAGGAAGTCCAGGGTCTCGTTCCGGTTGGCCTCGCTCACCCAGGTCTTGTTCCGGAACTCCACACAGATCCGGTACGGCTTCGCTCGGTCGGCGCATTCCAGGATGTAGTGCTTGTTGGTCTTGCCGATCGGGAACCACTGCGGGAACTGGAACAGCACAGCGCCGAGCTTGCCGGCGGCGTGCAACGGCTCCAGCGCGGACAGGAACCGTTCCCACACCTCTTCGATCGTCTTGGCCGGAAGGTCCTTCTGGTAGAGGTTCTTCGTCACGCCTTCGGGCCGCAGGTCCTTGTACAGCGCGGTCGGCTTGGTGGGGTGCTGGGTGAGCAGGCTGAACGCCTTGATGTTGAAAATGAAGTCGTCCGGGGTCCGCTCCGCCCACGCTTGCGAATTCCGTTCGTTCGGCGGTGTGTAGTACGTCGAGTCGACCTCGACCACGCCGAACTGCTTCGCGTAGTACTTCAGGCGCTCCTCAGGCGTCTTCACATCCTCCGGGTACCACCCCGAGGCGATCAGGGTCTTGTCCGTCCAGGACGCCGTGCCGACCTTGATCACACCGCTCATCGCAGGGTGCCAGCCCGCCAGGACCGGGCGGCCCGCTCCAGGGCGTCCGCGGTGCGCACGTTCCGGTCGGCACGCTCAGCCTCGGCGCTCTTCTCGTCGTCGGCGGCCACCTCGCGCCGGCCGATGGCGATGACCCGGAAGAATGCCGCCGCCCGCTCCAGCGCCACGGCGAAGTCACCTGTGTACGCGCCGGTGAGCACATCGTCGGCCAACTGCCGTATCGCCGCGGGACCGATGTCGTCGGCCACGCCCGCGACCACCTCGGCGACCGGGGCGAGCCCGCGACCGGCCTCATACCAGCGGGCCAGCGCGGGGCCCTGCTGCCGACACCAACTGCGCAGCAGGTACAGCGCCCAGAGCACGCCGGGCAGGGAGTCGTCGGCGGCCTCACGCCACAGCTCGGCGAGGGTGTCCAGGCCAACGGTCTCGGCCAACTCCAGCAGCGTGTCGGTGGCGACACCGCTGGGGTCGCGCCCGGCCCGCACCACCGCCGCGGCGGTCGCGTGGGCCAGGTCAAGACGGCTGGACGCCTCCGGCCCGGCGCTTGCCTGGGCCGCCGCCAACCGCTCCACGTCCGGGACGACGTGGGGCCGGTATCGGCGCCCTGGTTCAGTCATGAGCCCACCGTACGTGAGACTTGTGACAGTCGCCGGTTCCACCGCGGATCGCCCTCCGCCGCCCGGCGATCGGTACAATTACCAGCAGGGCCGGCCCGTTCATGACCCCCGGTCCCTACTTTTGTCGCCACGAGCGACGTTGCGCCGTGAGGCGATCAGGCGGGCCGGCCCTCAACTGTGTCTGGCGCCCGGGAGAGTGGCTCCCGGGTCGCGGAAGTCGATCACCAGGACCGGCAGGTCCAGCGCGAGCCAGTGCCTGTCTCCGGTGACGACGGTGGCCTGCTGTTCGCACGCCAGCGCCAGGCAGCACAGGTCGGCCAACGACAGCGACGGGCGTACGCCCCGGCGACGGGTGCCCGGGACGGGTTCTGGGCGGGTGGCTCGGTCGGCGTTCCGGAGCGCCGGCAGCAGCCCCGCCTGCGCCGCACTGAAGGGCACGGTCCGCAGCCCGTACCCGGCCAGATCCTCCGCGATCTCGCCAGGGTCGCTGCCGTGCTCGGCCACCTTGTACAGCACCTCGCCAAGGTTCACGGCGCTGATCAGGCCGCCGTCCAGCAACGGGTCGATGTACTGCTCGCCCGGCTCGGCCGCCAACCAGGTGAGTACGGCCGAAGCATCCAGTACGACGGGGATGGGTTCGCTCACGCGGGCACCGTCGAGCGGTCAGGTGGGCAGACGATCACCGCAGGCTGCCGTCCTCGGCACGCTCGGCCAACAACTCCTCCGCGGCACTGCCGGCGCGTTCGGTATGGCGGCGACCGTCGGCATAGCGCTCGCGCAGCCGGCGCCGGATCGCGGCGCGGGTTTCGAGCACGATCACGCCCTCGCCAGCAGAGTGCGCGACCAGCGCTTCGGTCGGCTCGATGCCCGCCTCCTCCAGCAGCGCTGCGGGCAGGGTGGGGCGCCGTTTCACATCGAGGGCCACGGGCCATGCGCGGGACACCGTACGCTGCATCGTCCCACCTCCTCACACTGCCACCCACCGTACAGACTAAGGTGGGACGCGGCCAAGGGTCGGCCATCGGGAAATCCAGATGACCAACACCTGCCGGGTCCTGACAATGGGAGCCGTGACGGCCTGGTGGCGGCGACTCGGGCCGGATCTGACCCCGTGGCGGGCATCCCGCGACTTCCGGCTACTGCTGACCAGTGGTGCGGTCACCACCTTGGGCACGTTCATCACCTATGTCGCGCTCCCGGTCCAGCTGAAGCAACTCACCGGTTCGACCCTCGCCGTCGGGCTGATCGGGGCGGTCGAGTTGGTTCCGCTGGTGGTCTGTGGCTTGTACGGCGGGGCCCTGGCCGACTGGCTGGACCGGCGCCGGATGATCATCGGCTGCGAGGCCGGTCTCGGCCTCCTGGCATGCTGCCTGCTGGTGAACTCGGTCCTGCCGCGGCCGCAGGTGTGGCTGCTGTACGTGGTAGCCGGGCTGCTCGCCGCACTCGACGGCCTGCAGCGACCATCCCTCGAAGCGCTGGTCCCGCGGATCGTGGCCGAGGACCAGCTGGCGGCCGCGGCGGCGCTGGGCAGCATCCGGTGGAACTTCGCGGCCATCGCCGGGCCGTCCGCGGGTGGACTGCTGATCGCCACCGCCGGGTTGCCGTACGGGTACGCGATCGACGTGCTGACCTACCTCGCATCGCTGGCACTGCTGATCCGGCTCCGTGCCGCGCCACCCGCCCCGGACGCGGACCGGCCGAGCGTGGCGGGGATCGTCGCCGGGCTCCGGTACGCGCGTGGTCAGCAGGTGCTCATGGGCACCTACCTGGCCGACCTGGCCGCGATGCTGCTGGCCATGCCGACCGCGCTGCTCCCGTTCGTGGCCGACGAACTCGATGCGCCCTGGTCGCTCGGGCTGCTCTATGCGGCCAGCGCGTTCGGCGCCATGCTCGCGTCGCTGACCAGCGGGTGGGCGGCCCGGATGCACCGCCAGGGTCTGGGTGTGCTGGTCGCCGCGCTCAGCTGGGGAGCTGCCGTGACGGCCTTCGGGCTGGCCCGCTGGGTGTGGCTCGCGGTCGCCTTCCTGGTGCTGGCCGGTGCCGCGGACATGTACAGCGGCGTCTGGCGGATGGCCATCTGGAACCGGACCATTCCCGACCGGTTGCGCGGCCGGCTGGCCGGGATCGAGCTGCTGTCGTATTCGATCGGCCCGAGTCTCGGTCAGCTGCGCGCGGGTGGGATGGCCGCGGTGACCGGCGTACGCGGTTCGATCGTGGGCGGCGGGCTGTTGTGCATCGGCGCGGTGGGCGCGGTCGCGTCGGCGCTCCCCCGCTTCCGCGCCTACGACGACCGCACCGCGGCACCGCGGGAGGTCGTGGTCAGCTGAGGACGGCCTGGGTCTGGGTGGTGATGCCGACCCGCCGGCCACCGTCGTCGGACAACTCCGTCTGCACCGCGATGGTGGACCGGCCCACGTGGAGGGGTCGGGCCACGGCGTGCAACCGGCCCTCGCGTACGCCCCGGAAGAAGTTGGTCTTCGACTCGATCGTCGAGGTGTTCGCGCCCGGCGGCAGGTTGAGGAACGCGCAGACCGCGCCCACCGAATCGGCGAGCGCCATGAGTACGCCACCGTGCAGGATGCCGCCGGCGGTGCAGCGCGAGGCGTCCCAGTCCAGGTGGCCACGGACCTCCTCCGGGCTGGCCACCTCGAGCTCGATGCCGAGGGTGCTCGCGAAGGGCATCAACGCCACCAGCCCGGCGGCGTCCAGGGATCCGGTCATGCCCGCGATCCTGCCAGCATCCCCTGACGTGCCCCGGACGCGACCCGCGCCGGGCGGTCGAGGCGACACGCGGTCCCTGCCGGGACGGGGAAATGGGGGTGCGGTCGCGGAGTGGCGCACGTACGCTCGCGGGCATGACAGCCGACCGGAGTGCCGCGCCCTCTGGTTGCCGAGCTGTCTGTTACGCGCGGCGGTAGGCACCAGAGGGGTCCGTTCCCGGGCTGGTTCGCGCGTCCGGTTGGCGACAGCGCGACTCGCCCGGGTTCAGCCACCCGCTCAGGAGCACCCGCTTGTCCGGTTACGCCGTCTACTTGATGTTTCGCGGGGTTCGCGGTCTGGCCGCGAGTACCGCCTTCACCCTCAACCTGGTCTACCAGGTCCACACCGTCGGCCTCGGTCCGCTGCAACTGATCCTGGTCGGCACGGTGCTGGAGCTGACCTGCCTGATCGCGCAGGTACCCACCGGCATCGTCGCCGACCTGTACAGCCGCAAGCTCTCCGTTGTCCTCGGCTGTCTGCTCACCGGTGTGGGCGTGCTCATCGAGGGCCTGATCCCGGCGTTATTCGCGGTGCTTGCTGGCAACGTGGTGTGGGGCATCGGTGCGACCTGCATCGACGGTGCCGAAGAGGCGTGGGTCGCCGACGAGTTGGGCGCCGCGCGGGCTGGCGCCGCGTTCGCCCGGGGTTCGCAGCTCGGCCGTGCCGGGACAGTGCTCGGGATCGGGGCGAGCGTGGCGCTGGCCAGCATCCGGCTGAACCTGCCGCTGGTGGTCGGTGGCGGCCTGTGGTTGCTGGCCGGCCTCGGGCTCGCGGTCATGCTGCCGGAGCGGCACTTCGCGCGGCCGGTGGAGCGGGCCTCGTTCGGCGCGATGCGTGCCCAGATCGGTGCCGGCCTCGCTGTTGTCCAGCGCCGGCCGTCGTTGGTCCGGCTGCTCGTCGCGACCGTGCTGATCGGGATGACCGCCGAGGGGTTGGATCGGCTCGGGCAGGCGCATTTCCTGGCCGACCTCGCCTTCCCCGCGGTGGGTACGCCGGCGGTGTGGTTCGGCGTCCTGGGCGTACTTGCCCTGGTTGGTTCGATCGGGCTGACCGAGCTGGTACGGCACCGCGCCGATGCAGCTGCGCCGGCTGCCGCGGGGCGGGTGCTCGTCGGATTCGAGGCGGGCACGGCGATCGCGATCGCGGTCTTCGCGCTGGGCGGCAGCTTCTGGCTGGCCGCCGCGGCCTACCTGGCGATCGGGATGCTGCGGGCGGCGACCGCGCCGCTGTTCAGCACCTGGCTCGTCGGGCAGACCGAGACGGCCACCCGCGCGACGGTCTTCTCCCTCGCCGGGCAGGCGGACGCGGCCGGCCAACTGACCGGCGGGCTACCGGTCGGGTTCATCGGCTCCAGGCTCGGTATCGGCGCCGCGCTGCTCTCGGTCAGCCTGCTGCTCGTATCCGCGGTGGCCCTGCTGCACCGCGCGCTCGGCCACCGCCCCGCGCCGGTCCCGGCACCCGCCGCATGACCGCCGGCGGGCGTGCGCCGGGGCCGCGTGGTACGCCGCGAAGCCGGGCTGCGGTCCGGGGTGTGCGGGCACCTCGGGGCGGCGGGGACTTCGTTAGCTGGGCGGTGTGTGAGCTGGGAGGGGGCGGTAGAACGTAGCGGGTGACTGCTACTCGAAAGACCATGGCGTTGGTGATCGGGGCTGGTCCGGGGATCGGCCGGTCGCTCGCCTCGCAGTTGGCCGCCGCCGGGCACCCGGTCGCCCTGATCGCCCGTAGTGCGGAGCACCTGGAGGCGCTTGCCGCGCAGTTGAGCGCGGACGGCGCCGAGGTGATCACGCGGCAGGCGGACGCGGGCGATGCGGGCAAGCTCGCCGACGTGGTGACGGCGCTGCGGGACGAGGCACCGATCGGCGTGCTGGCGTACAACGCCATGTACGCGGCCGGGCAGCTGGCCACCGCCGACCTCGGTGACCTGCGCTCCTCGCTCGAGGTGAACCTGGTGTCCGCGATCGCGGCGACCCAGGCCGCGCTGCCGGACCTCGAGGCCGCCGGCGGGTCCGTGCTGCTCACCGGCGGCGGGCTCGCGCTGTACCCGAACAACGAGTACGGCGTGCTGTCGGTCGGGAAGGCGGCCCTGCGTACGGCCGCGCTCGCGCTCGCCGCGGACCTGGCACCGCGCGGCGTACGGGTGCGCACGCTGACGATCGCCGGGTTCGTCGCGCCCGGTACCGCCTTCGACCCGGACCGGATCGCCGCCCGCCTGATCGGGCTCGCCGACGGCGACGAGGTAGAGGTCGTCTACCAGGGCGAGCCCGACTGACCACTGTCCACTGTGGACTGGCCAGGTAATTGGGATGCCGTGAGGGGCAGCACTTCCCTACCGTGTCGAGCATGGGGGGCGATGACGGGCGGCTGGTGCACCTGACCCTGGTGACACCGTCCGGCCGGATGTTGGGGATGTTGCCGCCGCTTCAGGTCGCGCTGGACTGGGAGAACGACATCCCGCCCGTGGTCGCGGCGGCGCGCGCGGCGTACGGGCTGGATGTGACCGTGCTGCGGATGCGGTGGGTCGAGGGCTTCGAGGCGGGCGGGCCGATCGGATACCTGGCCGAGTGTGCCGCGGCGCCCGATGGCATGCCGCTCGAGGCCGGCGAGCCGGAGAGTGACCAGCCGCTGCGCGCGCCGTGGGCGCGGCCCGGTGGACCTGCGGCGACGCTGCGCTGGGCCGACGGGGTGCTTGCAGGTGCGGGACGTATCCGCCGTGGGGCGGCGGTCCAGCACCGGACCTGGGGGTTGTCCGGGATCTGGCGGCTGGAGACCGCGAGCGGCGCGGTGTGGTGCAAGCAGGTGCCTGGGTTCTTCGCCCATGAGGGCGCGGTCATCGGTTGGCTGAACAGGGTGGTGCCGGGCGCCGGGCCGGAGTTGGTCGGCGCCGAGGGCGACCGGCTGATAACGGTGGACATTCCGGACAGCCAGCTGTGGGACCCGCCGATCGAGGTACGCCAGCGGTCGCTGCGCACGCTGCTCGGCGTACAGGCCGTCGCGCTGGACCGGATCGAGGAGTTGCTGGCGCTCGGCGTACCGGATCGGCGACCGGCGTGGCTGAGCGAACGGATCGCCGCCACCGCGGCTGCCTGGCGCGGGGAGTTGGCACGGGCCGAGCAGGCTGCGCTGGACCGGTTTGTGGACGGGCTGCCCGAGCGCTTCGCCGAGGTCGCGGCGTGCGGTGTGCCGGACACGCTGGTGCACGGCGACTTCCACTCCGGCAACGTCCTCACCCACGACGCCGGGCAGACGATCATCGACTGGACCGACGCCCAGATCGGCCACCCCGCGCTCGACCTGGCCGCCTTCCTGGTCGGCCTCCCCGACGAAGAGGCGGGCACGTTGCGTGACCAGTGGGCTGACCACTGGCGTACGGTCGTGCCCGCCTGCGAGCCGGAGCGGGCGGCCGAGCTGATGCAGCCGGTCGCCGCGTTCGGTCAGGCCACGGCGTACGACATGTTCATCCGCCTCGCCGAGCCGGACGAACGGATTTGGCACGCCAAATACGCCCTGCGCTGGCTACGCAGAGCGATCGCCACCGCCGAGACGCCCGTGGCGGCGGGTGGGTCCGTGACCGCGGGTGGGTCCGCGGCGGGTGAGTCGGCGGTAGATGGGTCGGCGGTAGATGGGTCGGCGGTGGCGGGTGAGTCGGCGGCGGGTGAGTCGGCGGCGGATGAGTCGGCGGTAGATGGGTCGGCGGTGGCGGGTGAGTCCGTGGCGGGTGGGTCGGTGGTTTTGGGCGGCTGATGGCGGTCTGGGTCAGGTCAGGTGGGCGTTGACCCAGGTCAGGGATGCGTCGGCCACCTCGCGCCAGCCGCTGTCCAGGGCGAGGGAGTGGCCCTTGCCCGCGAACTCCTGGTAGTCGGTCACGGCGGTGGACTTCGAGTACAGCTTGCGGGTCTGCCGGGTGACCGAGGCCGGGACCGTACGGTCGCTGCCGCCGGCGATGAGCAGCAGCGGGCCGCGCGCCGAGTTCCGGGTGTCGATCTTCGCCGGGGAGTTCGGGAAGAAGTTCGCGGCGGCCGCCTCGAACAGGGGCCGGGCGGGCGAGGGGACATTCCATTGCTCGTACATCTCGGTGGACTCCGCCTCGGACACCGCGTTGCCGAACCCGTACCGGAACTGCTTCCCGGTCAACGCCACCGACTTGCCGCGGTTCAGCGGGTTACGCAGCGCGATCGAGGCGACCCGCAGGGCCGACGGCGGCAGGCGGAGTACGCCCTTGATCGGGGCCGCGTCGATGGCGACCGCCGCGGCCGCCAACTCCGCCGCGAGCAGCCGCTGCGCGATGAGCCCGCCGAAGGAATGCCCGATCACCACCGGCTTGGTCTGCAACCCGGCGATCACCGCGGCGTAGTGGTCGACCACGTCGTTGATGCCGTGCCCGGCCACCGCCGACGGGTTCGCGCGGGCCTCCTCCGCGGTCTCCGGCTCCCCCGGCCACCCGGGGGCCACCGGCGAGTAGCCCGCCTCGGCGAACAGGTCCATCCACGGCTGCCACGAGGTCGCGTGTAACCACAGCCCATGCACGAACACAACGGGCGTACCTGCCGTCATCGCGTCAGCTCCCCAGGTCGCGCGGGGTGATCCCCCGGCCTGCTGGAAGTCTGGCGGTCCGGACGGCGCCGTGTCATCGGGTTCGCGGCACAGCGCGGTTCGCCGTGCTGTGCCGTGCCGGGCGTGCTGGACAATGTGCGGCGTGGAGGGCCGCCGGTCGGTGGACGTCGAGAGCTCGCTGTGGCGGGCCGCGGCGGCGTACCGGCTGATCGTGCTCGCGTACGCGGTGACCGTCTTCGCGCTGCGCTGGCGCGGGTACGCCCGGCCGTGGGCGGGCTGGTTGCTGCTGACCGGGCTGGTCGCCTGGACGCTGGTGTGCCTGCGCGCGTACCCGCCCCGGCGCGGGCGCGGCTGGCCGTTGCTGATCGCCGACCTCGGCCTGTCGGCGGCGGCGATCATCGCCACCCTCGCCGTCGACACCGCCGAGCACATCCGGTCCGGCGCGCCCACGCTGCCCACGTTCTGGGCCTCCGCGTGCGTGGTGACCTGGGCGATCCAGATCGGTACCCGCGGTGGGATGGTCGCGGCGGCCGGCGTCTCGATCGCGAACGAGGTCGTACGCCCGGGCACCGCGTCGCTCGCCAACCTGTTCCTGCTGTTCCTGGCCGGCTCGGTCGTCGGGTACGTGCGGGACCTGGTCCGGGCCGCCGAGGCGGCGCGCATCCAGGCGGCCGAGCTTGCCGCGGCGACTGCCGAACGGGAGCGGTTGGCCCGCGACATCCACGACGGGGTACTGCAGATCCTCGCCCTGGTGCAGCGGCGCGGCACCGAACTCGGCGGCGAGCACGCCGACCTCGGCCGACTCGCCGGCGAACAGGAGCGGATGCTGCGGTCCCTGGTCGCCGGACGGCCGGCCGGCGAAGCAGCGACCGGCGAACCGGGG